>ERZ650918.2162-NODE-2162-length-14417-cov-27.047208_pt1 | contig 14417 bp, 12 predicted proteins | sample MGYA00514758_ERZ650918 | MGnify/ENA metagenome assembly ERZ650918 | reverse complement strand
AGATACGCTTCTGCCCTTCTGCTGTCAATGACTCTGCGCCAATTCATCAAAGCTATAAAAAACGATCTCTTTTTTGTATAAAAAACCGCCCCGGCTTCCTACTATGGAAACCGAGGCGGTTCATTCTGTTTATTGGTGTTCTTTCAGACACTCAATACCTATCAACTGACATTTAGTTTTTGAAATTTTAGTCATATCTGTATTTAGAGGACTTTCCGTACACTTTTCGGAGCGATTTTTTCAGACTGACCACCGTTTCTTTGATGATCTTTGCCTCATCGGCAGAGCAATCTGCAAGCTGTTCGGTCATCCAGCTGTCGAACACCGGCTTTGCTTTTTTGATCTCGATGCACAGCAGCTCGTCTGCGGAGCAGTCCAGTGCGTTGATGATGTCGATCAGCGTTTTCAGGCTGGGCACCGAGTTGCCCGTCTCGATATGGCTGATGTGCGTAACTACCACGCCGACCTCATTGGCCAGCTGCTCCTGCGTCATGCCCTTTGCAAGGCGGCAGGCACGAATACGTTTTCCGATGTCGGCGTAGTCCACCATAGTACAAGTACCCTCCGTTTTGTGAAGTGATACTTGTATTGTATGTGCAATCGACCGAGATTGTAATAACTTGAAAGTGCAGTGGACTTATAAATACTAATCGTTCAGAAATACTTTAACTTCCTGCTTTCCGTCAATCGTTGTCACAGCAGTAATGGCATCCGGGCGGAAGGAGTCTCCCGGATAATGCATCTCCAATTTCAGATTGACTTTTTTCCCAGCTTCCACTTCCTGTGCCAGTTTATTCTCAAAATTTTTGAATTCGTTCCGATTTAGTCCAGAATCCTGCGGAATGAGATTTTCCAAATCGTTTGCCCCATCAAAGCGATCTGCAATTGCATGACCTCGATCATCGGTACTTTTTTCATATCCTTTTCCAATGTCATGGATGCTGTCTTTAATTTGCAGACGACCATCATGCTCTTTCAGATGCAGGTCTCCTTCGGCTGTAAACAGCCTTCCAAGGTGATCGGTAGTGTACTCATATCCGTTTCTTTTATACTCTGCATCCGACAAAAGATCCTGCTCCATACGGTACGGCATTCCATCATCGTTATTTTTGTATTCCAGCTCTTTTTCTAGCTCTGCAAATGACTTTTCCGTAGCAGCATCCAGTTTTTCTTCTGCCTTTTCTGTCACGCCTTTCTGTAGACACTCAAATGACCGTTTGACGACATCATCCAACCCAATGTGCGTTTTTGCTTCCATCGGTTTCGCTTCTGAGATTTCTCGCCTCACAGCACACGACCTCCCTGCTGTTCAAAATTCGTCCTTAGATTATCTACAGCCTTTGCATCCGGGTTCAGGCTCATGCCCATGCTTATCACGCTATTTAGCACCCAGTCTGCAGCAGCAGCTTTCAGGCCGTACTGTCCCTGCAGCTGTTCCAGAAATTCTTTACGGGGTGTGAGCGATTTTTTAGCTGCGGCACAGTAATCAACGACTGTACCGATCCCACCAAAGAAATCGAACACAGCTTTCCGAGTCTTAGCCACATCCAGTTCTCCGCCTGCAAAGACCCGTTCCAAGTAGCGGTCGTCCTCCGGCTTCAGCACAGTCTCATGGCGTTTCAGCCAGAGCTTCAGCTGCTCCATCTCCGAAATGCTCAGCGGTTCCAGCTCTTTGCCCACTGCCAGTTGTCCGAATACAAACTCTGCGTTGATTTCATGCGGCATTTTTGAAGGCTTGTGGTAAACAGCATTTTCCGGCATGGGATACGCCTCAATCTTGCAGAGCACCGCCTCCGGCCACTCGTTCTGGTAAACGGCAGCCACACCCAGCGGCAGCTTGGACAATTCGTCGATCTGTGCCTCCTTCAGGGCGGCAGACTTGCCTACCAGCTTGCGATCTTCTTCGTCCGGCAGGCGCAGAATAATTTTTGTGTTCGTGTTGCGGATGACCGACATATCCAGCAGTCCGGGTGCCTGGTCTTCAATGATAAAACCCTCACCATAAGTACGCATTTCCGCAATGGCATTTGCCAGCATTTCCACCGACTTGCCCTGCAAATTTGCACCTTCCTGTGATTGCTCTGCCGAGGTCTTGCGCAGCAGGTTGTGCGCTTCTTCCAGCACTGTGACATGGCGAAGCCTGCTGTTCATCCCGCTGCTGCACATCCGGTATTCCTGTAACTTCATCACCAAGATGCCCATCAGCAGCGATTTCGTTTCCATAGAGCCCACTCGGCTCAAATCTACGATCACATTCTGATCGAACATTTCAGCATCGCTCAGCGCATCTTCTGCGCAAAGCACACTTCCATAAATACCGTTTGTCAGAGACTTTACGCGGGTGCACAATGCGCCCACATAATCGCTTTGGGTATCCTTGGAATAATGCGACTCTTCAATGACGCCCGGCAGAATATCCAGCAGGTCAAAGAAGGTTGGGAAAATTCCCTTCTCGCTCTCAGAATTGCGCAGATCCCAGCCTACTTTCTGATAGCTGCGCTCAATAGCATCCTTCAGCACCGCTGGCATGGCTGCATACATCGGCCAGCAGGCGTTGAATATCTCCACCAGACGGTCAATATGTTCCAGAATATGGATATTCTCAGGGAATGCAAAGGGGTTCATGCGCAGCAGCGGCGTTTCTCTGGGGTTTGTACCAAACACCTGCACATCTGTACAATTGCCGAACACATTCTTGTATTCGCCCTTGGCCGGTTCCACCACAAGAAACGTCGTTTGTCCGTTCTTTGTGATCTCATCCAGCAGATGGTAGACCGCATTGGATTTGCCTGTGCCGGTCGAGCCAGTGATGAACGTGTGGGAAGCCATTGCCTGCCGATTCAGGATCAGTCCTGCCGCTTCCTCTTTGCCCATGTGGTAAATCTTGCCCAGATTCATCTTGTCCTCATCCGGCATCGCCTCATCCGGCACATTGCGGCCAAACTCCGCGTGCTCAATAATCGGCAAGCCGTGCACTGAGCGGGTGGGCAAGCCAAGGTGCATCGGCAGTTCCCGCCCGCTGACCAGCGTTGCAGGTGTATAAAGCAGACTATCCGGCGCATTCTCCCATAGCGGGCGAGCAAAGACCGGTTGCATGAACCGCTTGAGATATTCCCGCAGCTGTGCCACTTCTGCCTCATTGTTCTTCCACACATTGACGGCACCGCTCTCCACCGAGGAGCCCTCGCCTACCATCAATGCGCGGTAAGTGTTGGCCGCCAAAAGTGCTGTGGATTGAGTAGACGAAAGGAAATACGCTGCACAGTTATAGCAGCCATAATCTTCACTTTCCTTTACACGCTTGAGCTGGTTTTCAATGCGTTCCAGCAGTTCCTCCACCGATTTATTGCACAGTTCCACCTGCTGAGTACGGCCCGTGCCGCGGGTGTCCGTTGTGCCGTGGCTCTCCTGCTGGCTGGTGGTGTCCGATGTTCCATGCGATGTTCCATCGGAGGTGCTGTGCGAAGTACCGGTCTGTTCGGTGGTAGAGTGACTGGTGCCCCACGAAGCATTGACGCCCATGGAGCCGCCGATGTTCCGGGCGATGCTGTTGAAAGCCGTTCTGGCTGGCGTCATGCCTCCTATGGCCCTGCCCGCCGTTCCAAGCAGCGGGCCGATGACGGCCCCCGCGCCCGGAATCAGGGCCGAAGCTGCCAAGCCGCCCAGACCCAGAATGCCTGCAATGCCGCCAGCCACCGGCGAGATTTTTGTGACCGAGGTGCCGAAGCTGCTGCCGACACCGCCGTTGATACCGCCGCTGACCCCTTTCGTTTTCTGTGTGCCGCCCGTCACCGAAGAGGACTGGTTCGTACCGTCCGTTGTAGTCGTGCTGACAGTATCGCTGATGGTATGGGAAGTTCCACTGCACAGGCTCTCCATCACAGCAGTACTCTGGTTCTCGGTATAAGACCATGTATTCTTGCGGAAGGGCGAAAGAGTGCTGTACAGATTTTCATACCCGCTGCGGATAGCCGCCTGCGTTTCATTGGAAACAGGTTCTGCCAAAAACAGCGCAGTATACTTTTCTCCTTCCATCGCGTCCATAAAGCGCTCGATGCCCTGCACAAAGGCTTTATCTTCCGTTTTAGACTTATCGCGCAGCGCTGCCACACAGGACACTGAGGCCACCGCCTCCTGCTCTTCGCCAAAGGCTTCTTCCAACAGTTTTTTTCCCGCCTCCGGAGAAATGCCTTTTATATCGGAACCGGGGAAGTTGGAGAGCAGCACTTTCTGCAACGCCTTGCTGGAAATTTCCAGCTTGCGGCTCTTCATGCTCTGTTTCAGGGGATCCTCGCGAACGCCCAGATAGATATTGGCACCGGCATTTCCTTCCGGCACATCGATCATCACCGCCAGACTACAGCCTTGTGCCATGCTGGAATAGTACACCGTAGAAAGCTTCTGGAACATATCCTCGCCCTTTTTCAGGGTCAGTTTCTTCAGCTGGAACATTCGGATACACTGAGCGGGATCCTGCACCTCCAGCATCTTCTGCGAAAGCTCCACCATGCCATAGTTCTGCAGTTCCGTCAGATATTTTTTATACACCAGATGGTCTGCAAGGGTCAGCTGGTCCGTCAGGTCATGCAGCGACCGCTGCGCGGAAAGCTGTTGTTTTTCAAGCACCTCAAGCTCGTCTGCCATGATTTATTTTCCTTTCTGCTGTTAACCCCTCAAAATTTTCCATATCAGGCCCGTCACAGCCAGTGCCGCACCTGCTGCGACGGCAGAGCCCACGTCGCAGCCCTGTAGCTTTTTATCATAGCCTTTATCAGCGGCTTTCTGGTACCACTCCGCCGCCTTCGTAAGGTCTTTCGTCACGCCATGACCCCCCTCATAACAACGGCCTAGATGGTACTGCGCTAAACCAAGACCTTGCTCTGCAGCTTTCCGGTACCACTCCGCCGCCTTCGTAAGGTCTTTCGTCACGCCATACCCCCCCTCATAACAACGGCCTAGCTGGTACTGCGCTGAACCAAGACCTTGCTCTGCAGCTTTCTGGTACCACTCCGCCGCCTTCGTAAGGTCTTTCGTCACACCCTTACCCCCCTCATAACAACGGCCTAGATGGTACTGCGCTGAATCAAGACCTTGCTCTGCAGCTTTCCGGTACCACTCCACTGCCTTGGCTGAGTCTTTCTCAACACCCATACCCATACCCCAATATATCTCCATCTCCATATCCGTCTCCTCATAACAAAGGCCCAGACTATCCTGTGCACCTGCGTGGCCTTGTTTCGCAGCTTTCTGATACCATTTGAATGCCTCTTCTCCATCTTTCCACGACAAAAATCCTGCTACATTATACAAAAGTTCTGCTAGATTATATTGAGCGTCTGCGTATCCTTGCTCTGCTGATTTCCGGTACCATTTTACTGCCTCTTCTTTGTTTTGTGCCACGCCATATCCATTTTCATAGAACAAACCAAGTTTATACTGTGCATCTACATCGCCCTGGTCTGCAGCTTTCCGGTACCACTCCGCTGCGGCTGCTTTTGATAACGCAACACCTCTACCATATTCGTAACACCCCCCAAGATTCTTTTGCGCAGCTGCATTTCCATTTTCTGCCGCCTTACGGTACCATTCAACTGCTTTCGCGCTGTTCTTTTCCACGCCTTCTCCAATGTCATAGCAATAGCCAAGATTACATTGTGCCATTGCATAGCCTTGTTCTGCAGATTTGCGGTACCATTCAACTGCTTTCGCGCTGTTCTTTTCCACGCCTTCTCCATTGTCATAGCAATAGCCAAGATTACATTGTGCCCTACAATTGCCTTGCTCCGCAGATTTTTGATACCATTCTGTCGCCTTAATGTCGTCTTTTTCTACGCCAATGCCGTTTTCATAGCAGTATCCAAGATTACATTGAGCCGTACAATCGCCTTGCTCCGCAGATTTTTGATACCATTCTGTCGCCTTAATGACGTCTTTTTCTACGCCAATGCCGTTTTCATAGCAGTATCCAAGACTACATTGAGCTGTTGCATTTCCTTGTTCAGCCGCTTTTTTATACCATTCAAATGCCTGTTCCAAGTCTTTTGCGACGCCTATACCATAACTATAGCAATCGCCCAATTCATATTGCGCTTCTGGACATTCCTGTTCTGCCGCTTTGGTGTACCACTTTACAGCCGCCTCATTGTACGAGAGTTCCGCATACAGCCGCCCGGTCATATACTGCGCTGTTGCATTTTCCTGAGTTGCCGCCGCTTCGTACCATCTGCGGGCCTCTTTGTCGTCCTTTTCAACGCCCCGAGCCTGATAATAGCACTCGCCCAGTGCGCACTGCGCCTCCGCATTACCCTGCTCGGCAGATTTTTTATACCACACAACGGCATTTTCCGCATTCTTTGCTACACCAATACCGTTCTGGTAACACCGTGCCACTTCCAGTTGTGCCTCTGGGTGTCCGTAATCACTGGCCGCAACCATGTAGCGTTGAAACGCCATCTCGGCATTGCCAACCTGCTGAAAATCACTGGCATCCTGCAGATAGTCCTGCTCGGTTTCCTCCTGCGTTTCCTGCTGCGCTTCCTCCCCCAGACAAAAGCTCTCCACGAAGCCCATGAATTCTCGCTTTTTATCTTCCGGCCCATTGAACAGGAAGCTGTACACAGCATTTTTCTCATTGCTGAAAGCCATCTCCTTGATTTCTGCTTCCAGTCCAGCCCATTTCACCCGGCCGGACGCCGGTTTAAACCATTCAACCATTGGTTTTTTCCGGATAGCATTGGGAATTTCCATTTGCCACTGATTCACACGGATGGATTCCAGTTTATCCGTAAAATATACTTCTACCTGGACTTTACTCATTTCTGATTGCTCCTTATGGTTTTATGATTCGCACATAGTCTCCCTGACTTCTTACCCACATCTCAATGCCCGTACCAAACACCTCCGCTTCCACGATCCAGCCCTTTTCCGTCACCTGCAAAACCTTTGCAGTGGGCAGTCGGTCGAGAACGGATTCCAGACTTGGCCCGGTATACTCGAACCGGATGGTCTGCAACTCGCCGCCGTACATAAACTGGATGCGCTTGCGCATCTCGCCCTCCTGAAAGCGATCGGTATAGCGCTGGGCAAAGTGCCGATCGAGGGTCTTATAGTTCTGGATACGGTCGATGCGGTAAATCGTCGGGGAGTTATCCTGCGGGTTCTGGAAATGCTTATCCTTGTCGATGCCCTCGATGAACGCTGCCAGATAGAAATAATACTCACTGAACAGGATGCCCACCGGCTCAATGGTGCGCACACGGCTCTCGCCGTCATGGGTGCGGCAGTAGGTAATTTCCATAACATTGTGATTTTCTACTGCCGTGCCGATCTCCCACAGGCTCTCAATGAACTTCCGGCCGTGCTGCGGCTCAACGTAATGGAAGCGTTCGTTGCTGATGAGGTCTTTCACCTGATTCAACCGGTCCAGCGGGGTGCACACCTGCACCAGCTTGTCCAGAATGGGGAACATTTCCTCCTTGACCATGGAACGGCTTTCCAACAAAATCTTGCATACCGCCAGAATCTCGCTGCTGGTGAGGAAGCGGGAAAGCGTGTCATCCAGCAGATAGCCGCCCTTTGCGGAGTTGTATAAGATCTCCCGGCGCGGCTCGCTGTCTGCAAAATAGCTGCGCAGGGTATCAAGATCGCGCTGGATGGTTTTCTCGCTGACACCGAAGCGGTCAGCCGTCTGCTGTTTATTCAGCACCCCGCCCTGTACCAGCACCTGCTGGATATAGAGTATACGGTCTAATCTACTATTACGCACGGCTCATTCTCCTTCTCTGCTCATTGTAACACAGTGCAACAACAGTCGCAATTCTTTGTGTGAAATTTTGTTGTTTTGTGAAACAGCTGCAAAATTTTTGTCTCTTTTGCACAACCCCAGTATACAAAAAAAGATGGACAGCTTGTCTGTCCATCCTCCAAAAAGCCAAGTGCTTTTCTCACAAATTCCATCTGCGGTTCAGCCGATAGATCACATCCCATACATCATCCTTAAAAGTGTACATTACCTGACGCGGTGATGCACTTCTGCTTGCCATGCAGACAAGCAGAAACAGTTCGGCGGCAAATGCCGCGCCCAGCAGAAACATCCATATTTTTTTCATTGTGCACTCTCCTTTGATGGCGTTTATGCCCTTTTGTCTGTCTATTATAACGATCCTGTTGGACAGTTTGCTTGTCCTTTCTGTAAAAGATATTTTCTGCTTTTCCTGTACGTTGCAACACAAAAACCGCCCCGGCTTCCTGTTACGGAAACCGGGGCGGTTCGTTTGTTTTATTTGTGCTTTTTCAAGCGCTCACGCAATTACTTGCGGGGGTTCTTGATAGCAGCCTGTTCTGCACTTTATAAACAGAGAGTACAAGAAAACGCATATTCACGTTATTTATTTTTTCAAACATTCGATTTTTTATCCCTTTCGTAATATTTTAAGAAAATAACACATTTTTGCTTTTGCAGTTTTTGGGACAAACTACAACGCATTTTTTCATCTTTTTTCCATCCATTTTTTCTCAAAAATGGAACTTCAAAAAATTTTCCATATCACAAAAAAGGAGGTGTTTTTCCACATGAATACACCCATGCAGTTGAAAATCCGAGGACACACCAAATGACGCTAGACTACTTCTATGGTCAGTCGGGCGAATTGTTTTCCTATTTTCGCATCCCGAAAGCACTGTTCCAAGACTGCCGCTTCCGGCAGCTCTCCACGGATGCCCGGACGCTGTACGGCATCCTGCTGGACCGCATGAGCCTGTCCACAAAGAACGGCTGGTTGGACGAGCAAGGGCGGGTGTATATCATCTACACCGTCCGGGAAGTGCAGGAATCCCTCTGCTGCGCTGAGCACAAGGCGGTCAAGCTGTTCCGGGAACTGGAGGGCATTGACCTTATCGAGCGCAAACGCCGTGGTCTGGGCAGACCCAGCCTGATCTACGTCAAGGACTTTTCCTCCGGCTTGCCCAAAGCGCAAGTACAGAATTGCTCAAACAGCAATTCTGGTGCTGCCGAAAGCGCAATTCTGGAGCAGCCAAAACCGCAAGCAAATAAGACTGATAAGAATAACACAGAGTGGAACGATCCTGACCCTATCTATTCCGGGGGCATCCGGGAGCAGCTTGAAGATTATTTTTATCAGGCATTGGAGGTAGACCTTCTGCTCCGGCTCTGCCCGGACGACGAGGACACCATCTACCAGATCGTGGACTTGCTTGTGGACACCTGTTCTACCAAACGGAAGATGTTGCGGATCGCCGGAGATGACAAGCCCACCGAGGTGGTACGCAGTCGGCTGAAAAAACTGAATGCCGACCACATCCGTTTCGTACTGGATTCGCTGGCAGAAAACACTGCCCCGGTGCGGAACATGAAGCAGTATCTGCTGGCGATGCTCTACAATGCGCCCACCACCATGAACCTCTACTATCAGAACAAGACGAACCACGACTTTGCGCGCAGTTCATCGAAAGCGGGGTGATGTTATCGCAAAGAAAGCTACGATTATCGCAGTCACCAATCAAAAAGGTGGTGTGGGGAAAAGCACCACTTGTGAAAATCTAGGCATCGGGCTGGCAATGGAGGGCAAGAAAGTCCTGTTGGTGGATACCGACCCACAGGGTTCACTGACCATCAGCATGGGCTGGCAGCAGCCCGATGAACTGCCCACCACCCTTTCCACCCTGATGCAGAAAGCCATGAACGACCAGCCCATTCCGCCCGGTGAGGGCATTCTGCACCATTCAGAGGGCGTTGATCTGATTCCTGCCAATATCGAACTAGCAGGGTTGGAGGTTGCCCTCGTGAACAGCATGAACCGGGAAAAGATGCTGAAACAGGTGCTGGACAGTGCCAAACGGGAGTATGATTTTATTCTGCTGGACTGTATGCCCTCGCTGGGGATGCTGACCATCAACGCACTGGCGGCGGCAGACGCTGCCCTGATTCCGGTGCAGGCGCAATACCTTTCCGCAAAGGGTCTGGAACAGCTTTTGCAGACGGTGCAGAAGGTTCGGCGGCAGATCAACCCGAAGCTGAAAATCGAGGGTATCTTGCTGACCATGACCGACAACCGCACCAACTACGGAAAGCAGATCAGCAATCTGATCCGGCAGGCATACGGAAAGCACCTGAAGGTGTTCGAGCAGACCATTCCCCGGTCAGTCCGTGCGGCTGAAACCAGTGCGGCAGGCAAAAGTATCTTTGCCTATGACCCCAAAGGCAAGGTGGCAGAAGCCTACCAATCTCTTGCAAAGGAGGTGCTGGCGGATGCCGATCGACAGCGGAAACTTAGCTCTGAAAGGGCTAGATGACTTGTTTTCCACCGAGGAAAACCGACAGGAGGAACAGCGGGAGCAGGTACAGCAAATTCCCATTGATGCGCTGCACCCCTTCACCAACCACCCCTTCAAGGTGCTGAATGATGAAGCCATGACCCGGACGGTGGAGAGTATCGCACAGTACGGTGTGCTGGCTCCGCTGATTGCCCGCCCACGCCCGGAAGGTGGCTACGAGATCATCTCCGGGCACCGCCGTCAGTATGCGGCTAAACTTGCCGGGCTGGATACGCTGCCGGTTATTGTGCGGCAGATGTCGGACGATGCTGCTGTGATATTGATGGTGGACAGCAATCTTCAGCGTGAACACATCCTGCCAAGCGAAAGGGCTTTCGCCTACAAAATGAAGCTGGACGCAATAAAAAATCAAGGTGCTAGGTCAGATTTAACTTCATCCCAAGTTGGGATGAAGTTGCAAGCCCTTGATATTGTTGGTCAGGAAGCTGGCGATAGTCGAAATCAAGTGCACCGTTTTATCCGCCTGACCAACCTTATCCCAGAACTGCTGGACATGGTAGACGAAAAGAAGATCTCCTTCAATCCCGCTGTGGAATTGTCCTATCTGGACGAAAGCCAACAGCGGGATTTTTTAGAAGCCATGGATGGTACCCAAAATGCTCCATCTGTATCGCAGGCTCAGCAACTAAAGAAGATGGCGCAGTGTGGTGAGTTCACCTATGAAAAGGCGTTTGATATTTTGGGGCAGGAAAAGAAGAGTGAGCAGGACACCGTAACTATCAAAAACGACATCCTGCGAAAATACTTTCCACGCAGCTATACGCCTCGGCAAATGGAAGAAAAAATCATTCAGCTTTTGGATGCGTGGCAGAAAAAACAGCAGCGTCGCAACGAGCGCTGACCGTAACGTAAGACCCGATGGGGTCTTTTTTGTTTGCAAAAATTTGGAGGTAACGCCTATGAACAACACGATTCCTTTTCACTCCGCAACTCACGCCCCGCAGATCACGGTGGATGTGAACATCCTGACCATGCTGAAGCAGGCGGCATCCTGTTTGACCGAGGCAGCAGGCAAGGATGTGTACCTTGCCGCCATCGGTCCCGACATGGAGCTAACCATTATCATGGAGGAGGATGCCCCTTCCGTTCTGCCTTGTTTTGACGAGGACGATGCCCTGATTTCCGTGAAGGGTGCGCCGCTGTTTATCAGCTACAATCCGGCGCAGGTCCTCAAGCTGGCAGGCAAGCGGTACCTGACCGGCCCGGTCATCTTCTACCGCACCGATGGGCATAGCACCATCGTATCCCTGACGGTGGAGGATATTTACCGCTTTCAGACCTATCTGGAAAGCCACAGCACCACCCTGATGGCAGATGGGCAGAAGCTGACCTGCATCTGTATTGACTGAGGTGTGCCATGCTGAACTTTTTTATCGGTTTCGCATTTTTTGAGTTTGGCGCACTCTGCGGCTTTTTCGTGGCTGCGCTGATGCAGGCGGCAAGGGATGGTGATGAACGATGCAGGAAGAAATCGAACAGAAATCATTTAACCTGATGGTCTCGACCACGAAATTGTCTGCCCGGACTGTCCTGCGGGCGGTAAAGGTGGCGTATCGGCTGTACCAGTCCAAGGCATCCCAAGGTAAGCAAAGTGTCCGCACTCTCCTGCGGCAGAACCGTGGCGTGTCCAGCGTGGAGATCAGCAAGACCGGCATCCGTGGTCTGGAACGCTATGCCAAAAAGTACGGCATCGACTACGCCATCCGCAAGGACACCTCCGAGGTGCCGCCCCGGTATCTGGTCTTTTTCAAAGCCCCGGACGCAGAAGCCTTCAACTCGGCGTTCAAAGAGTATTCGGCATCTCTGCTGAACAAAGACAAACGCCCCTCGGTGCTGGCAAAACTGCATGAACTGGTGCAGGCGGCGGCAGAACCCCCCGGAAAAGTCCGGCACAAGGAACAGGAGCGTGGACTGTGACCACGAAAAAGCTGACAAAGCTGCTGGCACTGTATCTGCCCTATATTTTGCTGGGGCTGGTGGCAACCAACTTTGGCGAAGCGTGGCGGCTTGCGGAGGGCAAGGAGCTGGGCGATAAGATCATGTCCATGATGGGCACCATCCCGGTGGCGTTTGCAAACCCTCTGCCCAGCCTGCATCCGCTTGATTTACTGGTGGGTCTGTGCTGCGGTGCAGGGTTACGGCTGGCAGTCTATCTGCGTGGCAAAAATGCCAAGAAGTACCGCCACGGCGTGGAGTACGGCTCTGCCCGGTGGGGCACACCCAAGGATATTGAGCCGTTCATGGCACCCAAGTTTGCCGACAACATTATCCTGACCAAAACGGAACGGCTGATGATGTCCAACCGCCCACCGGACCCCAAGAACGCCCGGAACAAAAACGTGCTGGTGGTGGGCGGCTCCGGCAGCGGCAAGACCCGGTTTTGGCTGAAACCGAACCTGCTTCAATGCCACAGTTCCTATGTAGTCACCGATCCCAATGGTAATTTACAATAAGGATAAAGGGAGCGCGCACCCTCAAGAAAGGAGGTTACACCCCATGAAGAAACAGCCGGACAAGGGAAAAATCACAGCCCTGTACGAGCGTCTTTCCCATGACGATGAGCGAGCCGGGGAAAGCGTGTCGATAGAAAACCAAAAGCGCATTTTGGAGGACTACGCCCAAAAGAACGGCTTTACGAATATCCGGCACTTCACCGATGACGGAGTGCGGGGAACGACTTTCAAGCGTCCGGGGCTGGACGCTATGCTGGAAGAAATCCGGGCGGGAAATGTGGCTACGGTCATTATCAAAGACCAAAGCAGGATTGGCCGTGATGTTGTCGAAGTGGGGCTTTTGAAGCGCACCTTTGACGAGTACCATGTACGCTTTATTGCGGCAAATGACAACCTTGATACCGCCAACGGCTTTGATATAATGTCCATTTTCCGAGATGTGATAAACGAGTGGTATGTTGCCGACACCAGCCGGAAAATCAAGACCGTTTTCAAGTCGAGAATGGAAAAGGGCTTGCGCTGCTCCGGCAGCGTCAGCTATGGCTACCTTGCGTCCAAGGAGAACAAGGGCGAATGGGTAATCGACGAGGAAGCCGCCGCCGTTGTGCGCCGTATCTTCCACAGCGTTGTTGCCGGGGAGAGTATCGCCAGCATAGCAAGGGCACTCCGCGCCGAGAAAATCCCTATCCCGTCCGAGCATTGGAAGCGGATAGGCGCACCCGTCCGGTCGGCGAAGTACACAGACCCCTACGCATGGTCAACAACAACTATCAGCTATATCCTCAAACGCCCGGAGTACACAGGGCGCAAGGTTTTAGGGAAAACCGTCTGCGAGAACTACAAGACCAAAAGCACCCGCAAGACCGCGCCGGAGGAACAGTATATTTTTGACGGGGAAATCCCCGCCATTGTGGACGAGGAAACATGGAACACCGTCCAGCGGCTTATGGGAACAAAACGCCGCGCCCCCAAGCGGCAGAACACCCCAAACCGCTTGACCGGGCTTCTCTACTGCGCCGACTGCGGCGCGAAGCTGACCCACCGCAGCAGCCTTGTGCAAGGCAAGTATCTGGACGACGCTTTTGTGTGTTCCAGCTACCGCCAGCTTACCCGCGACTGCACCATGCACTATATCCCCACCGCGAAAATGGAAGCCGCCATTCTTGCCGCAATCCAGCGCGTGAGCTGGTATGTACGGCACAATGAAGCGGAGTTTATCGAGCGTGTGCGGAAAGCCACCGACCAGCACCAAGAAAATGCCGTCAAGGAGTACCGGCAGAAAGTGAGCAAGGCGCAGCGGCGGTATAAGGAGCTGGACGGGCTTGTAAAAAAGCTGTACGAGGGAAACGCCACAGGCAAGATACCCGATAAGCACTTTACCCGTCTGCTTGCCGAATATGACGAGGAACAGACCGGGCTGGAAGCCGCTATCGCACAATGGCAGGAAGCAATCGAGAGCTGGAACGCCGACAGGCTGAAAACAGATAAGTTTATCGAGCTTGTGAGCCGCTACACCGACTTTTCCGAATTGACAACGCCCATGCTCAACGAGTTTATCGAGAAAGTGGTTGTCCATGAGGGCGAGGGGCGCGGGAACAGCCGCCGCCAGCG
>ERZ650918.2161-NODE-2161-length-14425-cov-2.944189_pt1 | contig 14425 bp, 13 predicted proteins | sample MGYA00514758_ERZ650918 | MGnify/ENA metagenome assembly ERZ650918 | reverse complement strand
CCTGCGCAGTTAATAAAAGCTCATCGCTGACTGCCACACCGACAGTCTTTGAGCCGTAGTCTAAACCTAATATTCTCATTCAAAATCTCCATGCCTCTGCCCTTCATCCGGACAGACTTTTCCTGTAAGGCATATATTAATCTGTACTTATCCGTTTCTTCTTAAGTACATTAATTCCAATGATTATTCTTAATATATGCTTTCAATACCTCTTCTACTAATTCGTCACGCTCTACTTTCATGATCAGACTTCTTGCATTATTATGACTGGTGATATAAGTAGGATCACCTGACATAATATATCCAACAATCTGATTCAGTGGATTGTATCCTTTCTCGCTCAGTGCACGATACACAATTGCAAGTACATCCTTTACCTGCAGTTCCGGTTCCTTCTCCACTCTGAAATATTGCGTATTATTGATGTTCTGCATATTTGTCACGCCCTTATACTCTTCTTTACTCTATGGTAAGAAAGTAATCCGTAATTATTCAGTGCCTTCATAATTACAGTAATCCTCTAGCTTATTCTAATATAGTTTGTCCTAAAATTCAACCATAAGATAGATATCATCTGTCAATCTGCCACGGATCGTTCCTTTCACAAACTGATTCGAAAGGTCAGCTGCCGACTTCACAGCGATCTTTACATACTCTTTTGTGTATCCGGTAAAATATGTTTCACCTTCAAATTCATAAGCCTCTTCCATCAGAGCTGTCACCTGTTTTCCGACATAGTATTCCCGGAATTCTTCAGACATTTTCTTCTCTAACGCCAGAAGGATATTGCTCCGCTCTTTTTTCACCGGTTCCGGAATCTGATGTTCCATCACAGCTGCCTTTGTTCCTTCTCTCTTAGAATACTGGAAGATATGCATTTCATAAAAATGGATACGTTTTAAATATTCTTTTGTAACCGCAAATTCTTCCTCTGTCTCTCCCGGAAAACCTACGATCACATCTGTCGTGATGGCAGGATGGTCAAAATATTTTCTCAGGATCTGACATCCCTCTTCATATTCCCTTGTATCATATCTGCGGTTCATGCGCTGCAGTGTGGCATCGCATCCGCTCTGTAAGGAAAGATGGAAATGCGGACAGATCTTTGGCAGCCCTGCAAGTGCCGCCGCAAATCCATCCGTCACGATTCTCGGTTCTAAGCTTCCAAGCCTTATCCGCTCAATCCCATCGACATTATGCACTTCCCGGATCAGATGGAGCAGATCGTCGCCGGTATCCACACCGTAGGAACTCAAGTGGATCCCCGTGAGGACGATCTCCCTGAATCCATGTTCCGCAAGGCGTTTCACTTCCCGGATCACATCTTCAGAATTTCTGCTCCGCACTCTTCCTCTTGCAAAAGGAATGATACAGTAGCTGCATAACTGGTTGCACCCGTCCTGCACCTTGATAAAAGCTCTGGTGTGCTCTGCGGTGCGCTCTAAGAACATTTCCTCATATTCCTGCTTCTCATGATTGATATCGATCACATTCCCACACTTTCCATGGTCATTTTCATATGCTTCGAGCATGGCAAGCAATTCATGTTTTTTGTTATTTCCGATCACGATATCCACCGTATCATCAAGCAGTGCCTCTGCCTCTTTTGTCTGCACATAACATCCGGCACCTACAACGATTGCATCCGGGTTCATCTTTTTCGCCTTATGCAACATCTGTCTTGACTTGCGGTCTGCCATATTGGTAACGGAACAGGTATTGACCACATAGACATCCGCATATTCTGTGAATGGGACAATCTCATAACCTGCATTTTCTAATATCTGCTGCATTGCCTCTGTTTCATATGCATTTACCTTGCATCCTAAATTGTGCAGTGCGGCTTTCTTATTTATTTTCATTCGATACTCCTATTTTGTGTTGACTTTTCCATAAAAAACCATTACTATAAAGTTAACTTTGATAGTTAATTAAGGAGGTTTTTTATCATGAAAACAGTACAGATTTCTTTAAACTCCATTGACAAAGTAAAATCTTTTGTTAATGCAATCACCCAGTTCGAATTTGATTTCGATTTAATCTCCGGAAGATATGTGATCGATGCAAAATCCATTATGGGTATTTTCAGTTTAGATTTATCCAAACCAATTGATTTAGCAATTCATGCTGAAAGCAATATGGATGAAATCATGGAAGTATTAAAACCATATTTAGTTTAATCATTTCCGAAGATTTGAGCCACAGAAGATACGTTCTGTGGCTTTTTCTTTTTGCAGCAGACAGTTCCTTTTTCCGATACTGCCTGCTTTTTTTGTTTTATCCCTCAATGTGGATCACTTCTACCGTATCAATGGCTTCCTGCATTAATGCATCAATCTTTTCGCTTAACTTTCTCTCATCATTATGGATCACATTTAAGTTCGGTTTTGTCACCGGATGTTTTGCCACAAAAATGGTACAGCAGTCTTCGTATGGAAGAATGGATGTCTCATATGCATCGATTTTTTCAGAGATTGTGACGATCTCCTGCTTGTCAAATCCAATGAGCGGACGATAGACCGGCATCGTACATACCTCATTCGTTGCTGCAAGGGACTGCATCGTCTGGCTTGCCACCTGTCCGATACTCTCTCCGGTGATAAGACCGAGACATTTATTCTCTTTTGCAAAATGCTCTGCAAGTTTCATCATGTAACGGCGCATGATGATCGTCAATTCCTCATGCGGACACTGCTCGTAGATATAAAGCTGGATATCCGTAAAGTTCACAACGTGCAGATTGATCGATCCTGAATATTTTGCAACAATTTTTGCAAGGTCAACGACTTTTTGTTTTGCACGCTCTGAAGTATATGGCGGCGCATGGAAATAAGTAGCATCGATCGTAACACCGCGTTTTGCGATCATATATCCAGCCACCGGACTGTCGATCCCGCCGGATAAAAGCAGCATTGCTTTGCCGTTCGTTCCGACCGGCATTCCACCCGGTCCCAGAATAATCGTTGAGTATACGTTAATTTTTGCACGGATTTCAATATTAAATACCACCTGTGGATGATGCACATCTACTTTTGTCTCCGGGTAAGCATCTAAAATCTTCTCGCCCATGGCTGCATTGATCTCCATGGACTCCATCGGATAATTCTTTCTTGCGCGGCGGGCATTTACTTTAAATGTAAAATGTTTGTCCGGGTACACCTTATCAATGTATGCAATGACTTCCTCTGCAAGTTTGTCAAATCCTTCGTCTTCCAACAATACAACCGGGCAGATCCCGACGATACCAAACACACATTTTAATGCTTCCACAACCTCATCATAATCATAGTCACTCAACGTGTCGACGTAGATTCTTCCCTGCTCTTTCCGGACAAGGAATTCTCCGTCTGCCTTTTTCAATGCATGGTTGATCTGGCTTACCAATGCATCTTCAAATAAATATCTGTTTTTTCCTTTGATCGCGATCTCCGCATATTTGATCAAAAATGATTTATACATATTTTCTCCTTTTTCATGTCTTTTGTTACTTTTCCACAATTCATTTTACACTTTCATGAGTTTCGCAATTGCCGGACTACTTTCTCGTATAACGGCGGAGCTTTGGCACAACCTCGTTCATGACTTCCAGGGCATAATCGATCTCTTCCTCTGTGGTATGCACGGAAAAGCTGAACCGGATCGTCGAATCCAGCAGACCACCCTTAAGTCCGATGTTTGTCAATGTATGGCTCACGGATGGTTTGTTCGAGGAACATGCGCTTCCCGCTGACACATAAATCTTTCTGTCCTCTAATGTGTGGAGCATAACCTCACTGCGCACGCCGTCAATGCTCACACTGACGATCTGTGGTGCGGAATCACGTCCTGTCTTTCCGTTGACAGACACACCTTCTATTTTTAAAACGCCTTCCACAAAACGCTGTTTGATCTGATAAAGGTGATCTATTTTTTCCTCAAAGTTTTCATAAATCTCTTCGACAGCCTCACCTAGCGCAGCAACGCCCGGTACGTTCTCGGTTCCGGAGCGCATGCCCTTCTGCTGCCCGCCACCGTAAATCAGCGGTTTCACCTTCGTCTTATCTTTGATGAACAGAAATCCTGTTCCTTTCGGTGCATGGATTTTATGTCCGCTGACAGAGAGCATATCAATTCCAAGTTTTTTCGGAAAAATACGGTACTTTCCATATGCCTGGATCGCATCCACATGTACCAATGTATTCGGATTTTTTTCTTTGATCACCTTGATTGCTTCTTCGATTGGTTCCACTGCTCCGATCTCATTGTTGACCATCATCATAGAGACAAGGATCGTGTCCTCACATACCGCCTCCCGCAGTTCGTCGAGTGAAATGATACCATCTGCATCCACTTTCAGATATGTCACTCGAAAGCCAAGTTCCTCTAAATATCCTGTAACTGCTGAAACAGACGCATGCTCTATTGATGTCGTGATAATATGATTTCCGGCTCTTTTATTTGCCAGTGCTGCTCCGATCAGTGCGGTATTGTTTGATTCCGTTCCTCCGGATGTGAAAAGGATTTCTTTCTCATCCACCTTTAACGTCTTTGCGATCTTTTTCTTAGCCTCTTTGATATAGTTCTCTGCTTCCACACCTTTCATATGAAGTGAGGATGGATTTCCGTAATCTTCCATCAGAACTTTTACCATCAAATCTTTTGCACGTTCACTGCAACGGGTCGTTGCAGAATTATCCAAATAAACTTCTGTCAAATTTGTTTCCATAATTATCCTTCTTTATCTATGCAGCATCACTCTTCTACTCATCCCTGCCATCGGTCTGACTCTCTAACTGATATCCCAAAATCGCAAGGGCTGCGATTCCTGCCGTCTCTGTTCTAAGGATCCGTCTGCCAAGTGAGATCAGCTGCATTTCATCTCTGACCATTTCAATCTCTTCCGGCGCAAATCCGCCCTCCGGTCCGATAAACACTGCGATACTTTCGCCTTTTTTTATCTGTTCCATTGCAGCCATCGTCCCTGCCATTCCATGCTCGTTTTCATAGGGAACCAGTTTCACATCCAGTTCCTTGGCATATGCCACAGCTTCTTTGTACGACATCGGCATCTTCACTTCCGGGATCAGACTTCTCTTTGACTGTTTTGCTGCGCTCTCTGCGATCGCCTGCCAGCGCGTCACCTTTGATTTTGCCTTTTTGTCATCTAACTTTACCACACAGTTTTTCATGGCAACCGGTATGACCTCATAAACTCCAAGTTCCACGGTTTTCTGAATGATCCATTCCATCTTGTCATTCTTCGGAAGCCCCTGAAACAGATAAATCCTGCATGGCAGTTCTGTGCTTTCCGCCTCTCTTTCCAGAATATCCGCACGCACAAAGCTTTCTGTAATATCAGATATACTACAAAAATAGTTTTGTCCATTTCTGGTGCACACGCGGATTTTCTCTCCCGGTTTCATCCGCAGCACATTTTTAATATGGTTAACATCGCTGCCTTCAATTGTCACAAAATCTTCTGCTGCATTTTCATCTTCTATAAAAAACTGATACATGTCTTTTCCTAATTCTTTCTTGCTGTAATGTTCACCCATTCGCCCTGATGATTGATCTCTACAACTTCCAGACCGGCTTTCTCAATTGCCTCTTTCACGTCATTCTCTTTGAAATCGATGATTCCTGATGTGATAAAATATCCACCTTTTTTTAAACGCGCCGGGATCACCGGTGCCATTGGAATGATCACGTCTGCCAGAATGTTGGCAACAACGATATCAAATTCTTCCGTTCCGGTTTTTTCCTGAAGTTCTGTATCATCGATCAGATTTCCAACATAAAATGTTCCCAGTTTCTGATCGAGATGATTTACTTCCATATTGTCGTGTGTGGAAGTCATGCAGTCCGGGTCAAGGTCTGTTCCGACTACCTCTGATGCCCCTAATTTCAGTGCCACGATCGATAAAATACCGCTTCCGCAGCCAACATCAAGAACCTTTGGTGTCTTTACCTGCGGCGTATATGTTTCATTTCCACGAATATATTTCAGTAACTGCCGGATGCAGAGCTGTGTCGTCTCATGCTTGCCTGTTCCAAAAGAGACACCCGGATCGATCTCGATCAAAAACTTGTCCCTGTCTTCTTCCTTCAGTTCTTCCCATGTTGGTTTGATCAGGATATCGTCAATATAGAAAGAGCTGAAAAACTTCTTCCAGTTGTTGATCCAGTCAAGATCCTCCGTCTGGTCGGATGTGATCTTTCCGGTTCCCATATCTACCACATTCCGCATCTCCTCGATGGTTGTCTTGACCTGTTTTAACAGTTCGGTATCATCCTGTCCGTTGTCTTCCAGATAAAAACTGACATAGCTGATCCCCTCATCCGGTGGAAGTTCCGGCAGAAAATCAATGAACATCTCTGCCTGATCTTCTTTTGTCAGCGGCACATTATCCTCGATCTGCACACCTTCGATACCAAGATCCATAAGTGCAGAGCTTAAGTAATCTTCTGCCGCAGTCGTTGTCTCAATGGTATATTTATTCCATTTCATATTTTATATATGCTCCTTTTTGCTTATTTTCCGTTCAGATCATAAAAAGCCATTAGATATACTACCACAAAGCCATTCAGGTTGCAAACAATTCCTTTTACTGCTGTTCTTTTGCAAGCTTGTCCAAAACTTCATATAAGATCTGCGCATCGATCGGTTTTGCAATATGTCCGTTCATTCCCGCATTTAAGGCTGCACTGACATCCTCCTCAAAAGAATTTGCAGTCATGGCATAAATTGCGATCGTTCCGGCATCCTCTCTCTCTGACTTCCGGATTGTGCGTGCCGCTTCATAACCATTCATCACCGGCATGTGAATATCCATAAGAATTGCCATGTAAGTACCTGGCTTTGCCTTCTCAAACAACTCGACGGCTTCCTTGCCGTTATGTGCACAATCCACATCCATATGTACCATTGCAAGCAGTTCTGTTGCCACCTCTTCATTAAATGCGGTGTCTTCCGCAAGCAATACTTTTTTCCCGGTAAAATCATATACCGCCTGTTCTTCCTGTACCACGGACAAATCGTTTTCCACCGGCTGCTCCGTTATTTCCGGTTCTGCAGCCTGTTCAAATTCAAATGGAATAGACACAACAAATGTAGTTCCCTCTCCTTTTTTCGATTTCACGGAAATGGAGCCTGACATCAGTTCCACGAAATTTTTTGCAATGGACAGCCCCAGTCCGCTTCCTCCGTGTTTCTGCGCAGTTGTCGCACTCTCCTGCTCGAATGGCTGGAACAGCCGCGTCTGCATCTCCTCCGACATGCCCTCCCCGGTATCTTCCACAAGGAAATTAAAGTATGCTTTCTCCTCCTTCACATAGAGTTCTTTCACTTTGATCGTGATTTTCCCACCGGACGGCGTGAATTTGTAAGCATTGGAAACCAGGTTCAGCAAAATCTGGTTCACACGAAGTCCATCCCCGATCAGATGTGTATGCGTCACCTCTTCGTCCTGTACCTCAAACGCTATCCCTTTCTGCTTGCACTGCGGTTCATAAATCGTGCAGACGGACATTAAGATCTCATGAAGATCAAACGGTTCCTTTGCAATTTTCATCTTCTTATTCTCGATAGACGACATATCTAAAATATCATTGATAATATTTAACAGCACCTTGGACGACACATCAATTTTATCGAGATAGTCCTCTATCTTCTTCGGATCTTCCTCATAGTGCTTTGCGATCTCCGTCAGTCCTACGATTGCATTCATCGGTGTCCGTATCTCGTGGCTCATCCTTGCAAGGAAATCACTCTTTGCCTGATTTGCCCGGTTTGCCTGATCGACTGCTTCTAAAAGCTGTTCATTCTTCTCCGCAATCTTTAAATAGCTTTTTCGTCTCGCCTCCTGCCAGAAAATCATAAACAGAATACTCGCCACCAGCAAAATAAAGATGACAATAAGCGGATAGCGGAACTTATACAGCACATCTGTCCAGGTAAGCTGATACCCATTCTCCACTGTATGGCTGATCGTGATCTGGGATACTTCCTGAGAGGGAATCTGCGTAATGCATTTATTGATAATGCTCATCAGGATTTTATTTTCATCACTGTTTTTTCCAACAATCCCCATCGGTTCTTCCTTAGACAGGTTAGGCAGTACCGTCAATCCCTCATACCGCGGTTTCTGCAGCAGCGGTGTCACCACGTTGACATTCTGTGCCATAAAGTCGCACTCTCCGCTGTTCAGAAGTTCCATACATTCCTCTGTCGTAGTGCATTTTACAATCTCAAACTCCGGATAATTTGCCTGGATATAATTTTCCAGTGCCGCATAACTCTTCGTGATTGCAAGAATATACTTATTCTCTGCATCTCCGGGTGTATAGTTCATCCCCTGCCTGCAGACAAGCGCCACTTCCCCTGTGTATATGACATCTGATACCAGATAATCAGATTTTGTGAATGCAGGATTTTCGACTACGACACCAGCCACCAGATCTGCCGGATGTTTTTCAAGATAATCTATCACACGCTGACCACTTTCCAGCATCGTGTACTGCAGATTCAGGCCGCTGCTCTCCCGGATCCGACTCACAAGATCAACAATGATCCCTTCGATTTCTCCGTCGTCATTTTCCATTGAAAACGGTGGTCTGTTATTGATAAACGCTATATTCACCTGTTTTTGTGCCCTAATATATTCAATTTCTTCTCTTGTAAATGCAAGCCCCATGGCAGAAGTATCTCCATAATACTTCTGGTACAGTTCACTTAAAAATGTCGGATAATCCGCTGTGATCTCTCCAAGCGCATAATCGGCATCCTCCATTACCTTTTGCTTCTGCTTTCCTGCCATCAGATAAAATGGCTGTGCTCCAAACCGGCAGATAATCTTATAATCGTCCATCCCGACAAGCGATCCCTGTACGACTGCATCCACAGCACCTTCCTCCAATGCCTGAAAACATTCTTCTGTCGTCATGTATTCTTTCAACTCAAACGAAAAATCATTCTTTTGAGCATATTCTTTCAGATCATCATTCTGAAAACTTTCTTTCAGTCCTGCCACCCGGATGCCATTAAAAGCCTCATAATCATTGTAATAATACCTGTCATCATCCATTCTTGCATAAAGAACACAGGCTTCTGTTCCCGCCCAGTACTTCGAAAGCAGGAATCTCTCCTCACGTTCCGGTGTTTTCTGCGCCTGGCAGATCATATCAATCTCACCTGACTCCAGTTTTTTCAGGACATTGTCCCATGTGTCATACACATATTCGTACTTCCATCCGGTATACTCAGCGATCTTATCCAGCAGAGCAGCGAAACACTATCTACGCGGTTAACGGCTATGGCGCATCAGCCCAATACAGTGGCGCGACGATCAATATATCCAATACGGATTGTTTCTTTGGAATCAATATTTTTTCCATATACCACAAATGGTATTGCACTGAAAAATGCCATCACAAAAATGATGATCCCATGTCTGATCTTCTTCCATTCCTTTTTCCCCATCGTTTTCTCCCTGTCTGATGTTCCATCGTTTTTTATCGTTTCCGTACCTGTGTCTTAGATTCTATATCGATTATAGCGAATTATACACCAGAAATAAAGCAAAAGAAAAAAGGCTGCCGCACAGCCTTTTTCTTTCATGATCATAATACTTTTGATAAAAATTCCTGCAATCTCGGACTCTGTGGATGTTCAAAGATCTCCTGCGGTGTGTTTTCTTCCTGAATGACACCGTCATTGATGAACATGACACGGTTTGCAACCTCTCTTGCAAATCCCATTTCATGTGTTACAACCACCATGGTCATACCGTCCTCTGCAAGTTCTTTCATAACGCTTAAAACCTCGCCGACCATCTCAGGGTCCAATGCCGAAGTCGGCTCATCAAACAAAATAATATCCGGGTTCATGGCAAGCGAACGGACAATGGCAATTCTCTGTTTCTGTCCACCTGAAAGCTGGCTTGGATAGGCATCCGCCTTATCAGACAGACCGATTCTTTTCAAAAGTTCCATCGCTTTTTTCTCTGCCTCTTCCTTGGTCATTTTGTTGAGTTTTACCGGGGCAAGCATAATGTTTTCCTTAATAGTCATGTTTGGAAACAGATTAAACTGCTGGAACACCATTCCGATTTTTTCCCGTACATGGTTAATATCCACCGACTTATCCGTCATATCCGTCCCCTCAAACAGAACGTGTCCGCTCGTTGGGATCTCCAACAGGTTTAAGGATCGCAGAAATGTCGATTTTCCACAGCCGGAAGGTCCGATCAATGCAAGGACATCCCCTTTTCTGATGGTCGTGGAGATTCCTTTTAATACTTCATGATCCCCAAAAGATTTGCAGAGATCCTGAATCTCTAAGATCACCTCTGCAGAATTGGTTGTATTTGTATTATCGCTCATTGTTTCTCAACTTCCTTTCTAAGACACCGACAGCTTTGCTAAGTCCGACTACCATCAGAAGATAAATGACAGCAACTGCGATCAACGGCATAAATGCCTCATACGTAACGCTTCGGATAATGTCTCCACCTTTTGTCAGATCCATCAGACCGATGTAACCACTGATGGACGTCTCTTTCAATAAACTGATAAACTCGTTACACAGTGCAGGGAGAATATTCTTTACTGCCTGTGGCAGGATGATGGTGGTCATCGTCTGTCTGTAATTAAGGCCTAAGCTTCGTCCTGCTTCAAACTGTCCGATATCCACTGCCATAATTCCGGAACGCACGATCTCTGCCACATAAGCAGCTGAGTTCAAACCAAATGCGATCACTGCTACCACGATTTTTCCCGTGTTAATACTCTGGAAAATAACATAATAGATAATCAATAACTGGATCATGACCGGTGTGCCGCGGATGATCGTCAAATATGCTTTACAGACTGCATTCAGAATGCCAAGCCCGCCATTTCTGTCATGGCTGGTTCTGACAATGGCAATTAAAAATCCTAAGACAATACCGATCATCACCGCAAAAATTGTAATGATCAATGTATTGCCAAGACCTTTTAACATATATGCATAGCGGTTATCCTGAATAAAGTTCTGGTAAAATTTTTCGCCAAACGAACTCTTTGCTGTCACTGCATTTCCATCACGCACAATGATCACCTGCTTGGAAGTTGCATATGTATCTGTAAAATTGACATTCTTCTTTCGTTCTTCTGTCACGGTAAATCCTGCAGCGCCCACATCTATCTTTCCCGTAGACACAGCCGGGATAATAGAATCAAATGCCATATCTTCAATCTTCAATTCCATACCGAGCTTATCTGCGATCGCCTGCATGATATCCACATCTATACCGACGATTTCATTATTCTCATAATACTCATATGGCGGGAACTCAGCATTTGTTCCCATCGTCAGTGTTCCATTCCCACGGGACACATCCTGTGGTTCGTATGGATAATTTCCTTTTTCCGCATCTGTTCCTATATAATTTTTTGTAATCCGGTCAAGCGTTCCCTCGCTTCTTAACTCTTCTAATGCCGTATTAACCTTTTCCAACAGATCATCGTTTCCCTTTGCGATAACGATCGCATATTCTTCCAGCGTAAATTCTTCATCGAGAATTTTAAGTCCCGGATTCTCCTCCACAAATGCGAGCGCCGGCTGTTCATCGATCACAACACAGTCAATCTTTCCCTGTTTTAATGCCTGAACTGCATCTGCGCCTTTGTTGTAACGCTCCACCGTTGTTCCTGATCCGTCATTTTCATAATCGGAAACATAAATATCACCGGTTGTTCCAAGCTGGACACCAATCTTTTTTCCAACGATATCATCCACACTGCTGATCGCACCGGCTGTTTCCGTGGATGCTGCTTCCTGATCATCCTTCTGCTTTGTGCCGCATCCAGCAATTCCTGTCAGCACAAATGTCAGAACGAAAAGCCAAAGCAGCAGTTTTTTACTTTTTTTCTTCATCATAAATATCCGCTCCTCTTTTTTTCTGATTGTCTGCATAAATATACATTATTTTTCATTGAAATACAAGTATTTTGGACTCAATTGTTAAGATTCCCTTTCCGATTTGTCTGGGAACAGATTTTTTTCTTATATTATTATGTAACATTGTGGCTTTTTCCCTTGACTGTCCCGCAAAATTACATTAAAGTTTGTTTTAGAAAAAACAAAGGAGATTTTATCTATGGAAAAAATTGCAAGCTTTACAATAGACCATATCAAATTAGAACCCGGCATTTATGTATCCCGCAAAGATACCGTGGGTGCAGAAGTGATCACCACATTTGATCTGCGCATGACTTCCCCAAACGATGAGCCTGTCATGAATACCGCCGAGATGCATACGATCGAACACCTTGCAGCAACATTTTTAAGAAACCATGCTGTTTACGGTTCCAAAACTATTTATTTTGGTCCGATGGGATGCCGTACCGGATTTTATCTGCTTCTCGCAGGTGATTATGAATCAAAGGACATTGTTGGCCTGATGATTGAAATGTTTGAGTTTATCCGCGATTTTAAGGGCGATGTTCCTGGCGCAAGTCCAAAAGACTGTGGCAATTATCTGGATATGAACCTTGGTATGGCAAATTATCTTGCCAACCGCTATCTTGAAAACACGCTCTACCATATTGATGAAAAACATCTGGTGTATCCGGAATAGAGTTTTCAAAACAGACATTGTATTTTCTATTGTCATAATAACAAACCCGGTGTAATCTCTCAGCAAAGATCTTACACCGGGTTTCTATTATCTGTTCATTTTACTAAAATGATCCTTTTAATCTTTAGAATCTGTTTTAGATATCATCAAAGGATTCTTTTAATTTATCCATGAATCCCTTTTTCTTCTTACCCTTTTCCTGGGTGCCGTTACCACCGGCGTTGCTTCGGTTTAAGGACGCACCTGTCAGTTCATCAAAATGACGTAACGCCTCTTTCGCCTCATTATTAAGACCTGTCGGTGTCTGGACAACCAAAGTTACATACTGGTCACCACGAACCCCTTTATTTCTCAGGGATGGAACTCCCTTTCCTTTCAGACGGATCTTGGTGTCGGTCTGTGTACCTGGTTTTACTTCATAAAGCACATCTCCGTCAACGGTATTGATACGGATCTCGCCGCCCAATGCAGCCTGCGCAAACGTAACCGGAGCTGTGGAATAAATATTCATATCCTGACGCTGGAAGATCGGATGTCTGGATACAACTACTTCTACTAACAAATCTCCTCTTGGGCCACCGTTGACACCCGGCTCTCCTTTTTCACGGATACGGACACTCTGTCCATTGTCGATACCGGCCGGAATCGTTACCTGGATTTTTCTCTTTCTTGCAATATATCCGGTACCACGGCAATCCGGACATTTGTCTTTGACTACTTTACCGGTACCATTACAATCCGGACAGGTCTGGACATTCTGCACCGTTCCAAAGAAGGACTGCTGTGTAAACACAACTTTTCCTTTGCCGCCGCACTTGGTACATGTTTCCGGGCTTGTTCCCGGTTTTGCACCTGTACCATGGCAGGTTGCACACTCATCCTTCAGAACCATTTCAATTTCTTTCTCACATCCGAAAACAGCCTCTTCAAATGTGATCCTTACACTGGTACGGAGATTCGCACCTTTCATCGGTCCATCATTGCCTCTTCTTCTGGCGCCACCGCCACCGAAGAAGTCGCCGAAAATATCTCCAAAGATATCTCCCATATCCATGCCTGAAAAATCAAATCCGCCAGCACCGCCGCCTGTACCATCGAATGCTGCATGACCAAACTGATCATACTGTTTACGCTTTTCTGCATCACTCAATACTGCATAAGCTTCCTGTGCTTCCTTGAACTTTTCTTCACATTCTTTATCACCCGGATGCATATCCGGATGGTACTTCTTGGCAAGAGTACGGAATGCCTTTTTTATATCAGCGTCACTCGCATTCTTCGGAACGCCAAGGACTTCATAATAATCTCTTTTCTCTGCCATAACGCTTAACTCCTTGTTATCATGTACAAATTTATCATACCGGCTATCTGTCTAAAGCATGATTCAATTTCCGGTTTTCAAAAATCTTCAAATATTTTCCTCTTCTACCGCATATAGGGTTTCCGGAAAACCGGAAACCCTTTTTTATATGCTGATTATATTTTAGACCTCTTTGAAATCAGCGTCTACAACATCATCATCTGCTGCGCCGGCATTGTTCGTCTGTGCGCCGCCCATGTTTCCCATATCAGGACCTGCTCCCTGGGCACCCTGTGCTGCCTGTGTCTGCTCATACATCTTAGCAAATACTTTCTGTGCACTCTGTGTCAGTTTCTCCTGAGCTGCTTTTAATTCAGCAACATCTGCGTCTGTCATCTCTTCTGCATTCTGATGTGCGTCCAGGAAAGATTTTACTGCATTTAAATCAGCTTCTACTTCAGCTTTATCATTTGCATCAAGGTTTGCTCCAACCTGATCTAATGCCTGCTGTGTCTGGAATACGAAGGAA
>ERZ650918.2154-NODE-2154-length-14476-cov-18.254143_pt1 | contig 14476 bp, 12 predicted proteins | sample MGYA00514758_ERZ650918 | MGnify/ENA metagenome assembly ERZ650918 | reverse complement strand
TTGCCGTCGATGAGGGTGATGATGGGACGAATGCCCATCAGCTCGCCCATGACCGCGGCGGCAGCAGAGATGCGGCCGCTCTTCTTCATCTGCTTGAGGCTGTAGGGTCCGAGGATGACCTCCATCTTGTTCATCTGGGTCTCAAACTCGCTGATGACGTGGCGGAGCTCCGCGCCGTTCTGCAGCTTGCGGGCCATCTCGCACAGATACCAGCCGAACACCATCGAGTAGGTGTGGGGGTCGAGCAGATGGATGTTCAGGTGGTGTTCCGGGCGCTCCTCCCGCAGCATCCCCTGCGCCATGACGGCGTTGTTGTAGGTGGAAGAACCGGAGCGGTTGATGGGGACATGGATGACATCGGTGTAGCCCTCATCCACATACTGGCAGTATTTCTCACAGAACTGGATGGGGGTGATGGCAGCCGTGGAGGGGATGCCCTTGGCGGCGCGCATCTTGTCGTAGAACTCCTCGGGGGTGTACTTTTCACGCTCCACGATGTCTTCGTCGTCCAGCAGGATGTGGAAGCCCATAATGTCGATGCCGTATTTCTCGGCCAGCTCCTGCGGGATGTCGCAGGAGGAGTCGGTCAAAATCGCAATTTTGCTCATAGTGTTCCTCATTTCCATTCGTAGTCTCGCAGGTGCCCGTGATCCAGCAGCTCCGGGAAGTCCCACTGGCGCAGTACCTCGTATACGCCCACGGCGACGCTGTTGGACAGGTTCAGGCTGCGGCAGGTGTCCCGCATGGGCATCCGGATGCAGTGCTCCTGATTGGCTGCCAGCAGCGCTTCCGGCAGACCGGCATCTTCCCGCCCGAACACGAGGTATGCCCCGTCCGGGTAGGCGACGTCGGTGTAGCGCTGGGGCGCTTTGGTCGTAAAGTAGTAGAAAGGCCCATCGTTCTTCGAGAAGAAGTCATCCAGACTGTCGTAATAGCTGATGTCCAGATAGTGCCAGTAATCCAGCCCGGCGTGCTTGAGCTTCTTATCGTCGATGGCAAAGCCCATCGGCCCCACCAGATGGAGGCGGCAGGCCGTGCAGGCACAGGTGCGGGCCACGTTTCCGGTGTTCTGAGGGATGCGCGGCTCCACCAGAACGATGTTCAGAGTCGGTTTTTCACTCATCGCTGTTTATTCCTCCCCCATCGGACACAGGCGGGGCAGCAGCGGCTCGAACCAGACGCCGAAGCGGGTGTCCTGGTCGCAGGGCGTTTTCTGGATGGCCAGCGCCACGAACTCTGCCGCGTTATCTGCCGCCGCGCTCAGGGCGTTGCCCTGGATGAGCGAGCCGATGAGCACCGCACCGTAGAGGTCGCCCGTGCCGGGGAAGCTGCGGGCAATATGCAGCTTCTTGACCACGAAGCGGTCGCGGCCTGCACCGGCGCAGGCGATGTACTTGTCCAGCTGCAGGCCGGTGACCACCGCATTGGGGGCCAGCGACGCCGCCAACTCATCGGCCAGCGCCTGGGCGCCTTCCTCGTCCAGCTGGGCGGGCAGCTCTTTTTCCAGCAGCAGGCCGGCCTCGGTGGCGTTGGGCAGGATGAGGTCGGCCCGGCGGCAGAGCTGCCGCATCCGATCGATGAAGGCCGGGGTCACGGTAGAGTAAGCCTTGCCGTTGTCGCCCATCACGGGGTCTACCACCTTATAGGCCGAGGGCCAGAGGTCAAAGGCCTTTTCGGCCAGCGCGGCCTGCTCCTCGCCTCCGAGGTAGCCGGTGTAAATGCAGTCGAAGCTCAGCCCCAGTTCCCGGTAATGTTCCAGTGCGGCCTCGCCGTAGGCGCAGCCGTCCAGACGGGCCGGTGTCCCGAAGCCGCCGGTGTGGGTGGAGAGCACCACCGTGGGCAGCGCCACCGGCTGGACGCCCATGACGCTGAGCACCGGCAGGATGACCGCCAGACTGCAGCGCCCCACACCGGAAAGGTCATGGATGCAGAGAACTTTTTTCGGTTCCGTTATCTTCAGCAAAAAAGAAACCTCCTTCGCGGAATATGCCTTTTCCCATAAACCAAGCCAGCCCATAACCAGCCCAGTTTATCAGCATATGATACAGTATACCACATTTTCCTGCACAAAAAAAGCGTATAGTGAATCCTTTGGTGGAAATACTACCCTCGCAGCCCAAAAATTTTGATTCGAAGGGAGTGCCTCCTATGAAAAACGAACACACAAGCTCCACCGCCCCGCTCCTGATCGGTATGGCCGCCGGTGCCGCACTGGGCGCCGCCGGCGTCATGGCCACCAACACGAGCCAGCGCCAGATGCGCCGCACCGCCCGCAAAATCGCCAAGGGTGCCGAGCACGCCGTGAGCCAGCTGGACAAGATGGTGGGCGACTTCGTGGAGCGCAAGATGGAGGGCTGACGGCCCCCCACATCGCGCAGAAAGGCCGGGACAGAGGGTTCTCCCCTGCCCCGGCCTTTTTTGTTGCAGCCCTTGCGCCGCTTGACGTTGGCGCACTTGTAATAATAGCAGGTGCGCCCAGTGGCACTGGTTCCGCTTTCACCGAACATCAGCGCACCGCACTTGCCGCAGAACAGCTTGGTGGTCAGCAGATATTCCTCGTCTGCCTTGCCACAGGCAGGGGCACGCTTGTTCTTATCCAGACGCTTCTGCACCCGGTCAAACAGGTCTTTCGGAACAATAACTGGAATCGCATCCGGCACAACGATATCCCGGAAAGACAGTTCGCCAATGTACCGGCGGTTCTTCAGCATGGTATTCACGCTGCTGTGGGTCATTTTGCCGCCCAGCATATTGCGGACACCCTTGTCGTTGAGAAAGTTTACAATCTCCACCATTTTATCGACGTTGTCATACCGCTGAAAGGCTTCCAGCACCAGCGGCGAGGTCAGCGGGTCAAGATGATAAAACTTGTCCCCGTCGATTTTATAGCCGATAGTTCCCGTACCGCCAGTGCACTTTCCTTTCAAAGCGTTCTCGGTCTGACCACGAATCACCTTTTCGGACAGCTCTGCGGAATAGTATTCCGCCATACCTTCCAGAAGGGTTTCCACCAGAATGCCCTGTGAACCCTCAGCAATGGGTTCCATAACGGAAATCAGGTGGACACCGTTCTTTTTCAGGATCATCTTGTAATTTGCGCTATCAAAACGGTTTCGGGCAAAGCGGTCAAATTTCCAGACGAGAACAACATCAAACAACTTCTTGCCGCTGTCTTTGATCATCTGCTGGAACTCCGGGCGATTGTCCGTTTTGGCAGAGAATGCACGGTCAATGTAGTGCTTGATGACCGTGATACCGTTCTTTTCCGCATAAGCCGTGCATTCCCGAATCTGTCCTTCGATGGATTCTTCACGCTGGTTATCGCTGGAATAGCGGGCGTAAATTACGGCGGTCATAGGCTCACTTCCTTTTTCTTATCGAACAGACGGGTAGCTTTTTGCATACTTGTAAATCTGCCGTGCACAGTCAAGGCTCATTTTGCTGGAATCGTTGTGTTTGAGCCATGCATTCACATTGCCCGGATTCAGCTTCAAGTCCTTGTAAAGACGATAATTCGTCAATTTCTTTTTTTGCTGAAGTTCCAATACCCGGCGATGGATCAGTTCTTTTGTGTCATTGTCCGCAAGGGCGGCATCCCGCACCGAGCAATAGCTGCGCCAAACCTTCAAATAGCCTTCCGGCAGTTCTGATGATTGCTTTTCAAGAAGCACCAGCATTTGCTCCAGCGAATAGAGATTAGAAAGTTGCTCATATTCCGCAGCGATCGTGCTGTTTGCGGTGTAGCGGAGCAGCAGTTCTACTTTATTAAAGGCCAGCGCATAGAGGAACAGCGGTTCTTTCAGGCGAGGATTCTCGCTCAGACAATCTGCCAGCTTATGGACACTTGCCGTCTGAATCCCGGAAAGCTCTGCCACATACTGCTTCAAAAAGCCTTCAAATGTCAGCTTTCGCATGGTCTCCACCTCTCCACATACTCCTGATAGCGGATATAGAAATCCCAATACCGCCAGTCGTTCAAGATGCTGGCTTTCAGTTCATCTTCATCCGTTGCAAGGTGTTCCAGCAAATCCCAGTCCAAAGAGTTCCGCACGGCCTCGCTCTCTACGTCTGCTTTGTCGGTGTCCCGGAAAGAGCACAGCTTTGCAATCACCAAATCTTCCAGACTGGGTGTGTAGAACTGTACCTTTGCACCACCAAAGGGCAGCGACTGGAGCCGGTCTTGGAAGTTGTACGGAAAATTGTCGATGTAGGCTTCCACATCGGTGTTAATGTCGTACTTGCCGAGCAAACTGTATAGTTCTTTCGGAACACTCAAGGCATCAATGTCATGGGTGGCGCGGGTCAGCTTACCCATCAAAATGAATGCACTGCCGCCCACAATCACCATCTGATAGCGGTCGTTATTGTCGATCATCAGGTCTGCGTCTTCGTCCAGACGTTCCAGACGCTTGCGAAGGTCATCTAAGATCATCTTTCCCATAAAACAGCCTTTCGTATTTTCAATAATAGTATTTTCTAAAATTATTTTACAGGAAGGAAATCTGATTGTCAAGCACAAATCAACGACATTTCATACAATTCATACTACCATGTTGTCAGTCCACATCTCACACTGGCTAATGACCGTGCTGATTGCCGTATCATAATCTTCCGGTGGATACTTATATTTTTTCAGCAAGTGCTTCACCATCTTACGCATACTCGCACGGGCAGTTTCTTTTTTCTGCCAGTCTATCGTCCGATTTTTGCGCAGCATTTCCGTAAGTTCTCTGGTCAAGTCAATCAATTCATTATTTTGATAGAAGTCCTTTATGTTTTCCGGCTTTGTCAGAGCATCGTAAAAAGCCAGTTCTTCCTGCGTCAAGCCCAGCTTTTTACCGTTGTTATACAGTTCTGTAATCTCCTGTGCCGTTTTCAGAAGTTCCTTGATGACCTCCTCGTTTGTAATCAAGCCATTGTAGTAAGAGTTCATCAACTGTGTAATCTTTTCTGAAAACTTCTGAGACTGCACAACATTTGTCCGTTTATACAGTGAAACTTGCTCTGCCATCAGTTTTTTCAAAATTTCTACGGCAATGTTCTTTTCCTTCATCTTGGAAATTTCATCTAACACCGCTGGGTCAAACAGACTGATATTTTCATCTGCCTTCTTACTGTCAAACAAACTGATAACACCTTGACTCTGGATACTTGCTTTCAGCAGTTCATTGATTTGAGCATTGATTTCTTTCAAAGAAAGTGTCTTGCCGCCACTCCCACCATAGGTGATCTTCACCACCGTAGAACGGACTGCTTCCATATAGGCCGCTTCATGTCGCTCCTGCTCCGTGGTCATGCTGGAACACAGCGAATGCGACTGTTTCAGCAACAGAGCTTCTCGCAGGAACAGATCTTTGCGCTTGGGTGCTTTTGCGTCCAGAACAAAGTTTACGCCGCCAGTGACCAGCTTTGCCATCATTAACGGAGAACCTCCAATAAATCCGCTAAAATCAAAGCCGTGCAACAAATCTTTACACACCTGAAGTTTTTCCTGAAACTTCGGATATGCAACTTTGGCAATGTCCATATCACCATATCGGGACTGGTCACGCTTGGTGTACTCTTTCATAGCAGCTTTGAGGGCAGATGCAATGCCAACGTAATCTACAATCAAGCCGCCCTCTTTGTCCTTAAACACGCGGTTGACACGCGCGATGGCCTGCATCAGATTGTATCCGTGCATTGGCTTGTAAACATACATCGTAGCCAGTGAAGGCACATCAAAACCTGTCAGCCACATATCCACAACAATGGCAATCTTCATCGGGTCATCGTTGTCTTTGAATTTCCTGGCAAGTTCTTCTTTGTGAGATTTTGTACCGATGATTTCTTTCCAATCCTCCGGGTCATTGTTGCCACCCGTCATAACTACGCCGATTTTTTCGTTCCATGTCGGGCGCAGCTCCAGAAGTTTTCGATAAATCTTCATCGCAATCGGGCGCGAATACGCTACGATCATTGCCTTACCTGTCAGGAGATTGGCGCGGTACTTTTCGTAGTGGTCGACAATATCTTCGCACAGGGATTGAATGGTAGAATCTGCCCCCAACACACTCTCCATCTGCCCCAGCATCTTTTTGCTTTTTTCAATCGTTGCAGCGTCCGATTGCTGTTCCAGTGCGTCGTAGGTCGCATCAATCAAGGCCAGTGTATTCTGGTCGAGGTGGAGTTTGATAACACGACTCTCGTAGTAAACCGGACGCGTTGCGCCATCCTCCACAGCCTGTGTCATATCATAAACATCGATATAATCACCAAAAACTTCACGCGTATTTCTATCTTTTGCCGAAATAGGTGTTCCTGTAAAGCCTATGTAAGTTGCATTCGGCAGAGCATCATGAATGATACGGGCATTGCCAATGACCGTATGTGCTTCTTTTTCACCCTGTTCATTTTCTTTGATGACAATTTTTTCATCAAAACCATACTGTCCACGGTGGGCTTCATCCGCCATTACCACAATATTTCTACGTTCAGACAGCGGCTTCTCGCCACGCTCAAACTTGAACATCGTGGTGAAGATGATGCCGTTTGCTTCTCGACCATCCAACAACTTGCTTAGATTTTCCTTGCTGGTTGCCTGTACAGGTGTCTGGCGCAAAAACGGCGCGCACCTGGCGAACTGCGTGTAGAGCTGATCGTCAAGGTCAATGCGGTCCGTCATCACAACGATGGTGGGGCTATCCAAAGCTTCTTGCAGCAAATGGGCATAGAATACCATCGACAGCGATTTCCCGCTGCCCTGCGTATGCCAGAACACACCACCCTTGCCATCCGTTTTAGTAGCAATCTTGGCCTTTTCGATAGCTTTTCGCACTGCAAAATACTGGTGGTATCCAGCCAAAATTTTAATCGGCTTCTGTCCATCGCCGGAAAACAGGATAAAATTTTTCAGAATATCCAGCAACCGTGCTTTCTGGAACATTCCCTCATAGAAGGTGTCAAACTGTGCATACGCAGTATTTTCGTAATCGCCATCTTTCGTTTTCCACTCCATAAAACGGTCAAGTCCAGAAGTGATTGTTCCCGCCTTATTGGTCGAAAGGTCGCTGATTACGCAGACTGCATTATAATAGAACATCGAAGGGATGTCCTTCATGTAGTTCCGAATCTGGTTGTATGCGTTTTCTGCACCCACTTCGTCCTTGGAAGGACTTTTCAGTTCCATCAAAACCAGCGGCAAGCCATTGATAAACAAAATAATATCCGGGCGGCGGTTGTTTCCATTTTCCACGAAGGTATACTGGTTTACCACATAGAAATCATTTTTGTCTGCATCTGCATAATCAATCAGCTTTACTACCGAAGACCGTTCTTCACCCTTGACTGCATATTTGACCGTGATACCGTTTTGCAGATAGTCCATAAAAACCATGTTTTTCTGCAACAGACTTCCAGCATCAAAATCATTCAGCTTCAAAATCGCTTCGTCAATCGCCACAGCCGGAAGGCTGCGATTCAGCCGCACCAGACAATCCCGCAAAACATCGTCCAGCAGCGGGCGGCTGTAATTCGTCCGGTTCATATCAGGAGCATAAATGTGGGTGTACCCCATATTTTCAAATAGCTCTATAACTGCTTGTTCAAAGGTATCTTCGGTAAATGAAAGCATGATTTTTCTCCTCAACTATTATCCGAAGTTGCTGTATTCGATTCTTGCGCAATGGCATTCACAATCTTTTCAACGATAGACTGTGCTGCTCTTTTTGCCATCGCACGTCCTATCGGCGTACCATTATCCAATGTGTCCGTCAGTGCCAATCGAACTTTACTGAGTCCAATTTCCTTGCGATACCAATCTGGCATCAGATTTTCCTGAATTGCAATATAGGACTCATCAAAAAACGCTGGATTTATTTCATCCCGCAGTACCCTCTGAATAATCTCATCCACTTTATCGTCTGAAATATCTAAATCACATACTTCTCTAATATTTGTTACCGGAACTTCTATTTTCACAAACCTATCGGCCATAGGCTTTTGTATGTTCGCATAATTGCTTTTAATATATGCCATCTGGTGCTCAAGTTCCGGGAAAAGTGTTCCTTCATTGATATTGTAAAAACTTAGTTCTTCTAAAATTGCACTTTTTCTTCCCGCTGGTATTCTAAAACTTTGAAGTTCAAATTCATCTTGGACATCACTATATGCCCGTTTAACAATGCTCTGCCCGATTTTTCCTTTAAGCTGAACATTATATTTTCCGCAGATCAAAAAAGAGCCGCTTTGCCGCACCAGTCTTTCATTATTTAAGTTGGAAATCACAAAATAATTTCTTTGAATAATTGAAAGCAAGCTTTTATATTCACTTGCCCTACACTCTTCTGCTTCTTTATCCGTATAAATCCCGTACTTGTTCAAATCCGAAAGCAGCTTTTCTAATGTATAGTCGCCCGAAATTTCATGGCTCGCCAAATATGCCAGCACTTTGATCTCTATGTCGCTATAACTTTTTCCGTAATCTCGCTTATAATAGATTTTTCCATCGGTCGGCGGCAACAATGTGATTTTCCCGTCATTTGTCTTTCTCTCTTGATTGTTCTGGCAAGCAAAATACAGTGCCACTAGCGGATTCTCCGTCACATCCAATAGTCTTGTTGGCAACCCATAGTGTTGCAATTTTGCGAGCTTTTCAAAATCTGTTGTCAACTTTCTGAAGTCGTCAGGATTCCGTGTGTAAGCTGCGTTTATCAATTCTGCTTCATGTGGTAGCATCCCACCACGGAATACTCCCGGCATGACATTCCATTCGTTGCTGGCCTGTCCACGGAAGAAATAGTGTTTTGTGCTTACTTCTGCGCCTTCTTCTTTCTTTATTGTTTCCTTTATATCAGAAATGTAGGTCAGGTAGCTATTAAGGTTTGTAACAACGCATTCCTTCGGATTTCTTGTCTTAGCATTATCAAAATCTTCCATATTATCCCTTCATTTCTTTTATAAACGATAATTTAGCGGCTTAAAGCCGGATATCAGACACATCAATTTCGCCGGACATAAGTTTTGGCAATAGCGAATCTCGTAAATCGGTCAATCGTTTGTTTTCAATCAAATTGTTTTCAATTTGAGGAATAATTGACCATGCAAACTCTGAAAATTTTAGTATTAGACTATCTTCAACTTTTGGAATTTTAAGTTTTGAAAGCATTTTAGTTGTCAAACTGCCACGTATACTACTTGAATCTGAAATAGCACGAAGATCATCATACCGATTAGTCAAATTCCAAAATAAATACGGTAGAACTGTCTTTTTAGCATGAAGAACGATGACAGATTGATTTATATAGGTGTTCAGTAACAACATGGAAGTTTGGCCTCTTGTAAAGCCCTGCCCAGCAGAAGCTATAACGATGTCATATTTTTGTGCAGACTTAGTAGACGAATTATCGGCACCCAGTTGAGTGATGGTTTTCTCTGTTGAAATCACAAAACGATTTCGTGTTTCTCCAGATGAAAGCCAGTTAAGATTTCCATTCCAATATGCCATATTTGAGGTCGCTGGGGTTCCACCGCTATAAATGCAGTCGACGTAGTCTTCTACGGTAGTCATTTCGCAGTCCGTGTCTTTGAATAACTTTGTGTAAAGCGTATTTACTAGATCGTATAAATTATCGTTTATCTTTTGATTGACTTCAATTTTACTATCGATTGCAGATAAAATTCCAGAAATCCTTTTCTGCTGTTCCAGTTCCGGAAAAGTCACTACAACTTCTCCAAGTAACTTGGTATTGATTGAAGGCATTGTTGCTCCAACGGCTATATTTCGGACAAATTGCTTTGTTTCCTCTAAGCAAAAGTAGTAGTAAAGATACTCGGAATCAATTTCACTAGTTGGGCGTACTCGAAGGCATCTTCCAGAAAACATCCATCCATCGTGTTTTTGATCAACATACGAGCATCTATCTACAGAACCCACACGACTAAATACAATATCTCCTTGTTTTAGCACATATTTTTTTAATCGATTTTTATCCGTATTTGATACTCGCGGCAAATTCTGTTCGGAAAACATCTTGTTCCCTAAATGTTCAACTGTGACAATAGGTGTTCCATCCGCAACATAATCTTCTTTATGAAGTTGACTTCCAAACGGTCCTGTTTGAATGTCCGCAAGTTCTCTCAAAAACTTTTCTTTCATTCATATCACCTTATCCAATAAATTTTCTATGTGCCAATTTCACATTTTGTTGTTTTACCATTGCATAGTGCATAGTTGTGTCGATTTTCTGGTGTCCTAAAAGCTGCTGCACCTGTTCAATCGGCATTCCCTTGTCAATTGCTGATGTTGCCAATGTACGCCGGAACTTGTGCGGGTGCACCTTATTTAGCTTCAATCGCCGTCCCAATTCACGGAGCATCGTTTCCACGCCACCGATCATCAATCGCTCGTGCGGCTCTTTCAGCGTCACAAAGAGTGCTGGGTTGCTATCTGACCGTTCATCCAGATAATTTTGAAGGTGGATCTTCGTCCGTGCGTCAAAGTATACCAATCGTTCCTTGTTGCCCTTACCAAATACAACACATTCGCGCTCGTTGAAATTGATATCCTCCCGATTAAGTGTCACCAATTCCCCGACACGCATTCCAGAAGATGCCAGCAAATCAATAATCGCCAAATCTCGTACTGTTGAACAGTTGTCACGCATCAGCTCCAACGCTTCATCCGTATACGTTTCCTTGATGATTTTTGCGGTTTTCACTTTGTGAATCCTGCGGACAGGGCTTTTCATAATAAAATCTTCATCTTCCAGCCACGAGAAGAAGCTGGAAAGAATACGCCGGATATTGTCAATTGTAACTTTGCTTGAGTGCCGCTGTGTCTGATAATCCGTCAGATACCTTCGCAAATCGTCCGTTGTAATTTGCTGCGGTGATTTTCCCACGCCATTCAGCATCGCTGCAATAGTTTTTGAATAATAGGTCAGTGTTTTCTCGGAACATCCTTCTATCCGCTTTGCCGTAATGAACGCTGCTACCGAATCTTGTTCCTCAGCCTTTGGCTGCTCTTCCCCCATTTCAATTATGACACCTTGAAATGACACTTCCAGTACTGCTTTTAAATGTAGCAACTGTTCGTTATTGAGATACGGCAGCATTTTTCGCTGTATCTCGTTGATAATTTGTTTTTTCATTGCCGTATCTCCTTATTACGATTTCAGAGAACGGCAGCAGTGGCAGTTTCTCCGTAGAATCTCTCGCCACTGGTGAGAGTTATTAAAATTCTGGTAAACGATAATTTATATGCTCAGGTAAAAGCAATTTTTTCTAAGAACTTCCTTGACCTTGATTTTCTTCCAGATGGATGGAAAACTGGAAATCTTTTGGACATTGCAGACTATTTGAATGGGCTGGCAATGCAAAAATACCGTCCTAAAGATGGTGAAACAGGACTTCCCGTATTAAAAATCAAAGAATTAAGACAAGGTATTTGTGATGCCAGCAGCGAGCTTTGCTCACCCAGTATCAAGTCGGAGTATATTATTCATGATGGAGATATTATATTTTCTTGGTCGGGTAGTCTTTTGGTTGATATTTGGTGTGGCGGAAACTGTGGATTAAATCAGCATCTTTTCAAAGTGACCTCGAATAACTATGACAAGTGGTTCTATTATTTATGGACAGCACATCATCTTGACAGATTCATTGCTGTTGCAGCAGATAAGGCAACAACTATGGGGCATATCAAAAGGGAAGAACTTGAAAAGGTGGAAGTAATTATTCCCTCTAAATGCGATTATAAGCGAATTGGTGCCTTAATAAAACCACTTTTTGACTTGATTATTTCAAATCGAATTGAGAATCGAAAACTCACCGCTCTTAGAAATACCCTTCTGCCAAAGATTATGGCCGGGGAAATTGATGTGTCTGATATCCAGCTTTAAGCCGCTAAATTATCGTTTATCTTTTTGTTCAACTCCGTTTTCTCGGATATTGTGTAATAAAAATCACCGATTGACTTTTGAATATCCATATTCGGTATCGGAATCATTATTTGATCGAAAAAACTTTTTTTGAAATGTGGAATCACATCACCTACACTTGTACTTAGAATTTGCTCTTGAATTTGAAAACTACGCAAAACAGCTAAAAGATATTTGTTATATACAATTTTAGGATCGGCTCTTAATGCAACCATATCTTGCGCAATACAAAAATCTATTGGATCGGGTACCAAACACACTCTTCCAGGTGTTCCTTTACACACAAAAATAATATCTCCAGGTTCAGGGTGCGCTCTAAACCACGTTCTGTATGTTTCCTCTGAGAGATACCTAATTTTTTCATATACAGGGTATAGATTTTCATTTCTGACGCAATTTGTTGCAATTAGTTTATGTCCCGAAGGGGCAGTTGGTACAGTTTTTCCTCGGTTGTCAACAACCGTTAAAAGAACACTGGGCAACGGTACTTTCGGGCACTCTTTCCAAATGTCAAACTTCATATCCAATCGCCCCCAACTTCTCCTTAATTTCTGCTTCCAGCTTATGTGACTGCTTGAACAAATCCGAAAGTTCAGAAGTCAATCGAGCCATTTTTTCTTCAAAAGGTTCACCATCGTCTTCCTGTTCCTCAACGCCAACATAACGACCCGGTGTTAAAATATAATCTTGCTCCGCAATTTTCTCTGTATCAACAACTGCGCAGAAACCTTTTACATCTTCCAGTGTACCATTAACATAGGCATTGTAGGTATCGGAAATCTTTTTGATATCCTCATCGGCCAATTCACGCAGCTTGCGGCTCACCATATCGCCCATCTTTCGGGCATCAATAAACAGCGTTTTACCGGCTTGTTTCTTGCGTTTGGAGATAAACCAGAGCGAAACCGGAATCTGCGTCGTATAAAACAGCTGTGTCGGCATGGCAATGATGCAGTCCACAAGGTCAGCATTCACAATATTTTTGCGGATGTCACCTTCGCCGCCAGACTGAGAGGAAAGAGAACCATTTGCAAGCACCATACCCATGCGGCCACCCGGCGCAAGATGATAAATCATGTGCTGAAGCCATGCAAAGTTCGCGTTGCTTGCAGGCGGCATACCATACTGCCAACGAACATCATCTTTGAGCTGCTCTGCGCCCCAGTTTGACAGGTTGAAAGGGGGATTCGCCATAATATAGTCTGCCCGCATAGTCGGGTGCTGGTCATCAAGGAATGTGTCTGCTGCATACTTGCCAAGGTCGGGTTCAATGCCACGGATGGCAAGGTTCATCTGTGCCAGCTTCCATGTGGTCGGGTTGGAATCCTGTCCATAAATCGAGATATCGTTGATATTTCCGCTATGGTTCTCTACAAATTTTGCAGATTGAACAAACATACCGCCGCTGCCGCAGCAAGGGTCATACACTCGTCCCTTAAACGGTTGCAGCACTTCTACCAGCGTCCGCACAACGCAGGACGGCGTAAAGAACTCGCCGCCGCGCTTGCCTTCCTGTTCTGCAAACATAGACAGGCAGTATTCATAAGTGCGTCCCAGAATATCCTTTTCGCTGCCATGTTCAATCATTTTGATGTTCGTAAACAGGTCAACGACTTCGCCCAACCGACGTTTATCCAGTTCCGGACGCGCAAAATTCTTTGGCAGAATATCTTTTAGGCGCGCGTTTTCTTTTTCGATAGCGCGCATTGCATCGTCAATTACCTGACCGATTTCCGGGTCATGTGCCTTTGCAGAAACATCGCTCCAACGCGCACCAGCAGGCACAAAGAAGATTCCTTCCGATGTGTACTCGTCACGATCTTCCTCAAAGCCATCACCGTCTGCAACCAGCTGATTATACTTATCTTCAAAACGATCCGAAATATATTTCAAGAAAATAAGACCAAGGACGACACCCTTATACTCTGAAGCATCCATATTGCCCCGAAGCACGCAGGCAGCATTCCAAATCTGCTTTTCAAATCCAATGTCGGCGGTGTTTTTCTCTGCCATGGTTCAATACCTCCGTTTTAGCTCAACAAATTCTGCTTTGAGTATAGCACAGATGTGCTGATTTTCCAATTTGTGCGCACAAATTCTTTGTAAGATGGTTCAATTTCCGGCAGATAAGTCCTACTATCACAACTTTATCACAATAAATTTCACAAAACCATCTTGACGCACCCTGCAAACCATGATATTCTCTGTCACAAATCCCACCGATTTTGTGGATTGGTTTGAAACCATCCACAAGATGTGGTCGTGTTCATTTTGAACACTGCCTCGCCGTGGATCATCCCTGAAAGATTAACCGCCCCGCAACACACCCGATTCATTTTGCCGCCGATTCACCCCGACAAAATCCATCGCTGCGCTGCTTGGGCGGTATTTTTCTTTATGGGAAACGTACCTTGAAAATTTCATAAGCCGACCGGACGTGATACCGACTTTTCGTCAACGCCGCTGCAAAACAGGGGTAGGAGCTTCGTTCGGAGCAAACGGTGATCAACATACACGAGCAGCGGAACTCTCTACTTATTTTTGCGTCTTAACAATTC
>ERZ650918.2138-NODE-2138-length-14530-cov-16.810294_pt1 | contig 14530 bp, 10 predicted proteins | sample MGYA00514758_ERZ650918 | MGnify/ENA metagenome assembly ERZ650918 | reverse complement strand
GCTGCCGGAGCGGTGCTTAAGCCGCAAGGCGGGAATTGTGCGGTGTTGCCATAAGTAGTTTGTAAACAAATTTAAAACACAGCCCCGCAGCCGTTGCATTTTTTCGGCTGCGGGGCTATACTGTTTCCATATGCTTAACATATGCCAACTATTTACATATAGCAACAGAAAGGAGAACCTTTATGGAGGGACATAGTGGTGACCAGCGCAGCAAAGCCGTGATGCGCTATCTTGACCGGCTGAAAAAGTCTGTGCGCCGCGGGGCGTCTTTAAGCCTTGCCAACGCCCCCAAGCTGCATCTTGGCATTCTGGAAGGGCTAAACCACGCCATTGAGGTGCGCGGCCAGGATGGTGCCGTGTATGTTTCGGACCTGGCGGAGATTTTCAAGCAGCCGCTGCCGGCGATTTCCCGCGGACTGCGCACACTGGAGCAGGATGGCCTGGCCCAGCGCCAGACCGATCCCAATGACCGCCGCCGCACTCTGGTGCGCATCACCCCAAAAGGGGAGGAATCCCGCCTGATCTGCGAAAGCCGTCTGAATGATTACATCACCGGCATTATGGATGACCTGGGCGAAGAATTTTGCCAGCAGTTTACAAAGGATGCCGAAACCCTGCTGCAGGCCATTGAGCGCCAGAACGAAAAGCTGCTGGCCGAAAAGGAGAAGATGCCATGACAAAAATTTTCAAACATCTGGCCAAACACTGGGCGGCCTGCCTTGTTATTATTGCCCTGCTGTTGGTGCAGGCATACGGCGATTTGACCCTGCCGGACTACACCAGCAAAATTGTGGATACCGGCATCCAACAGTCCGGCATTGCGGACGCTGTTCCAGAAGTAGTGCGGGATTCCACCCTGCAGGTGCTGGAGCTGCTAATGACGGACGCGGACGCCGCCGCGGTGGAAGCCGCTTACACCCAGCCGGGCGGCACCGACAACGCACTCTCCTCCGCTACCAGCTTACAGAAAAAGCTCGCATCCCCCTATACGGTCCGCCTGCTGCGGGCCGATGCGGACCGGGATACGCTGGCGGAGGTATTTTCCACCCCGGATATTGTGCTCTATCTGGCTTCCGCTCAGGCAGCCGGGGAGGGCAACGCCCCGGATGCCGCCGTGCTGGATACCGTTACCGCCCAGTTTGCGGCCATGACCCAGATACCCGGTTTCAGCCGGGATGCCGTACAGGCCCAGCTGGCCGCAGCCATGGGTCAGGCCGGCGAAAGTGAGCTGAGCGGGCTTTCAGCCCAGGCAGTGCTGCTGGTGGGGCTGGAATATCAGGCCCTTGGCATCAGCGATGCGGTACAGATGAACTACCTGATACAGACCGGCGGCCGGATGCTGGGGCTGACCCTGTTGATGGTTGCCGCCGCGGTTCTGGTGGGACTGCTTGCTTCCCGCGTGGCGGCTGCCATTGCGCGGGATCTGCGCCGCGGTGTGTTCCGCCGGGTGGTCAGCTTTTCTGCCTCTGAAACGGACAAGTTTTCCACCGCATCCCTCATCACCCGCACCACCAACGATGTACAGCAGATCCAGATGACCTGCGTAATTTTGCTGCGCATGGTGGCGTATGCCCCCATCCTTGGCATTGGCGGCATCATCCATGTGGCGCAGGCGGGTTCCAGCCTGACCTGGATCATTGTGCTGGCCGTCGCTTTGCTGCTGGCGCTGATTACGGTATTGATGCAGTTTGCCATGCCCAAGTTCAGGATCATGCAAAAGCTGGTGGACCGGCTGAACCTGGTATCCCGCGAGATTTTGACCGGCATTATGCCCATCCGTGCATTCAGCCGCGAACGGCACGAGGAAGCACGCTTTGACGCCGCCAACACCGACCTGATGCGCACCCAGCTGTTCACCAACCGGGTAATGGCCGCCATGATGCCCTTTATGACCCTGATTATGAACGGCACTTCCCTGCTGATCGTCTGGTTCGGCGGCAAACAGATTGATGCCGGCACCATGCAGGTGGGCAGCATGATCGCCTTTATCACCTACACGATGCAGATCGTGATGTCCTTCCTGATGCTGACGATGGTTGCCGTGATGCTGCCCCGTGCCGGCGTTGCCGCGGACCGCATTGACGAAGTGCTGACCACCGAGCCGGCCATCCATGACCCGGCGCCGGAAGCCATCCCCGCTGACCTCAATCAGCACCACTGGAACGGCGAAGTCGCATTCCATCATGTCAACTTTACCTACCCCGGCTCCAGCGAGGACGCCCTGCACGATATTGATTTTGTCGCCAAACCCGGCCAGACCACGGCCATTATCGGCTCCACCGGCTGCGGCAAAACCAGTTTGCTGCATTTGATCACCCGTTTTTATGATGCGACCGGCGGCAGCGTGACGGTAGACGGCGTGGATGTGCGCCAGATGCCACAGAGCACCCTGCGCGGCCTTTTGGGTTATGTGCCGCAAAAGGGCGTACTGTTCAGCGGCACGATTGATTCCAACCTGAAATTCGGCGGCGAGAATATCACCGATGCCGATGTGCGCACCGCCGCCCGCATTGCCCAGGCGGAAGAGTTCATCTCCGCCAAGCCGGAGGGGTACGAAAGCCCCATTGCCCAGGGCGGCACCAACGTTTCCGGCGGGCAGAAGCAGCGGCTTTCCATCGCCCGCGCCATTGCCAAACACCCGAAGATCTACCTGTTTGATGATAGCTTCTCCGCGCTGGACTACAAGACTGATGTTGCCCTGCGTCGCGCGCTGAAAGCCGAAACCGGCGACGCCACCGTGATTATTGTGGCACAGCGCATTTCCACTGTGCTGCACGCCAACCAGATTTTGGTTCTGGAAGATGGCCGCATTGTGGGCAAGGGCACCCACGCCCAGCTGATGGAAAGCTGCCCGGCTTACCAGGAAATTGCCCGCAGCCAGCTGAGCAACAAAGAGCTGGACCTGAAAGGAGGGGAAGCCTGATGCCGCATCCCGGACGAATGACGACCCAAAAGGCAAAAGACTTTAAGGGCACCATGCGCAGCCTGCTGGCAGAGCTGGGGCACTACAAGTTCCGCCTGATTGCCGTGATTGTTTTTGCCGTTCTTTCCACGATTTTTAATATTGCAGGCCCCAAGGTGCTGGCCAAAGCCACCACTGCCCTAGCCACCGGCTGGGTGGCCAAGCTGCGGGGCACCGGCAGCATTGACTTTGGCTATATCGGCAAAATCCTGCTGATCCTGCTGGTCATGTATCTGGTTTCCGCTGCGTTCAGTTTCTGCCAGAGCTGGATCATGAGCGGGCTTTCGCAGAAGATGTGTTATGACTTCCGCCGCCAGATCAGCGAAAAGATCAACCGCCTGCCCCTTGCCTATTTTGAAAAGCGCACCGTGGGCGAGGTACTTTCCCGCATTACCAACGATGTGGACACCCTGGGCCAGAGCCTGAACCAGAGCATTACCCAGCTGATCACCAGCATTACCACCATGATCGGCGTGCTCATCATGATGCTGACCATCAGCCCCACGATGACGCTGATTGCCATTTTGATCCTGCCGGTCTCGATGGCGCTGGTGCTGTTGGTGGTCAGGTTCAGCCAGAAATATTTCCGCGCCCAGCAAAAAGTTCTGGGCTCCGTGAACGGCCAGGTGGAGGAAGTATATTCCGGCCACAATGTGGTCAAAGCGTTCAACCGCGAAGATGCCGTTCTGAATGATTTTGACGAAGCCAACAACCGCCTGTTTGAATCCGCCTGGAAAAGCCAGTTTCTTTCCGGCCTGATGCAGCCCATCATGACCTTTGTGGGCAACCTGGGCTATGTAGCAGTGGCCGTTTCCGGCAGCATTTTTGCCGCGCGCGGCATCATCACCATTGGTGACATCCAGGCGTTCATCCAGTATGTGCGCAACTTCACCCAGCCCATCCAGCAGCTGGCCCAGGTCAGCAACATGCTGCAAAGTATGGCGGCGGCTTCGGAGCGCGTGTTTGAATTTTTGGGTGAGCCGGAAGAAGAACAGAACGCTGACCCCGCCCGCCGGGCGGACCCCGCCTGCATTGACGGCCAGGTCACCTTTGACCATGTCAAGTTTGGCTACACGCCGGAAAAGACTGTTATCCGGGATTTCAGCTGCGATGTAAAACCCGGCCAGAAAGTTGCCATTGTCGGCCCCACCGGCGCAGGCAAAACCACCATGGTCAAGCTGCTGATGCGCTTTTACGATGTCAACTCCGGTGCCATTACGCTGGACGGCCACAACGTAAAGGACTTTGACCGCAGCGCCCTGCGCGAAGGCTTTGGCATGGTATTGCAGGATACCTGGCTGTTCCAGGGCACCATTATGGAAAACATCCGCTATGGCCGCCTGGATGCCACCGATGAGGAAGTCATCGCCGCCGCCAAGGCCGCCTGTGCCGACCACTTTATCCGCACGCTGCCCGGCGGCTACCAGATGGAGTTGAACGAGGATGCTTCCAACGTGAGCCAGGGCCAGAAACAGCTGCTGACGATTGCCCGCGCCATTCTGGCGGACAACAAAATTTTGATTTTGGACGAAGCCACCAGCAGTGTGGACACCCGCACCGAACAGCGCATCCAGACCGCCATGGACAACCTGATGCGCGGCCGCACCAGCTTTGTGATTGCCCACCGGCTTTCCACCATCAAGGACGCCGACCTGATTTTAGTCATGCGGGATGGTGACATTGTGGAGCAGGGCACCCACGACGACCTGTTGGCCGCTGGCGGGTTCTACGCCGATTTGTACAACAGCCAGTTTGAAGATGTAAGCGCGTAATTTTTTCTCTGATAAAACAGCAAAAGCCCAAAGCTGCCGGTTAAGTGAACCGTGCCGCTTTGGGCTTTTGGGTTATAAAATAGAATTTTTCAATACATGTACCAATCAGGCAAAGAACGAAATGACTAGCGCAACCAGGAATCCGACGCCGCCAACCAAGGTTTCCATAATGGTCCAGGTCTTGAGGGTGGTTTTTTCATCCATGCCGACAAGGCCCTTAACAAGCCAGAAGCCGGAATCGTTAAAGTGAGAGCAGACCGTGGAACCACTTGCGATGGCAGCGGTAACGCAGGCAAGATACAGAGGAGACAACTCGCTGATGCCGGGCATGGCGGCAATAATGCCAGCGGCCATCGTCATGGCCACGGTAGAAGAACCAACCGAGATGCGAACCAGTGCCGCCACAATGAACGCAACCACGACCAGCGGCAGGCTGGCGGAAGAAACTGCATAGAGATGTTCCTCACTTTTGATATTGTGCAGCCGTTTTCGATTTGTCCTTTTCAGTATAACACACTCTGCATTGCTTCTTCCACTTTTCTGCCAGGTTTCATTCCCAGCAGTCTACACATAAAAACACCAAAGGGCCAGCGTGCAGTGCTGGCCCTTTGGTGCGGTATAGGAAAACATAAAAAAGAGAATGGCAATGTTATTGGGTGTACCTGAAAATTCAAGGCAATACCGCACAATTCCCGCCTGACGGCTTAAGCACCGCTCCGGCGGCTGCGGCACGGCATCTGCGTTGCCAAAATGCTCGATAAGACATCCAGTATTATCTGCGCTTTTGGCTTGGCATCTGCCGCACCTCGCTCGCCGTATCGGCACTTAGAATTATGCGGTATTGCCCAAAATCCACGCAGTTGGCTTCAGGTTCACCTTGGAGCGGCCTCACACGCCGCCGGGCAAGATCACACGATCTTGCGGGATTTGTGAACGCCGGTCTTTAAGAATTCGACCCATTCGGCCACGTTCACGGCGTGGTCACCAAGGCGTTCCAGATATTTGGTCACCATAAACAGATCCAGCGCGGTCTCTGCTTCGGTGGGGTGGGCGGCAATGTACTGGGCAATTTCGCTGCTGATGCGCCTGAACGCAGCGTCGATGACATCATCATGGGCGATCACTTCCGCGGCGGCGGCAAGGTCCACCTGCACATAGGCGGCAATGGAGCGTTTGACCATCTTCAGCACATCATCGCCCATTTTCAGGATATCTTCCAGCACGCCCACGGCATCGGTGGATTTGGCGTGCAGGTGCAGCACCAGCTCCGCAATATCGCTGGCCTGGTCGCCGATGCGCTCCACATCCGTTACCATTTTCAGGGCTGTACTGACCTTGCGCAGATCCGAAGCCACCGGCTGCTGGCGCAGCAGCAGCTGCAGGCAGCGGTGTTCGATCTCGTGTTCGCTTGCGTCGATCTGGCTGTCCCGCGCAACCACGCTGCGGGCCAGTTCAATATCATCATTGCGCAGGGCAGTCAGTGCACTTTCAATGGCGGCACCGGCTTCGTGACCCATGCGGGCCAGCAAGGTATCCAGCTGCAAAAGCTCTTCATCATAAGATTTACGCACACTAGGCATGGTATTGCTCCTCCGATCAACCAAAACGGCCGGAAATATAATCTTCCGTGCGCTTGTCCACAGGGGTGGAGAACAGGCGTTCCGTATCGCCCATTTCCACCAGCTCACCCAGCAGGAAGAACGCTGTCTTATCTGAAATACGGGCGGCCTGCTGCATGTTATGGGTCACGATTACGATGGTGTAGCGGTCCTTTAATTCCAGAGCCAGCTCTTCCACCTTGGAGGTGGAGATGGGGTCCAGGGCGGAGGTCGGTTCGTCCATCAGCAGAACTTCCGGCTCCACCGCCAGGGCGCGGGCAATGCACAAACGCTGCTGCTGGCCGCCGGACATGCCCAGCGCGCTTTTGTTCAGGCGGTCCTTCACTTCGTCCCAGATGGCAGCGCCGCGCAGGCTTTTTTCCACAATTTCATCCAGCTGCGCCTTACTGCGCACACCGTGGGTGCGGGGACCGTAGGCGATGTTATCGTAAATGCTCATCGGGAAGGGGTTGGGCTTCTGGAACACCATGCCAACCCGCTTGCGCAGCACATTGACATCCATCTTATCCTTATAGATATCCACACCGTCCAGCAGGATATCGCCGGAAATGCGGCAGCCTTCCACCAGGTCGTTCATGCGGTTCAGGCTCTTCAGGAAAGTAGACTTGCCGCAGCCGGAAGGACCGATGAACGCCGTGATCTCTTTTTCGGGGATGGCAATATTGATATTTTTCAGTGCATGGAAGCTGCCGTAATACAGGTCCATGTTTTTAACTTCGAATTTATTCATCATGCAGTTCCTTTCGGCATTACTTTTTGGCAAGGCGGCCGGCAATAAAGCTGGACAGGCTGTTGATGAGCAGCACCAGGATCAACAGCACCACGGCAGTGCCGTAGGTTTCATTGATATGCAGGCCCTCGTTGGAAAGCAGATACATATGGGTGGCAAGGGTACGGGTGGAGCTGAACACGCTGGCGGGCACGGCGGCAACGGTGCTGGCCGTGTAGATCAGGGCCGCGGTTTCGCCTACAATGCGGCCCGTTGCCAAAATCACGCCGGACAGGATGCCCGGCATGGCGCTGGGCAGCACAATGGTGAATACGGTGCGCAGCTTGCCGGCCCCCAGGCCAAAGCTGCCCTCGCGGTAAGAATCCGGCACTGCAAGTAGCGCTTCCTCGGTGGTGCGCATGATGACCGGCAGCACCATGATGGCCAGCGTGAAGGCACCGGCGATCAGGCTGTAGCCCCATTTGAGCTGCATGACAAAGAACAGCATACCGAACAGACCGTATACGATGGAGGGGATGCCCTGCAGCGTTTCGGTGGTGATGCGCGCCACCTTGACCAACTTGCTGCCGCGTTTGGCGTATTCCACCAGCCAGACCGCAGCAAAAATGCCCAGCGGTGTGGCAATGGCCAGCGAGAACGCCGTCATCAGAATGGTATTGATAAGCGCGGGCATCAGGGATACGTTGTCGGAATTATAGGTCCACTCAAACAGGGACGGCTTGAGGTTGGGAATACCGTTGACCAGGATATAACCGATCAGGAACACAAGGATCGCCACGGTAATCAGGGCCGCCAGCCGCACCAGCCAGCGCATGACAAGGGCATACGCGCGGGCCGCCATGCGGTTTTCGTGGCGGGCGGGGGGAACGATTTTCGCATTTGCGTGGGTCATATCATCGGTTTTACCGGCGGTTGCAGCAAAATCAGCCATTCTTTTCGCCCCCCTTTACCAAACTAAAGCAGAGATTGATCAGCAGAATGAAAACGAACAACACAACGCCGGTTGCGATCAGCGCTTCGCGGTGCAGGTCTGCAGCGTAACCCATCTCGATGACGATGTTGGAGGTCATCGTGCGCAGCCCCTGGAACAAGCCCTTGGGCATCCAGGTCTGGTTGCCGGCAACCATCACAACGGCCATCGTTTCGCCGATGGCGCGGCCAACACCCAGGATTACAGCGGACATTACGCCGCTTTTGGCGGCGGGCAGCACCGCGCAAAACACGCTGCGCTCATGGGTAGCACCCAGAGCCAGGCTGCCCTCGTAATAACTTTGGGGCACAGCGTCCAGGCTGGTTTTGCTGACCGTGATGATGGTGGGCAAAATCATGATGCCCAGCAGCAGGCTGGCGGTAAACAGGCTCATGCCCTTGCCGCTTTTCACGTGCAGCACAGTTTTGAAAAAGTCCGATTTGACCATAACCTGCACCGCCGGGACCATAACGATCATGCCGAAGAAGCCGTACACGACCGAGGGGATACCGGCCAGCATCTGTACCGCCGGCAACAGCACCTTGTTGATACGGGGCGATGCAAAGCGGGACATATAGATGGCCGTCAGCAGCCCAATGGGCACCCCCACAATGATCGCGCCTGCGGTGACATAGATGCTCCCCAGGATCATGGGCAGGATGCCGTACAGGTTGTTGCCGGGTTTCCAGGTGGTGCCAAGCAGGAACTTGAGGGGACCGATCTCAAAAATGGTGGGCAGGCCGTTTGCAAATAAGAAGATGCAGATCAGCGCCACGGCCAGAATGGAGATGCACGCGCAGGCGGTAAACACACCCTGCATGACGATCTCTTTCAGGTGCGAAGTTGTTGTTTTCATTTTCCCATACTCTCCTGTCTTTGCTCAGGAACTATATACCGATGGCTTTCAAAAAACGGCCGTTGCTGCCTTTTGCCGCCGCAACAGCCGTCTTTTTTAGAAAGGGGGATTACTGAACGTCTGCCCAGGTGGTCAGCTCACCGGTGTAGATGCCTTTGATCTGGTCAACGGTCAGGTTATCAGTGGGGTTGTCGTTGCTGACGATAACAGCAATGCCATCCTTTGCCAAGACAGTCGCCTTTGCGCCGCCCTCAACCTCAGAATCTTTCAGCTCACGGCTGGCCATACCGATGGTGTAGGTGCCATCCAGTGCGCCGGAAACGCCGGTGGTGGAGTCGGTGGTCTGGAGTTCCAGGGTTGCGTTGGGGTTCACGGTCTTATACGCTTCGATCAGTTTTTCCATCAGCGGGGAAACAGAGGAGGAACCGCCAACCACGATCTTGCCTGCGGGCTGGGTGCTGGTGTAATCAGCGCCAACATCGCCGATGTAACCTTCCTCGGTGGCCAGGGCCTGACCATCGGTGCTCATGCAGTAAGCAATGAAGTCCACGGCAACGGGGTCGGCAGCTTCGCCGTTCGTAACGATGTTGAACGGACGAGCCAGGGTGTAAGTACCATCCTTCACGGTGTCAGCGCTGGGGGCAACGCCTTCCACGGTGACAGCCTTGACATCATTGTTCAGAGAACCCAGGCTGATGTAGCCGATTGCAGTCTCATCGTTGGAAACAGCGGTCAGAACGCCGTTGGTGGAGCTCTGGATGGCAGCCGCCTCGGTGGTGTTGTCAACCTTTTCGCCTGCATCGTTCTTGGCTTCCACACCGGTCAGCTCGATGAAAGCGCCGCGGGTGCCGGAGCCATCCTCACGGGAAATCACGGTGATGTCCTGATCGACATCGAAATCGCCGGCAGCCGGTGCAGCAGTGGCTTCACTGGAAGCAGCCTCACTGGAGACGGCCTCGCTGGAAACTGCTTCGCTGGAAGCAGCGGAGGATGCCGGGCTGGAACCACAGGCGGCCAGGCTGAGAGCCAGAGCAGCAGCAACTGCAACGGAAACATTACGCTTTAACATAAACTTTCTTCTCCCTTAATTGTATCTGTTATTCTATCTCACACATTCGCTCAGGGGTTCGTGTTTTCCTATTCGTTCTTCCTGAGTGCGTATTTATTGTACCGCGCTGTTTCCCCAGTATCGACCATCGTGCAGTACAATCCGGGTAAAGCTTTGGTAATGGAAACTTTCCTTTTGCAAAGTTTGTGTAAAGTTACCCAAAATCAATACGCCAAATTTTTACAATGTGCCAATTTTAGCAGTTTTCTTGCGTTGATTCGACATTTTACACAGTCTTTACAATTCTTTTACTGGCTTTTGGTGTTCATAAAGCCCTGTTTTCTATTATAATAGGTAACGGTATCGTGCCATTGTGGGCATGTGCAAAACGATTTGATTCGGTTTTGCTCCGGGTGCGGCTGCACCCAACAACGAAAACATAACAAAAGAGAAATGGAAGTGTAACCCCCTGTATGAGCATTTTTAATGTGTTCACGCTGATGGGCGGTATTGCCATGTTCCTTTACGGCATGGACCTCATGGGCAAAGCCCTTGAGCAGACCGCTGGCAGCAAACTGCAAGGCATCCTTTCCAAAATGACGGCCAGCCCGGTGCGCGGGCTGCTGCTGGGCATGGTCATCACTGCAGTGATCCAGTCCAGCGGTGCCACCACCGTTATGGCGGTCGGCTTTGTCAACTCCGGCCTGATGGAGCTGCACCAGGCCATCGGCGTCATCATGGGCGCCAACATCGGTACCACCGTTACCGGCTGGCTGCTCTCGCTTTCAGGCCTGGAGGGTGATTCCTTCGCCATCCAGATGCTGAACCCCAACGCGTGGGCCCCCATCCTTGGCTTTATCGGCATCTTCCTTTATATGCTGGGCAAGGATAAGGACCGCCGCAGCGGCGTGGGCAAGATCATGGTGGGCTTTTCCGTCCTGATGGCCGGTATGAACACCATGTCCACCGCCATGAGTCCTCTGGCCGATGAGCCCTGGTTCATGGACCTGTTTCTTAGCTTCAAAAACCCGGTTCTGGGCGTGCTGGCCGGTGCCGTGCTGACGGCTGTGCTGCAGTCTTCCTCCGCTTCAGTGGGTATTTTGCAGGCCCTCACCTCCACCGGTGCCGTCACCTATGCGGCGGCGGTTCCCATCATCATGGGCCAGAACATCGGCACCACCGTTACCGCGCTGATCTCCTCTGCCGGTGCCAACAAAAATGCTAAGCGCACCGCATTTGTTCATCTGTACTTTAACCTCATCGGCACGCTGGTGTTCCTGTGCGGTTTTTACGGGCTGCATGCGCTGTTGGGATTCTCGTTCTACAACGAAACCGCCAACACCTTTGGCATTGCCATTGTGCACACGATATTCAACATTGTGACCACCGCCATCCTGCTGCCGTTCAACCGCGTGCTGGAAAAGCTGGCCATCCTGACCGTGCCGGACAGCAAGGATCAGGCGGGCGAGCAGCACTCCCTGCTGGACGAACGCCTGCTTTCCACCCCGTCTGTTGCCGTTGGCCGCGCTATGCTGACCGGCGGCGATATGGCCGAGATCTGCCGCACCTCCCTGCTGCAGGCCATGTCCCTGACCCACAAATGGGATGAAGCCATTGCCGACGAGGTGAACCGCAAGGAAGACGCTGTGGACCATTACGAGGACGTTCTGGGTACCTATCTGGTCAAGCTGAGTGCCAAGGCACTTTCCCGCGAGGACAACCGCACCATCAACACCCTGCTGCACACCATCAATGACCTGGAGCGCATCTCTGACCACTCGGTCAACCTGCTCAAGGCCGGGCAGGAAATTCAGGAAAAATCCATCCACTTCAGCCACGAAGCGATCGACGATCTTTCCGTTCTGGAGGCCGCCGTTCAGGATATCGTGAACCGCACCGTGGATGCGTTCCAGAAGAACGACTGTTACGCCGCCGGCAAGATCGAGCCGCTGGAGCAGGTTGTGGACGGCCTGGTGCGCGAAGTCAAAACCCGCCATATTGCCCGCCTGCAGGCCGGCGCCTGCACCATTGAGTACGGTTTTGTGCTGGATGATCTGCTGACCAACTATGAGCGCATTGCGGACCACTGCTCCAACATTGCCGTTGCCATGATTGAAGTATCGGAGGACCGCTTTGATACCCATGAATACCTGAACCACATCAAAAACGGTGAAAGCCCCAGTTTTGAAAAGCGCTATGAGCGCTACCGCGGCCGCTATACCTTTGAGCCCGGCCCCAGCGGAACTGCCGCTGCACCGGAGCAGAAAAAATAATTATCGCAGGGCTTTCCCCTGTAAAATGGGCCGGAACCTGTGGCACATCGCAGGTTTCGGCCTGTTTGTTGGGAGGATCTTATGATCTATATTGTTGAAGATGACGCATCCATCCGTGAGCTGGAGCAGTATGCTCTGCAAACCAACCAGTATACCGTCCGCGGGTTTGAGGACGGGGCTTCCTTCTGGGCTGCCGTGCGGGAGACCGTGCCCGATCTGGTGATTCTGGACGTTATGCTGCCCGATGAGGACGGCTACCAGATTTTGGGCCGCCTGCGGGAGACCGCCGCGACCCGCACCGTACCAGTCATCATGGTCACAGCCAAAACCAGCGAGATTGATGTGGTAAAAGGGCTGGACCACGGTGCAGACGATTACCTCTGCAAGCCGTTCGGCATTATGGAGTTCATCAGCCGCGTCAAGGCGGTGCTGCGCCGCGCCAGCACCGCACCAGCCAGCACCACCACCCTGCGGTTTGGAGACATCACGCTGGATGACGTTGCCCGCACCGTTACGGTGGGCGGTGAACCGGTGGAGCTGACCTTTAAGGAATATTCGCTGCTGCATTTCTTTTTGGAGCATCCCGAAGAAGTTCTGGCCCGCGAGCGCATCATGAAAGCCGTGTGGGATACCGACGACCTGTTGGAAAGCCGCACCATTGACATGCACGTGCGGACCCTGCGCCAAAAGCTGGGCCACGCCGGGGACGCCATCTGCACCGTGCGCAAGGTGGGGTACAAACTGTCCGCCAAGGGCACGGAGGCCGGGGAAGATGCCTGATACCGCCGAAACCGCCCACATCACTGCGCCGCGCAGTATGGCTCACCTGTTGCGCACCACTTTGATGGCTGTGGGTATTTTGTCCCTCCTGCTCAGCGTGGTGGGGGCAGCGCTGCTGTTCCAGCACGCTTTTGCCGAGCAGTTTGACACCGACCTTTCCCGCACGGTGGAAGCTATTGCGGTAGGGTATGAGCATTCTGCCGACCCACAGCCAGAGCAGCTGGCCCAGTATGCAGACGGCCTGCGTCTGACCCTTGTGGCCCAGGATGGCACCGTTTTGTACGATTCTGCCACTGCTGATCCCAGCACCTTGCCCAACCATGCCAACCGCCCAGAGATCCAGCAGGCTATGGCAGAGGGCACTGGTGCCAGCGTGCGCCGCAGTGCAACCCTTGGGTACGACACCCATTATTATGCCGTGCGCCTGACGGACGGAAGCGTTTTGCGGCTGGCGGACGAAACCAGCAACATGTGGAGCAGCTACAACCGCGTGCTGCCCGTTCTGGTGGCCGGGTGCATCCTTATCATCATTCTGGCGCTGGTGCTGGCGCAGGTCATTACCAAGCATCTGGTGCAGCCCATCACCCGAATGGCGGAGCACCTGGACTGCATCGAGGCCAATGTGCCGTATGAGGAGCTGATCCCGCTGGCGCACACGGTACAGTCTGACCGCAAGCTGCGGGAGGACAATGAGACCATCCGCCGGGAGTTTACCGCTAATGTCAGCCACGAGCTGAAAACCCCGCTGACAAGCATTTCCGGCTATGCAGAGCTGATTGAAAACGGCATGGCAAAACAGGAGGACATTCCCACCTTTGGCCACCGTATCCACAAGGAAGCCCAGCGCATGATCACGCTGGTATCGGATATTTTGCAGCTTTCGGAACTGGACGGCATGAGCAAGCAGCAGGAAAACAGCCCCACCGCCGATTTTGTACCGGTGGACCTTGGCGTGCTGGTCAAGGATGTTGCCACCAACATGACGGTGAACGCCCGCAAAGCCTACATTACGCTGCAATACAAAGTACAGCCCGTTACGGTGCGCGGCAGCCACGACCTGTTGACCGAGCTTGTAACCAACCTGTGCGACAATGCCATCCGCTACAACCGGCCGGGTGGCCATGTGGAGCTGAGCTGCGGCACCAATGCGGACGGCTGCCCGTATTTCTGCGTGGAGGACAATGGCATCGGCATCCCACAGGACAGCCAGAGCCGCGTGTTTGAGCGCTTTTACCGAGTGGACAAATCCCGCTCCAAGGCGACCGGCGGAACAGGCCTGGGGCTCGCCATTGTCAAGCATATCGCTGTTCTGCACGGTGCGCGCATTGATCTGGAATCCACCGTCGGCACCGGCACCACCATCCGCATTATCTTCCCGAAGATGTGAGGTTTTATTTACGGGAGATTGGCGGCCTTTTTGAAAAAAGTCCTGGCGAAAAACTTTAATGGCGATAGAATAGAATTATGGCAATACCGCATAATTCTAAGTACCGATACGGCGAGCGAGGTGCGGCAGCTGC
>ERZ650918.2135-NODE-2135-length-14534-cov-3.451620_pt1 | contig 14534 bp, 21 predicted proteins | sample MGYA00514758_ERZ650918 | MGnify/ENA metagenome assembly ERZ650918 | reverse complement strand
TTACTGCATATCCTTTTGGATGTATTCCGTTTTTCATATCTTCTACCTCACTTTCACATCCTTATCATTTTTTCTGATTTTGAATTCCAGTCCACACTCTTCCTTGAGTATTTCTATCTGCTCATCCCAAGTTGTGTAATCATCCATAAGGCACTCTGCCTTGCTATTGAACCGCTCTATGTATTTTTTAATCCTTTCTGCTCCAAATCCGAACTGGTCCCGGAGTGTAATTGCTGACAGAATTGTTATTGTATCAATGGTATTCTCTTTGATTTTCAGCACACATTCATCTATCGCATTCTTTGGAAGTGCCAGGGGCATTTTCGTTGCCCCTCTGAATTTGCATTCCTCTTCCAGTCCTTCAATTCCTTTGGTTTTGGCTATTTTTAAAGCATAAGCCATTCCCTCACGTCTCGCTTCTTCTAATTTATCCCTTGCCATTTTTTCTCTCCTAAACAATACATATAACCTCGTTACTTTTGTTTGTAATTTGAACTTTGTTTTTTTCAAAATCCTACATATTTTCATTGTCCAGAATTTCAAAGGAGGAAGAAAATATGTTATCACTTTTTACACTAATTCTTTATGCTCTCCTCACAGCGTTAGATCACCATTTTGATAATTTTCTGACGTTCCTTTTACTCAACATCTTTGAAAATTATTATATGGAAATTGGCAAACTAACTTTTCAAAAAATCGAACAATGTCGGCTCGTCCACCTCATTTTCCGCCGCCTGCAGGTACCCCACGCCATCACGGAAGTAATCAGGATTAAGTTCGCATCCTTTTCCGTACCGGTGCATCTTGACCGCTGTCATTGGCACTGTCATCAGTCCACCAAATGGGTCATACACTGTATCACCCTCGTTGCTGTACCGATTGATGATTCTTTCCACTATATCAAGCTGCAATGGGCAAACATGCATCTGCGCCCTCCTCCGGCTCTGAGTAGTATTCAAAGTCCGCATCCGGTTAATATCATCCCATACTTCCAACTGATTCCAAGAGCCTGGAGCTACCACCATAAAAGTTGCCGGTAACTTTCCATTTTCATCTAAATCCTCGGCAAGTTTCACATGCTCTGCATAATTGTAAACAGTACCACGGCTATAATCTCTGTATACCTGCTGTAGACTCTCTACCGGAAACTCTTTCAATTCTTCTTTGCTTACTAAACGATTACCGGAACTTCTCCAATATCCATGTGCATCTATCTGCCACTGTGCCCGTGTATAATCTTCTTTTGATTTCTTTACTGGCACATCCGCATAAGCTGTCGAGCGGTCAGTAGGCAGCTTACGGAAAAGCAGGATATATTCCGGGCAGCCAACTCCCATCTTAGAACCATCCTTACACTGCTCTGTCCATCCAAGGCGGTATGTTTGGTTATTCTCCCTGACCACATCCGTTACTACCGTAATCATTCCAAAATACTGGAAGCCATATTTCATATAATGCTCAATGCAAAGTGCATGGAATGGCTCTATAGTCGGCATTCCGGTACCGGTGGCATTTCCAAATAAAACTCTGTCTTTCACATGGATTGCTGCCACTCTTCCCGGCTTAAGAACACGAAGCAGCTCCGGTGTCAGATAACACATCTGCTCAAAAAATCGTTCGGTATTCTGATTGTGTCCAAAATCGTTATAATTGGCACTGTATTCATAGTGATTACCAAATGGAATAGAGGTATGTATCAAATCAATGCTGTTACTTTCCATTGCTTTTGTCTCTTCTACACAGTCACCATAAACAGTTTCATAATGATTTCCTTTTACTGTTCTTTCTTCTCTGCTTCCTTCCACGCCCATCTTCCTCTCTAATCGTTCCGCCTTATTTGCGGAGTTTAATCCATATTTCTTTACAATTTCTATCATCTTATCCACCATGTAATTATGATTTTTCCACTTTTCCAGAAGTGCTTCTTTTATCTGCCGCTCATTCTCCATATAGATGATGTCAATCACCACCGGCTCTTTCTGCAGAAAACGATAGCATCTATGTACTGCCTGGATAAAATCATTAAATTCATAATCAATTCCAAGGAATATCTCCCGGTGGCAATATCTCTGAAAATTACAACCAGAACCGGACAATGATTTTTTCGTTGCAAACAGTTTTGTCCTGCCTTCCGAAAATTCAATTACTCTCTTTTCTCTTAATTCATAATCCATAGATCCATATATATCCACCACTTCCGGAAGTGCCTTTTTAATTGCATGACGCTCATTTTCCAAATCATGCCATAAAAGGAAATGCTCTTCCGGGGATTCTGCAACAATCCGCTTCATTTCCGCAACTCTCTTATCAATGCTGTCCCTTTTTACTGCTGCAGCTTCTTTTAATCCTTCTGCAGCTTCCTGAAACAACTGTATCTGGCCATCTCTGTCAGCTGTATCTCCATAGTGGACAGGTAATTCATGCCATTTTACGTCCAGTGGCGGCAAATCATATCCTTCATCCGAATAATCCGGATTTAAATCTGAAGGTTTCGTGATAAAAAGTGCCCAACTGCTTACCCACATCCAGAATTCATCTTCCATATTCGGATACAACGTCAAATTATTAGCTTTCGTACTGTCTCTTTGAAAGAATCTTGTTAATGCCTGCCCGGTGTCCATCACTTCCAAATATCCTGCATAGTGTATTAACTCTTTATATTTATTTGGTGACGGTGTGGCAGTTGCCACCAGTTTATATGGCACGTTCTTAAATTTATCCAAAAAGGTCTGATAAGTCTTGCTTCCAAAACTCCTTAAAACACTGGCTTCATCAAGAGAAGTAGCACAGAAATATTCTGGCCGGATGTCTCCATCACGAACTCTTTCATAATTCGTTAACACAATCTGACTTGTACTTTTTTCTACTTCTTCCATTGTCCGACAGTATTCCGGCTTTTCATATCCAAGCACATCTACAGCGTCTCTGGTAAACTCCTGCTTTACTCCAAGCGGAAGTACAATCAATGCTCTTCCACCACACTGTTCTGCCGCCAAATGGCAAAATTCAATTTCCTGCACTGTTTTTCCTAATCCAAAAGATTCAAACAATGCACGCCTGCCACCCTTTAATGCCCATATAACAGCATCCCTCTGGTGCGGTTTCAATACCTTGTTGACTTTTTCCGGATCCACAATAAATCCGCTTTCTGTTGCAAGTTCAATCTTTGTTTCTAAAAATTCTTTGTATGTCATTTTCAAAAGGAACCCGATATATCGTTGCCCCGGCCGGAGGTTCGGCTCCTTTCTTGAATTTTGTTGCTTTGTGTTATATACTATCTATGCATAAATAGCCAATAATCTCATTGCTTACTATTCTTTTTTCTTGTTGCTCTGTCTTATGGTCGTGTAATCTCAATAGTAACTGTAAATTTAGATTTATTTTTTCTGGAGGTACACTTATGGCAATAATTGACGTATTTAATACAGTTTCGGCGGGTGCAGGTGCGTGTGGGTTTTGCACAGAACCAATGAAACAGGGGCAAAAGGGTAAGTAATATTGGACACCGAGGGGTTCAAATCCCCTCAAACCCGTCATTTCATAAAATCTTCTAAATTCATCTGCCCCCTACAATTACCACCAATGGTACTTGGGTCCCAACCTACACCAATATAATCAAGCACTTTCGCCCATCCATAATCGTTGCCATCTTTGTCCCTGCACATATGGAACATCAGATAATCCCATTCTTTTGGATTGCTTTCGTGCAATAGGTCAAATCTATGAGGTCTCTTTTCCATATGGATTCCAAATCCACACATACTGCAACCGGTACGTTGCGCTTTGGTAGTATAAAGTGTTCCGTCTGGCTTTTTCTCAATTGTTCCATAGATTTCTGGTATTAATGAATCCGGCATTTTAAACTTCTCTGTAATCCGTCCTTCTTTCAAACCTGCTTCATAATATTTTTCTTTCAACCCATTTTTCCAAAGACCATCCATTTCCAATGCCAGCTTTAATATATCCTGTCTGCCAAATATGGCAAATGGTGCCGACCTTATTGTTGATGCTCCAAAATAATTGCAGCCATTCATCCGCAGGCTCTTGGCACGTCTGCCGCCCTCAGATGCCATCAGACCTAAATACGGTACGCTGTTATGTTCTTTACCCCAATCATCACAATTTTTTTCTTTGAGATAATAACAGCATTTCGCTGATACCAAGAAATCCGGTTTCTGGAAGTCACATCCTTCGGTTTCATTTTCATAGCCGCCGAACAACTTTAGCCATCTTTGATTAAGCTGCATCTTAGAATTTTTCTGCCAGCCGCCGTATTCTCCGGTTTCCCCGGTAATAATTGCATGACGGACAGTTTTATTTTTCTCTGATGGATTTTGTAGCAATTCTACCTTGGCTGCCACTTCTTTTGAAATAACCGGAAATCCAAATTCCTGTATTACTTTCGCCTTTGTCCAATAAGTACCATCATCCCTTTTCAGTGGTGGTACATTGATAATTCCTAAAGCCTTATGTACCCTCTGTATACTTTTATCTTCCAAAGTGGATGCCGATACTCCCGGAACATCTATTCCGCACACCTCATGGAGAAATATGTATAAAATAATGCTATCCAATCCACCAACTGAAACATGATAATTTAATCCTCTTCCATCACATTCTGTTGCAAATTCCTTTGCCCTTATCTGAGCATATTTTCTTTTAAATTCATACGGCTGTTTTTCTTTCTGCATAAAAGATGCTATCTTCTCATACGTTCCAAGCCGTTCCATTCTTTCCTGTACTGATTCCATTTGTTTCTGGAGTAAAGAGCTCTTTTACGCTGGCCAGCAAACCTCTTACTCCTTTCGATTTACTTTAAAATTTCATCTATGCAGGCATTCCATACCTGGCATTCATTGTCCGCCATTCCCGAAGCATCTGAGGTGTGAATCTTGATAACGACCGGTCATAATAACTGTGTTCTGGTTCTTCATCACCATATCTCTTGAATGTGTAAACACCTTTATATTTCAGTTGCCGTTGAATGTATTCTGTTAAATTTTGCTTTCTGAATCCAAGCTGATTACAGATTTCCTTACTGGTGACTTTCTCCATTACCAGTTTCCCATTTTCAAATACGTTGTAATAATATTTTGCCATTCTATCAGCGCCCCTTTCTGCATCTTCTGTCTACGTCATCTAAATGTGCCATTATCAGCCTTTTAGCATATTCTGCAATTTCAGTCTTTTTGTATTTCTCATAAAGTTTATTTGCCTGCGCTGTCAGTTCTTCAAAAAAAGCATCTTCGTTATCGGCTTCATAAAATTTCTGTCGAAATCTATAATAATCATTAAAAAATTGCCATTCCTCGGAACCTTTTTCAAACTTTTTACTTGCCATAATCAACCACCCCAACTATCAAATGGAGTATCCGCTGCGTCCATGAATTCCTGCTTATTTCGTTCAGAATTCTTTACATGTAGCAGAAATTTATCGAAATCTTCCATGCGTTCTTCAAATCTCATATGCTCACCATCGAATTTAAGTCCCTCTTTCATGTTTTCGCCTTGCCGTTGTTTCTCCACTTTCAAGCCTTTATATTTCTTATCTTCCGATACGTTCCACAAAAGAATAATATTCGATGCGTCCTGCTCAATATCTCCGGATTCTCTAAGTTCTGACATGGTAGGTTCTTTCGTATCTCTTATTTCAGATGTTCGATTCAACTGTGATAGAAGTATAATTGGTACATGCAATTCCATTGCCAAAGCTTTAACTGCCTTAGAAATATCTCCAACCTCTGATGCTCTATTAGCAAATTTCCTGTCTGCTTTAATTAACTGTAAATAGTCAATAATAATTACATCAAACTGCTGATGCCGACTTTCTATTTTAATTTCTCCCACGGTTTTGGAACCGGTTGAAATCAGAACATTGTAGTTTGCCATTTCTTTATTGGCTTTATCAAAAGATTCCTTTTCACCACCAAGAAAGGATTTTGCCCTTCGAACACGTGTCAAACTTATTTCGGACAGCCTTGAAACAAAACGCTCGTATACCTGGCTTTCATTCATTTCAAGGTTGAAATAACCAATTTTATAACCTTTTTTTGCCATCTGTCCAATCACTTGTGTTACAAAAGCAGATTTTCCAACACTAGGTCTCGCACCAATTACCGTTACATCTCCACCCTCAAGACCACCAAGGCAATCATCTAATTTATAAAATCCGGTTTTTAGCAGTTTCTCGCCTACATGTTCATTGAAATAATTCTCTTTGCATTCCTGGACAATCTGCTTTAATGATTTGGCTTTCAGAGTTTCATTCTCCTGTAGCTTTTCAAGCGTTATTAAAACTTCCGCAATTGTATTTTCTATATCACATGGCATAAGGCTCACTCTCTGAAACAACTCTTTTGCCGTTCTAGTCTTATAATCCTTTGAAATAGTTATCGCATAACTTTTAATTGATACTGATGTTGGTGTTAATAACACACATTCCTTTAATTCTGCTGACACCTGCTCCGAAGACCACTTGTGATTTTCCATTGCCTGCGACAGTGACATAAGATTTATATTTTCGCCCCGGTCATAAAGTGCAAGTATCTGTTTATATGCATCCTGACAAAATTCAGATCCAAACATATCTGGTCTTAAATTTGAATAAATCTGTGAAAGTGAATCGTTATCAATCAGTATGCTTCCAATCACACCCATTTCTGCTTCGGTCAACTATCATCACCTCGCTGCCTTTTCTCCACTATAGAAACCCAATAGTCACATTCATTTATCAACCAATCATTATACTTTGGAAGGAATCTGAATCGAGTATCTTCCGGATTCCGCTCCGTGTAATCTTCCAGATATAATTTAGTAGCTTTATATATCAGTTCCGCTACTTCTTTCTGATTTTCTTCAAGCACGTTGCTTAATTTTCTAAGCCAATACTGTCTGGCCAACACTGCACAACTTTTTTTTGGGTACAAATTGAAAGTGTCATTCCATGCCTTTTCACCATCAAAAGAATATGTGCTTTCTTTTATATTTTCTTTCTCTATATCTGTATCTATATCTTTCTCTATATCTATCTCTACATTGCAATTTTGTTGCAGTTTGTTGCATTGCAACATTTTTTGTGCATTTTCCCTAGATTTCCGACTTCTACGAGTGCTTGCGGTCTCACTTCCTAGGTTATCCTGCACAAAAGGCAACTTGTACTCAATAGAATCAGATGTTTCAAGCAATCCACAAGAAAGAAGATACTGAATCGTTACTTGTACGTTGATTTCATCCTCATCAATATCAAGGGCAATCTCTTTGTAAAATTCATCTTCCAAACCGGAATACTCTAAGTAGCCGCCCTTTTTCAGTGATAGAAGCTGCATCTTAAGGTAAATAATTGTGTAAGTATCACCACCAGCCATCTTCCGGAGTTTCTTGATTCGTTTACTGTCAAAAAAATCATCCATCAGCTTAAGCCAGTAGTATCGCTTATTCTCTGCCATTCTCACTACCTCCGAGCAATTCAACAACCTTTTCTCCGGCTTTCTCTGGTCGGCAAAATACAAATTCTACGCCATACTTAAGCTGCATTGTAAGCATAGCCTTTGCTAATGTTTTACCGGAAGTCGGTTCTGCCTTTGGTAAAGAGATATTGAGCCATTTCCCCTCTCTATGCATATAAGCAATGCGATTGTATCTATGTAATCTTGGATTCTGCCACTTAAACACGTCATCAATAGTCTTTACGCCGTCTGTGTTCTCCACAAGCACATATAGCTTAATGCCGTTGTTCTGCGCCAAAATACACTCATCACGGAATCTTGGATGCGCCTTGCCACAAATGTTGCCTACAATTTCCTGCATATCCTTTTTGGTATCCACAGAGACATCATAACTTCCAAGAAAATCCATTTTCTTAACTTCCATCTTTCTTGTAGTCTTACGCTTAATAACATCCAGCACCTTATCCGTGGCAATCACATAATCACCAACCGGAAGCGGCGCGCGCAAAACCTCTATGTCGTGGCAGTCAAAGTAGAGGTTCTTAAGAATATGCTGTCCCTCTTTCTGTCCTTTGTCCTCAATCAACATCATCGTTACATTCACTTCCTCTCAAATACCCTTCTGACATTACAGAATGGCTAAATTAGGATTTTTATTGTTTTGGTTGATACTTTTACCAACCATACAGTTTTCATTGATAGGCGGTCACACAAAGCAACCGCCAAATCATACTTAATTGAATGGTAATTCCTCATCAATTCCGTCAGGGATATTCATAAATCCATCGCCATCCGGTGCAGGTTCCGGTCTATCTACAGACTGGTTGTTCTGTGAAGCTGCTTTGCTCTCTGCAAATTCGCAGCTTTCAACAAGACAATCATTGGTATACACCCTATTTCCATCCTTGTTTGTATAGCTGCCGGTCTGCCAACTTCCAACTACGACAACCTTCGTTCCCTTACGCAGATATTTCTCCACAAACTCTCCATTTTTCCCTAATGCCAAACAGTTGATAAAGTCCGCGCTGGGCTGTCCTTCCTGTTTAAATCTACGGTCTACAGCAAGAGAAAATCTCGCAACTGCCGTTGTTCTTTCGCTTTGGGAATATCTAACATCCGGATCTCTGGTTAATCTTCCCATTAAAATCACTTTATTCATTTGCTTCTTCCCCTTTCTTAAGCTCTTCAAGTGCCTTATAGAACTCACTACCCTTAATCTCCTCAAAACCATCATATTCAGGTGTAATACTACTTCTTGAAGTATTCATTCTCAGATACATCTTGCCATCATACTCGAATCTCGAAACATCATAGCCACCCATATGTAATTCTTCGAAATAATCTCCCTCACAAATCGGATGATTATTAATTACTATTTTTGTCTCAACACATAAGTTCTGAAATTCTTTTAGTGTTTTACTATTGGCTCTGAATTTACGCATTTTAACGTCTGAATCGCAAAATAATTTAACTGGTTTCAATAGTTCTTTTCCAAATTTTTCATTGTTACTATTGCAATCTTCAACATATAGGCGAATATTACTTTTGTTTACATCCGTGAATGGCACATTAATTTGACCAGTTCCTGAAATATGATATTCTTCGCCGACAATGCCCTTGTCTTTAAAAAATGTGTTTATCAATTTCTGACGCTCTTTCGCATGTATTCGGTAATCGGAAATTTCCTTTAAGAACTGCTCGTTCGTTACAATATAGAATTTTTCCATATAACTCCTTTCTCAATCTCCGATTACTTCAAGTTCATGATCCATCATTGGATTGTAATCATCGAAATCGTAATCACCTATTGACTTTTCCGGTGAATATGCGGATTCCCTTACGCAACACGGAACATCGTCGCCTTCCAATGTAACAACAATTTCCCCTGGTTTAAAAAAGTCATAGCTATCTTCAATAACTCTGCATCTTGTTCCTGCTTTCATGTTTTTATGCTCCTTTCAGAACGGACAAAGATTAAGATTAACTTCCAATCCTTTCCTTGCCACGTAAACATTTGCTCCATATTCAATTGTTTTTTTCGTCTCTTCTGTGAATAGTGCGGGATTTCCGCTTTTATCTGATAAGTGAATTAGAACCACATTTAACAACATGGGGTTATCGTTAGTAGAAATAAATTTAAGTGCCGTATCAAGGCTCATATGACCTCGCAGGCGATGTTCATAGTTCGGCTCGTCCCGGTTTACAAACTGCATATCGTAGTTAGCTTCCACCATGATATGCTCAATGTTCAGTTTTGAAAAATTGTACTTGCAGTATTCCAAGTCAGTCATGAACAACAACTGCCCCATTTCCTCATGCTTGATTAAATAGCCGTAGCACTCAATTTCTGTGTCATGTGGTACATTGAATGGCGTTACCGAAAAACTGCCAATTTGCCGTGCTGTACGTGGTGGAATAGCTATTGTACGTTCTCCGGTAATGGTTTCCAATGCTGTCTGCGTTTCAAAAGCTGTGTAAACTGGAATACCGGATTGCATGAAGTCTTTTATGTACCGTGCATGGTCTCCGTGTTCGTGGCTCACAATACAACCAACCACGTTTGAGATTTTCCATTCAATCATTTTCTTGAAATCAAGAAATTTGCAACCTGCTTCAATCGCAAGGATTTCTCCATTGTCTGCAATTAAAGCGTAGGAATTACCCAAACTTCCGGAACCACAACATCTTAAGAGCATTAAACCACCTCACTTTCAATACTTAACTGCCCCGAAACAATCTTTGAATATTCTTTTGCTAAATCTTCAAGCGTTATCTTCGGGACTGTAATATTCATTACATTGTCTTTTCCATATTCATCAATGTATTTCTGAATCCACCATGCTTCAATATTGTTTAGATACTCTTGTGATTTAACACGAACCTCTGTAATGGTCTCAAATACAAGGTCTGTAATATGACCTTTCAAACCGCTCTTAACGTGTTCCTGCCACCGGAAGAATGGCATATATACCGTTTGTCCTATGTAGTGCATATTGGTCTTTCTGTTATAAATATGGTAAATATATCCATATACACCACCATTGCTCTCATATCCCTCTCTGGTTTGAAATTCTCCCTCATAATACGGATTGATTTTGCTACTTGTTTCCGATTTGCAACTATACGAGCAGAAGCAATATCTTTCTCCATTGTCCGTTACCATATAAGGGAAATCTTTCAATTTGCCCTTGATAGGCTTGTGGCAGTTAAAACAAATGGTGTCAATTTCCACATTGAACCTGTCATAAAAGAATTGGTTGCTATCAATAACAATAGCGTATATACCGCTATTCTTCCGTGGCTTTGCAAACCTTGAAACTCCACTTTTCTCCTTGATTGTATTCTTTGCTTCTTCTCTGGACATGCCCTCTCCGCACAAATAGTATTCATCAAGGAGCGTTCCCCTGCGTGCTTCCCACACATCTATGTCTGTATATTCTTTAAGTTCTTCATCTGTTTTGTAATCATAAATGCGTACCCAGTAGTAATTCATGGAAAGAACTCCTCCCTTACATCAACAATCTGTCTCGTCTGTCCCAACAACGCCCGATTATGCCTTGCCCTCTGCTCATTGTCACAAATAAACTGCTTGCAGATTTCCGGTCGCACCGGATAGATTCTGCATTTCTCACAACTCTTATCTGTATCAAGAAAAGGGCATGTCATATCGTACGGTCGTTTCACAGTAGGAAGCAGGTGCTTGCATTCTTTGATATGGTTCTTACGGACATATCTGTGAATGGCATCCACTTCTTTTCTGCTCATCGGTAAGAGGTTGGAACAGCAGTTACCGCATTGGCTACATTTTCCGTCTTTGCAAAAGTTGTAAATATTATCTTCCATGCCTTTCTGCACGAACTCTAAATAAGATGAAACTTCCATAGGCTACTCCAATTCTTCCTCTGCCGGGAACTGAAAATATCCATTCAAATTATTAAACTCCACACGATTGCCAGAATCTCTTACCATAACAGTTCCGAAACCGCCTTTCATAAGTTCTTTCATTTCTTTTTCAAAATCCTGCGATACCTCTGCATTGGTGATAAATCGACCTGTATATGCAGTTCTAAGCAATTCCATAGCTTTCTTGGCTTTTTCTTCCGAATTGTATTCAGCCATTTTTGCTGCCGTCATAGAGCTGTTATAGCAATAAATAGCCGCATGCTCAACACCGTCATATTCCCCAACTGCCATAGAAAAAGAACTGATTTCATACGGTACATCAATTGTGCCGTCCTGCGATATAACTCTCATGGCAACCTCCTAATCTTTCATAAAGTCCGGCAAATTCTCGTCATTCTCTGCCGATTCAACAACTTCCGCTTCGACTGCTGCGCTTTCAACTTCTTTTGCTTCCGCATCTACAACAAAATCCTCTGAATTGGCGTTCTCGGCAATTTCTTCCTGCGTCTGCTGATAAGTTTCATCCATCTGCATAAGTGACTGTGTAGCCATAGCGTTAAGGTCTTTCGGATGCTTCTTGATTGCATTATTACGCATCTTGCGGACAATCATAGCTTCGGAAGTTTCTTTCCACGCCGCACTCATATAAGGTCTTGCCACTTCACAAGCAAGCATATCTTCCAATGTTTTGCATTCAAGAAGAGCCTTTATAATTTCATCTTTCTTAGACTTAATTTCTGCTTTCTGTTTATCGGTCGCCTTGCGCTTATTCTCACAGATGCCGAATGTTTCATTCAAAAGATTGTTGCGTACATGAGCCAAAAGATTTCCTTTCACGCCTTCACGTTCCGCAATCATGTATTCAATCTTTCCCCCATCCATCTCAACCGGATAAACGACACGTATTACTTTCTGCGACAATCCTTTTTCTTCCCATTCTGGCGGAGTAATCTCGACACCTTTATGTTTCGGGTATGTAAATTCATCTCCTTCTTTCACAAGCCATACCGGATAAACCTTTTTAACACCAACACCGAAATTACGGAGAAGTGCATCGTTTCCGTCTCCCTCAATACCCATTTCAACCTCTTTATACCAATTTCCATTAGCATCCTGCTTATTTCTTAACTGAAAATAGCACTCTCTCGGAACGGCATTTGCATTAAGTTTAAGACTAGAAACCTGCCCGATAACCTGTCTCAAATTAGAACCATTCAGATTTTCCATAGCCGCCTTATTCGATGTAACAAGGTTGTAAATAGCACTCATAGATGCCATAACGCACTGTTTGGAATAATCATCAAAGGCAAGTCCATGTTCTGCGAAATCACGCTCCATAAGTCCGGTATACTGATTTGCATAAAATGAAAGTCTTGTATTCATTTCCTGCTTAACTGCAACTTCCTGTTTCTTTGTTTCTGCCATAATTACTTTTCCTCGCTTTCTTCAAATTTCTTCACAATCGCCACCTTATCAGCGCCATAGGTTTCCACCCACTTCATATCCACAGATTCATCCGTAACCGTCAGCTTTGCACCCTTGGCATTTACAACCGTGTCACCAGCTTTCACGGAATCCTCGGTGTAGTATGTATAGCTTCTGGTGCTGTTTAGAAATTTTGCTTTGATATAATTCATTCTGATACCTCCAAAAATTAGTCTTCCGGTTGCTTGAAGGAAACACTTATTGGCATCTTCCAAGAGGATTCTGCAATGCCAGAAAGTGTTTTCAAAAATGATGCCGCAACATTTTCTTTAAAATTTGTACTCTGTAACTGTTTTCTGATTTCTTTTGCAAATTCCTCTCTGTTCTCATTGATGTACTTTTCAATTTCCTCTTTTACTGTTTTTTCAATAGTATTTTTTGCAAGCCAATCAAAGTATGGGATTGAACGCCAAGAATCCTTTTTCACGAACTCGCCCTTGCTGTCCACATACTTATCTGTCATCTCATGAATAGCATCACGAACTACAATTTCCGGATTTCCCAATGCTTTTACAATTCCTGCATTTACTTCTTCTCTAACTGCCGCTTTAATAATTTCATCACTAATGTTCAAACTCATCATATTAGCCATTTATTTTTTCTCTCTTTCCTTTATTTCTCATATCTTTCTCACAATATGGAAGAGAACAATGTCCGGATTCCGCAAAACCCATGAACCCTCTCTTACTTGCACTCTTCCAACGCTTGCATGACATACACCGTGCATCCGGCTGTGTGACGTTGTTCCCGATTCCTACTCTTGACATTCGGCGCCCTCGCTTTCTGCATTGTTAATTGGCATATCCAATGTAACCGCAACATCTCTGATAAACTCGTCCGGAATATAGATTCCTGCCTGCACGCATATCGCATACTGTACCTTTGCGATACTCGCAATATCAGAACCTTGCTTTTCCATCGTCTTTGTCAGAACTTTCAGCAGATTAGCCACGCCGCCATGTGATTGCGGCGTTTTTCTTGTTGATAAGCTCCGAATCTCTTGAATATCAGTTTTCATATTCTCCATAAATTTATTTCTCCTATCATCGAACCATTTTTCGAATCCATTCCACAATTCTAAGAAACAGCCAGTTTCAAGTATTGCATCTTCGATACTTCTGTAACTTTCCAAAAGAAACAGGCTAATTATCTGCCTTGCGTGCTTTTCGAAATATAATTCACAGTTAGCTTTCAAAAAGTACTGATACCCGAAACCTGCCATTAAACCAAGAAAACGAGTACCATGTGTTGCCTTGAAAATATGTATCGTATTTCGTATCCCACTTGGTAAACATTGGTTCTTCGCCCTTTCTATGCACCAAACGCTTAACACATTTCTCATGAAACACTTCTTCACACATAGTTTTGAATGTTCCAATACAGAACCTTTCGGTTCCAAGGCCAAGCGGTTCTCCTGTTTTCATGTATTTGTCAATGATTTCAATTGCTTTTGCATTTATTGGATAGTCCATATCACACAGCATCAACTTTCAACTGCTTGTCCTCTGAAACACTCAAAAGAATTAACTGTGCATCCATATCCGGTACATTGAACTCATTCAGCGATTCTGCGTTATCAACAAAAATAGGCACGCTCACGCCGTATAACTCGCTAAGAGAACGGATAATATCAAGTCCTGCTACGATTCTGTGACCACTGTTCAAAGTCGAATACGGAACGCCATTTACAGTACACTCGCA
>ERZ650918.2123-NODE-2123-length-14577-cov-4.299132_pt1 | contig 14577 bp, 10 predicted proteins | sample MGYA00514758_ERZ650918 | MGnify/ENA metagenome assembly ERZ650918 | reverse complement strand
CGTGGCAGGCGGCGTTGCCAATGCTATCAAGGACTGCATCGAGAAATATTATCCCGGTACACCTGTGAATATCCAACATGCGGAGAGTCTGGCGGAATGTAAGAAGGCCCTGCTCCTTGCCAAAGCAGGTAAGATGAACGGCTGCCTGATCGAGGGTATGGCCTGCCCCGGTGGCTGTATCGCCGGAGCCGGCACCAACATCGCCATCCCCGTAGCTGCCAGAGCCGTGGACAAGTTCAAGAACGAAGCTGAGAAGAAAGTGCCTGATGAAAGTGTGGATCAGGAAATGGTGGAACTGGAAAAAGAATAAACACTGCAACAGAACAGATATATCCCGAAAACGAAACCGTCACATTACCGTGGCGGTTTTGTTGCGCGCATAGAGATAAAATTAGAGAAACTATTCAGAATAGTTACAAATGGCATATTGTTATTTCGGGAAAGATACTATAAAATAGCGTGGAGAACTTTTAGGAGAAACTATTTTATGAACATTCAGGACAGTATTATATTTTTCATGGAAATCTTAGGAACCATCGCTTTTGCAGCATCAGGTGCCATGGTGGGGATCCGGAAACGGATGGATATTTTCGGCATCTGTGTGCTGGGCGTGGTGACGGCTGTAGGCGGTGGTATGACCAGAGACGTGATCCTTGGGAAATTACCTTCGGCACTGGAGAAACCGGTATATGTCGGTGTCTCGGTGGCTACAGCACTGGCTATTTTTATACTGCTTTATATCAAACAGGATCTTTTGAGCGGCAGACTGGGAACCTTTTATGACAAAGCGATGTTAGGCATGGACTCTGTAGGACTGGGAATTTTTACTTCCCTGGGTGTGATGTCTGGCATCGACAACGGCTATCCGGACAATACCTTTTTGCTGGTATTTATCGGCATGCTCACCGGCGTGGGCGGCGGTCTGATGCGTGACATGATGGCGGGAGAGGAACCGTATATTTTCGTAAAGCATATTTATGCCTGTGCCTCTCTGGTAGGCGGTATCTGCTGCGTCTGGCTGTACCGCAGTATCGGCAGACTTCCCGCGGTATTTATCGCTGCCTTTGTGGTCATGGCGATCCGGTTTCTGGCGGCACACTTTCGGTGGAATCTGCCCCATCCGAAAACCTTGTCTTAACTGTTGCAGTTTTTGAAAAAAGGCGGTAGAATAAGGAAGTAGTTCTGCCTTCTGAGAGAGGGCGAACAGGAATATATAAGCAGGGAAGCGTAGGCCGGAAGGTACAGAACGGATACGGATCGCCTGCGGAAATGAGGAGAAAATGACAAAGATCAGAACAAGATACGCACCCAGCCCTACCGGTAAAATGCATGTAGGTAATCTGCGGTCCGCATTATATGAATTTTTGATTGCAAAGCATGCCGGCGGAGATTTTATGCTCCGCATCGAGGATACAGATCAGGAACGTTATGTGGAAGGTGCTACCGAGATCATCTATCGTACCCTGGAGAAGACCGGACTGGTACATGACGAAGGCCCGGATAAGGACGGCGGTTATGGTCCTTACGTGCAGAGTGAACGTATGAAAACCGGTATTTATATGAAATATGCCAAGGAACTGATCGATAAGGGAGAAGCTTATTACTGTTTCTGTGACAAGGAGAGACTGGCTTCCCTGAAGACTGAAGTTGTGGATGGTAAGGAGATCACCGTATATGACAAGCACTGCCTGTCCCTGTCCAAAGAAGAGATTGAGGCAAATCTTGCCGCAGGCAAGCCTTTTGTCATTCGCCAGAACAACCCCAAGGAAGGCACCACGACTTTCCATGACGAGTTATACGGAGACATTACAGTAGATAACTCCCAGCTGGATGATATGATCCTGATCAAATCCGACGGTTACCCTACCTATAACTTTGCAAACGTGGTAGATGACCATACCATGAATATCACCCATGTGGTACGAGGCAACGAATATCTGTCCTCCTCCCCAAAATATGTACGCCTGTACGAAGCTTTCGGATGGCAGGTACCGGTATATATCCATCTGCCGCTGATCACCGATGAGAACCACAAGAAGCTGTCCAAGAGAAGCGGACATGCTTCCTTCGAGGATCTGATCGATCAGGGATTCATTACCGAAGCCATCGTGAACTATGTGGCACTGCTTGGATGGAGCCCGGAGGATAACCGCGAGATTTTCTCTCTGGATGAATTGATCAAGGAGTTCGATTACCATCGCATCAGCAAGTCCCCGGCAGTCTTCGATATCGTGAAATTGCGTTGGATGAATGGTGAATATCTGAAGGCTATGGATTTCGACAAGTTCTATGAGATGGCAGAGCCTTACCTGAAGGCAGCGATTAGCAAGCCTCTGGATCTGAAGAAGATCGCAGCCATGGTAAAGACCCGAATCGAAGTATTCCCGGATATTGCCGGACTGGTAGATTTCTTCGAGGAGCTTCCGGAATATGACGTGGCAATGTATACACACAAGAAGATGAAGACTACCGCAGAGACTTCTCTGGAGGTATTGAAAGATCTGCTTCCGATCCTGGAGGCACAGGAGGATTACAGCAATGACGGGCTGTATCAGACTCTTGTAAAATATGTGGAGGAAAAAGGCTGTAAGAACGGCTATGTGATGTGGCCGATCCGTACCGCTGTATCCGGCAAGCAGATGACACCCGCCGGTGCTACGGAGATTATGGAAGTCCTGGGCAAAGAGGAATCTCTGGCAAGAATCCGCAAAGGAATCGAGTTATTACAGGCAAATGTCTGATCTGACATGCTTAAATGCCTCCCAGCGGGAGGCTGTCACGTTCGGAGAGGGACCGCTGTTATTACTGGCGGGCCCCGGCTCCGGCAAGACATTTACCATCACCCAGAGGATCCTGTATCTGATCCGGGAACGCCGGATCACCCCGGAGAAGCTTCTGGTGATCACCTTTACCAGAGAAGCGGCTCTATCCATGAGGCAGCGCTTTGCGCAGATATCTCCACAGGAAGTGCATACCGTCAATTTTGGAACATTTCATTCTGTTTTCTATCAAATCCTGCTCCAGTCGGGCAGAATTTCATCAGGCAATATTTTAAACGACAGACAAAAAAGAGATCTTATCCTTCCCATTTTGAAGAAAATAACAGACTGTAAAAAAAGATCCGCAGAGGAAGTAACGGAGCTTGCCGGGAACTATCTTGCTGCCATCGGTTATTACAAAAATACCGGCGATATTGAGAACAGCAGAAAGAAGCTTCCGGAAGAAGAAAAACAACATTTTTCCAGGATCTATGAAGCTTATGAGGAGGCGAGAAAAAATACTGGAGGCCTTGATTTTGAGGATATATTAAAGGAATGTGAGGAGTTTCTGCAAAGGGATCCGGGGCAGCGTACATACTGGCAGAACCGGTTTGAATATATACTGATTGATGAATTTCAGGATATCAATTACAGACAGTACAGTATCGTGAAAATTCTGGCGGAAAAACATAGAAATATTTTTGCAGTGGGGGATGATGATCAGGCCATTTACGGATTCCGCGGAGCCAGACCAGCCTGCATGAGACAGTTTGTAGAGGAATTTGGTGCAAAGCAGATCCTTCTTCGGACGAATTATCGCAGTCATCCGGATATCGTGGAGGCATCCCTGGCGGTGATAGATGAGAATAAAGACCGTTTTCATAAGGATCTGGAGCCTTGCGAGGCGCATAGACGGCAGGCAGGGGGTCATAAGACTGACGCCGGATACCGGAAGGAATATCGGGTAAAAATCAGGGAATTCAGTGAGGCTTCGGAACAAATGAGTTATCTGGTACAAAGCTTGAAAAATCGGATAAATGGGGAGACCTGTGCTGTATTGTTCCGGACAAATCTGGCCATGCAGGGCGTGGCGGCGAGACTTACCGGGGAGGGGATCCCTTTTTCCATGAAAGAGAAGGGGAGAAACATTTACGACCATTTTATCGCACAGGATCTTCTGTCCTATCTGCGGATCGCGCAGGGGTGTGCTACAAGAGCGGATTACCTGAGGGTGAGCAACAGACCATATCGGAATATTTCCAGAGAGGCTTTTGGTGCCGAAGCATCTTTACCGGCTTTGAAGAAATATTATGAAGATCTGACTGCGGGAAGTTTGGACGCGGGGCAGCAAAAGGCGCAGAAAGCGGTCGGAGTATGGATACGACAGATGGAATTTGTAAAAAATACGGAACTGAAGCTTGCAATGGCATTTTTGCGTAAGGCGTGCGGCTATGAGAGATACCTGCGGGTGAGAGCTGCACAGGAGGGAAAAACAGATCTGACGGAATGGCAGGAAGTGCTGGATTTTATCACGGAGGATGCGGGACGATACCGAAGCCTTGAAGAATGGCAGGAAGCACAGGAGCTTTACCGGGAACAACTGCAATGCAGGGAAACTGTAAGGAGTGGCATGCAGAAGAAGCAGGAAAAACAGGAAAACAGCGGGATCACTCTGCTGACGGTACATGCGGCAAAGGGACTGGAATTCGACCATGTGTGGATCCCGGACTGTAATGAGAAGACCTTTCCCCACGGAAGCTCCCGGGAGCCGGAGCATTGTGAAGAGGAACGACGGATCTTCTATGTGGCGATGACACGGGCAAAAAAAGACCTGGAACTTCTCTGCCTTACAGGCACGAGAGAGCGTCCCAGGTTCCCTTCCAGATTCCTTATTCCTCTGAATCGTTATCATCGATGATCTCGTCAAATTCACAGCTGTCGAGATACTCATCAAAAGCATCGGCAACCTTTTCGTAGACATCATCATCTTCAATGTATGCGAGAATGGGTTCTTCATTCGGGTCATCCGGATTCTCGGAATATCCGTAGAACCATACTTCTCCGTCTTCGTTTTCGCCGTCCTCGTCCAGAGGCAACAGTACGATATAGTCCTTGGCCTCTACGGTGAGAATGGTAATGATGGCACAGTTGACAACAGTGCCGTCTTCCAGCTCCAGCTCAACGGTCATTTCTTCATCTTCATAGCTTTCTTTTTTACCCATGGGAATCCTCCTGTTATGTTTATTGGGTGTAACAGTACTTTGTTCCTTTATTATAACCGCTTACGGATATTCTTGCAATGCTTGTTTTTCTTACACTTACAGACTATAATAAAAATGGACAAAGAGACTGTAAGTGATAGAAAACTGGAAGATGGGGTATGACAATGACAGAAAAAAAGCATGCAATAAAGCCTTACCCTCTGGGGGCGCATGTGGAGGACGGAGCCATCCGTTTTGCCTATGCGTCCGGGAAAAAGGATTGCGGCATTCTCATATATGATAGAAAGAGTGGAAAAAAAACGCACAGGGTTCCGTTTCGACAGGAGGAGCGGATGGGAAATGTGTACTGTAAATATCTGGAACTGGAGCCGGAAAATGTCGGGTATCAGTTCTATGAAGGGGAGCGTACTGTGCCGGATCTGCATGCACAGGGGTTCCTGCGTAAGCCTGCTTATGGGAAAATACGTAAGCCTGCGGATCGCATTGCAGTATTTCCCAACGAAGATTTCGACTGGGAACAGGATATGCACCCTATGCTTCCCTATGAAGACAGCACCTGCTATTGCCTTCATGTGCGTGGCTTTACCATGCATGCCTCATCTCAGGTAACACATCGAGGTACCTTTGCAGGGGTTGTGGAGAAGCTGGACTATCTGCAGGAAATCGGTGTGACAACCGTGGAATTCCAACCGGTCTATGAATTCGATGAGACACCGGAGAAGACGGTGCCGAAGACCTCCGGAGAGCTTGTGGCCGTGGCGGGGGAAAAGAACGGAGAAGGTAAATTGCCCGGCTACCGGGTGCTGAACTATTGGGGCTATCGGGAAGGCTTCTATTATGCGCCTAAGGCAGCCTATGCGGCAGGGGAAGACCCGGCGGAAGAGTTTCGTCTTATGGTAAAAGAATTCCATAAGCGAAAAATGGAAGTGATCCTGCAGTTCTATTTCCCCCGGGGAATGGATGCGGCAGAGATCGGGAATATTTTAAGATTCTGGGTATTATCCTATCATGTGGATGGTTTTCATCTGATGGGGGAGGGAGTACCGGCTCAGATGCTGGCTGGAGATCCGGCATTGTCCGGGACAAAACTGTGGCATTATTCCTTTGATACGGAGCAACTCTATGATCCGGCAGTGAAGCCGGAATACCGGAATCTGGCGGAATACCGGGACGATTATCTGTATACCATGCGTCGTTTTCTTAAGGGAGATGACAATATGCTATCGGGCGTATTGTATGAGATGCGTCATATCCCCGCCAATATGGGACGGATCCATTATCTGTCCAATTATTACGGCCTTACGCTGATGGATATGGTGTCCTATGATCACAAGCATAATGAAGCCAACGGAGAAGGTAACCGGGATGGCAATGATTATAACTGCAGCTGGAACTGTGGGGAGGAAGGACCGTCCAGACGGAAAAAAGTGCAGGCACTTCGGAAAAAACAGTTACAGAATGCATTTTGTATGTTGCTGCTGACACAGTCCACCCCGTTGATTTTCATGGGGGATGAGTTTGGCAATTCCCAGCAGGGCAACAATAATCCCTATTGTCAGGATAATAAAATTACCTGGCTGAACTGGCAGGATAAGGAGAAAAATGCGGAATTATTGAATTTCTGGAAACAGATGATTGCTTTCCGGAAAGCTCACCCGATCCTGCACCCTGTCGAAGAACTGCGAATCCTGGACAGCCTGTCCTGTGGTTATCCGGATCTGTCCTATCACGGACAGAATGCCTGGAGGCCCCAGACAGAGAGCTATAACCGGCATGTAGGCATTATGTACTGCGGAAAGTATGCAAAGACACCACAGGGTGGGGAGGATTCTTTCCTCTATGTTGCCATGAATATGCACTGGGAGCCGCAGAAACTGGCATTTCCAAAGCTGCCGAAGGGTATGGAATGGAATCTTGTGCTGGCAACGGAGAAGGCGGAAGATACTCTGACAGTGCAGGAGAAAGAAGAACAGTCCAGAGAGCAGACGGGGATCATTGCCCCCAGAAGTATTGCAGTATATGAAGGCGTTGTGATGGCAGCATCACAAGACAAGGAGAAAAAAGTTTCGGCAAGATCTTTAAAAAAGAAAACAGATGCTGCCGGAGAAAGATGATAGAACGAAATGAATATCTGGAAACATTTTAAAACGATCACACATCATAAGATCCTTGTGGCAAAGGGCTGCTTTAAGGTAGGTCTGTATAAACAGGGATTGTTGCATGATATGTCCAAGTATAGTCCCACAGAGTTCTGGGTAGGGGCAAAATACTATCAGGGGACACGCAGCCCCAACAATGCGGAACGAGAAGATATCGGTTATTCCAGCGCCTGGCTGCACCATAAGGGCCGGAATAAACATCATTACGAATACTGGATCGATTACAGCATGCAGGCACTGCCCGGTGGAATGGCTCCGGTGCCGATGCCGGATAAGTATATTGCGGAAATGATCATGGATCGGATCGCTGCCAGCAAGGTCTATATGGGAGGCGAATACACGGACAGGTCTCCTCTTGATTACTATTATCAGGGGACAGATAGGGCACCCATTCATCCGGAGACGAAGGCAAAACTGCTATATGTGCTGGAAATGCTGGCAGAGGAGGGAGAGGAGAAGACCTTCCGGTTTATCAAAGAGGAACTGGTGCAGCATAAACGGTGTATGGACTGGCACCAGCTGGAGAAAGCGGAATAGAATAGTAAAAAACAGTGGTAAGCAGAGGATCCTATGAACTGTATCATTCTGTTATTGTTACTATTTTGTGGTGGAAATTCCTGTAGCAACGGCTGTAGCTGTATAGGAAACAGCAATCGCAGTTCCTGCGGAAACAACAATTCCTGTGGGAATTCCAATAACTCCTGCGGAAGCAGTAGTTCCTGTGGCAGCTCGAATGCCTGCGGCGTACGTTGTCTGGAAGACGAGGGACGCGGTGGAGACAGAGACCGCAGACCGCCCAGACCGGATTTCCCGAATTTCACACCGGTGGATGATCCGGCATTTTCCAGGAGAAATGACGGAAGATGCGAGACCTGTGGATGTGAGCAGAATTCCTGAAAATATGGGTAACAGGAAAGCCCCTGAACTGTCTTGGCAGTTCAGGGGCTTATTTTGTCTGAAAGACTAGTTGGACATAACTTCTTTCCAGTATTTGTTGTAGAGTTCTTCGCCGTCCTCTCCGAGGTACAGGAAGGTCTCCAGATTGTTATACTGCGTCAGATCCGGGAAAGCAATGGGAGAATTCTTCAGATCTTCATCCTCGATCAGCTCTCTGGCGGCGGTATTAGGAGTACCATAGGTGATGTACTCGAAATTCTTCAGTGCTACATCCGGATGACACATGAAATCGATGAATTTCTCCGCATTTTCCTTGTTGGGAGCATTCTTCGGGATTACCCAGCCATCGATCCAGACATTGGTGCCTTCCTCGGGAATCACGAAATCCAGATCCTCATTTTCGCTCATAACATAAAGAGCATCGCCGGAGAACATAACACCCATGGCAGCCTCGCCACCGATCATTTTATCACGTACCTGATCTACTACATAGGCCTGTACCAGAGGCTTCTGGGCAATCAGATCCTCTGTGGCAATCTGCAGTTCGGATTCGTCCAGACTGTTGGAAGAGAAGCCGTTCTTTTTCAGTGCCACCATGAAGCAGTCCTTGATGGAATCCATCATCAGGATTTCATCGGAATACTTTTCATCCCAGAGATCAGCCCATTTGGTGGGAGGGGTATCTACCAGAGTCTTATTATAGATGATTCCTACAGTTCCCCAGCAGTAGGGAACACAGTACTTGTTGCCGGGATCGTAGGCGGCAGCCTGCTCATAATACTCGGCACCGATGTTTTCCTTGGCATTGGGGATCCTGTCATAATCCAGTTCCTGGATCAGGTCGTTTTCAATCATTTTCTGTACCATGTAATCGGAAGGACATACCACATCATAAGCGGAAGAACCAGCTTCTACCTTGGGATACATGATCTCGTTGGTCTCGAACTCATCGTAGACCACTTTGATTCCGGTCTCTTTTTCGAACATGGTGATCGTATCGGGATCGATATATTCACCCCAGTTGTAGACGATGACTTCACCGTTTTCACCACCGGCGGAAGAGGACCCGCAGCCGGTCAGAGCAGTTGCGGTAAGGATACCGCACAGAAGCAGTGCAATAAATTTTTTCATTTCTTTTCCTCCTGAATCTATTTTCAAAGAATTATTTCTTCTTCTTTGCCATGGGCATGTAGTTCACCAGTAAAAGCAGAACCAGTACCGTCACAAAAATGATGGTGGACAATGCATACATTTCCGGCTTGATGCCCTTCTTTACCTCAGTGTAGATTTTGGTGGACAGTGTGTCGACACCGGGACCTTTGGTAAAGTGGGTAATGATAAAATCATCCAGTGACATGGTAAATGCCATCAGGAAACCGGAAAGGATACCCGGCAGGATATCCGGAAATACCACCTTGAAAAAGGCGTAGGTCTGGGAAGCGCCCAGGTCAAGGGCGGCCTCATACGTGCTGGGGTTCAACTGCTTCATACGGGGCATTACGCTTAAGATCACATAAGGAATATTAAACGTAATGTGTGACAGCAGAATCGTACCAAAACCAAATTTGGCTCCAAGGCTTAAGAACAGAAGCATCAGGGAGATACCGGTAACAATCTCTGCGTTCAGCATGGGAATATTTGTGATTCCCATAAGGATCGTACGGCTGGTACGCTTCATGGATTGCATGGCAATACAGGCAATCGTACCAATGAAGGTGGCAATCAGTGCAGACAACACAGCCAGCGCCAGTGTATTCCACAGAGCCTGCATGATCTGTTCGTTCTGGAACAGGGCAGCATACCATTTGGTCGTAAAACCTCCCCATTTTGCACGGGTCTTACTGGCGTTGAAGGAGAGTACGATCAGGGTAACGATGGGGGCATACAAAAAGATAAAGATCAGCCCCAGATATATTTTCTGTGCCGTTGTTTTGATCATAATGTGTTCGCCTCCCCCTCTTTATCCGTGATTACGGAGATCACCATATTGAAGATAATGAACAGCATCAGTACGATGGAAAGTCCGCTTCCCAGATTCCAGTTGCCGGTCTGGGTAAATTCCTGTTCGATGACATTACCAATGAGCAGGATTTTGCTGCCGCCTAAGATCTTACTGATCACGAAAGTGGTCAGGGAGGGGACAAATACCATAGTGATACCGCTGAACATGCCGGGCAGACTTAAGGGGAAGATGATCCGTACAAAGGTCTGCACACCGTTGGCACCAAGATCATAAGCGGCGTTGATTACGCTCTTGTCGATCTTGACCAGTACATTATAAAGAGGCAGTACCATAAAAGGCAAAAAGTTGTATACCATACCCAGTACGATGGCAGAGGGTGTATTGATAATATTTAACGCCGGCAGATGCAGGGTGGAGAGGATGCTGTTGATGACACCTGTCTTCTCAAGCAGTGTCTGCCATGCCAGGGTACGAAGCAGGAAGTTCATCCACATGGGCAGGATAAAGATCAATACCAGAAACGAGTTCTGGTTGACATTCATGTTACACAGGATCATGGCAAGGGGATATGCCAGAAGCAGGCAGATCACAGTGCTGATCACGGATAACTTCAGCGCTTCCCACAGAGCCTTGGAATGCTCGGCGGTTGCGATCGCCAGAATATTATCCAGCGTAAAAGCACCGCTCTTATCGGTCAGACCATAGTAGAAGACCATGCACAGGGGCACGATGACAAACATGGCTGACCAGAAGATAAAAGGGAGCGATAATAATTTTTTATTCATTGACTCCAATCGCCTCCTCATCCTCGGATTCCGGCTTCTTCATGATCTGGATGTTGAACGGATCCACTTTGATGCCGACTTTGGTCCCGACAGGAACCATTTTCGTGGACTGTACCAGCCACTCGAAACCGTTAGCCATAACTTCCATTTCGTAATGGACACCTTTGAAAATGGAATGGGTCAGTGTACCCTGGATAATACCTTCTTCCGGTGCTACCAGCTCCACGTCCTCGGGACGGATGACTACGTCGACGGGTTTGTTTTCTCCGAAACCGGTATCCACACAGTCAAAGCGGGCACCAAGGATCTCTACCAGACGATCTCTGATCATGGTTGCACCGATAATGTTACTGTCACCGATGAAGTCGGCAACGAAAGCGTTCTCCGGCTCGTTGTAGATACTTTCGGGAGTGCCGATCTGCTGGATATAGCCCTGGTTCATGACCACGATGGTATCGGACATGGTCAGAGCCTCCTCCTGGTCGTGGGTGACATAGATAAAGGTAATTCCCAACTCATTTTTCAGACGGATCAGTTCGTACTGCATGTCCTGACGCATTTTTAAATCCAGTGCACCCAAAGGCTCGTCTAAAAGGAGCACCTTTGGTTCATTTACAATGGCACGGGCAATGGCAATACGTTGCTGCTGGCCACCGCTTAAGGAATCAATGCTGCGGTTTTCATAACCGTCTAAGTTTACAAGCTTTAAGGCATATTTGATTTTATCCTGAATATAAGCCTTGCTTTTCTTGCTGATTTTTAACCCAAAAGCAATATTTTCTGCAATGCTCATATGGGTAAAAAGTGCGTATTTCTGGAATACAGTATTTAATTTACGCTCATTTGGCGGAAGAGAAGTAATATCTTTTCCATCAAAAATAATACGTCCGGTGTCCGGTGTCTCAAAACCACCGATAAGACGCAGGGTAGTAGTCTTTCCACAGCCGGAAGGTCCCAGCAGTGTTAAGAATTCGTTTTCCTTTACATAAAGATTTAAGTCATCCAAAATCATATTTCCGTCATAAGTTTTGGTAATATTTTCTAATTGTATTAATTTCTTGCCCATCATAACCTCCTAAAAACTTGGCGGGTTTGTAACCCAGATAAGAACGGCATCTTTCCTGCCGGTATTTTCGATATGGTGCTTTTTATTGGACTTAAGATAAAAAGACTCCCCCTGTCTTGCAGTATAAGTACGGGTACCATATATGATTTTAATGGAGCCCTTAAGTACATAGCCGAATTCTTCTCCCTCATGTGGAAGATAGATGTCTGATGTGCCGCCGGGCTTCAGCGTCAGTCGTACCGGTTCCATCATATCTTTCTGGGCACCGGGAACCATCCATTCGATTAAGCTCCTGTGTTCCGCATCTTCTTTTTCAAAATAATCTTCATTTTTAAAGACAAGCTGTGCAGGTTCATCATCTGCAAAAAATTCTGCCGGCGTAGTGCCGAGACACTGGATAATATCTAAAAGTGTACCCACGGAAGGAGACGTAAGATTACGCTCTAACTGGGAGATAAATCCTTTGGATAATTCCAGACGGTCAGCCAGTTCCTGCTGGGTGAGACCGTAGAGAATCCGCAGCTCTTTGATTTTATTTCCAATATCCATTTTGTACTTCCTTTCCATGAAAAGTGATTTTACATAGTTTTTACAAAATACTACAATTTTCTTGACGCACCAATTCCGAAATGTTATAACTAACATGATAAGGATGCACAAAATGCGAAGCATCCATGGGTTAAATTTTAAGATATGCGGCAATTGCGGCATTAGGAGGTAAATATGGCAAACTTAGAACCGCTCATTCAGTCGATTCCTGTTGCTCCTTTGAAACTGGCTTCACTGGAAGGATGCAGAACTCTTGCAGATCAGGTCAACAACTATCTGGTATCCTTCCGTCACGAATCTCCGACCAATGTAGGACAGGCTGACAGTCTGCAGGGTTACTGTGCAGATTCTTATCTGCTGGAGTGTGAATGCCCACGTTTCGGAAGCGGCGAAGGAAAAGGCGTTCTGAAAGAATCTGTACGTGGCTGCGACCTTTTTATTATGGTAGATGTTACAAACTACAGCCTGACTTATCGTGTAAATGGCTATGAAAATCATATGTCTCCGGACAATCACTATCAGGATCTGAAACGTATCATTTCCGCTGCTGACGGAAAGGCAAGACGTATCAATGTCATCATGCCATTTTTATACGAAGGAAGACAACATAAACGTTCCAAAAGAGAGTCTCTTGACTGTGCTCTGATGCTCCAGGAACTGGTTGACATGGGTGTCAGCAATATTCTGACGTTTGATGCCCACGATCCACGTGTACAGAATTCTATTCCTCTCCACGGATTTGACAGCTTTAACCCACCGTATCAATTTATGAAAGCATTATTAAAAGCGGAGCCAGATCTTAAAGTTGACAAGGAACATCTGATGATCATCAGCCCGGATGAGGGAGCTATGGGACGTGCTGTTTATTTTTCCAATATTCTCGGCGTTGACATGGGTATGTTCTACAAGAGACGTGATTACTCTACCGTTGTCAACGGAAAGAACCCGATCGTTGCCCATGAATTTCTCGGCGATGATGTAAAAGGAAAAGATGTGATCATTATTGATGACATGATCTCTTCCGGTGAAAGTATGCTGGATGTTGCCAAGCAGTTAAAAGAGCGTGGGGCAGGCCGTGTTTTTGTCTGCACAACGTTTGGTCTTTTCACCGACGGACTGGCGAAATTCGATGAATATTACGAAAAAGGCTACATCAGCAAAGTCGTAACTACAAATCTGAATTATCGTCCGCAGGAACTGCTGACCCGCCCTTATTATCAGGAAGCAGATATGAGCAAATTCCTGGCATCCATCATCGATGCCCTGAACCACAATGTATCCATTTCCAGTGTACAGTCTCCAACGGATAAGATTCACAAGCTTCTGGAAAAATATAAAAATGAGCGGTAAATTTGCCTGATTTTTAAGATTCCGTAAAACAGAAACTTTTTCTGTTCTGCGGAATTTTTTTATTATAAGAGTAAAGAAAAGACAAAAGAGATGCAGCTGAAGCTGCATCTCTTTTACACATTATAGTTTTTAGTATTTATTTCTTTTTATAAACCGTTTTTTTGCTGATACCTGCTTTTTTCAGATTTTTCTTCAGAGTATTCCGCGTCTTTTTAGACATTTTCTTCGGTATAACGACTTTCATTTTCGCAGATGTTCCTTTAAATGCCTTGCTTCCGACTTTCACTGCTTTTGTTCCTTTAAAAGTCACATTTGCCAGTTTTTTGCTGTTTGCAAAGCTGTTTGCTCCGATGGAAGTTACATTCTTACCGATCACAACGCTTGTCATATTCTTATTTTTCTTAGCTGCATTCTTTTTGATGGAAGTTACCTTAAAGGTCACACCGTCAATCTTCACAGTTGCTGCGATCGTGATCTTCTTGCCTTTTCCGGTCACTTTGACTGCCTCTGCAGTTCCGCCCTTTGCTGCGGACTTGGTTACTGCATATTTTACACCTTTTACGGTAACGGTTGTTCCAACAGCCGGTACTTTTGTTTCCGGTGTCGGTGTCGGTTTTTCCGTATCCGGTGTAGTATCTTTTTTCAGAGCTTTCTTTGCCGCATCCAGTTTTGCCAGAACATTTTCAATCTGCTCTTTTGTTGCATTTTCATCTTTCAGCACTTTCTGTGCTGCATCCAGTGCTTTCTTAAATGCATCTACACTCTCTTTTGTATAACCGTTCAGGTCTGTTTTAGCAGCTGCATCCACCGCCGTATTCAGATTACCT
>ERZ650918.2118-NODE-2118-length-14611-cov-16.304479_pt1 | contig 14611 bp, 13 predicted proteins | sample MGYA00514758_ERZ650918 | MGnify/ENA metagenome assembly ERZ650918 | reverse complement strand
CGAATGGGACGCCTACACAGCCAAGATCGACCGACTATTTGAGGGGGAGACACAATGAACAAACAAACTTATTTAGCCAAGCTGGCGCAGCTGCTCGCCCCTCTGCCCGAGCAGGAGCGCCAGGATGCGCTGAACTACTACGAAGAATACTTTGACGCCGCAGGCCCGGAAGCTGAAGACGCCACCGCCGCCGAGCTGGGCGACCCCGCCGACGCCGCCCGCAAAATTTTAGAGGGCGAGGGCCTGATGCTGGACTCCGCCCAAGCCGCAGCAGGGGAGAGCAGCGACGCTGCCGACACCGCGCAGGATGCTGCCCCCCAACCAACTGGAGAAAATCCCCCAACTACCAAGCCTGAGCTCCACGGTCCGGCCGCCATCCCGCCGGTTATGGGCGTGTTGTTGGCTCTTGCCGCCGTGCTGGTCGTGGTCTGCGTCTTACTGATTGGCTTTTTCGGCGTGCGCCGCAGTTCTATTGCCAACACCGCCGAAACTTTCGTCGTCTCGGCTGCCGAGCCGGTCGTCGAGCAACCCCAGGATGCTGCCTCTACCACCGCGACCCCCGACAGTGAAATCGTTGAGGAAAACGGTACTGCCGCCGAAGGCCCCTCCGGTGCTGTGGATGACAACAGCCCCCACACGACAGACATGTCCTGTGACAACATCACCCTGCAGGATGCCGTGCTGGACATTGATTACGGCCGCCTGACCATCGTCATTGACCCCGGCGCCACCGGCGCCGCCCTGCACTGCGAGAACGTGTATAACAAGCGGCTCGACGTTACCTACACTGAGAATGAACCGCTGACCATCCGCTACAATGTGCCTGCCAACTGCGATTTGAGCAGCGAGCCGGAACCGGAGTTTGTTTTGTCCGTGCCGGATGCAGAGACCTTCCACTTTAAAAAGCTCTCCATCACTTCCGCCATGGGCGATGTGGAGTTTGACAACAATGAGACCATCACCGCCGACAGCATCGAACTGAACCTGGCCATGGGCGACTTTACCTGCAGCACGGTGGAAGCGGAAAATTTCAACGCCACAGTCTCGATGGGCAACTTTACCAGCGGCCTTGTGCAGAGCAGCAGCTTTACCGCCGAGGTTGCCATGGGCAACTTTGACCTGGGACGGCTGGAAAGTGTCAAGACCTGCACCGTCAAGGCCGGGATGGGCAACATTGGCCTGACGGTGGACGGCAAGGCCGATGACTACACGCTGGACCTGCAGGCCCCGATGGGCGAGGTCGCCTTTAACGGCAAGGCGCTGGGCACCAGCTACAGCCAAACGCCTACCACCGCCCGCCGCGTGACCCTGACCGCCGGGATGGGAGATGTGGTGCTGACGACGACGGAATAAAGCCGTTCCATGCCTCTGCATCTTCCGCGCGATTTCCATCATCGCATGTCAAAGTCATACTTCCCTTAAAATCTTTGGTGCAATATCCACAACTTTCTTTTTTGCGGTGCAAGAAAGATTTTCGCCAAAAGGTTTTGTATTTTGTCCGCGAATGTGGTACAATCTTTCTAATCAGTAAGATTAAGAAATTGTAGGAGTCAGGAGCGTGTAATATGGCATATTATTTCTCTGAACCGTCCCGCACCTTTGGTGAGTATCTGCTGGTCCCCGGCTATTCCTCTGCGGAGAATGTGCCTACGGCGGTCAGCCTGAAGACCCCGCTGGTCAAGTACCGCAAGGGACAGGAGGAGTGCCCGCTGCAGATGAATATCCCCATGATCAGCGCCATCATGCAGTCGGTCTCCGGCGATAAGCTGGCCATTGCACTGGCTCGTCAGGGCGGCGTTTCCTTTATCTATGGCTCTCAGAGCATCGAGAACGAGGCTGCCATGGTGCGCCGCGTCAAGAGCTTCAAGGCCGGTTATGTGGTGTCCGATTCCAATCTGGCTCCCACTGCCACCCTGCATGATGTGCTGGAGCTGAAGGCACGCACCGGCCACTCCACCATCGCCATCACTGCCGACGGCACTCCTAACGGCAAGCTGCTGGGCATCGTGGCTTCCCGCGATTACCGCGTCAACCACACCCCGGACGATGCCTGCGTTACCACCTTTATGACCCCCGTTGAAAAGCTGGTCACCGCTCCGGCCAACACCTCCCTGCACGACTGCAACAACATCATCTGGGACAACAAGATCAACACCCTGCCGCTGGTGGATGCCGAGGGCAATCTGGTGTATATGGTATTCCGCAAGGACTATGATTCCCACAAGGCCAACGTCAACGAGCTGCTGGACAAGAACAAGAGCTATGTTGTGGGTGCCGGTATCAATACCCGCGACTACGCCCAGCGCGTGCCCGCACTGGTAGAGGCCGGTGTGGATGTGCTGTGCATCGACTCCTCCGAGGGCTACTCCGAGTGGCAGAGCCGCACCATCGGCTGGATCCGCGAGCACTACGGCGATACCGTCAAGGTGGGCGCCGGCAACGTGGTGGACGCCGAGGGCTTCCGCTTCCTGGCTGAGGCTGGTGCAGACTTTGTGAAGATCGGCATCGGCGGCGGCTCCATCTGCATCACCCGTGAGACCAAGGGCATCGGCCGCGGTCAGGCTACCGCTGTCATCGAGGTTGCCAAGGCTCGTGACGAGTACTACAAGGAGACCGGCATCTATGTGCCCATCTGCTCCGATGGCGGCATTGTTCACGACTACCACATCACCCTCGCACTGGCTATGGGCGCAGACTTTGTGATGCTGGGCCGCTACTTTGCCCGCTTTGACGAGAGCCCCACGAACAAGGTACGCATCAACGGCCAGTATATGAAGGAGTACTGGGGCGAAGGCTCCAACCGTGCCCGCAACTGGCAGCGCTACGACTTGGGCGGCTCCACCAAACTGAGCTTTGAGGAGGGCGTGGACAGCTATGTGCCTTACGCCGGTCCTCTGGCAGACGGCGTGCAGACCACCCTGTACAAGGTGAAGAGCACCATGTGCAACTGTGGCGCTCTGTCCATCCCCGAGCTGCAGCAGAAGGCCAAGCTGACCGTTGTTTCTTCCACCTCCATCGTGGAGGGCGGCAGCCACGACGTTGTGCTGAAGAACGCCACCCCCAGCATCATGAACGGCTAAGCCTGTTCTGAAAAGAATCTATTGATTTAAGCGCAGAGACCGCTGCACAGCGTTTGTGCAGCGGTCTTTTTGCGCGAAAATACTTGCACCGGCAGGGGAATCGTGCTATCATGATAGAAACGCTCTGTCATGACAGGGCGGAGGATCCCCCTGCCGGGCAAGCGGCAGGCGGCGCGCAGTAGGGAAGAGCTGACGCCGGGTATAAATAGAGAGGAAAACATTCATGAACGAGATCAAGGTTGAGCCTTATATCCCCGATGAGGACTACGATAACCCCGCGATGGTGGTGGATTTTTATGAATTCACCATGGCAAACTGCCTGTTCCTGCATGGCTTTAAGAATACCACGCTGGTGTTTGATATGTTCTTCCGCAAAAACCCGGATAATCAGGGCTATTCCATCAGCGCAGGCCAGCGCAAGCTGACCCGCTTTTTGCTGGAATATCACTTCAATGAGCAGGATATCCACTGGCTGCGCACCAAGGGCATGAGCGAGGAATTCTGCGAGTATCTGCGCACCTACAAGTGGAAGGGCGATATGTACGCCCTGCCCGAGGGCACGGTCTGCTACCCCCATGTGCAGATGGTGCGCATCGAGTGCGATCTGGTGGGCGCGATCCTCATCGAGACCTACCTGCTGCAGACCATGAATTTCCATAGCCTGATCGCCACCAAGGCCACCCGCGTCACCGGCCTGAACACCCACACCCCCCGCAACGTCATGGAGTTCGGCACCCGCCGCGCACAGGGCGAGAGCGCCGGTAACGATGGCGCTTACGCCGCAGTGCTGGGTGGCTGCATCGGTACGGCCAACTGTCTGGCAGAGATGAAGTTCGGTGCAGAGGTCAAGGCCGTGGGCACTGTGGCACACAGCTTTATCGAGTTTTTCCCCACCGAGTTCGATGCCTTCAAGGCCTTTGCCGATACCTACCCGGATTCGGTCAGCCTGCTGCTGGATACCTATAATATTATGGAAAGCGGCCTGCCCAACCTGATCAAGCTGGACGATTATCTCATTGAGAAATACCCCAATGACCCCAATCGCCGTGTCAAGAGCGCCCGCATCGATTCCGGCGACCTTGCCCGCGGCTCCAAGCGGCTGCGTAAGGCACTGGATGCCGCCGGTAAGCCCTACATCAAGCTGGTGGCCTCCAACGGTCTGGATGAGAAGAAAATCGCCAACATGGAACTGTACGAGCACGCACACTTCGACTCCTACGGCGTGGGCGAGAACCTCATCACCTCTGCCTCCGACCCCGTGTTCGGCGGCGTATACAAGCTGGTGGCAGTGAAGAAGCCGGACGGCAGCTATACCCCCAAGATGAAGTGCTCGGACTCTGCCAGCAAGGCCATCATCCCGGGCAAGAAAATGCCGTGGCGTCTGTACGATGAAAACGGTCAGGCACAGTGCGACCTGATTGCCATGGACGGCGAGGTCATCGAGGCCGGTAAGCCGGTCACTATGGTCAATCTGGATTCGGACGCCATCGAGCGCACCATCACCTTTATCCCCACCGCTGTGCGCCCGCTGTTGGTGCCGCATATTCTGGGCGGCGAGCTGGCCATTGAACTGCCCTCTATTGCAGAAAAGAAGGCCTATATTGCAAAGCAGCTCACCGAGGAGACATGGGAGAGCGAGTTGCGTCTGGAATGCCCCCACAAACACTACGTCAACATGACCCCCGCAGTGGCCGAGTGCCGCTCCCGGATGTACGCCGAGCTGCACGGAGGCAAGGTGTAAGCAGCACCGAATAAGCGGTTTTTCTTGACAAAACAGGGAAACTATTGTATCATAAAAGCCGCTGATTTAATAAAAATGTTAATACCACCAGATTGCGAATAGCAGTGTGGTTGTAATAATTTTTCCTCACACCTGTTATTCCCGGCTCCCTCTCAAGCCAGAGGGCAGCAGGACTTTGTAAGCCGGGGTTGCGCCGCTGTGGTGAAATTGGCAGACACGAGGGACTTAAAATCCCTTTCTGGAGACAGAGTACGGGTTCGACCCCCGTCGGCGGCATGTAAAAGCTCAGAATTGTTCGTTGATTCGAATGATTTTGGGCTTTTTCTTTTTATTCCATTTTCTGGAAGTGTTGAGCGGGCGAGAGGGATTTTTCGCGAAAAAAGGAGGAGTCTCTCTCGTGCGTAACCGTGATTTAAGACCCGCTGCCAAGGCAAACCCCACCATCCAACAGGCCTTTGAAAGGTTCCAAAAGTACAACCGGCTCAAGAACCTCTCCCAAGGTTCACTCGACTTCTACGCCGCAAAGGGCAGAAGCTTCTTTCGGTTTCTGGGGAATACGGAACAGCCCATCCATACCATCACAGAAGAAACGGTGGAGGACTATATCTTCTATATGAAGGACCAGCAGCTCCACGATACGACCATCAATACGAACCTCCGCATGGTGCGTGCGTTTTTGTACTGGTGCATGGAAAAGAGCTATCTGGAAAAGTATCCGATCAGACTGGTGCGTGCAGATGATCCGATCAAAGAACCCTACACCACCGACGAGCTGCAGAAGCTGCTGAAGGAACCGGACTGCAAGACCTGCTCCTTTGCTGAATACCGTAATTGGGTCATTGTCAACTTCCTGCTTGGTACCGGCTGCCGTGCGTCCACGCTGCTCAACCTGCAGATCGGAGATTTGGACCTTTCCGCCGGGACAGTGTTTTTCCGCCACATGAAGGCGCGTAATCAGCAGATCGTGCCGCTCTCCAAGGCACTGGTCAAGATCATGGAGGAGTATCTGGAGCACCGTACCAGCGACCCTACAGCCCCGTTGTTTGTCTCGGAGTATGGCAACCAGATGACGTTGAATTCGCTCGGGAATGCGATTTGGAATTATAATCATAGCAGAGGCGTGGAGAAGACCTCTATGCACCTGTTCCGGCACACCTACGCCAAACTGTATATCCAAGCTGGCGGCGACCCGTTCCGTCTGCAAAAGCTTCTGGGACACGCAGACCTTACCATGACCCGGCGGTATGTGGCACTGTATGCGGACGACCTGAGAGCCAACTACGATGCCCTGAATCCCCTAGAGCAGCTGACCCGCCAAAATCGCCACGGAGATAAGATCAAGATGGGGAAGTGAAAGTAAAAATGGACCAATATCCCTTGAGCAAAACGAGATGATATGGTATAGTGAAATCAAAAAAGGAGACGCGGATCAATATGAGTGATGAAGAGAAGCGCTGGCCATTCGATGGTTTCTACCTGAAGCTGGCTGAGGCACAACGGGAGTATGAGCAGGAGCAGCACATTGACCCTGCCTCGTTGACGGAAGAAGAACGACAGCAAAAATTGCAGGAGATTCTGGATTGTATTAAGGCCTCTCGCAAAAAGAAAAAGGAGGCCGACGAACAGCTTGATCCCATTGTGCCGGAGGAAGAACCGGAAACCGCCGGGGTAACTCCACAGCCTGCAAAACAGTACATCACAGATCTTGTTGGTGAGGATTACAAGAACTGGCATGGGATCGTGGTGCTTGATGCGGGTACGAACTCCGGCAAGACCTATTTTATTCTGAAGACATTGCTGCCGTGGGCATATGAACATCGTAAGCGTATCCTGATCCTGTGCAATCGCGAAGCTCTGCGCAACCAGATCGAGCGCGATGTGAACCGTTTGGGGCGTATAGAAGTGACCTACGAGGACTATGATCCCGCGCTTGGAGGAATTGTCAACAAACCCGCCATAGATAACAAGTATGAGCACACCATCTGTGTTGAAACATACCAGTGGCTGGAAACCTTCCTGCAAAGGAATGAAGATGCCGCTAAAACTTATCTGAGATCGTTTGATTATATCGTGTCAGACGAGTATCACTACATGGTAACAGATGCCAGCTTCAACGATCATGTGGATGCAAGCTATGAGGCTATTAAAGAGCTGTGGACAACGAAGACCTGCATCTTTATGAGCGCAACCGCCCGCCCCTTCTTTGATTATTGGGAGCTACGGAAAATGATCCCGGAGGGACAGCACTATCGTCTGCCGATGGATTATCGGTTTGTGTCAAGCGTGAAGTTCTTCTACCGTGACGATGACGAGCTGGATATCATCCGCCGGGTACAGCCGGGAGAAAAGATCCTCGTTTTTGTGAATACCATCGCCAAGCTACGAAAACTGCGGGACACTCTGAAGGCAGAAGGCATAGAGGATGTGGCGTGCCTGTGCTCCAAATACCGTCAGGAAGCGGAGGAATTTGACAAACTGGATGATGTGCTCGTGGGCAATGTTCTGCAGCATCAGGTTACACTGACCACAACGACCCTCTATAATGGTGTGGATATGAAAGACCGTGCGCTGAAATATATTGTCAGTGAACTGTGGAACCCACTCGTTAATGCGCAGATCCTTGGCCGCAAACGTCCCTTGGATGAGGGGGATACCTGTGCGGTGTATTTGCTGCATTACCCCAAAGAACGTCTGAAAGGAACGCTTAAAAAAATCGAGAAGTATCAGCTGAAACCGGTCGAGGCGTACCAGAAATGGTTTGATGACAAGAAGGCATGGAAGGCATATTTGCATCAGCCTGAAACACTGGAAATACTGAAAAAAAGCCATACAGTCGTTCTGGATCCGTTGGAAGGTGAATACTGCTGGCGGAAGCGTGCGACCTTGCAGGCTCGTGTAGAACGTGTTTTCCTGCTGCAAATGCTCGAACAGGGGTATCAGACAGAGCTGCTGAAAAAGATCGATGAAAGCCTGCTTGCAAAAGTAGAGCGCCTTGAACCGCCGCCACTGCTTGAGTATCTGGATACCCATCTGAATGAGGAACGCTACTATCAAGATTGGCAGAAAATCTTCTTTGAGCTGGGGCACATCTACAACAAGGCAGATGGACACGCTGAAAAATCGTTGCCAAGCTATACCTTTGCACGTCAATGGCTGCAGCACTATGGATACGATCTACAGAAAAAGCGCGCAACAAGTGGAGAACTGCGAAATAAGAATGTTTGGTGGGTCATAAAGCAGTAAAATGCGCACAAAATTCACTATACTATATAGAAAAGTGAAAAATATGCGCACTAAGACCGCTCCTTGATTGACTTTACTTGTTTTTTGCGTGGTTGTGTTAGCCGAGTGCTTCTTGAACGGCCGAAGCATGAGGACGGGACAGAAACGCTCGGTTAACATGATCACGCCAACGGAAATCTTGACTAAGCGAACCTGTGAGCTTTTTCAAGATTGGAGTTGATCTAAATGGTATGAGCGCCAGCGAATACCTTCCTCTTTATCAATCCTTCACCAATAGGACGCATATCAGAAATGGGCGACGATTTGATCTTAGTGAAAAATCTCAAATAGTTGAGAAAAATATCTGCTGCAGTGTGATTCTGTCTGACTTTGATACCATTAAAAAGTATACCTCGAACGGAATAGATCGTGTTACCGTATAATACAAGGCCGTCTGCGCTGTGGATATCGTTTGATGACGGAATTTTAAGCTGCCCAAAAAGGGGGTACTCAAATTGATTACCCCTGAGAGTGGGTCAAAATGGTCTGCGTATGGTTTCCAACCTCATTAATCATCAATCTGATTAACGAGCTCAATGGTTCAAGTTAAGTTTTGTTGCGCTGATAGAATCGCCATACACGACCCTGTACCAAACAGTACGCACCTGCAACGGCCTAAATTGGAGTGAGGTCGCTTAGACCGACCCCATCAAGAAAGGTGTCCCCAATTTTGGGGAGATGTAGATGGCGCTCAAAAATGTGCGCCGTGCTTCAATTCTGTACTTTCGCCACAAGTGGAGATGTGTTTGACAGACCTTATGACTGGAATCAAAGTCCGCTCATAATTCCGTCGCATTTCACGACGCAAATGGATATGCTCAAAAGTGGTGAAAATAATAATCAAGCCGCAAATCCGCCGGGAAGTGTGCCGTCTGATATTAAACGCGGCTTTTTAAGTTCACTTTCTGACTGAATACTGTATAAAATAGAAGGAGCCCTGCTACTCGTGCTGAGCGGCAGAGCTCTGTTGCTGTTATAGGAAATGATGGTTGGTGTTAGCGTTCAATGATCTCAGTGGTAACTTTCGTTTGACCCTTGCCAAAAAGTCCGGCATAGCCAAAATCAGCCAAATCCTTGAGCTCCTGTGCTTTTTCTCGCGTCTCACGGTAATCTTCACGAAGCAGAGTATCTCCATTTTCATCATGGAATACCGTTTTGACAACGAATTTATTTTCAGCCATAAGCTTACCTCCTGCTGCTGACAGAAGTGGTGACGATGGGCGCGATGTCTATTACCGCAGCTTTCTCATATATGCTTGGGACGTCCTTTTCTGGCTCTCGTAGAAGGTAACGCCAGTAACATCATCCACGACCAGATCATCATAAGTGATGCCCTTTTTGTTCAGATGATCAATGAACCAGCGCTTTTTCAGATAGCACCACGGGGTTCTGCTGAGGTCGCCGTAACTCGATGCAGGCCGCTCACATGCGTTGTAGGTTTTGCCGCAGATGCTCCACCATTCTTTACGCACTCGCTCCCGCATTTGCAGAACCTCAGAGGTGCCATGAAGGCCATGCTCCTCGCCATACTGATAATCTGCCTTCTTGATTTTTGCGTTCTGTCCCGCGCTGACTGCACCAGCTGCACCAAGACCCAACATGCCTAAAAATAACGAAAAAGCGCCTGCCATAATATTATCCTCCTGTATTTTGAAGTGTGTGTTTGCTGTACCTGAAGTCTATCAAACGGTGCGTCCGATAAGATGGACTTACAAGTGTGCTGTTAAAAATATGGAGCGTTGTGGCTGCCGTCGCGCGGACTGATGGTTGACCGCACTATCGCAGAAAAGTCTCCGGTAAGGCCTCCGGTGGCGGGGAGCACCTCACTCCGTCAGCCCCAACAGATAATCGGTGGATACCTGATAGAATTGGGCGAGCTGGATCAGGCGGGGAATCTCGGGGCATTTGTCGTGCTCCCATGCGTAGACTGCCCGGCGGGTCACACCCATAGTTCGGGCAAGCTCGGTCTGAGTATAGCCGTGCGTCAGGCGCAGGTGCTGCAAACGTTCTGATATAATGGTCATGGCTGCTCTCCTTTAAATAATGGGCATCCTCTCACAGCCCGGCGGATCTCTGTCTTTACGGGTGCACTTTTAAACAACGTCAAGGGTAATGGTGCCGCTCTCTTTGGTGATGATCTCATACTCGGTGGTCTGGATATCCCGCAATACCAGTTTTTCAATGCTCAGGATGCTGGCAAGGGGGATGGAAAGCATGGTGTGTCCGGCCATGAAATGCAGCTCTGACTTGTTTCGGTGCGTGTGCAGTTGAATGTCTTGGAACGCGATGTCTGCCCCGGTAAATACGGCGCACCCACTGGCCTTGCACTCGGATGTCTCGGCAAGAAAGGTGTCAATAGCGATTTTATAAGTATCCATGAGGAGCCTCCTGTAATTTTATATATAGCACTACTCTCACTCGTGCCCTCGCTCTCTGTCTTGCTGTGATTAGTCAGCCTTCACGAACAGCTCCATGCAGTCTGCACAGATGACCCGCACGTCCTTGGTGCTCCGGATGATGGTACCGCACTTGGGGCATACCCACCGCCGGGTGCTGCTCTTTGCTTTGGGAGGCTTGGGAGCTCCGGTCTGACTGCTGCCGGGTGCTTTGCTGCCTGCTCCGGTGCCTGCCATATCCGACCATGCCAGCCGCTCGCCCATCTGGATATCCTGCCAGCCTTGGAAGATGATAAAGTCCAACAGCTCTTCGGATGGGCTCGTGATGGTCCAGCCGTACTTTTCGTGGTGGTCGACGGTCAAGCCGTGTGCCTCGGCCTGCTCCTTAAAGCGCCGGTTGTGGTAGACCCCGTTGTTGCTGGTGTCCTTGATGCCGGTCTCCATGCAGTACTCATGCACCATCTCGTGCAGCAGGGTGGAAGCGGTCTCCTCGATGGGACGGTCAAGGGTAGCCGACGAAATATTGATCTCGTACTTGTTCTCGCCGCCTGCCTGCCAAACTTTGGAACAGGTGATATGACCATAGGCGGATGGGGTTTTTTTCAGGCTGATGATGGGCTCTGGCAGCTTGCCTGCAAAGTAGTGCTTGTTGAGCTCGCGGAACATCTTTTCCAGCTGACCAGCAGCGCGGGAGGTTTTGACAGTCTGTTTCATGATTTTTCGAACCTTTCTCTTGATAAAAAAGGCCGGGACAGGTATAATATTGGTGTAGCCCGCCCCGGCGGGTGTAGTGGGCTCTGTACAACGTCAACTTTGGTCGGTGGTCGTTGTATGGGGCTCTTTTCGGGTGATGTCAGGTAATGCTCAGGCGGGTGCCGGTGACCGTTTTGCTGTACTGGTCGTACAGGTCGGGCGCTACGGCCTTGATGGCTTTGCTGTCCAGTCGGGTGCTACGGCCTTGATGGCTTTGCTGTCCAGTCGGGTGCTGGAGAAATCAGACAGGCGGACTTTGTGGCAGCCTACTTCCAGATAGTTGGTGGAGCGCTCAGCCAGTGCCTCGCGGATCTGGATCTTCAGCTGTTCCTGTTCAGCCTGTGCAGCCTCGATCAGTTGGGCGGCCTCCTTGTACTGCTCGACAAGGGTCAGTAAAACGTTGATACTCATGTGCGTACCTCTCTTCAAATCGTTGGGTGAATGGTCGGATGTGAGAACAGGTGTTCCCGATGGCATGAGTATAAACTATTCACGGGAATATATCAAGATGGAATGTTGTACAACGATTTTGGCGCAAATTTATGCAAAATATATATTCACGAGAATAGTCTGCAGATGATATAATAAGCACTATAATGTACGGGAGGAAAAATAATGGCAAAGACGAGTGCAGCACAACAGCGTGCAGTTCACAAATATGTGAAAAATAATTATGACCGTTTGGAGCTATCGGTGCCAAAAGGAGAAAAAGCAACTATCCAGCAGGCAGCGAAACAGGCGGGGCAAAGCGTAAACGCCTATATCTACGAAGCTGTATGTGCCAGAATGCAGCAGGAAAACGCCATGTCAGACACCCCGGGGGTAGTTAAAAATCTAGAAGGGGACACTGACCCAGTAGAATGAGATAGTTGTTTTATCTCCCCAGACCTGATTAAAATCTAGCAGCAGAAGGCCTCTGCCTTTCACAGAAATGTGATTGGTAGGGGCTTTCTTTGTGCGAACAAATAGCCCGACTCAGAGCAGGTGGTACCTGCAGTGACGGAATGCTGATATAAATAGGAGCAGCAGGGGAGAGAGTAGAAATTATGTGGTACTGTGTAATATGCCTCGTCAAAGCTCCTGATCAATGTGACAGCATATACCGGCTTTTCCGCGCGAGGGGGCGCTCTCTATTTAACGGTTGTCATTACATCGGGGTTGCTATCACACCTGACTGCACTCTCCAGCGCCTTGGACAACTATATGACCACACATTTTGTCCATCGATGATTTCATCTGGAGCTTTCATGCAAAACTGGGCAATGTGCAAAAAAGTTCTGGCTGAATCGCATTTTTTTCTAAAACATGGATGGATACATTTCCTCGGATTTCTATTGATTCCCAGATATAACCATGATAGAATAATAAGAGAATTCAGACGGCCACGTAGAAGAACTGGTATCCGCTGTTTTGTGATGGAAGGATACGCCTTGATTGCGGTAAGGAGGTGAATCCAGTGGGCTTATGTCTGTTTGCGAACAATTATGTGATAGATCAAAATAAAAAGCCCACTGCTGTTTCCCTTGCTGGCGTGATGCGCAAAGGTGAAAATGAAGTGGGCTTGTTGAGGTTCTACAAAAATGTGGAATATTGCATACTGGAAGCAATGCACATGCGGCGCTTGAGCTGTAGCATGATGTTCTGGTTTTCATTACGGCCACATTGCATTTGAAATGACCTTGGGCGAAGCTGTCGTCCGAGGGCTTTTGCTTGCCCGGAGATCAGGAATAACGGTCTGCCGGCTTTAGGAAAAGAGGAACGGTTATCTAAAAGGAAGGTGCTTGCGGGAACGGTGTGAGTTAAAGGGATTACTTTATAGCAGTTTGTGTTTTTAATGCGCAAGCAGCATCCGCAAACTGCATATCGCAAATATGCCGTGTTAATAGAGCACTATTTCTGAAAATTGCGATAAAACGAATGACGATAAGAAGTGCATAGACAAGGATTTATGTGAGGAGAAAAAATGGCTACGAATACTGTTGGAATCGATAAGGAAGTTGAAGTTAACCGCAAGGAAAATCTGCGCGACCATCGACTGTACTGGATCGGACGTCGGACGCAGGACGTGATCTTGTCATCGCTGGCACTGGTGGTGCTGTCGCCGGTCATGCTGGCTACGGCTATTGCAATTGTGGTGGACGACCCGTCTGCGGGTCCTGTTTTCAGTCAGGAGCGTATCGGCCGCAACGGTAAGCCCTTTAAGTTCTATAAGTTCCGCTCCATGTGCCCCAATGCAGAGGCAAAACTGGACGACCTGCTAGACCAGAACGAAATGGATGGTCCTGTGTTCAAGATCAAGGACGACCCCCGCATTACCCGTGTGGGCAAGTTTATCCGCAAGACCAGCCTCGATGAGCTGCCGCAGCTGTGGAATATCCTGAAGGGCGATATGGCGCTGGTTGGCCCGCGTCCGGCACTCTGGAATCAGTATGACCTCCTTGTGGAGCGTGAGCAGTACGGCGCAAACAGCGTCCGTCCGGGTCTTACCGGATGGGCACAGATCCATGGACGGGATGAGCTGCCGATCCGGCAAAAAGCTGAACTGGATGGATATTATGTGCACCATATCCAGCTCAAAATGGATCTGGAATGTCTCTGGAGAACAGCAGGAGCCGTACTGCGGCAGGATGGAATTCACGAAGGCAGACTGGAAAAACAGCAGATGAAGGGTGCAAAAGAGGTTGTGAAGGTTGGAAAATAGAAGAAGATAAAAAAGATAGAAAAAGACAGAGAAAGATAGAAAAACAGCAAAAGATAGAAAAAGTAGTAAAAGACAGCAAAAGATAGAAAAAATAGCAAAGATAGCAAAAGATAGGAAGAAACGGGCAGGATGTTTTTGGGAAGGAAAGCATGCTGCCTCGTTTTACATAGAAGCTGGAAAATAATGAGAAAAGTAATTGCATATTGATTGAAAGATGATATAATTTATAAAGAAAAATAATGAAATCAGTAATGGAACAATGCGAAATATTACACTGAAACAGGAAAGAAAAATGAAAAAACGAATTCTAATTGTAACCAATCATTCGTATATGTTCTGGCAGTTTCGCAAAGAATTGGTGGAAGCCTTGCAGAAAGAGCATGAAGTGATTCTTGCCATGCCATTTGTCGGGCATGAAGAAGATTTTCGGAAAATGGGAATCGAGTGTATTCCCATATCTATGAACCGGCGCGGTGTGAATCCCTTTGCTGAGGCAAAGCTGTTGTGGGATTATAAGCGGCTTCTGCAAAAAATCAGCCCGGACTTTGTGCTTACATATTCCATTAAACCAAATATCTATATGGGTCTGCTCTGCAGTTGCAAAAAGATTCCCTATTATGCCAACGTACAGGGACTTGGAACTGCATTCCAAAAACCA
>ERZ650918.2116-NODE-2116-length-14619-cov-24.435595_pt1 | contig 14619 bp, 10 predicted proteins | sample MGYA00514758_ERZ650918 | MGnify/ENA metagenome assembly ERZ650918 | reverse complement strand
TTAGATTTAAGGTTAACAAAGGTTGGAGCAAGGCGTTGCTCCTTTTTTTATGTCTTATTCCCTGCCGCCAACAGTTTCCCGAACAAATTCAGAATCCCCGCTACACTCTCTTTATCAGATACAGGTATCCGAATACTAGTCCGACCTGTCTCCTTATCTTCCTCTACAATAGAATCAACCAATCTCTGAGTAGCTTCTGGCGAACTAAGCGTACGTGCCAGTCCGCTAAGGAAAGAAAATCCCTGCTGAAGCAATTGCTCCGGATTATTATCTGCCGCAGATACAGAAGACTTCTTTTCCGTACTCACCTCTGTTACTCCTTCTTCAGGTGTTTCTTCCTCAAGCAATGCCAATGAATCCGTGTCCGTCGTTTGCAAAACAGCCGTTTCCTCCACAACTTTCTCTTCATTATCATTCAAATCAATACTGCAGCCCGCCATACGATTATGCGCTCCGTCCACTTCTTCAGACGGTTCGGCCACCACCTTGAGACTATCCATCATCTTGTCGAACTTGCTGTTTTCCAAGAAGATGGTATCTTCACCATTATCAAGGATACCCTCAAAAAGAGAAGTTTTGAAGTTGAGGGTAGACAACATCCTCTCTTCAATAGTCTGGCTGGCAACAAGATTGATAACCTGGATATTCTTTTTCTGACCGATACGATAAATACGGGCAATACGCTGCTCGAGAACGGCCGGATTCCAAGGCAAATCGAGATTGATAAGTATAGACGCAACTTGCAGATTCAGCCCTGTACTTCCGGCATCAGTTGACAGAAAGACGCGGCTTTCCGGCAGTTCGGTAAAGTTATCCGTCAGATTTTTACGGGCTTCGGAAGGAATCCCCCCATGAAGATACTCATACCGGACACCTAAAACGTCCAGTTCTTTCGCTATCAGACGAGTCATCCTCTCCCATTGGCTGAAAATAACCACCTTCTCATCTCCACTCTCAAAGACATTCCTGAGAATATTCAGCGTTTCCTCCACCTTCGTATCATAACGGGTTTTCTGGTCAAGAATATAAGTGCTGTCGCAAAGCATACGCATCTGGCTAAGCATCAACAATAGCCGCTTCCGGTCTTTCTCACTCAGGAAACGGGTTTTCGTCCATTTGAATACTAGTTGCGACACGATAGACTGATATTCATCATGCATATTCCTCTGTTGCTCAGTCATCGGCACAAACAGAACTTTATCCATCCGCCCGGGCAACTGGAGAGCTACATCTTTTTTCCGGCGGCGAATCAGTACGTTCTTCATCTGCTCGCCAATGGCATTCAGATTCTTGTAAGAAACCACCTTACCCGTATCCGACCGGACAACAGTCTGGTCAAGAAACTGATAATAAGGTCCCAAACAAAACTGGTCGACAAACTGCATGATGGAATAAAGTTCCTCCAACTTATTCTCCAATGGAGTACCGGATAAAATAACCGAATAATCCGACTCAATATGACGGGCTGCTTTGGATATTTGAGTATTCCAGTTCTTCAGACGCTGCACTTCATCCATGATAAGGAAATCAGTATGAAGAGACTTCAAGATTTTAATATCATTGCACACACTGTTGTAAGACACTATCTTATAAAATTCTTCCGCTCCATATAGCACTTTCCTGGTCAGGTGATTTCCTTCTACCACAATAGCCTTGGCATCGGTAAAACGCTCTATTTCCTTTTTCCATTGATATTTCAATGATGTAGGGCATATAATCAGAGCGGAAGATATAAACTGATGCTTCCTCATCAGTTCAGCCGTTCCAATAGCCTGGATAGTTTTGCCCAGTCCCATTTCATCCGCGATGATAGATTTTCCGGCACGAAAAGCAAAACGGATTCCTTCTTTCTGATAAGGGTAAAGTTTTGTTTTCAGCAATGTGTCCAATGCTGTGTCCGAAGCATAGTCCGGTAGCAATTGCGACCGCCGCCGCAAATCACGCTGTTCAAGTATAAATCCCAGTGCGTCGGGATACCAACGGAATGTGTTATTCAGGCGGGTAGCAGCCCTCAAGAATTCAGTTATCGAGTCAATGGCGGCAGGGCGCATCACTCCGTCGGGAGTAAAATAAGGACTTGCCAGTTTGCGGAACTCCTCCTCATTGTCCGTACCGATTCGCAAGCAAACTTTACGCTCTCCCTGATAAGACAGGTATACGGAAGAATACGGTGGCGTGACACGGCAAACTTTACGTCTTTTCTCTCTAATCCATAGTTTGACTCCTTCCAAATGTTTGCAAGTACCCAATTGGCTTGCCTTAAAATCCATACACGAACAATAATTCCAAGGACTCTGATGTCCTCTATATACCACATTATATTCATTGCCGGATGTAGGATTTATCACCGTATAATAACCGGGATATTCTTTTTTGTCTCTCTCAGATATTACAAACTTCTCTTTCATTGCCGCCTGCCTCCGCAAAGCAATCTGCCAGTCTTGCAAAGTCATATTGTCCGGTCGATAATGATAAGAAACTTTATTCACTGTGCTTTTCGTCTTTTTATCTGCTTTTGTCTTTTTTGCCATGCTCATTGTACCTTCGAAATTTTGCCAAAAATACGAAAAGGTTTCTGTTTCTCCACAATATAAAGTATACAAATTATCAGGAAATTACTATAATAACTGGTACATTCCCCCTACCAACACACGAACTACACCTTTCATTTCAAGCTCGAAAAGAATCGTATTCATTTTCTGCACGGGAATATCCGCTTCAACTACTAATGTATTAATCTGTAAATCGCCTCGTTTCTCAAGAATTTCAATAACCTTTTGCTCCTCTTCAGACAAATCAAGAAAAAGACTACGCTGCACATTTGCCACTTTTGCCGAATGAGCACTAACCTCCCAGCCCATAGCCTTCACAAAATCTTCGGCTGATAATAACAAAGAAGCTCTGTTTTCTCTGATTAACAGGTTGCATCCTTTTGAATATTCATCATTCACGCGACCGGGGAAAGCGAAACAGTCGCGATGATAACCTTCGGCAAGTTCGGCTGTAATCAGTGAACCGCCTTTCTCTGCTGATTCAATGACAATTGTAGCATCACACACACCGGCGACAATACGGTTACGGCTGACAAAGTTATGCCGGTCGGGATTGGTGCCGGACAGAAATTCGGTCAGTAATCCCCCTTTTTCAAGCATGTCAACAGCTGTTTTCCGGTGGACATGAGGATAAATACGATCCAGCCCATGAGCTAAAACACCTACTGTAGGTAATTCATTGGCCAAAGCTTCACGATGCGCATGAATATCGATTCCATAAGCAAGACCACTGACTACAAGCACTTCAGGACAAAGTGCTTTCAGATCCCGCAGAAAAGAGGCGCAGATTTGTGTCCCATAATCAGTAGCATTACGGGTTCCTACCATATTCAGGATATGAAGGGAATTTAGATCGGTATTTCCTTTAAAGAAAAGAACAATAGGGGCATCTTCACATTCCCGCAAACGGGAAGGATAAGCCTCATCATGAAAAGACAGACAAGAGATCCGATTCTTCCGGATAAATTCATATTCTTGTTCGGCGCGGAGCACAGCTTGTGGACAATCCAATGCCTCTACCACCCGTTGACTTACTTCTGGAATACGTTCCGGCATTTCTTTGCGCAGACGGAAGATATCAACGGCATTACCCATTCCATCTATCAAATGTTTTGCTCCTATGTGCCCGATACCGGGCACCATTGTCAGAGCAATACTATAAATTTGTTCTTCTTCCGAGCTGTTCATTTCAGGTAGGGCGCAAAGACATTATCGAACAATTCGCTGTCACTTAAACGTCCGTTTACCACACATACCGTCTCAACAGTGGATTTCACTACTACTTTATTATCATTCTTACGGAAGATATCCTGATAAAACACATATTTGATACCTTCCTTTTTCATATATAGTTTCGAGACAAACTCATCTCCGCTTTTCAATGGAGTCTTGAATGCCATACTAATACGTGCCACTACCGGATCGACTCCTTGCTCATGAAGTGCAGCAAAACTGACACCCACCGAAGTCAGAAACTCGTGACGGGTATGTTCCAGATAGTGCTGATAATTGGCATTATTGACAATACCTTGAAGGTCACATTCGTAATCGCGAACCTTCATTTCCAATTCATAGATATAGTTCATTTAAATTGAGAATTAAAAGTTGAGAAATAACAGTTAGCCTCTTTTTTGCTCAATGTCGAGTCCTTTGAACTTCCTCAATTCTTCGGTCGATACCAGTTTATACAGCTTGTCACTGGGACGTATCTTATCCGATTTCATGGAGAAATGTTGTCCCTTCTTCACTGTTTGCACAGATTCCAAGTCAACACGAGCTTCTTCCAAAGTCATAAATAGGGCACCGGTAGTCGGCCCTGTAATGAGAAGCTTATCGCCTACGCTTACTTCAGCTGCTTCTACCAGGAATTCGGAAACTCCGATATTAGAGAAGTATTTGATACCTTTACCTACATAAATCTTACGTTCCGTAGCTGCCGAACCATAATTCCTGGTCCATTCGCCCAAACGCTGTCCCAAGTAATATCCATCCCAGAAGCCACGGTTGAATACGGTTTTCAGGCGTTCATCCCAAGCCGCAATCTTTTCATCGGTGAATGTTCCATCCAAATAAGCCTTGATAGCTTCTTTGTAACATTCAACCACCGTACGTACATATTCAGGTCCGCGGGCACGGCCTTCAATCTTGAATACACGTACACCGGCATCCAACATTTTATTCATAAAATGGATGGTCTTCAAGTCTTTGGGAGACATGATATATTCGTTATCAATATCCAGTTCCACATCCGTTTCCTTATCACGAACCGTGTAAGAACGACGACATACCTGCATACAAGCACCGCGATTGGCCGAATGATTCATCTCATGTAAAGAGAGATAGCATTTACCCGATACTGCCATACAAAGCGCGCCGTGGCAGAACATTTCGATACGAAGTTGTTCGCCGCTCGGACCACAGATATGTTCTTCCTGTATCTGACAATAAATCTCGGCCACCTGTTCCAGATTCAACTCACGGGCCAATACTACCACATCTGCAAATTGCGCGTAGAATTTCAAAGACTCCGCATTGGAGATATTCAACTGGGTGGAAAGATGTACCTCCTGCCCTATCTGACGGGCATAATTCATCACTGCCACATCAGCTGCAATTACCGCAGAAATTCCCGCTTCCTTGGCCGCATCGACAATGGTATGCATCAGAGGGATATCTTTATCATAGATAATCGTATTGACCGTCAGGTAGCTCTTCATCCCGTGCTCGTCACACGTACGGGCTATTTCCCGCAAATCATCAATCGTAAATGTATTAGCCGAACGGGCACGCATATTCAGGTTTTCTATACCGAAATAGATAGAATCGGCACCTGCCTGAATGGCCGCAGCAAGAGATTCGCGCGAACCCACAGGAGCCATTATTTCAAGATCTTTTATATTCATTTTACTGTCCAATAATCATTAATATGATAGAAGTGTGCAAAGGTACGAATTTATCCGTATTTTTGCAGAGAATAAAGCAGAAAGAAGAAATGGAAAATAAGAAACCAATCGTACTCAACAATCTGGAAGAGTGGGATTTCACCGACTATATAGACTCGTTGATACAAAAAGAGGAAGCTGTAGATTTGGAATTCAAGATTGCCAAAGATGGTCTTCCCAACAGTTTATGGGACACTTATTCTTCTTTTGCCAATACAGATGGAGGAGTTATTATACTTGGTGTGAAAGAGTATAAACAGCAATTCATTATTGAAGGACTGACAAAAGAACAAATCAGCCAGTACAAAAAAGACTTTTGGAATCAGATTAATAATCCGGATTGTGTAAATGAGAATCTGCTTTCTGATAACGACCTGTATGAAGGTTGTTATAAAGGAAAAAATCTGCTCCTCATTTATGTTCCTCGTGCAACCCGTATACAACGTCCTATCTACAGAACAAGAAATCCTTTTGGCGGACATACATTTAAACGTAACCATGAAGGCGATTATAAATGTACAGATGCTGAAGTGAAACGCTTGATTGCAGATTCGGACGAAAACCACCCACGTGATTCCAGAATCCTGTGCAATTATTCCATAGAAGATATTGATAAGGAAACCCTGACACAATACAGGCAACTATTTGCCAATCTGAAACCATCTCATCCATGGCTTAGCCTGAATGACCTGGAATTTCTGACAAAATTGGAAGCGTATCGTAAAGACCGGCATACTAAAGAGGAAGGTTTCACTTTAGCCGGAATACTTATGTTCGGCAAAACAGAAAGTATCACAGATCCTGAATGCGCTCCTAATTATTTTCCAGATTATAGGGAACATTTAGGAGCAGACGATTCTATCAGATGGTCAGATCGTATCTGCCCGGACGGAACTTGGGAAGCAAATCTCTTCCAATTTTATCGCAAAGTATACCCTAAACTGACTGTCATACTCCCTAAACCTTTCCAAATAAGAAATGGTATACGAATTGATGAGACTCCCACACATATTGCAATACGTGAAGCATTTATCAACACACTCATTCATTGCGATTTCTCGGAAGAAGGAAACATTGTTGTTGAACAGTGGGTAGATAAATACCGCTTCAAGAATCCCGGAACAATGTTGGTCAGCAAAACACAATATTATTCAGGGGGAGACAGCGTATGCCGTAATAAAGCATTACAAAAAATGTTCATGCTAATCGGTTTCTCGGAGAAAGCTGGTAGCGGTGTAAATAAGATTATAAAAGGTTGGAGAGAAGCTAACTGGCAAAAACCGTATGTTGAAGAATTGAACCGTCCAGACAAGGTGGAACTAACTTTACCTATGATAAGTTTATTACCGGATGATGCTGTAATCAAACTAAAAGAACTATTTGATGGAAAGATTGAAAAACTAACCCAAGATGAGTTAACGGCTTTGGTTACTTGTTATAGTGAAAATGAGATTAATAACACTCAACTACAATACGTTGTTCCTCAACATCGTTCAGATATCACAAAGATGCTAAAAAAACTCTGTAATGAAGGATTTTTGATTGCAGAAGGAAATGGCAGAGGAACGAAATACCATATTAATGAATCTGAGGAAAAGTTTGAAACTTTGGAAGATAAGGTTGAAAGTTCAGAGAATAATATGGAAAGCTCGGAAAGTAATATGGAGAGCTCGGAAAGTAATATGGAGAGCTCGGAAAGTAATATGGAGAGTCTGAAGAGTAACATGGAGAGTTCAAAGCAAAATAAACAAAGAATGACTTTTGAAGAATTGCAAGCACTCATCATTTCGCTATCACAAGACTATATTAGTATTGAAGAAATAGCAACAAAAGTTCATAAAACACTTAAATATCTTATCAATTTTATTATCCCCAGAATGCTTCAAAACGGTACAATAGAGAGACTATACCCCGGAATTCCCAACCATCCGAAACAGAAATATAAAGCAACCAATAAAAACTTTAATAAGCAGTAATATTATATATGAAAATAGCCCATATAGATTTAGGAAAACACCCCATCTTACTTGCCCCGATGGAGGATGTAACCGATCCGGCTTTCCGCCTGATGTGCAAGAAATTCGGAGCAGATATGGTGTACACCGAGTTTGTATCAAGTGACGCACTGATACGTGCTGTCAGCAAGACTGCACAGAAACTAAGTATCAGCGACGCAGAACGTCCTGTCGCCATCCAGATATACGGGAAAGATACAGAGACAATGGTGGAAGCTGCCAAGATTGTAGAGCAGGCACAACCTGACATTCTGGATATTAACTTCGGATGTCCGGTGAAAAGAGTAGCTGGAAAAGGCGCTGGAGCAGGTATGCTACAAAATATCCCCAAGATGCTGGAGATCACCCGTGCTGTCGTAGATGCGGTGAAAATACCCGTAACAGTGAAGACTCGTTTGGGATGGGATGCAAACAATAAAATAATTGTAGAATTAGCGGAACAGTTGCAAGATTGTGGCATTGCCGCATTGACTATACATGGCCGTACCCGCGCACAAATGTATACCGGAGAGGCGGATTGGACACTGATAGACGAAGTGAAGAATAATCCGAGAATGCATATTCCCATTATCGGTAATGGAGACGTGACCAGTCCTCAACGCTGTAAGGAGTGTTTTGACCGTTATGGAGTAGATGCTGTAATGATCGGTCGCGCCAGCTTCGGTCGTCCATGGATATTCAAGGAAGTAAAACACTATTTAGAGACAGGTGAAGAATTACCTCCACTTAGTTTTGAATGGTGTATGGAAGTACTTCGTCAGGAAGTGGTAGACAGCGTTAATCTGCTCGATGAGCGTAGAGGTATTTTGCATGTACGCCGTCATCTGGCCGCAAGCCCTCTATTCAAGGGAATCCCTAACTTCCGCAACACACGTATTGCGATGTTACGGGCAGAAACAAAAGAAGAGCTTTTCCGGATATTTGATGAAATCACTTCCCAACGCAAAGAAAATCCGGAAATTTAAATCAACACCTATTATATCTATTCTTCAGGAGCTTGTACTTGTTCCTGAAGAATAACATGATCTAATTAAAACGTCAAGGTCTTTGGTTTCTATTTAAACATCGGCTGCGCAAACCACTTTTTGAACATCCAGGTTACGACTACATACAATAGGAATGCAGAGAAGAAACCAACAATGGCATCAATCACATAATGCGCCTGAATATATACGGTAGCCCCACAGAGCAACATATAGAAAGGTATAAGACAGGCAAACAACTTCTTGCTGCCACGCCAAGCCATAATCATCAGAATAGTAGAAATGCCTACATGCGAACTGGGGAATGCCGCCGTAGGACGTTCACCCACTTGCTGCGAGCCTTCCACCAAACTATAAAAAAATCCGTGCTGATAGCCCGGTCCGGGAAGTAACTCCTGATTATGATTGAAATAATCACCGATAGCAGGAAAAATACCTTTAGATACATTATCAATACCAATGGCAGGAAAATAGAATTGAGGGCCTGCAACAGGAACGAATATATAAATCAGATAGTAAATAAAGAAAGAAGTGACAAGCACAAAAGACATCTTCTCGAACCACTCAAATTTATAAATGAAATAGAATAGAGCCACAATCAGCATCATCGGATAATAAAAGAAATATCCCATATTGAATGCCTCGCTGACTATAAGATGTGGAAACGTATGGCAGAACCAAATAGCAGGCTGACCATTGAAAATAAACTGTTCGGCAGTTGCAAATACATGATCTAAATTCGGAAAGAAACGATTGAACTCGAAAGTATCCGGATACCAGTAAGACAGCAGACTCATCTGAATGACAATACGCACAAACGCCGAAAATTTACAGGGAGCAAGACGATAAAGATACATCAATAAGAAAGTCATAGCCGCGATCATCGCCCTATCCAGCAACATGTGCCATGGATGATCCATCCGCTGAAACAGGAACAGAATCAATATGGAAGTCAACAGATTATAAATCAATGTAATCTTTTCCACAGCAAACAACCCTTTCCGGGTTTCTACGCGCTTAAATAAGTCTAAAGCCATCCTTCATTTTTATACCAGGCAATGGTTTCCCGAACTCCCTTTTCCAAATCATATTCGGGCACATACCCCAGTTCATCCATTACCGGGGTTATATCGCATTGCCAGTTGCGTTGTTTCATTATCTTATATTTATCCGAATTCAGGGTACTGCTCCTCCCGGAACGTGTAGCAATGAATTCAGCGAACAAAGATATAACTTTTAGCACAATTAATGGACATTTCAAGTGAAGAACAAACGGATTACCCAATTCTTTTTGTATCAGTTCCGAAAAGGCACGGCTTTTATAAACTTTCCCGTCTGTCAAGAAATACGCCTTACGAACTACTTTTTTCTCTATTCCCAGGAAAATAGCCTGCACAATGTCTTTTACATACACAAAAGTCAAATCCTGACGACGGAAACCTACCGAGAAATCAACGTGTTTCCGGATAGACTTTGCCATCAGATAGTAATCAGCTTCACGAGGTCCATAGACTCCTGTAGGACGATAAATGACATAAGGGAAACCGGGCATACTCTGAATATACAACTCCGCTTTCAGCTTGCTCAATCCATAAGCAGTATTGGGTACCGCAGGGTCGTCCGCTTTTATCGGAGTATAGTCCTTCTCACGTATAGGTCCGAACACACTCAATGTACTTATATAGATAAACTGTTTCGGAACCATATTCAGCTCCTTCAACGTATCGATAAAATATTTGGTCTGAAGATAATTCACATAGTCAAAAGAGTGCTTGTCGGGGCACTTTGTAACACCGGCGCAATGAATGATATAATCAAATTTGTTGTAAGTGCCTTTATGCCCGGAGAGTTGGGCACGAAGTTCATTAGGGTGCGCAAAATCCAGTTCCAGAAAGTGGATTTTCCGGTTTTTCAAATACCGCTTGCTACTCGTAGAACGAATCCCGGCCCACACACCAAACTTTCGCTTCAACGCTTCCTCCACGATGAAACTGCCGATAAAACCACTCGCGCCTGTAATTAAAATACTCTCCATTATTACTTTTCAGGTCCTACATGAATATTGATTGAAAAAATATGATGCCACAAAGATACGATAAATATAAAATAAAAGCCATTTTGCTTTTCTCAATTATTATTTGTTTATTTGCAACGCGATTTATTTACTATTCAACACTTTTAAAGCACGTGGAAGATAAGGCCGATTTTGATTTTCTTTTTAAAGAGTACTATCCTCAACTTTATTATTATGCATTTCACCTGATTAATAATATGGAGGCTAGCAAGGATATCGTAAGCGACGCCTTCGAATTTATTTGGGCCAATTATGCAAAAATAGATAAAGCCACGGCTAAATCTTATCTATACGTTTACGTTCGCAACAAAAGCATTGACTTCCTACGACATCAGAATACACATGAACAGTATGTACAAATCTATTCCGAATTGACCAAAAGTTATGTTGAAACGGAATATCTGGAGCAGGATGAAAGAATGATGCATATCAGCAAGGCAATGGAAAAACTGACTCCACATACCAGGCATATTTTAGAAGAATGTTATATTCAGCGCAAGAAATATCAGGAAGTGGCAGAAGAATTAAATATCAGTGTCAGTGCAGTCAGGAAGCATATTGTGAAAGCATTACAGGTGATACGTGAAGAATGTGCAAAAAAATCATAAATCAGGTATCTTTATTTTATGATTAAACGTAATATAAACAAGTATGATACAGTCAAACAGTGATGAATAAAGATATTGACAATATAAACAATACAGATGAATCTGTAGAGAAGGCGCTCGACATCATGGAGAGTTCTTCAGATATAAACGACGAACAGCTGCAGGAGATGCTTAAAGATAAAGAAGTCCTGCAAGCTTGTCGCGACATCATGGATAGTAGTCTTTTCCTACAACAAAAAGGAGGAATAGAACTTCCCAATGTAAAAATGGAATTGGAGCGATTCAAGAAAAAACAACATTCAACACGAATGCGTTCCAATCTCTGGAAAATAACTATCGGAATAGCCGCCATGATTACCGTTCTATTCGGGAGTTACTACTTAATTAATAGCCTGACAACCCCTGCACTAGAACCAATCACTGTATTCACTGCTGATACTACTCCCCAACATATTGTTTTGCAAAAAGATGATGGAGAAAAAATTGTGTTAGACGAACCGCAGTCAAACAATCAAGTCCTGCCTAAAACCGCCATTGCAAAGTCTGAAAAGAAAGAGCTGGATTATAGGCAAGTCATCTCAACAACTACACAGACACACGTACTTACCGTGCCACGAGGTGAAAGTTTCAAAGTGGTATTATGTGACGGCACAGAAGTCTGGCTGAATGCCAATAGTAATTTTGTTTACCCTACAGCCTTTATTGGCAACGAGCGTATCGTTACTTTAGAAGGCGAAGCTTATTTCAAGGTAGCCAAAGACGCCAAGCGTCCTTTTATTGTAAAAACCAAGACAGTCCAAACCCGCGTTCTCGGCACGGAATTCAATATACGTAGCTATACTCCCGAAGATACTCATGTAGTACTTATTAACGGGAAAGTAGAAGTAAGTAACACAAAAGGAGGATCATATACCCGACTATATCCGGGAGAAGACGCACACCTGCAATCTGATGGAAATTTCGTTCTAACAGAAGTAGACTTAGACTCTTACGTCTATTGGAAAGACGGCTATTTCTATTTTGACAATATTACATTGAAAGATATTATGCAAAACTTAGGACGCTGGTACAATGTAAACATAGAATTCAGAAACAAAGAAGCAATGACATATAAAATGCACTTCATATCCGATCGCACTAAAGATTTAGAGCATACAATCTCATTGCTTAACAGAATGAAAAAAGTCACTGTCACCTTGCAAGGCAATACGCTTACCATAGACTAGGTTTTTATTGCATAAGTATAACAAATCTATGCAAGAAACAACAAAATATCACTTTTATTAAAAAATAAATCGCAAAAGGGGTATCCATTTTCTTTTCTCGTACGCATTAGTTATATAAACATGTCCAAATTGTGTTATTAAAAACAAACGTATGAGAAATAATTGGAACTTATTTATTGTGTGTTTTCTATGCGTATTGTGCTTCCAGCCTTACCAAGTTAATGCTCAAACGCAATCACAAAAGAAAATCACGATTGAGATTAGCAACGAACGATTGCCGTCCGTACTTAAACGTCTGGAAAAACTCTCCGGCTACAAAATCCTATTTACGTATGACGATGTCAAGAAATTCACCGTTTCCGGCTCTGTCAAAGATAAGAGTATAGAGCAGACTCTCGATATTATCTTAGCCAATAAGCCACTAGAATACCATATTGAAGATCAATTTATCACAATTACTTCCAAAGGTCCTTCCAAGCAAGCGAAAGTATTCAATGTAAAAGGAGTGGTAATTTCCGGTGATGACGGACAGCCTCTCATCGGTGCAACTGTTGTCATCAAGGGAAGCAAGTCCGGTGTATTAACAGACATAGACGGAAAGTTTTCGATAGAAAATGTATCCAATAAATCCCTGTTACAATTTTCTTATATAGGAATGAAGCCACAAGATCTGACTCCTACCCCAACTATGAATGTTACATTAATGCCTGATGTACAAACTTTATCAGAAGTAGTAGTAACAGGTATGCAAAAAATGGATAAACGCCTGTTTACAGGAGCAACCAAACAATTGTCCGCAGATGAAGTGAAACTAGATGGTTTGCCTGATATCAGCCGTGGACTTGAAGGACGCGCCGCAGGCGTATCTGTACAAAATGTTTCCGGCACGTTTGGTACTGCCCCGAAAATCCGGGTACGCGGTGCCACATCTATTTTCGGTAGTTCAAAGCCATTATGGGTAGTAGATGGAGTCATCATGGAGGATGCTATTGACGTAGGTCCGGATGACTTATCTTCAGGAGATGCAGAGACGCTAATCAGTTCAGCCATTGCCGGGTTGAATTCAGATGATATCGAGAGCTTTCAAATATTGAAAGACGGATCAGCAACCTCTATCTATGGCGCACGAGCCATGGCAGGGGTTATTGTAGTAACAACCAAGAAGGGAAAAGCCGGCGTTAGCAAAATGAGCTATACCGGTGAATTTACAACCCGTATGATTCCCAGTTATAAAGAATTCAACATTATGAATTCGCAGGAACAAATGGGAATCTACAAAGAGATGGAGCAGAAAGGATGGCTTAATAACAGCGATACTTACCGTGCCAAAGATAGTGGTGTATATGGACGTATGTATCAATTAATCAATCAATATAACCCGGCTACAGGACAATTCGGACTTGCCAACACGCCGGAAGCACGTAATGCTTACCTGCGCGAAGCGGAAATGAGAAATACCGACTGGTTCAATACCTTATTTTCCAACAACGTTACACAAAACCATTCGGTCAGTATCACTTCCGGAACTGAAAAGTCTTCATTCTATGCTTCATTAAGTGCGATGTCAGATCCGGGATGGTATAAACAAAGCGAAGTAAAACGTTATACTGCTAATTTAAATACAACATATAATATATATAAGAATTTATCTATAAACCTGATCTCCAGTGCTTCCTACCGTAAACAGAAAGCCCCCGGGACACTAAGTTCAGAGGTTAATGCAGCAAGTGGAGAAGTTACCCGTCAGTTTGACATCAATCCCTATTCGTATGCACTAAATACATCACGTGCACTAGATCCAACAGTTGACTATACAGCCAACTATGCACCGTTCAATATCCTCCATGAATTGGATAACAATTATATGGATTTGAATGTAGCTGATGTTAAGTTTCAAGGAGAAATAAAATGGAAAGCACTTCCGGAGTTAGAGCTAAGTGCATTAGGAGCAGTCAGATATCAGGCTTCTTCACAAGAACACAATATCAAAGATCACTCGAATCAGGCAACCGCTTATCGCACAGGAATGGACGACGCTACCATTCGTGACGAAAACAACTTATTGTATACCAATCCGGATAATCCGTATGCTTTGCCTATCAGTATACTACCGGAAGGAGGTATCTACCAGCGTAAGGACTATCGTATGTTGGGGGTAGACTTCCGTGCCACAGCATCCTGGAATCATTTATTTGCAGAAAAGCATATAACCAATCTTT
>ERZ650918.2114-NODE-2114-length-14629-cov-2.862152_pt1 | contig 14629 bp, 14 predicted proteins | sample MGYA00514758_ERZ650918 | MGnify/ENA metagenome assembly ERZ650918 | reverse complement strand
TCATACTTTTCCAGATCGTAAAGTGACTCATTGCGGTCCTTGCGGATGGTACCGGTGATCACTTTGATCTTCTTGTCATTGGCATGCATCTGATCCAGGATCTGACGGCCTTTCCTTAAGCACTCTGCGTACTGGAGCTTGGTATGATTACCGATCCACATATAAATTCCGCCAACGATCAGAATATCTGCCACATAAACAAGAGCCAGATGCCAGGTTTTATGTTGAGGCAGAAGCATGTAAAGCCCAAACGGAAGCGCCGCAAAAAACAGTGCAATAAAGATCAGGAGACCGAAAAACTCCCCAGCCCAGCGCGGCATATAAAGGCTGTAGTAAAGACGGCTTCTGCACCAGGATGGCACATGGTTTTCCCTAAACTTTGCCTTCATATGGGCGAGCAGCTCCTTGTTATACTCATGAAGTTCCGAAGTTTCCTCCGCAATACGCTCCTTCATGCCCTGATTCTTTGCCTTTTCCCGCTTGGCCCGGGCTTTCTTTAACTGATCCTGTGCTTTATTGATCTCCGCGTCATAGCTGGAATTGATATCGTCTCTTCGTTTTTTTACCGTAGAACCAACGGCATCTGTCATCTGCTTCTTCTCTGTGTCCAAAGCCTTTTTCAATTCGGAGGATAGCTGTCCTTTTTCGTTACACAGTCCATACGATCTAGCTAAACGATATGCGCGGTTAGAACTCTGAATCCTCCCACCGCATCGCAAAAGGTAACTTAATTCTTTATTACTAAGTTCTGCAAAAAAGCGTAACATATCTTCTGAAACGCTGTTTGGCAAAATAGTCTGCAATGTTTTAACATAATGCGATGCTTCCTGCGCCTCTTGGCGCATCTCTTGAAGGTTTTCGACTAGGAGATTGTATTCCGAGCTTTTTTCAGCTAATTCAGAACGATATTTTTGAAGCTCTGCTAATAACTCTTCCGTTTTTCCTGACTTCGCATGCGCATCAAGGGTTGTTATTAAATTTTCTATAATATCAGAAATTTCATCTGTTTTTCCATGAAGTTCAGTCTCTTTTTCTGCCTGTCCAGAATCCAAATGATCTATACGAGAAAATAGATTTTCAAACTTTTCGCCAAAGCGTTCTTCTATCCTCCCAAGCAATTCTGATTGCTCTTTCATGAACTCATACGAGCTATCATAAAATCTGCTACTTGTCTCATCTGCTTTGAAGTAAAAGAAAATAGAGATAAAAATTGAAAAAAACGCCAAAAGCATGGATAGAATGCTTTCTGCTGTAAGGCCATTGCTGTATATTACAAAGCAGATTAGCAAAGCAAATGCCAAAGAAATCAAAGAAACTGTTACGGCTATGATGATTTTTATAACATCTTTAGAAGTAAAACCATTGCTTAAATCTGATGGATTGCTTGTTTTATTCTGATTGTCCATAAGCATACCCCCGGTTACACATATATTGAAAATATTATAACACAATCTGACACCTTTTGGTAGCCGATTCATTACTTTTTAGGCGGCCTGTACCCGGCAGCCTTGGCTCGTTCACTGGCAGCCTTACGACGCTCGGCGCTGTACGGTTCCCGGACAGACACGCAGCGTTTGGGAACGAGAAAGGTTTGGCGGTCCTTTTTCACGATCTGGTCCGGGTATTTCTCCGCCAGCCGTCGCAATTTCTCCAGCAGCCGGGAATCATGGGTATAGACTTCGGCGGTAGCCTCGGCTTGGTTGTAGAGGATTTATCTGAGAAGAATAATTATCCGAGTAAATCTGAAGAATATAGAGGCTTCGGGCATGATTGTGGGTAAACATCCCCAGCCTCTGACTACAATTACATATTGAAAAAGCCACCTTGGCTCCTGTAAAGTATCAGCGTCCAAACATCAACGATACAGGAAAGGCTCAAGATGGCTTCATCTAATACATTATGCAAGAAACTGCTCAATGTCAAGAACACCGTTGTAGAATCCCACGATTTTTACTCGGATAAGGTGGTGTCGTTCACCTCAGGATCAAGGCCCGTCCCAGTGCATGGCACAGGGATGACTGCCCTTTCTGCGGCAGACGCTACCCTGGCTATGACCGCCCGGTGAAGAACAGGAAAGTATGGCGCGGTCTGGACTTCGGCGGGATCCTCGTTGAAATTGAAGCGGATACCCATCGGATACATTGCCCGGAGCATGGTGTTGTAACAGCGGCTGTTCCATGGGCATACCCGGGAAGCAGCTTTACCAGAGACTTTGATCTTACTGTTACCTGGCTGGCCGAATACCTGTCCAGAAGCGCCGTGGCAAACTACATGCGTATCGACTGGCAGACAGTAGGCAGCTGCATTTCCAGGAGCCTTCACGATCCCGAACCAGAGCGTGCAAAGCGTCTGGATGGATTGGTTAACATCGGCATCGATGAGACCAGCTACCGCAAAGGCCACAAGTACATCACTGTTGTTGTGAACCACAATACCAACACTGTTGTATGGGTTGGCAACGGTGACGGCGCCCGCTGGATCACGGAGTGTGTCAATAAATTCACACCAGACTGTGAGCGCTGTGTCGATCCCTTCCATGTCATTGAGTGGGCAATGGAAGCGCTGGATGCTGTTCGCAAGGAACGCTGGCATGCTGCCCACGAAAAGGCAATGAAGCTTGTCAATGACCATCCACAGAAGCGCGGCAAGCCCAGGGCAGATGATAGAAATGCCGCCATGGTCCATGACGCCCGTAAGGCTGCATCCGAGATCAAAGGCGCTGTTTATTCACTTGGCAAGGTGCCGGAACATCTCACCGAGAACCAGAAGATCCGGTTGAATATGATTCAGGCAAATGACCCACAGCTGTTCCGAGCCTATCGACTGAAGGAATCGCTGCGGCTGCTTCTGAAGTCCACTGACGTGGATCAGGCAGAGGAAGATCTGAAGCACTGGCTCTTCTGGGCGAGCCATAGCAGGATCCCGGCTTTCAAAGAGCTTTACAAGAAGATCCGCAGACACAAGGGACACATTCTGAACACGATCAGGCTTGGCCTGAGCAATGCAAGGATCGAAGCAACAAACAACAAGATCAAGCTGATCATCCGCAATGCCTATGGCTTCCGGAATATCCAGAACATGATGGATATGGTGTATCTGGTATGCTCAAATATCAGGGTACCACTTCCGAACCGAAAACCTGAAGCGGTGAAATCCGCTTAATCACAGGATAAAGTGGCATTTCCTACCCACAGAGGTGCCTGAAGAGCCACTTTTTCCTATAATACCAGCCGTGCGAGAATGATCATGCGGCTTTTGCGTTAGTAGCGAACTGATAAGAGCTACTGATCCACCAAGGCTTATAATATTCAATAAAGAAATAGGTAGTGGGAGAGTCGGGAGGGATGAACTGTGCTTGCGTTTATACATTTGTCCGATATTCATTTTACAGAATATAGTGGTGACCAATATGATTGATTCGTTGCCGACAGGTAGAGAACTTACGGCTGAAGATACATATCCGCTCACGGCAACAGAGAAGTCGAGATTTTTTGTTATCATAGGAGCTACTGGCAGTGGAAAGACAACGTTGGTTACAGCGATTTATCATACTTTTTTGAAAGGAAACTCTAAAGAGAGGTATCTTTTTGCGGGATCGAAGACTCTAGCAGCGTTTGAAAGCCGATCATATTATGTGAGAACAGCTTCAATGCGAACAAACGTTGAAATGCGGAGAACTCCAAGAGGATCTATTGATAGTATTTTACATCTTCGTTTAAAAGAGTGCAGAACAGGGAGTATTAATAATTTGCTGTTTTCTGATTTCTCAGGTGAAGATTATAGTGCTGTTTCCGCAAATGTGGTTGCTGCAAAAGAAGACTTTCAAATTGTGAAAGCCGCCCGACAAATTGTTGTACTGTTAGATGGCGAAAAAATGATTACAAGGCAAAGCTGTATATTGTTTGTTCCTCTTTTCCCAAAAGTCAGCGCGGTCGGGCTGGGAAACAAAATATCCGGAATGAAGCCACCTGACACAGAAGAGCCTTGAAACCGAGACCATCCCAGCGGAATGGTGAAAGCGCCCGTGGTCACCACGTTGGCTGCCGCGCTGCCGCTGACGGTGCCAAACAGCGCACTGGAGAGCACGGCAACCTTAGCGGGACCGCCGGCATACCGGCCAGTCAGGCCAATGGCAATGTCCTGGATCAGACTTCCCAGACCGCTCTTTTCCAGAAACACGCCAAAAATAACAAACAGAACAATATAGTTGGCAGAGGTCCCCAGGCAGGTACCGAAGATCCCCTCCGGAATCATGTAGATGTGATTCACCAGCCGGGCAATAGAACCGCCGCGGATGCGGAATACACCGGGCATCAGATAGCCGAAATATCCATAGAGCAGGAAGATAATAGAGATAATACTCAGTTCCTTAGCCACACACCGCCGGGTCGCTTCCAGGATCAGCACCGAGAGCAGGATGGCCATGACGATATCTGTCTGGTTGGAGATGCCGGAACGCTCCAGAAAGCTCCTGTACTTTGTCCAACAGCGATTAGCTTAAAAGGCACTACTTAATACAGTTCAAATGTAAGACAGCTTGACAAATGGTATGGAATAGGATATGTTATAATATAGTTAGACCTATCACATATGAAAGTGTGGACATGATATGATCGTTCCAGTACAGAAGAACCGAGTTTATGAAAATGTTTCCGCGCAGATTCGTGACCAGATTGAGCAGGGAGCTTGGAAAGAAGGCGACCGCATCCAAAGTGAGATGAAGTTAGCTGAGCTTTTCCATGTGAGCCGCGGCTCTATCCGGGAGGCCATCAAATCTTTGCAGATGGCTGGCATTGTAGAGGCCCACAGCGGCCAAGGGACCTTTGTGGCGCCCAATGCGCTGCAAAAAATACGTGATGGACGCCTGGCTGATATGCTCAGCAGTACAGAGTACTTAGATGATGTGCTCCAGTGCCGGTATATCATCGAGTCTTATACCACTCGAGTGGCCTGCCAGATCTGTACACCGGAGGATATCGCCCATCTGCGTGAGAACTTCCAGCAGATGATGGTCTGCGAGGGGAAGAAGGATCACCACGGGTTAGATCACTGCGGAATCGAATTTCATGCCTATATCGTGGGGATGCTGAAAAATGAGGTCCTTTCAGCTCTGTATAACTCCCTTACCCAACCGTTGATGGAGGAACGCAACGAGTTCTCCAGCGCTGATAAGAACTCCGAGCTGTATTATGAGGGCCACATGGACCACAAACGGCTCATCGATGCCTTTGAAGCCCACGATACGCAAAAGGCTGAGGAGATCATCAAGAGACATCTATTCCGCAAGCTCCGGGATAAGAAGGAGCCAGGTACGGAGGAAGAGATCCGTCCATAAAATTGCCGGCAGACGCGGAAAGATGCTTATGCGGGTCACCTGAGGGGGCGATAAGACACCGTTAATTCCATATAACAGGGTCCCGATGTGCTTTCTATGGAGTTCACTTGCGCTCAATGTTTTATATAAAAATGTGAAATAAAATTTGTTGTGGTTACTGAAATTGGAGAATTGCAAAAAAAAGCATTGACATTTACTACCACCTTGCTAAAATAATGATATCAGTCATCAAGCTGTAGGACAGCTTGACAAGTCGGCAAGAAACGTCAAAAAGTGGATAGAGGCTCTACTGAAGATACCATAGGGCAGTTGGGTTGAAAACAGTACTATGTGTGTCTATTTAAAAATAGCTGTAGGACAGTTTGACAAAAGAGATAAAAAGGAGTGATCGTGAAACATGGCGGTACATAAGCTTGCCGTCCTAGGTGCGGGTAACGGCGGTCAGGCACTGGCAGGGCATTTGACACTGTTGGGGCAGGATGTCAGCCTATACGACATTGACCGGGAAAAGGTACAAGCTCTGCAAAGCAGGCGGGAGATCACCCTTTCCGGCAAACTAGAGGGCACAGTAAGCATCAGCTTGATCACCGACTCTCTGGGCGAAGCCTTAAAGGGCAGAGAGATCGTGATCGTAACAACTACTACTGACCAGCATATCTCCCTGGCGAAGGAATTGGCGCCTCTCCTGACGGAGGAGCAGATCGTGCTCCTGTGCCCGGGCCAGACTGGAGGCGGTATCGTAGTCCGCAATGTTCTGCGGGCGGCAGGTAAGGATAACCCTGTGGCGGAGACTCAGGACTTAATCTACGCCTGCCGGGCGTCAAAGCCTGGTGAAGTGACAGTATCAGCCCTAAAGCTGAAGATGGCCACGGCGGTGCTGCCCAGCGAAGCCGGAGTCCGGGTGATGAACCTGCTGCATGAGATCATTCCAGACCTGTATCAGGCCCAGGGCCCACTGCAGATCGGTTTCAATAATACGGGAGCCATGCTCCATCCGGCGCCCGTGGTGCTAAACGCGGGCCGCATCGAGGCGGGAGAGAGTTTCCTCTACTACCGCTCGGGTATTACTCCTGCAGTGGCAGAGGTAGTGGAAGCGGCGGACCGGGAGCGTGTGGCAGTAGCCGCCGCTTATGGTATCCAGGCGGTGAGCCTGACCCAGTGGTTGACCGATACGTATGGCGTGACGGGAGATAGTCTTTATGAGATGCTTCAGAACAACGCTGCCTACGCAAATATCAAATCAGTGCCCTCTCTTCAAAACCGCTTCTTGACAGAGGACACGCCCAGCGGTCTGGTGCCCTTGGAGGCATTCGGCCAGCTGGCTGGAGTGGAGACTCCAGTGATGACCAGTGTGATCGAACTGGCGAACAGACTTCTGGGACAGGACTTCAGAGCGGCTGGCCGCAATCTGAAGTGTCTGGGGCTTGAAGGCATGAGTGTCAGTGAGATAAAAGAAAAATATGTGTAAACGGAGGAAACTTAGCATGAAGAAGAAAATCTTGAGCGCTTTGTTAGCGACCCTGATGTTGGCAACTATGCTGTCCGGCTGCGGCGGCAAGAAAGATGACTCAACATCCTCCAACGGAGGCAATGGCTCCGGCACGGTTTCCAGCCGTGTTTGGAAGTTTAGCCACACTCGCGCGGAAGGCACCGACAATGATATCATGGCTAACAAGTTCGCCGACAGCCTGATGGAAAATCTGGACGGCCTGCAGATCGATATGTATCCCAATAACCAGTTGGGTGACTACACCGTGGTGCAGGAGGCCGTTGGCCTGGATGAGGTGCAACTGATGCTGGGTTCTATGTCCAATGGTGTGGATCCCACCTTGTCTGTGCAGATCGCGCCCTATCTGGTAAACAACTGGGATGATGCCTATGAATTCTACAATTCCGATGACGGTATCATCACCAACTATGTTCGTGAGAGCTTGGAAAAGCAGAACATCCATCTGCTGGCTGTCATGCCTAAGTACTTCGGTGCTATCATGACTACCAAGCCCGCCTCTAACATCGAGGATCCCGCCGCCAACAAGGGCGTGAAGATTCGTGTTCCCCAGATGAAGTCCTTTGAGTCCTTTGCTTCCGCTATTGGCTTCCAGACTACTCCGCTGCCTACCTCTGATACTTTCACCTCTTTGCAGACCGGCGTCGTTGACGGTGCCTGCGGCGGTGGCGCTGAGCAGTACTGGTCTGATTACGGTGAGCTGGCGAAGTATATCTACTGCCTGCGGACCCACATGGAAAACCACTGGCTGTATATGAGCCTGGATACCTGGAACAGCCTGTCTGCCGATGAACAGGAGACCGTAACTAAATTGGCAAAGGAGTGGGAAGCCGAGGCCTATCAGCTGGCCAAAGACAACGAGACCAAGTATGTCGACCTGTTCACTGAGAAGGGCGTTGAGGTATATGTTCCCTCTCAGGATGTCGTAGACGCCTATGCCGATTACGTCCGTGCCAACGTGTGGCCCCAGATCGCATCTGAGTACGGTGACATCTGGAACGACATCATGGCTAAAGTTAACGAGTAAATCCGGGAAAGGGGCTATCGATATGTGTGTGAAGGCATTGAGATGCGACCCGAAAGATATCGTCGCAGTGGTTTCCCAACCCGTGAAGGCTGGAACCGCCATCGACGCTGCAGGGGAGACCCTAACGGCGTTGGAGGATATCGCTCTGGGCCATAAGATCGCACTGCGGGACATAGCGGCAGGTGAACTGGTGTATAAGTACGGCGTGCCCATTGGCCGGGCCTCTCAGGCCATCGCCAAGGGTGCCTGGGTTCATACCCATAATCTCCAGGACATCACGGAGGAGTTGTGCAACCGTTATGCCGAAGAATTCCGAAAGAAAGCGAGGGCAGCGGTATGAGCAGAAGTTTTATGGGCTATGAGCGCTCCGACGGCAGTGTGGGCATCCGCAACTATATTCTGGTGCTGAGTATGGTCAACTGTTCCAATACCGTGGCCCAGCAGATTGCCGCCGAGACTGGTGCCCACGTCATCCCCATTGATTGCGGTTGCGTAGAGGTCGCGGACCATCACCGGCGCACCTGCTTGGCACTGACCTCCGCGGCATTGAACCCTAATGTGTACGCAGTCATTTTGGTGGGCTTGGGCTGTGAACAGACCGACCATGACAAGGTCATGGCTGATATCGCCGCCAGCGGCAAGCCGGTGAGCTATATCGGCATTCAGGAAAGCGGTGGCCCCCGGCCCGCTGTGGCAAAGGGTGTGGAGATCGCCGAGAAGTATCAAGCGGCGGCCGCAGCCCTGCCCCGGAAGGAATTTCCGCTCTCCAAGCTGGTGCTGGCTGTGCAGTGCGGCGGCTCCGACTGGACCACGGCCCTCTCCGGCAATATCACCATCGGGGAGATGACCGACCTGGTGGTGGAGGAGGGCGGCAGCGTCATCATCGGCGAGGTGCCTGGCTTCCCCGGGAGCGAGCACATTCTGGCCGAGCGTTCCGTCACGCCCCAAGTGGGTCTGGAGGTCATCCAGATGTGCGACGAACTGCGGGCCGAGTATGTGGAGGCTCACGGCCAGACCATTGAGGAGATGAACCCCACCCCCGGCAATAAGGCCGGCGGCATCACCACTCTGGTGGAAAAGTCTATGGGCAACATCAAAAAAATCGGTACCCGATCCCCCATTCAGGGGCTGATCCGGGCAGGAGAGCATGTGCCCCATCCCGGTGTGTGGATCCTGGATCTGCGGGCCCCGGGCATCGACGGTAATGCCACCAGCGGTTTCGCCATGTCCGGTGCTCACATGGATGTGTTCAGCACTGGCCGGGGCTCCCCCTTGGGCAATGCTGTGATGCCTACCTTGAAACTCACCGGCAATCCAAAGAGTTATGCGGAGTTTGACTGCATGCTGGACTTCAACGCTGGTGTAGTTCTGGAGGGGACGCCTCTGGCAGAGGTCGGCAAGGCACTGCTGGACAAGGTAGTGGCCGTGGCAGACGGGGAGGCGACCAAGTCCGAGATCAATGGTGACTTCGAGTTCATCATCCCCAGAGAGAAAGAGCGTTAATAGGAGGCGAAGCGTGAAAACTATCGGAACTGTTTGCCTAAAGGTCGTGGATGTGATCGGTAAGATCTGCGAGTACATCTGTGCGGCGCTGGCTATGATCATCACGCTGCTGGTGTTCATTCAGGTTATCCTGCGAGCCTTGAATATGCCCCTGTTCGGCATCGAGGAACTTCTGACTTTCCCCACCATCTGGATTTATTTCCTGGGCGGTGCCTGTGCCTCCTTTACTGACAGCCACATTGAATGCGGTCTGGTGGGCGCTGTTGCGAAGAACCCCAAGGCAATTGCCGTGGCAAAGAGCGTGGCGAATATCTGTGCTACCGGCCTTTCCATCTATGTGCTGAAGTGGGCCAGCGAGTACACTCAGTACAGCTTGAAGGTCAGCAAGATCAGTGCTGTGCTGAAGATCCCCATGCCCATCGGCGAGTGTGTCATCCTGGCCGGTCTGGCCCTGATGGCCCTGTTCACTCTAACCCGCACCATCCAGAATCTGGTGGCGCTGAAGGATGTATTCAAGAAAGAAGGAGGCGCTGCATAATGGATGTCATGACCGCATTCGCGTTTTGTATGGTCCTGCTGCTGGTCCTGCTCCTGGTGGGCGTACCCCTGCCTTACTGCTTTGCGGGCGCCTTGATTTTCATGGTCGCCACCTGCGGGATTCCTATCAAGTCCCTGTTTGTGTGGGGTTACTCGCAAATGATATCAACATCACTGATGGCAGTCCCCATGTTCATTATCGCCGGCAACCTGATTGCGGAGAGCAGCATCGCTGAGAAATTGGTGGATCTGGCCCGCATCTTCGTGGGTAAGGTCAAGGGTGCTCTGGGCTGCATCTGTGTGGTAGTCTGCGGTATTATGGGCGCTATCTCCGGCTCTGCCTTCACCGGTATCGCTGCCTTGGGCAGCATCATGATCCCTGAGTTGCAGAAGGAGGGCTATTCCAGAGGTTTCGCTACCTCTCTCGTGACATGCTCCTCTATTCTGGGCACATTGATCCCGCCCAGCATCCCCATTATCGTGTTGGGCTGGACAACGGGAATCAGCATTCTGGGCTGTTTCATGGCCACTGTTGTCCCCGGCATCATCACCATCCTGACCTTCTCCGCTATCAATGTGTTCTATGCCCGCCGCTATGCCAAGAAGGAGAATGCAGAAGCCATCGAGGGCCAGGTCACCAAGGCGAAGCCTAAGGCATCTCGGGCCTTTGTGGAGGCCATCCCCGCTCTGCTGCTGCCTGTGATCATCTTGGGCGGCATCTATGGCGGTTTCTTCACTGCGACGGAAGCCGCGGGCGTATGTTCCGTGCTGGCGTTGCTGTTGGGTGCGTTGGTGTACCGGCAGCTGAAGGTGAAGAACACCATGGATATGCTCAAGACTACGGCTTCCTCCATCGGATCTATCTTCATGATGATCTTCTTCTGCCTGCTGCTGAGCCAGTGCATGACGCAGTTGAAGATCCCTCAGATGCTGGTGGACATCTTCCTTGGCTTCACGAACAACAAGTTCGTGGTGCTGATCATGGTGAACGTGTTTCTGCTGTTCGTGGGCATGATCGTCAACGACACCACCGCCATCATGCTGTGCGCACCGCTGCTGATGCCTCTGCTGACAGCCTATGGCGTGAACCCCATCCACTTCGGCGCTTTGATGATCGTGAATCTGTCCTGCGGCTGCCTGACGCCGCCCTACGCCAGCGTGCTGTATTTCGGCATGAAGGTGGGCAACGCCAAGTTCGGTGAGATGATGAAGAATACACTGGTGTTCCTACTGGTGGGCTATGTGCCTGTCATGCTGCTGACCACCTATGTGGAGGCCATCTCCCTCTTCCTTCCTCGCCTGCTGGGTTACGCATAAGGCGAACGATCTTTTTGATAAAAAGCAATGCCGGCAGGCGGGACCAACGCCCGCCTGCCGGCATTACTATCTTCAGCCCTGCGGCTGGAAAGGAAATTGATTTATGAGTACAAGTGTATTTGAGATCATCGGGCCGGTGATGGTAGGTCCCTCCAGTTCCCACACTGCAGGTATGGCCCGTATCGGTATGATGGCCCACCGCATCATTGATGAGGAGCCGCGAGCCATCCGGCTGACCTTGAGTCCTAAACTGCGGACCACCTACAGCGGCCATCGGACTGATGCGGCCCTTTTTGGTGGTACGATAGGCTTCAAAGAGGACGGACCGGAGCTGCGGAATGCAATTAAACTGGCCCATGAGCGGGGCATCGACACCTCTGTTGACTTCTTACCGGAAGGGCAGTATCCCCAGAACACCGCTAAGATCACCGTCACCTGCGGCGATGGGAAACAGTATTCTGTCTTGGGTACTTCTATAGGTGGGGGCAGCATTGTGATCAGTGAGGTGGATGGCGCAGCGATCAGCCTTTCTCCTGATGCCTGCCATGTGATCGTATGGGGAAGCGGGGTACTTTCGGAAACTCTTTGCCAGGGGGCCGCCTCCTGTCAGAAGGGTCAGGGAGCTAATGGGTACGTCACAGCTCTGACTTATTTGAAACAGCCCTCCGCAGATACGCTCGCAGCCCTTACTGCCGCCCCTAATGTTACGAAGGTAAGCCTGGTGCAGCCTGTTCTGGCGTACGGTGTATCCCTGCCTGGACACAAAGTATACAGTTCTTGTGAGCAGGCCTGTACAGAAGCGGCGGAACAGGGAATGTCCCTGGCGGAGATTGCCATCGAGTACGAAATGAGCCGCTCCGGCTTCAGCCGGGCGGCCGTAGTCGGGCGGATGCACGAGCACCTCGAGCGAATGCGGCTGTCTGTGGAGCAGGGAGCAGGGGAGAACAAACTCCTCTACGGGCTGGCCTCCGGTAAGGACGCAAAACTGCTCTCCGAAGCAGTTGCAGCAGGGAAGACCATCTCTGGCGGCATCGTGCCTGAGGCGGTGGCGATGGCCCTTGGTGTCATGGAGTTGAACGGCTCTATGGGTTGCATCGTGGCAGCTCCCACGGCTGGCTCATCCGGTATCGTGCCTGGCTGTATGATGGCAATCCAAAAGAAATATCATTTCACCGACAAGCAATTAGTGGATGCCCTGTTTGTCAGCGCCCTTCTGGGCGTAATCATGGCAGAACGGAACATCTCTTACTCTGGCTCCGTTGGCGGTTGTCAGGGTGAAGTAGGCATCTCCAGTTCCATCGCGGCAGCAGGCCTCGCCAGCTTGTTCAGCGATGACCCCAATGTGATCGTCCATGCCATGGCCCTCTGTTTAAAGAACCTGCTGGGCCTAGTCTGTGACCCGATTGCCGGACCTATCGAGGTTCCCTGCATCAAACGGAATGCTGTGGGCGTGGCCAATGCTTTCATCTCTGCGGATATGGCTCTGGCCGGCATCAAGAGCTTCATTCCGCCGGATGAGGTGCTGGACGCTCTGCTGGATGTGGAGCAGCGGTTGCCGCCGGAACTGAAATGCGCAACGATTGGCGGTCTGGCCTGTACCCGCACGGCAAAATGTGTCCGGGAGCGGCTTGCCAGCGGCTGCGGCAATTGTAAAGAATAATTATTCTATTACAGTCCACTTTACGGAAGTATCACCAAAACGGCGGAACGTTAGCGGAAATCAAGAAAGGTTGCGTTTAAGACGCTCAACCACTTATGATGGTGGTTGAGCGTTTTTATTTCAGTGCAGGGGGACATCGACTGACTTTTTGAGACGGGTCAGCTTTGTCGGAAATTCGCTGGTTTTTTGCCATTTTTCCGACATGACAGTCCCACCCTTTCGGAAATGGCTCTTCTAAAAGCCTATACGTCATTAACGTAAACGCTCAATAAACATCCGGTAAAAAGAAGATGCCCGAGGGCCTCGCGTCATCAGAGGGCCTCGGGTGAAATCTTTTTTGTAGGGAGAATGCAGTTCTTACGGATCGCGGCAGTCCGCGGCATGAACGAACCCAATTTGCCGGAAGCAGGATTTTTGCCCAGATAAGGCAACTCAGTGTTATTGCTGATGGCCTTTGTCGGACCTGGGGCAATGAGGCTCGCGGCTACACTCAGTCAGAAGAATATCCTTACTTCACCGAAATAGACGGAATGGGAATATTGATTTTTTTCCCCATCTGAATGCTGAGCAGCTGATTGAGCCGTTTAGACAACTCCTCCATCGTCTTTGGCACGCAAAACTCCTTTGCGTCTTTAACCAATGCATTCTGATCCGTCAAGTCTACAATCGCAAAATCGCTGACCGTCTGGATGTAGCACCGATACTCGTTGTCCTCTCCGGTGATATTCATCGCTATCTTACAACGCACCATGCGGTTCACCTCAGAGTCTTTCGGGATACCGATTGCCACCGTAACTTCCGCACTTCCGTCGATCTTCTCGCCGCCTTTCAGCTTTGTCAAATCAAACTCTGACTTTGTGACCGCCGTACTCTTATACTTAAACCGATTCATATTCTACGCTCCCACAGCTATTTTACGCCGTACAGGCCTCGTCATCTGGTATTCCTCGTCCTTGCTTTTCATATGGGGAAAGGGGATCCAAAAATCATTTATGCGATAGCTGAAAAACGTGTAATGTTCCGTGTCTGTGAGCATCACTGTCTTCGATGCTTCCCTCAGCGCGGCAATCTCCTCGTCAAATTCGCCTTTCTCTGCCTCCATGTAATAACCGGCGGTCGGAAGGATCGTTGGCGAAAGTTCCTTTACCGCCACAGTGCGTACCTCAGGTGTTTCCCGGTCGGCATACCTCGTCACCAAAAAGGCCGGCTTTTCACATTCATCAAACACCTGCCGTATCGTGATTCTGTCGCTCAGCAGGTCGATCAGCCGTTCACAAGTCGTGGGGGCGACGATCCATTCGCACTTTTCTCCGTCGGCGCAATGGCAGGAGCAGATATAACGATTCTCCTTATTATCCCTGCAGGTAAATAAAATTGGTCGTGTAGACTCTGCAAAGACCATATCCCAATACAAGGTTGGGATTTTTCTGTCAACTCCTTTTAGAAATAGTTCTTTCATACTCTTCATCATAATCAATCAATTCAAATGCCGTCCACGGCTCCGCACCTTCATAGAGCCAGTCGTCCACATGAGAGGATTTATGTTTTTTCTTCCACTCTTTGGTCCCGCAGGATACTCCATCTTTCACCGTCGTATGCCCCTTCGCTAACGTCCACGGCGGTTGGTATCTGGAATCAGCTACCACAAAGCGTCTGACATCCCTCAGTTTGGCATAGGTCGACATACAATATTCCTGCGGATCGTCCTCTTTTCCGCCCGCCGGGATCCGAAACCCGTTCTCT
>ERZ650918.2113-NODE-2113-length-14630-cov-4.222298_pt1 | contig 14630 bp, 9 predicted proteins | sample MGYA00514758_ERZ650918 | MGnify/ENA metagenome assembly ERZ650918 | reverse complement strand
CATTACCGGCAATAAGTGCAAACGGGGTCATGAATATGTTGAGCAGGAGCTGGTAAACCCGATGCGAAACATTGCAACCTCCATTCTGGTGGAGGGCGGAGAGATGCCGCTTGCCAGTGTCCGATTAAGCGCACCGATCCCGAAAGCAAAGATTTTCGATGTCATGAACGAGATCCGCAAGGTAAAACGCACTGCGCCGGTTCATGAGGGCGAGGTTGTCATCGAGAATGTGCTGGGACTGGGCAGCAATGTCATTGTGACCAGGACTGTGGAAGCAGAGAAATAAAAAGAAAATAGATCGAAGGAGTCGCGAAAGCGGCTCCTTTTTTGGTTTGCGCGTCATGGGCGCGCTCTAACGGGTGAAAGTCCTAAACACGCCTAGGCAACGAGGAAGTGTATAGCTGAACAGCAAGGGTGTCCATTGTGAGGTGGAATCTGAAGGAAGCTGTAAGCAAACTCTTGGTCCGACGGACAGAAATCACATATGAGGCTAGACAGATGTACAATCCATCTGTCTGTTTGCCGTGCAAAAAAACAGATAACAAAATGAAAAAAGCAAAATACAAGTGATAGATGAGAGGAAAGAGCGTGCACCTTAAGTGAGGAGGTCTCGCAGGGGTTTTATCCGCCCAGTAACAACGAACTGTGAGAAGTAAGCAGAGCCCATAGTAGTGAAGAAGTCTCTGTAATGGAGATGGAGCAAAGGGGCGAACAATTAATAAGTTTGAGTATGTCTCGTATTGCAGAAATGACAACATCTGCCGTAATCAATCGGGAAAAAGGTGGTCAAATCAAGCGAGACGGAAAGGAAAGAACGCATGGACACAAGTAGTCTAATGGAGCAGATACTTTCTAGCGATAACCTCAACAGAGCATATCTGCAAGTCGTACGAAATAAAGGTGCCGAGGGAGTGGACGGAATGAAGTACACAGAACTAAAAGAACACCTTGCAAAGAACGGAAAAATTATCAAGGAACAGTTGAGGACAAGAAAATATAAACCTCAACCAGTACGAAGAGTGGAGATACCAAAGCCAGACGGTGGTGTCAGAAACCTGGGAGTACCAACAGTAACAGACAGATTCATACAACAAGCCATTGCACAGGTCTTAACACCAATCTATGAGGAACAGTTCCATGACCATAGCTACGGATTCAGACCGAATAGATGTGCACAGCAAGCAATCCTGACAGCACTTGATCATGGAACAAGTGAAGCTGTGTTACAGGCAGATGTCGGACATTTTTGGGGTACATCTCTTCCAGTTGGTGGAGAAAGTACACATGATAAAGAACATGATGGAGAACTGATTGAAACGCTGCAGGCGTATCTGGACTGTGATAAGAGTGCGAATAAAGCAGCTGAAAAACTCTATGTAAATTATCGTACTCTTTCAGGGCGATTGAAAAAAATAAAAGATATTTCCGGCATTGATTTCAAGAATTCTGCTGAGATGCTGGCTGTTAGAAATGGAATCGTTTTATTCAAAATGGCAGAAACACTGTAATTCAAAGAGAAACTATATCTCTACGGTATGGTTTCTTTTTTTTGCGAAAAACCGATAACTACAAACTTTTTGTAGCAAAACGTGAAAATATCTTCCTATTCTCTGTATTATTTTTGCAAAAAACAAGTGCTATACTTTAGCCAGTACATAAAAGGATACCTTGATTATCTAAGTTGATATGAAGCAGGAATGAAACATGAAAAAGAAACAGGTTGAGAAAGAACAGAATAATGAGAAACAGCTTCCCAGACAGGAAACGACACTGGGAGAAGATATCTTTCAGCTGTTATTGAAGATTGTTCTTATCATTTTGGCGGTCATCCTTGTTTTTACATTTATGTACGGGATGGCGAGAATCAATGACGTATCTATGAAACCAGCAATAAAAGATGGTGATCTGGTCATGTATTATCGACTGGACAAGCGTTTTGTGTCCGGTGATATTGCAGTATTTAAGAAAGATGGCAGAACAACCACAGGCAGGGTCGTAGCAGTCGCAGGTGATACCGTAGATATAACAAAAGACGGTTTGATGATTAACGGCGCTACGCAGATTTCACAGGATATTTATTTTGACACCACACAGTTTCAAAATGGAGTTGACTTTCCAATCACTGTTGGAGAAGGTCAGATATTTGTACTGGGTGATAACAGACCGGAAGCGTCAGACAGCAGAATCTATGGCTGTATTAATATTAAAGACGTCAAAGGAAAAGCGATTGCGGTTATTCGGACCAGAGGACTCTAATCCCCTCCTCCGTTAATCAAATAAAAACAAATAATATTTTATCTACAAGGGAGGAATCATTATGAGCATGAACAAAATGTTCAAAAAAGTGCTCGCAGTTGTTGCTGCTGGTGCCATGACGATGGGAATGGCAATGCCAACATTTGCGGCAGATGAGGGCAAGACAACCGAGGCTTGGATTACTAAGACCTACAACACAGAGGTCGGAAAGGCTGAGAAGTTTAGCTTTACAGCAGAGCAGGTCAAGACAGGAATTGGTATCATTACAACAGATGCAGCGGTTACTATGCCGGAGATATCATTTACCAATACTGAAACAGGAAAAATTTCTAAGAGAAGTCAGATTACATTTCCGACATATCCAGAAGCAGGAAAGTATGAGTATACTGTAACAGAGACACAGACAGCAGATCCAATAGTAGCAAACAGTGAGCATGAAAAAATGATCATGTCACAGGCTGAGTATACAATGGATGTATATGTTACAGATGGTGCAACTGGTACAGAAATTTCTAATATCGTTGTAAATAAAGTGAAAGATGATGCAGGTCAGACAGCAACTGGTAAAGTAGATATTGGAAATACCGATACTAATAGATTCAACTTTACTAACACTTATGTACAGGAAGCTGGTACAGGTACAGATCCTACAAATCCAGATCCGACTTATAATAAGTTTGGTTCTTTGAATGTGTCTAAAAAGATTGTTAATGCAAATGGTACAGCAACAACTCCTGACGATGAGTTCGCTTTCACAGCAACATTTGCATTCCCGACTGGAACAGACGCAAACACACTTGGCGGAATCAAAGGAATCAAAGATGCTAATGAAGATGCTGTTACACTTGCTGAGGGCGGAACATACACATTCAATTTGAAAGCAAATGAAAACATGAAGTTCACTGGTGTTCCAGTAGGAACAACAATTACTGTAAAAGAGTCTGCAGCTAAAAACTATAAAGGTAGTGCTGAAATCACTATCAATGGTACTAAGCTGACTCCTGTTGCTGCAACATCATACAACACAGAATTTACAGTAGTAAATAGTCAGAATAGTCAGAAATTAGGTCAGAAACAGAATACCGTTGATGTAACCAATACATACAACGATGTACCTGTAACTGGTATCATCATGAACACTCTTCCATACGTTCTGATGATTGCACTTTGCGGTGTAGCACTGATCGCTTTTGTAGGATTCAAACGCAGAAGATTACAGAAATAATAAAATATAGCAACCAGGAAAGGGGATGTGTGCGGCGTTGCTCCGCCGCATCCCTTTTTGCTAATTTTGCGAGCAAATAGGTCAGATGAACCAGTTTTGATAAATATAAAAGAAACAGAAATGGTGAAAGGAACTTGTACATATGCTTCGGATGAAGAAAGTGCTGAAAGGAATTATCAGAGGATTAGACCATATTGTAAATTTTATAGCATTATCACTGATTCTTGCAGCTATGTTTCTCTCCGGTTATATGCTGTGGGATTCCCATCAGGTATATCAGACTGCAGATGCAAAAAATTATGAAGCATATATTCCTACTGAAAAGAGTACGAAATCTTTTGAAGAATTACAGAAAATCAATCCGGATGTGATTGGATGGATACGAGTGAATGACACAAATATCAATTATCCATTGGTGCAGACGGACAATGATGATACTTATATGAATACAGATGCGGAAGGAAACTATTCCTTAAGCGGAGCAATCTTTTTACATTGTGCAAATAAGCCGGATTTTTCGGATTTTGACAATATTATATATGGTCACCATATGGAAAAGCACATGATGTTTGGAGATATCGGTGAATTTACAAAAGAGCAGTATTTCAACGAACATCCATATGGAAATCTGTTCTTTGATGGAAAAGATCATGGAATTGAATTCTACGCATTGTTACAGGTAGATGCCTATAATGAAACGATTTTCAATGTGTGTCAGGAAACACCAGAAGCGAAACAGGAGTATCTGCAGGAAATCGAGAACAATGTTTTATATAAAAGAGATATGAATATAACGGAAGCTGATCATCTGGTTTTGCTGACCACCTGTACATCGGATATGACAAATGGAAGAAATATCCTGGTGGGACGCTTAACAGATCAGATATATCCGGAAAAAGAAAAAGCCAAAAACGTAGGTACGGGAATTGATGAACTGAAAAATGCAGTAGGAAAAGTGCCAGTTATTGTATGGTTTATCCTGATTGTCCTTGTACTGATTCTGATAGCAAGACAGATACAAAAGAAACGAAACAAAAAGAAAGAAGGAGAGGTAGAAGCATGAGAACAACACGTATGACCAAAATAGCCATGGTTATATTCCTGTCCATGATATTCTTTCTGGGTGTTCAAAAACCAGTACTGGCAGCTGGCAAAAACACAACAGTGAAAATACCAGTGGAACAGATATTTGAAGTAAACAATTCTGCAGATGCTGACAAAACAGGCTCTTATGTTTTAATAGCAGATCAGATACAAAATCCAATGCCGGAGGGAAGCAATGGAAGAACATTTACCTGGAATATGAGTGGCAATTCTTCTACAGAGCTGATTATGAATGTCGGACAGGTAGGAGAATATCATTACAAGCTGTACCAGGCAGCAGAGAATAAAGAAAATTATACATATGATTCAAAAACCTATGATGTAACGATTGAAGGATTCTTTGATTCCAATAATGAACTGATGGCGGTAACAGTGGTCAAAAATGAAAATGGAGATAAAGTATCGAAGGTTTCATTTAAAAACTCATATACCGGTCAAACTGGTAAAAATCAAAACCCGGTTCCATCTTCCCCAAGATCAAAGGATATTATTCATAATGGTTCGCCGGTAAAGACAGGCGATGATAGTCCGGTTGCAGGCTATTTGTTCTTATTCTTTGGCTCAGTTATCTGCCTTTGCGGATTACTCATGGAGAAGCAGAAGAACAGGAAGGGAGATGCGAAAAATGAGGCATAAGAATTGGAAAACATATTTGAAAATAGCATGTTCCTGGCTTCTAATCTTTTCTATTTGTTTTATGAATCTGGAAACCGTAAGTGCATCAGAAGATGAAACATCAGTGGTTACAGAGCAGGAAGAAACACAAGATACAGAAGCATTTACAAGTGAGACAGATGCTCAACAGACAGAAACCGAGCAAACTTCGGAGCAATTTACATCAGAAACAGAAACTGAGACATCGGCAGAAACTGAGGAACAGATTCCGGATAGCATAGAAGTGGAGAAGCTGGAGAAAGAAATACAGGAAGCAACTTCAAATGGTCAGGTACCGACCACAAAATTGGTGGAATATGTAGATGAATCCGGCAATGCGATTGAAGGAGCACCAGAGACCATTGAGCTTGGAAAAATATCAGATCATTCAGAGTTAAATATTTCTGACAAAGATTATGAATTTAAGAGTGCAAAAGTAAATGATGCAGACTGTTCCTTTATAGGAGTATATAAAGATACGGTTTATTGGAGTTCCGATAATATCAATGCCAATAAGTTTGCAGATGGACAAAAACTGACTATGACTTATGCATTGAAAGAAAAGGAAAAAGAGTCAGAAATATCGAAGACAGAAGACCCGGAGCAGGAAACAGATACTACAGAAACTACAGAATCTGAAACAGAAATATCAGAGAAGTCTTCAGAGCAGATTATTGACAATGAAAAATCTACAGAACAGGCAAGTGATGAGCAGCTTCCAGATACGATATCTGTACAGAGTTTGAATATCGCAATGCAGAGAAGTGTTGCGAATGGTGATGAACAGACGACAGATCGTGTAGAATATGTTGATGCGAACGGAAAAGCAATTGACGGTGCTCCGACTACGATTGAGCTTGGAAATATCGAAGACCACAAAGAACTTACGATTAGTGGTTCCGGGAAAAACTATGAATTCAAGAGTGCAAGAGTAAATGGGAAAGATTGTGTCTATATCGGAAAATATAATGACACTGTATATTACAGCACTGATGGCGTGATTGCCATCAAATAGCTATGAAATATGCAGATATCACCATGAAAGATATGATGGTTCTGGTTACCCGGATGGACTAAAAGGTGATGAAATACCACTTTGTGCTCAGGTAGTAGGCCTTGTGGATGCTTATGATGCATTGGTCAGTGTACGCCCCTATAAAAGAAAATTAAAGCATGAAGAAGCCATAAGAATGATTGCCAACGGTGAATGTGGTGTATTTTCAAAAAAACTATTGCAGTGCTTTATAGCAGCGGCAATGCAGAAGGAATGGATAAAAAAGGCAGATAGCTAAGAAAATGAAAATATGTTTTTAGGAGGAATTTGTGTGAAGAGGAAAAAGAGATGGCTAAGATGGATAGCCTGGACACTTTTATTGGTTTTGTGCATGAATAGCGCAGGAACGACAGTTTTGGCAGTTTCAGTGGAAGAAGAGAATATTCCAAATATAAATAGTACTCAAGAGGGTGAACTGCACACAGAAGAATCTATTCCTGAGGAAAGTACATCATTGTCGGAAGAGACGTCGAAAGAAGAAAATACTTCGCCATCAGAAGAGACTCCTGGAGAGAAAATCACCCCGCCATTAGAAGAGATTCCGGAGGAAGAAATTACTCCATCCCAGGGAGAGCTTTCAGAAGAAGAAAAAGCCTTCGAGGAGCAGATTGCACAAGAGGAATCACCGAAACTTCAGGAGATTTCCGAAGGATTTGATATTGATTTCTATGTCATTATTGATGGAAACAAGGTAAAGCTTCAGCATAATGACATTACCGGCATTGCAACATGGAAAGACGGAAGAACTACCTACTATGGTGTTTCCATTGAGGACCTGCTCCTGATATATGAAGAATTTGGATTTGTGAAAAATGGTGAGAATCAGAATCCGGATGCAAATAATAAGTTTGTATCTGCATACCGGGGAAAAAGCAGGATAGAATACGGAGAAGTTTATACAGACACAGAATCCGGAAAGACCTATGTTTCTTACAATTATGGCCAGAATAAACAAGGGGAAGCGGTAGATGTTTACTACCTTCCAAATGGAAAAGACCTTGCATTAAATTTAAAAGATTCTGTAAAAAAGGACAACTCGTTTTATTCCGTAGAGGTAAAGGGCGAAGGGCAGGATCGGATCCGTTATGCATTAACAGGAACTGTAGTGGAAGAAGCTGTGGCTGACTTTAATCCCAAATTGCCAGACCAGACAGACCAGATCGAATGGACCTGTATGGGAACAGACGATAAGGTGATAGATGGTATACGGGAATCGGGGAACCAGACGAGATTCGCAATTGGAAAAATCACACAGTCTTATGTGATCCAGAGAGCGGACCAGACAGCCTTTGATATTCAGTTTTATATATATGTGGACAATGAGGTTCGAAAGCTGCCGGCTGATTCTCTGAAAAAGGTGTATAAATGGAACCGTCAGGGCAGATGCTATTTATCTGTCAGTGATCTTGCTGAGATTTATAGAGAGTTCGGCTTGAATGCAGAGGAAACACAGTCCGGAAATTATTTTCCATATACAGTCCGTGGTGAGAAGACATTAGCACAGGCGACAGTGGTAACTTATAAAGGACAGCAGTATGTATCTTATAACCTGGACAAGCAGGAAGCAACTGTACCAACAGACGTTTATTATATGCCAAAAGGAGCATCTGATGGCGAAAAAATTCCGGATAATGATTCAGACCAGATTAAGCAGAATAAGAACAGTTTCTATTCGGTTACAGTGATCAATCCGGATGGAAATCGAACTGTGAGTTACTATAAGAAAGATTCTGCGGTCACAATTTCCGTTGATCCTGGAGATACGAAGGAAAGCGACTGGCTTTGTGCCAGTGAGGATGAAAATAAAACAATTTCTCCGGTGAAACAGGGCGATAAACTAACCTTTTCTATTGGAAAGATAGAGCAACCATATACGGTTGCATGCAACACTTTTGCACCAGCAACCTTGAACATTAAATTCTATACTTTTGTAAATAATGAGAGATATAATGTTCTAAACGAAGAAATTCCTGTTATAAAAGATACTACAACAAAGCCGGGAACAGTTTATTATTATATTTCTAATGATGAGTTAAAAAAGCATTTTGAAAAATTTCATTACGATGGTTCTATTCAAAATGGAGCAAAAGAGCGTTTTTATTATTCCAAGAGAGATTACGATACAATCCATAATGCAGGGAAATACACGATAGAAGGTCATGAATGTATTTATATAGGAAAGTCCGGAGAGCCGATGGATGTGTATTACCTGCCAGACGGACAGGATATTGCCACAATGAGTGCAAAGACCTTACTAGAACACGACGATGATAGATATAACGGTTTTTACAGTGTGACAGTACAGGATGACGATGGACAGGTTTACAGCCAAACAGCTTTGCGTGATCTTCCGGCAATTGATTTTGTTGCAAGAAAGTCAACACTTACAAGAACAGTTAGTACAAAGCCGCGTGTAGAAGAACAAACGCAGGATATAAACTGGGAATGCAGAAAGGAAGATGGTACTCTTTCAGCAGTTACATGGAGTAAAAATGAAGCAGAGCATACCATGAGCTTTACTATTCAGCCAGATGATGCAGTACGTCCATATGTGATTGTTCCTGATAATACAGAAAAACCGGCAGCAACAAAAGAAGCAAATATCAGTTTTTATGTATTTATCGATGGACATTATAAGCTGATAAAGAACCTCAATGCTGAGCAGCATTACATAATCAAAGCAAACAGTGGCCGAGCCAGTCGTTATTATTTGCGAGCTAAACCAGATGATACGATTTCTAAAATTTACAGTGAGTTTGGTTTCACTCCGAGCAAGCTGGAGCCCGGCGCAGATCAGAAAGAGAAGATTCTGTTTGGTTATGCGACAGACAGCCGTGTATTTGTACAGCATCCATATAAGGACAATGATGGTACATGGTATATTCCTGTCCTGAAAAACGGGAAAGATGTATCTGTCTATTATTTCTCACAGCCAAACCCACTGAATCCAGACAGAATCGAAAATTATTTTGATCGTTTGACAGGACTTTCTTCTCAGGTTGGGCTGGCAGGAAGACATTTCAGTGTAGAGGGAAGTTTTCATCTGATTGAAGTGTTGGATCCACTGAACCTGACCAAAAGAGAGGCGATTAAGAGACAGTATGTAGGCCATGGGGAAGCATATACTGTGGAAGTACCAAAGAGGGCAAGTTTAGAAGGTGAGTATTATGGCAAGGAGATTGTCTGGAGTTGTACATCTAATGACAGGGACGAAAATGAGGTTCTTCCAGAACCGTCCGGAAATGATAAGGTAAAATTTGAAATTCCGAAGGTTAACTCATCTTATGAGGTGATCGCAGACAAACCGCTGGAGTCTGGGGCAGTCAGGGTTATCTATAATACAACTCGTTATATGAAGAAACTTCCTAAGGAAGCTAAGTTGACCCCTCAGGTTGGAAATAAGACAAGACATACAGATGATTATGAGAATGAAATAGAAGCTGGAAAACATAACGTTAAGTCACCATATCCTCTGGTTTATGATCATGAAGATAATGACAGCAAAGAGTTGGAACAGTATGAATTCGATCATTGGGATTACAGAAACAAAGACGGAAAGTGGCAGGAATGCGGTGCAGGGGATTCTATTTCTGATCTTATAAATAATAATGCAAGACAGCCAATCACCCTCTATGCAGCGTGGCGTAAGGTGAGTAACCAAAATCGAAAACAGGTACAGTTTTATATCTGTAAGTCAGCGATGCCGGAAGATGGTTCGGTAGCATTACCAACCACGAATGTAGACGATTATACAAGTGCGGTTGCCGTGGCAAACTGTAATGTGAAGGCAAGTATATTGCATGATGTTCCAGTTCTTGGAAATAAGAATCCATCTACGTGGGAACAGTATGCGGATGGAAATAAGAGAGTGCAAGAACTTTTGCAGGGAACTAAACCAGATGAGGGATATATTGGAAATGGAGACTATATCTACAAGATAGATAGAATTCCTTCCGATGAAGAGGTATTCCAGACAATTCGTGAAAGCGGACGTATGATTCGTATCGGAGACAGGGAGATTCCGCCATCGAAATTAGATACCGAATTCTTCACCATTTATTGGTATTCTTTCAAAAGTGAAATGTCCGATGGGTGGCATATTGACGGACGTATTGTAGCAAAAAATGGTTACCTGACAGTAAAGAAAGATTTTGTCGGAATGCCGGAAGCAATAGAGGAAGTCAAGAAAGATTATTATATCCAGGTAGATATGGATGAAAAGCTTTTAGATGGAAAACCTCAGCCACCTGCATTTCATGAGCATATGAAACTTGTGCTTCCTTCAGAAGATAGCCAGAAACCGGATGCAGAAGCTCCGCAAGCGGAGGATGCTCCAATAGAAGTTGTAGGTACATGGACAGATGAAACACATACAAGCTGTACGTGGATCGTTAAGGCGGACTCATTCTGGAAATACACATTAAAAGAGTACAACTATAAGCCAAAAGATTCGAATGTGAAATTTTCAGGTTGGTACAATGTCCGCAATTCTCATGAACAAGGAGATAATGTAAATTCATGGGAAGCATATCCAGAAAGTGGAATTAAATTCACAGGACGTGGAATTGGACGCGGTGGTGAGACTCTTACTATTGAATTGGAGAACCGTTATCAGAAAGAGGGAATACTCACACTGAACAAATTTGATGAGTCTACCGGACAGGGAATGGAGAAAATCAATTTTGCTGTCAGTAAGAACGGTGTTGAGGAGGAAACGGTAACAACTGATAAATACGGAATCGCACAACTTCATATTCCGTTACAAGATGAGAACAAACAGAATCGAACAGCAACTGAGACGTATTTGTTGCGAGAGACAAACTTACCGACGGGATATGTAGACACAGGAGATATACAGATCACAGTTGAGATTGCCAATGGAACATTTAAAATCATTGATGCAAAATTGGTGGATAGGGAGGCTAACGAAAATCAGGAGGCTGTCAAGGCACCAGTTGATGGTAAGATAAACGGAAAATCTGTTCTGCTTCAGCGAGGAGATACCAGCCTTAATATCCGAAATTTTGCTAAAACAGGCACTCTGCATATCAAAAAGACATGGGGAAATCCAAATGATGCACTGATGGAAAAACAGGTGAAAATCAGATTGTATCAGAATGGAATTTCTACAGGACAGGAATTCCTGCTGAATGAAGAGAACGGATGGGAACACACAGTCGACAATGTTCCACTATTCCAGGACAGAAATCCGGTGGAATATAAGGTGGAAGAAATTGAGATAGGAAAGACACATTATTCTTCGGAATACGGGGATGGTTTCCTATATTATGAAGTTATTTATCCAGAGATTCAGTATTTCGATTCAAATGGACAACAAATATTCCCGAAGGATGAGAATGAGTTCAAGGATGTTTCCAAGATGGAACTGGAAGTGCAGAATCTGCATTTCAATCTTGCTGAACGAAGTTTCTTAAAGACGGATGATCTTCCAAGAAACCGACTTGCTGGTGCAGGTTTTCTGTTCTACAAAGTACCATATGATGATGTTACGAAAAAATATGCGGATGATACAGGATATACAGTAGATTATGACAATACACAGAGTAAGGACGATATCGTTCTGAAAAAGGATGGAAAAACGTGTACGACGTATCGTTCCTTAGAAACAGATGAAAATGGAATGCTTCAATTACCGGAGGACTTTGAGAACGGACGATACTGGATGGTAGAATCTGTTACTCCAAACAAAAAGGACAAAGCAGATAAAACCAAAACACAGTATCAGGATAACTTTAATTTATATATGGTCGATGTAGAATCCGATATTTTATTCCTATATGAGAAATCACCGATGACAAATACCTGGAGAGCTGTTTCGGACAGACATATCGTCAATCATCCGCAAAAAGGCGGGGTGACGGTTGAGATTACAAAGGAAGTCACTGGTCCACTTGGAAACCGCAAGAAGCCATTTGATATGGAAATTCTCTATTGGGAAGATGGTCAAAAGCTGCGTAGTAAGACACTTAGAACATCCTTGAAACATGGAGATAAAGTTACATTACAAAATGTAGATATATCTTCGGATATCATAATAACAGAAACTGTTGATACATCAAAATACGCTGTTTCGATTTCTAAAAAAGAAGAGAATGATAAGTATTCAAATCCAGTGCAGGCAACATCGAATGGAAATACAGCTGTCATGAAACAGCGGATTGAGGCTGCACGAGGAGATGTGATTGAATTAAAAATCACAAACAAAAACACACAATCAATACCGGAAACAGGGGTTCGTCTGGAAACAAGCAGGCATGTATGGTTACTATTTGCCATAAGTATTATCATGATTCTGTTTTTCAGAAGAAGACGGAAAATAAGATAAACACTGCTATGGAACAAAACTTGCAAAAATACATCAGACATTTTACATGTTTGTTGCATTGGAATAAAAAAATAAACCACTATAATAAAGGGTACAAACTAGTACCGTGGATGTCTGAGTTGACCTAAAACAAATAAATCCCCTAGAAGGGTTATGGGCATCCATTTTTATGGAAGGATAGGATGAAGAACGAAACTGAACGGTCAAATAAAAACAACAATATAGTACAGGAAACATCTGTAGCACAGGATATTGTTCAGTTGTTATTGAAGATTGCATTTATTGTCTTAGCAGTATTTCTTATTTTTACATTTCTCTATGGAATCGTAAGAATAAATGATGTCTCCATGAAACCGGCAATCAAAGACGGTGATCTGGTCATGTATTACCGATTGGATAAAAGGTTTATCTCCGGTGATGTTGCAGTGTTTGAAGCTGATGGCAGAACCACGACCGGACGTGTTGTGGCAGTAGCAGGAGACACCGTTGACATTACAAAAAACGGACTGAAGATAAATGGTGCAGAACAGATATCTCAGGACATTTACTTTGATACCACCCAGTTTAAAGATGGAGTGGATTTCCCGGTCACAGTCGGGAATGGCCAGGTATTTATACTTGGAGATAACAGACCACAGGCATCGGACAGCCGAATTTATGGCTGCATTGATATAAAAGATGTCAAAGGAAAAGTCATCGCGATTATTCGGAGCAGGGGAATTTAATTACTGGATCCGTTAATCAAATAAAAAACAAAATAATTTACAAGGGAGGAACTACAATGAGCATGAAAAAATTCACTAAGAAAATGCTCGCTATTGTCGCAGCAGGTGCTATGACAATGGGACTGGCAATGCCGGCATTTGCAGCAGGGGCAGACACAACGACAAAGGAAGCGTATATTACAAAGGTTTTTAACACTGAAGTAGCAAAGAACGTTGACTTTACATTTAGTGCAGTACAGCAGAAAAATGAAAATGGTGTTGATAACTTAGTAGAGACTAAAGCAGATGTTACAATTAACAAGGCTGAGTTTAAAACAACAGAAGGAACAGGTACTTTAACTAAAAGATGGGCTGTAACATTTCCTGAATATAGTGAAGCTGGTAAGTATAGTTACAAAGTAACAGAAACAGGAAACTCATTGAATCTTGACGATCAGGGTAAGAAAGAAAAAATGCTCATGTCCAGAGCTGAGTATCTTATGGATGTATATGTTTCCAATACAGCAGCTGGTGGTTATGAGATTTCCAATATCATTGTTAACAAAATTAAGAATGACCAGGGTACCGCTGAAGAAAGTCCTGTAAAAGTAGATATTGGTGATGGAGAAAATAACGGATTTAAATTCGAAAACACTTATGTTCAGGAAGCTGGTACAGGTACAAATCCTTCAAATCCAACACCGGATCCTGACTATACTGAAAATGGTTCATTGAAGATTTCTAAAAATGTTATAGGAAACGAAAGCTCAGATACAAGCTTTACTGCTTCTACTTCTGACGAATTTAATTTCACTGTAAATTTTGTATTCCCAGCAGGAACAGACAAAAACACACTTGGTGGTGTAAAAGTTGATGGAACTGATGTTACAATAAATGGTGACGGAGATGCTACATTAATTTTGAAGCATAACGAGACTAAGAAATTTACAGGTGTTCCAGTAGGAACTAAAATCATCGTAACTGAGGCTGCAAAAGCAAACTACAAAGGAAGTGCTGCTGTTGTAATTAATAATGAAGACAAAGTAGCTGTTGTTGCAACAAAATTTAATGAAGAGATTAAAGTATTGGATGAAGCTGCTAATACTGGTTATAAACTTGGTCAGAACAAGAACACTGTTGACGTAACCAACAGATACAACAACGTGCCAACAACTGGTATTATCATGAACACTCTTCCATACGTTCTGATGGTTGCTCTTTGTGCTGCAGCACTGTTTGGATTCGTTGCTTTCAAACGCAAAAAAGTACAGAAATAATTACATAAAA
>ERZ650918.2110-NODE-2110-length-14639-cov-4.981212_pt1 | contig 14639 bp, 8 predicted proteins | sample MGYA00514758_ERZ650918 | MGnify/ENA metagenome assembly ERZ650918 | reverse complement strand
TTTTATATTTGAAATCGCCGATTTTTAATCTTTCCGGCTCCATTTCAAGCGCTACAATATAACAATCTTCTCTGCCAGATCCGCCCGCATAAGCTTCCCCGTACAGTCCTCCCAGAATGATGATGTTGCCTGCGGAGATCACCGCACTGCCCGGGTAGACATCCCCCAGGACCACGATGCTGTTCTCGGTTTCTATGACTTCCCGGTTTTTGAGGGTTCCCTTGTAGAACTGCCCCTCGTCCCCGGTGGAAAGCTTTTTCTCCATATGCTGCAGAGCTTTGATAAAGTTCTTGTTCGTGGTCTCATCATGGCCCACGATACAGGCGATCCTCACATTGCTGTTCTTCCGGATGGTATCCAGGATGCGGATTTCTTCCACTTCGGTCACCTCCCGTCCCTCCATGGATAATGCCATGGTGGACGTACCGAAGAAGTTTTTCGCCTCTGTGAATTTCACCGCCAGTTCCTGCAGGATTTCTTCCAGGGAAGCATCCTCCCTCATCAGAAGAGTGATCCCGCTCTGATAGCTTTTGATCAATACTGCATCTTTCATTTTCTTATACCTGTCTTTTTATTTTCTTAATATCCGAAGTCCCACATTTGGCATTCATCTGTCTGTGTTATCTGACTCCGGATAGTTACATCTCATTGGATACTGCATTGTCGAGAGTATCCGCAGTACCTGTGATCAGATCATCCTCTTCCGCCAGTCCGTAATAATACTTGATAATATCTCTGGTGAACTGGGCTGCATAGTCTGAAGAATATCCGAAAGGTATTCTTGTGGCAATGGCGATCTCCGGATTCTCATACGGCGCATAGCAGATAAAAAGCGCATGGTTTGGTCGGGAAGCTGTCTGCTCTGCCGTACCGGTCTTACCTGCGGCATTTACCGCCAGATCATTAAAGTACTTTTTATTTTCCACCACCTGACGCATTCCCAGATGGAACGCATCCCAGTATTCCTGCGGCAGGTCAATCTGATTTCTCACTTCTGCATGGTACTCTTTCAACAGATTGCCCTGGGAATCTGTTGTCTTATCCAACAGGGTCAGATTATAGCAGGTCCCGCTGTTGGCAATGGTAGTGACATATCTGGCCAGTCCAACGGTAGTGTAGCTGTTGCTGCCCTGTCCGATGGCAGAACGTACCGGATCCTTGGTGGATATATCCGGTGCATATTCTCCGATCTCCACTCCCGATTTATCTGTCAGTCCATACAGATCCGCATATTTGCTCAGGGTATCCAGACCCGCTTCCTCATTATAGCTTCCGGTTCTGGTAGCCAGCTGGTAGCCCACATTGTAGAAGAAGTAGTTACAGGAATCCTTGATGGCAGATGTCACATTTTCATAGCCATGTCCGGAAATTTTCCAGCATCTGGGGGATGGTGTGATCTCGGTAAAAGTACCGACACAGTTCACACGGCTCTGAAGATTAATCACATTCTCCAGAAGTCCCGCTGTAGCGGATACAATCTTGAACGTGGAACCGGGTGCTGCCTTATACTGGGTGGCAAAATTCAGCTGTGGGCTGGACTTGTCCGCATTCAGCTGCGCATAATACTCCGCATCCACGGTATTCGCCATTTTGTTATTGTCATATCCCGGATAAGACACCATAGCCAGCACATCTCCCGTATTGACATCCGTAATGACTACAGAGGCATTGCAGGGATCCAGTGCCAGTTGGGCCGGTGTGATCTCCAGATTATTGATCCGGTTCATCATAAACTGATATGCCGACAATTTACCGGAATACAGTGCTTCTTCATCCTCAGCCGGGATGTCCACCACCTGCTGTTCACACAGGAGCATACAGATCTGTTTCCCGGTGATCTTGTCATTTAAAAGCATATACTTGTAGAAACGTTTCTGGAACTCCGTGGTATGGTCGATGGCATTAATGGTGTAATCCAACAGTTTGTCATAAACTTCTGTAGAATCCGAATATTTGTCATTCAGATCCAGCTTGCTGACATCGATCCAGTTCATGGCGATGCAATACTGCAGATACTCCTTTAAGGAGATCACTTCCTCCTTCGCCCAGGCCGTCTGCGTAGCATCGTTATCATCCACCAGTTCCTTCATGATCACGCCTTCCTCCCGAAGGAGGCTTACGATATTACTCTGGTAAACCTGATATTCCTTGGAAAGCTTGCTATAGGGAGTTGCCCCTTCTGTAAGTTCGTAAGTCAGTCTGTCGTAAACACCCTGCTTATACTCCAGATAAGCGGCATAGACTGCCTTTTCCGTCTCTCCGGCATCTTCTGCCTCGAAATGTTTTCTGTCCAGGATATTGTTGTTGATCATGGCAAAATACACGTCATAGATCGGGATCTTAATGGACGAGCTCTTGGCATTCTCCGGCAGATTGAATTCTTTGGCGTTGATGATCTTGCTTGCCACCAGACCGGCCAGCTTCTGTTCGATGATATTATATACCGCCTCCGTAAGATCCTTATCGATGGTCAGGTAGACATCCGCTCCCGGCTGTGCCTCTTTCCGCTCTAAAATAGTGATCACCTTACCGGTATTGTTCACCACCACTTTTTCACTGCCCTTGGTACCCTGCAGAGTAGTCTCCATATATGCCTCAATACCACTCTTACCTACCACATCATTGATGGTATAGGTATCCTCCAGGCCGCCTTCCGTCACCACCTGGTCATTTAACTCTGCCAGTTCATCGGAAGAGATTTTGCCGGTATATCCCAGCACATGGGCGAAATATTTGCTGTCTATGTAGTGGCGCACCGTATCCTCTACGATGGACACACCGTCCAGCTGGTCGGAATTCTCCATGATCACCGCCACTGTCTCCGCACTGACATTGGTAGCCACAGTGGTTCCCACATATTTCCGGAAGGAGGTCAGATTCATGGCATACCGGATGGTTACCATCTGCAGCCACTCCTCTTTGGTATAACCTTTCCCCGGCACGAAGGGGGTCTTGGTGTTATCGGGATCTTCGTACTGACCGATAGCAAAGCCCTTGGCACGGCTTAAGTACTCTATCAGTTCCTGGGCTGTCATGGCTTTTTCTTCTTCACTAAGCTCGTCTATGGTTCTGTATCCAAGCACATCCGCCTGAAAACGAAGCAGCGCCGTGCCATCCACGGAATAGGCATAATCGCCGTCTTCATCAATAATGATCTTAAAATCCGTGATCACACTGTCACCGTTTTTCTCGATCAGCTTTATCAGCCGATAGACAACGTCATTGACCTTTGCGTTCTTATTCCGGCTGGACTCAAACACATCCTCGATCTTCACAGAATAAGCCAGTTCATTTTCCGCCAGTACATTGCCGTTCCTGTCCAGGATCCGTCCTCTGGTACTGGATATATCCCTGGTCTTCTCGATCTGAAGGATAAAGTCGTTCAGATACTCTTCTCCGTTTACGATCTGCAGGTTGAAACAGCGGTAAAGCAGAACACCGGCAAAAAAAGCAAACAGTATCATAAGTACTGTCAGTCTGCTGGTCACAATATTAATAATGTGATCTCTAATTTCACGAAACAAATTTCTGTGCGCTCCTTTTTTCCTTCTCCTCCAGTTTCTGATTAATCTTCAGGATCAGAGGATACAAAATAATCGTAACAACGATGGTGTAAAGTGCCTCCGGCAGGATCACACTTGTAAAATAATACGGGAAATGAAAACGCCCTCTCAAAAGAAACATCAGAATGTAACAAATCAATCCATAAGAAATGTCGCTGACAATAATAAGCGCCAACGGCAGCTTGATATCCTCCGGATAAAAGATCCGGCTGAATTTCCCGTTAACAAAGCCTATGTACATCATGACCATGGCATAAAATCCCAGGAAACTTCCGAAAAAAATATCACATAAAAGCCCGCAGGAAAATCCGATCAGCAGTCCCTCCTTCTCCCCTCTCATAAATCCGAAGGAAGAAGTCAGAATGATCATCAGATTGGGAATGATTCCGCCCATTGCCAGGCTGTTAAATACACTGCACTGCAAGACAAAAAATAAAAGGATCAGAAGAACCACTACAATCTTGCGCAGGAAGCTGCTGTTATTCTCCATCTGCGCCTCCTCCCGGAACCTGCTGTTTCTTGTCCGTGATCACCAGCACCTCACTCAGATGCTCGAAATCCACCACCGGAGTCAGGTATCCGGATTTCGTCAGATTGTTGGTATCTTTATTGATGGTACTGATATAGCCGATCAGGATATTGGGAAGGTATTTATCACTGATATCGGATGTAACTACCTTATCTCCCTCTGCCACTGCATCCTGGCTGTCCACCAGCTTGCTGAAAGGAATCACTCCCTGGGCCATCATCTGCAGATCTCCGGATACGATCAGATTGTCACCCGTGGCAAGTGTCATACCGCTGACATTAGAATTGTCGGAAATAATGGAAGTCACCCGGGACCAGTTCGGTCCTACGGACGTAATGCGTCCCACCAGACCGCCTCCGGCGATCACATTCATATCATCCGCCAGCCCATCATTAGAGCCTTTGTCAATGACAAAAGAAGAATACCAGTTGCCGGAATCTCTGCTGATGATCCGGGCACCGATCTTATTGTAGTCCCCGTATTCTTCATCAAGCTCCAGCAACCCTCTCAGTTCATTCAGTTCATATTTGTCCTGCTGCAGCAGAGTGTTCTCTTCCGTCAGGGAAGCCACCTGCTCCTTCAGGGCACTGTTCTCCGCTAAAAGCGTCCGGATCTGCACCAGTTCATCGGAACGATTTGCCAGCCATTCTCCGGCCTTGGCGATCCCCTGTTCAAAGGGTACGATCACATATCCCACCACTCTGTTGAACGGTCGGTTAAATACATTGGTTCCAAAGGTCACCAGCATCATGATGGTGCAGAGGATAGTTAAAATAAAAAGGAGATATTTACTCGGTAAAGTAAACCTCTCCCCTTTTCTTTTTACGACTGGGCTCATTTACTCATCCCTTCAATTGCATAAGCTACCGTTTTATAGTTATCATCCTTGATGATCTTGGCAAGTCCTGTTGCCACGCTGGTCAGCGGATTCTCAGCCACATTCACATGCAGTCCGGTACCGGTTGCCAGTCTCTCTGCCAGATGACTTACCTGGGATGCTCCTCCGGTCAGATAAATACCGTGACGGTAAATATCCGCTGCCAGTTCAGGGGGTGTTCTCTCCAGTATCACCTTTACATTATCAATAATGGTATTAAAGTGCTCTTCCAGAGACTCGTCCACCATTCTTGTGGGAATCTCGCGCTCCACCGGCAGGCCGGTGACAATGTCTCTGCCGTATACGACAGCACCCTTTCCTTCTTCTTCCAGTTCCTTCAGGGCAATCTTCACATTCTCCGCCGTCTTGCCACCGATGATCAGAGAGAATTCTCTTCTGACTGCCGCACGGATGGCATCATCAAATTTCATGCCGCCCACCTTGATCAGACGGCTCAGTACGATACCGCCCAGTGACAGGATGGAGATTTCCGTGGTCTCATAGCCGACATTCACCACCAGGACGCCCTGGGAATTTTTTACATCGATATCCAGACCCAGACCGTCTGCCACGGCCTTCTCCACTACCATGATCTTCTTGGCCTTTACGTTAGCTCCTTTGATCAGATCATAGAATGCTCTTTTTTCCACCTCGGTAACATCCGTAGGCACTGCAATGAAGAAATCAGAAGGCTTGGTATTGCCCTTCTGCAGATCACCGATAAAATACTTTACCAGCGTCTCCATATTTTTGATATCCGCGATCACACCATTGGAAAGCGGATAAGAAATATGAATATTGCTGGGAGCTTTCTCATACATTTCAAATGCAGAGTTACCATAAGCAAATAAAGTATTCTTATTCTCGATGGCAATCATATTTTTTTCGATCATGATATTGTCATCATTGCGGTTATAGATCTTTATATTGTTGGTACCAAGGTCGATACCAAATGCATTGTTTGCCACTGTCGTTATCCCTTTCTTATATCAAAAATTTTTGCTCTCTGAAGCTAGTATACCTGTTATCGCCAATAATAATGTGGTCTAACAGCGGAATGTCCATCTGGGTTCCCACCTTTGCCACATTTTCCGTCAGCTCCCTGTCGGATCTGCTGGGAGTGGGATCTCCGCTGGGATGATTGTGCACGAGGATAAGACTGACTGCCTTGTCCTTTAACGCCTCCAAAAATATCTCTCTGGGAGAGATCAGTGCCATATTGACGCTGCCGTCCGACAATTTCTTCTCACGGATCAGCTGTCCTTTGGCATCCAGACAGAGCAGATACACACATTCGGTATCCCTGTGTCTGAGTTTTTCCATAAAATATTCCGCCACATGATCCGCTCTGGTGAAGCAGATCCCCTCTCTGGCTTTGGCCCGGCTCATCCTGTTGGACAGTTCGGCAATGCATTTTAGTTTCACCGCTTTCACCATGCCGATGCCCCGGATCTCCATCAGTTCTTCCACACTCACATCATGCAGACCCAGCAGTCCTTCTCTCGGATAGGTGGCCAGTGCCAGTACCTTCTCAGCCAGCGCCACCGCGGAATCCTCCTTCGTCCCGGTTCGCAGAATCACCGCAAGCAATTCCGCCTCCGTAAGATTCTCCGGTCCGAACTGCAGAAATCTCTCATAGGGAAGTCCCCGGTCTGTATTTACCTGTACATTCTTCTCGGGCATAAGTCTCCTTCTGCCTGCTCCGACGTATGCTGCCTAACGGATAAAACGGTATACCACAAACGCTATGATCACACCGATCACACTGGCGATCGTGATGTTAAACTCCAGCCCGAAAGTCAGAATAATGAAACCGAGATTCAGTTCCACTGGACTGCTGAGGCCGAAATTCTGTCCGTAATTCAGAAAAGTACCGTCGAAATAAGTCCCTATAAATCTGCCGATCACAAATCCGATCAGTACCAGGACGATCAAAACCCAATTAATTCTCTTCAAGGTAGTTCCTCTTCTTTCTTCTGTGTACTCTCCATGGCTGAACAGTCTCCCCGTGAGCCTGTCTTCCATACGTCTTTTTATACTATCACAAAAAGCTTCTTCTGTACACAAATTTAGTAGATTTTATTTTGCGCTTTTTCTACAGGATTCGTATTTTTCAATGTAGTTCTACATGCTTTCCGGATCTGTTCTTCCGTCACAAGACCTTTTTGTACCAGTACCTGCAGGGATTTCAGAATACCGAATTTGGCATGCTGCCAGGTCAGTCCGCCCTGGAAATACACTGCATACGGAGGCTTGATGGGGCCGTCCGCAGACAGCTCAATGGAGGAACCGGAAACAAATGCTCCCGCTGCCATAATGACCTGTGCATCATATCCCGGCATATCCCAGGGTTCCGGTGTCACATGACTGTCTACCGGTGCCGCCGCCTGAATTCCCTGGCAGAAGCCGATAACCCCCTCAGGCTGACCGAAGGTCACTGCCTGAATGATATCGTGTCGGCTCTCACTGCCGTTCGGTACTACCGCAAAACCTAATTTTTCATAGACATTGGCTGCAAAGATCGCACCCTTCAGTGCTCCCGCCGTCACCGTGGGAGCCAGGAAAAATCCCTGATAAAAATCTTTCAAAATGCCAAGGGAAGCGCCGACTTCCTTGCCCAGCCCCGGAGAGGTCAGACGGTATGCCGCATTTTCCACACATTCTTTCTTTCCAGCAATATATCCGCCGATAGGAGCCAGTCCGCCTCCGGGGTTCTTGATGAGAGATCCTACGATCATATCCGCACCCACGTCGGAAGGTTCTATAGTCTCCACGAATTCTCCGTAGCAGTTATCCACCATGCAGATCACATCCGGCTTGATGTCTTTGATAAAGGCGATCAGCTCGCCGATCCGCTGTACGGACAGGGTGGGTCTGGTCTGGTAGCCCTTGGATCGCTGAATCGTTACCAGATGAGTTTTCTCATTGATATTCTCACGGATTTTATCGTAATCAAAGCTTCCGTCCGGCAGCAGATCCACCTGGCGATAAGTCACACCGTATTCTGCCAGCGATCCCTTCGACGGGCGGATACCGATGACTTCTTCCAGCGTATCATAGGGTTTGCCTACCGGGGACAACAGTTCGTCTCCAGGTCTTAAATTGCTCATCAGAGCCAATGCCAGTGCATGCGTGCCGCAGGTGATCTGAGGGCGCACCAGTGCATCCTCCGTATGGAAAGTCGCTGCATAGACAGCCTCCAGGGTATCTCTTCCAAGATCGTTGTAGCCGTAACCGGTAGTGCCCAACAGGCAGGCCTCACTGACCTGATGCTGCTGCATGGCATTTACCACCTTTAACTGATTGTATTCCGCGTTACTATCCACTTCATCAAAGCGGTCTCTTAAACTTTTCTCAATGGTGCAGCCGTAATCATATACGGTCTTGCTGATTCCCATAGACAGGTAGATCTCTTCATTACTGCTTCTCATAAATCTCTTTTTCTCCTAATTCTCCGATCATGTATTCCAATATTTTCTCTTCGTTATAATCAAACCGGCCCTTGTCGATCCAGGTGACTTCACTCTCTCTGCGAAACCATGTCAGCTGTCTCTTGGCAAAATGCCTGGTATCCCGTTTCAAGGTATAGACCGCATCTTCCAGGCTGCATTCTCCATCCAGATATTCCAGAATCTCCTTGTAGCCCAGTCCCTGCATGGACGTCATGCCCTTACGGCATCCCATATCCTTCAGTTGTCTTACCTCATCCACCAGACCCTGTGACATCATTTCATCGATTCTGTCCTCGATCCGTGCATACAGCTTTTCCCGGTCGTCCGTCAGCACAAAATAGCTGAAATTATAGGGACTTGTCCGTTCTTTTTCCCTCTCGTTGTGTACAGAGATCGGTTCTCCTGTCAGTTCATAATATTCTAAAGCACGGATGGTTCTCTTGATATTATTGGCATGAATATTCTCCGCCGATACGGGATCGACCTTCTTCAGCATCTCATGCAGACTCTCCGGTCCCTGTTCTTCTGCCAGAAGTTCCAGTTTTTTTCGATATTCGGTGTTCTCTTCGTTTTCCGTAAAATCAATGCCCCGAAGCACCGCCTGAATGTAAAATCCGGTGCCTCCCACCAGAATAGGGATATGGCTCCTGTCATATATCTGCTCCATACATTCCAGACAATGTTTCTGGAACACTACTACATTGAATTCTTCCCAGGGCTCCAGAATATCGATCAGATGATGGGGCACCCCCTCCATCTCCTCCGGACGGATCTTGGCAGAACCGATATCCATATGTTTATATACCTGCATGGAATCTGCCGACAGGATTTCTCCGTTTATGGCTTTTGCCAGCGCGATGGACAGTTTTGTCTTTCCCACAGCTGTCGGCCCGGTCAGGACCACCAGTGGTTTCTTTTTATTCTGTATTACCGACATTATTTTTTCCTTACTCTTTTTATCCTGCTATCCGTTGTTCTGGGTACAGTTTGCTGCATCGATGGCGATGACCAGCATCAGACCCTCCAGTTCATCCTGTGGATCGGAGAAATTAATAGTATACGTATCTCCCCAGTGAAACAGTTCTTTAGAGATATGGATGATACTGCTGCATCCATTGTATACATCATAATCCCATCCCAGAAAATCTCCCTCCACGCGCCAGCCGTTATAGTCGATCTCATATCTGGGCTTGAAAAAAGAAAACTGTTTGCGGATTTCACCACGGACCCGGCCACCGATCTCGATTTCAAAGGCCGGAAGAAAGGTAAGCAGCCGCTGTCTGATCACTCCCAGTTCATGGTTATTTCTGTCGTATACATGAAGCTGGTGTCCCAGGGAGAAAAACTCCGCTTTTACAAAATATTTTGGATTTTCATTTTCATCATAGACATCATAGGAATCTGTCCAGGAAAACACTCTCTGTTTGATCAGTAAACGCATTATACTATCCTCTTAAATTTCTTCTCCAGATCTGTCTCCGTCATGGTAATAATAGTGGGTCTGCCGTGGGGACAGTTGTAGGGATTATCCAGGGTCAGAAGTTCGTCGATCAATTTCTCCGCCTCCTGAAAGCTCAGACGGTTATTTCCTTTGACCGCCGCCTTGCAGGACATGGATGCAATCTTTTCCTCAATGACCTGAAAACTTCCGCGATTGCCGGTCTCATGGGACAGTTCATCCAGCACTGCCAGGAACAGTTCCCTCTCACTGCATCCGTAGAGATCCACTGGCACACTACGGAGGGCATATTCGTTGCCTCCGAAAGCATCAATCTCAAATCCCAGCTGTGCAAAAGCATCCTCATAGGTGTGCAGAATGCTTTCCTCCTGCCCTGTCAGGCTGACAATAATCGCCGGCATCAGACGTTGGGACACCACACTCTTTTCATAAAACTGTTTCATCAGGCGTTCATATTTTACCTTTTCATGAGCCGCATGCTGGTCAATGATGAACAATTTGTCTTCAAACTGGATCAGCCAGTAAGTATCAAAGACCTGACCGATAATCCGGTAACGGCTGCGATTCTGCATGGACAACAGTTTTTCCTCGAACAGATTCAACTGCTGGGTATTTTTGATCTCCGGTTCCGGGGCGGCAGCTGCATCCTGCGACGATGCCGTGGGCTGTCCGGAAGCAGTTGTTGTGGCCATCTGTTCCTGTACCGGGTTCTTCCTGTCTTCCGGCGGCACTGCCTCCACGAAGAAATCATCTTCCTGCGGTACGGCTGTGGTGCTGACTGCTTTGGAAACTTCTGGTGTATTACCGTACAGGACGGCCTGCGTTTTTTTCACCGTCACAGTTCCTGCAACACCCACTGTGGAGTTCTCTATTAGCTCCGGCTTGCGGATACTGGTCTGTACCCCGGCATGATTTTCCTGCCAGACAGGTTTCTGTATAAATTCTCTCCGGTCCCTGGAAGCTGCTTCATATTTTGCTGCCTCCATGACACGATAGCTTTCTTCTCTCTTTTTTTCAAATACTTCCGGTGTGTGTTCTTTCCAGGAAGCTCTTCTCTCTTCCTGTTCTTTCTTCTGGATTGCCTTTTCATCCTCCAGAGAAGCATCCGGGATCATCTCCCGGTTCCGCAAAGTGATGGCGATCTTCTCACTGAGCATTCTGGCAAATGCCATGCCGTCAGAGAACCGCACATCCATTTTGGAAGGATGTACGTTCACATCCACCGTCTCCGTATCCATGGTGATATGCAGTACGCACAGTGGAAACTTATGCTGCATCAGATACTGCTTGTAGCCTTCCTCGATAGCCTTGGCGATCACACCGCTGCGGATAAAACGACCGTTGATAAAATAGATCTCGAAGTTACGGTTGGAACGCACCAGTACCGGTTTGCCCAGATATCCTTCGACTTTGATGCCGTTCTCTTCGATCTGGATAGGCACCAGCTCTGCGGCAATCTCCCTGCCGTAGATCCGGTAAATTACCTCCCGCAGGTCACCGTTTCCGGAGGTATGGAATCTGGTCTGGTTTCCCAGTACGAATTTAAACGAAATATCCGGTCTCGACAATGCCAGATGTTCCATCAGATCCGTGATATAACTGCCCTCTGTGGCAGGCTGTTTTAAGAACTTCCGGCGTACCGGCGTATTAAAAAACAGGTTCCGCATGAGGAACGTTGTGCCGTCCGGTGCACCGATTTCATCAATGGATTGCTCCCGCGCCCCTTCCAGTACCATGCGGGTACCCGTGAGATTTTCCTTTCGCTTGGTAATGATCTCCACCCGGGAAACTGCCGCGATACTGGATAAAGCCTCACCACGGAATCCCAGACTCGCAATATGGTTCAGATCATCCGCATCCTCTATTTTACTGGTGGCATGGCGCAGGAACGCGGTAGGCAGCTGATCTCTCTCGATACCGCAGCCGTTATCCGTCACGCGGATGAATTCAATGCCGCCTTCCTTTGCCTCCACCGTGATTGCTGTAGATCCGGCATCAATGGCATTCTCCACCAGTTCCTTTACCACACTGGCTGGTCTCTCCACCACCTCACCGGCAGCGATCCTGTCGATCGTCCGGGAGTCCAGTACATGTATTCCCATAAATCTCCTCCCTTATGCTTTCTAGCCGTTCCAGCGGTTCTTTAACTTATTCTGCAGGCGGTACAAAGTATTCAGTGCATCCAGCGGTGTCAGAGTCGTTACTTCGATCTCCATCAGTTCCTTCAGCACATCCTCGTCCGTCACCGTATCAAACAGAGACATCTGTGCCAGATCCACCTCATCATATTTTGGCTGTTTTTTTGCTTTCCCCTCGCCCTTATTATCAATGGCGATACTCTGCACCTTTTCGGTGATATCATTGTCGGACAGCTGTTCCACGATCTCTTTTGCACGGTCAATGACCATATCCGGCACACCGGCCAGTTTGGCCACCTGGATACCGTAGCTCTTGTCTGCACCGCCCTTTACGATCTTACGCAGGAATACAATATCGTCTCCGCATTCCTTGACTGCGATGCAGTAGTTGTTGACATTGTTCATTTTGCCTTCCAGCTCGGTCAGCTCATGATAATGGGTGGCAAACAGTGTCTTCGCTCCCAAAAGCTTTCGATTACTGATATGTTCGATCACTGCCCAGGCAATGCTCAGGCCATCAAAGGTGGACGTGCCTCTTCCGATCTCATCCAGGATCAGGAGACTTTTGGATGTGGCATTCCGTAAAATATTCGCCACCTCATTCATCTCCACCATGAACGTGGACTGCCCGCTGGCCAGGTCATCCGACGCACCCACACGGGTAAAGATTCTGTCTACAATGCCGATGTTGGCACTTCTGGCAGGCACGAAACAACCGATCTGTGCCATCAGCACGATCAGTGCCGTCTGACGCATATATGTGGATTTTCCCGCCATATTCGGACCGGTGATGATGCTGATACAATGACTTCCATTATCCAGATAGGTGTCGTTGGCAATGAACATGTCATTAGTGATCATCTGTTCCACCACAGGATGTCTGCCATCCTTGATATCAATGACACCTTTTTCATTTAACTTCGGGCGTACATAGTGATTGCGCTCAGACACCAGGGACAGGGATGCATAAACATCCAGCTTTGCAAGCGCCTTGGCAGTATTCTGGATACGTACCAGTTCCTGTGCGATGGTATCCCGGATTCTGCAGAAAATATCATACTCCAGTGTCTGAAGCTTGTCCTCCGCATTTAAGATCGTATCTTCCAGTTCTTTTAATCTCGGTGTGGTATACCGCTCCGCATTGGCAAGGGTCTGCTTGCGGATATAATCCTCCGGCACCAGATCCTTGTAGGAATTGGTCACCTCAAAGAAGTAGCCGAACACATTATTTTTTTTGATTTTGAGATTCTTGATTCCGGTACGTTCTCTGTCTTCTTCCTCCAGCTGGACCAGCCATTGTTTGCCGTCATGTTTGGCTGCACGCAGATGATCTATAGTCTCATCGAACTGATCCTTGATCATTCCGCCTTCACGAATAGATATGGGCGGTTCCTCAACGATCGCCTCGTCAATCAGCTGATAAATGTCCTCCAGTCCATCGATTTCTTCCCGGATGGCTGCCAGCTCCTCTTTCTGGAAGCCCGCCAACACCGTCTTGATAGGCGGCAGCATCTGCAGAGAGTTACGAAAAGCGATCAGATCTCTGGGGTTTGCCGTCTTATAAGTTACTTTGCTGAGCAGTCGTTCCAGATCGTAAACCGGATTCAGGTACTCTCTGATCTCGTCCCGGGAGATGGAATCCTGATTCAGTTCCTGGATTGCATCCAGGCGTTTCTCCATTTCTTCCTTATCAATCAGAGGCTGCTCAATATAGTTTCGCAGCAATCTGCCGCCCATGGCCGTCTTCGTCTTGTCCAGTACCCACAACAGAGACCCTCTCTTCTGCTTTTCCCGCAGTGTCTCTGTCAGTTCCAGATTTCTTCTGGTGGAACTGTCCAACAGCATGTATTTGCTGGTAAGATAGGGAGAAATATGAGTAAAATGTTCCAGATCCGTCTTCTGGGTATCATATAAATATTGCAGTAATGCTCCTGCTGCCAGAATTCCTGTAGGAAATTCCTCAACACCGAGGCCGATCAGAGTATTCACCTTAAAATGTCTCATAAGGATCCGCCGGCAGCCGTCATCATCGAACATGTGAGACTCCAGTGAGCTGACCGACATATGTAACCGGGACTTCAAGTCCTCCACATCATATCCGCTGACCAGAAAGGCCTCATTGCAGATGATCTCCGAGGGCTCATATTTCATCAGTTCGTCCTTCAGTTTCCGCAGGTCTTCTACCTCTGTCACATAATAATCTCCGGTAGTGACATCCGCTGCGGAAATGCCGATTCCATCCGAGGTATAGGCAATGCACATCAGGTAATTGTTCTTGCTGGCTTCCAATGACTGGACATCCAGGTTGGTCCCCGGGGTCACCACACGGATAACCTCTCTCTTCACCAGTCCCTTTGCCAGCTTTGGGTCCTCCACCTGTTCGCAGATGGCTACTTTATAGCCCCTGCTGACCAGTCTGGCCAGATATGTCTCCACCGCATGATAGGGAATACCACACATAGGAGCACGTTCCTCCAGTCCACAGCTTTTTCCGGTCAGTGCAATTTCCAGCTCTTTGGATGCTACTATAGCATCGTCAAAGAACATTTCATAAAAGTCTCCCAGGCGATAAAAAAGGATGCAGTCCTTATACTGCTCCTTGGTCTCCATATATTTTTGCA
>ERZ650918.2096-NODE-2096-length-14751-cov-4.936854_pt1 | contig 14751 bp, 10 predicted proteins | sample MGYA00514758_ERZ650918 | MGnify/ENA metagenome assembly ERZ650918 | reverse complement strand
CAAATCCCTGTGGTATTCATTATTCAGCGTCATGCGGTCATATTCCGGATGGCCCGCTACAAAAATCTTTTTGCCCTCTTCCGCCATTGCCAGGAATACGCCGGCCTTCTCCGATTCTGCCAGGATCGTCAGATCCTTACAGGCATGAATGGCCTCCGACGGAGTCTCGGTATGACGGCTGTGCGGAGCCATGAAAATATCATCAAATCCCCGGACCAACGGAACTTTCCGGTTGGATACCTTATGCGCATAGACGCCGAACAGCTTCTGGGACAATTGTCTCTTGTTGATTCCGTAATAATGATAAAATCCGGCCTGTGCCGCCCAGCAGATATGTAAGGTGGAGGTCACATGGGTCTCCGCCCAGTCCAGGATCTGGCAGGTCTCCTCCCAGTAATCCACTTCCTCGAAGGTAATATCCTCCACCGGTGCTCCGGTAACAATCAGTCCATCGAATTTACGATCCCTGATCTCATCAAAGGTAGTGTAAAACTTGTTCAGATGGCTGGCCGGGGTATTCAGTGACACATGGGTCTTGGTGTTCATGAAAGTGACATCCACCTGCAGCGGTGTATTGGACAACGCCCGCAGCAGCTGCAGCTCCGTATCCTGCTTTACCGGCATATTGTTCAGGATCAGTACCTGCAGGGGACGCATGTCCTGATGTACCGCACGAAATTCGTCCATGACGAATATATTTTCATTTTCCAGTATCTCTTTGGCAGGCAGATCATTTTGTGTTTTGATAGGCATTTTATTTTCCTCCGGGTCTTTCTTGCTTATTCCTCGTAAGGAATATTATAGGTTCTCAGAAATTCCTCTTCTGTCAGAATGGGAACCTGTAATTCTTTTGCTTTTTTATTTTTCGATGATGTAGATGTAATATCATTGTTGATCAGGCAGGTGGTCTTGCCGGTGACACTTCCGGTCACCTTGCCGCCTTTTTCCTCAATGACCTCTTTCAGATCATTCCGGCTGGCATAATGGTTCAGGCTTCCCGTCACCACGAAGGACATTCCTGCCAGTGTCTGTGCACTCTCATCGATCTGTGGTGTCTCTATCGTCAGGATTTCCTTCAGATGAGCTATTTTCTCCAGATTTTCCGCATCCCGCATATAATCCGTAAATGTAGATGCCAGCACCTCTCCCACACCGGGAATGGCACTCAGTGTTTCTTCGTCCGCTGCCTGCATTCGTTCCAGATCGTAATCAAAATAACGGCACAGCACCTTGGCATTGGCCACGCCGATTCCTGCGATCCCCAGTCCATAGATCAACCGGGGCAGCGTGGTATGTCTTGCAGTCTCGATACTGTCCATCATATTCTGATAGGATTTTTCTCCGAATCCTTCCATTCCGGTAATGACCTCCTTGTAACGGTCCAGCCGGAACAGATCCGCATATTCATGGATAAAGCCCTGATCGATCAGCTTCTCCAATGTTGCCTCGGAGAGTCCGTCAATATTCAGCGCATCTCTGCTGACGAACAGAGTGTAGGATTTGATCTCCTTGGCCGGGCATTTCTCATTGGTGCAGTACAGAGACTGTACCTCATTCATCTGTCGGATCTCCGTGGGCTGTCCGCACACCGGACACACCTTTGGAATCTCCACATTATCACTGCCTGTCAGATTCTCAGCGATCTGGGGAATGATCATGTTGGCCTTATAGACCGTGATATGGTCTCCGATTCCCAGTCTGAGGGATCTCATGATACTGATATTATGCACGGAAGCGCGGCTCACCGTTGTGCCTTCCAGTTCCACCGGCTCAAAAATAGCTACCGGATTGATCAGACCGGTACGGCTGGCGCTCCACTCGACCTCTTTTAATGTAGTCTCCCGCAGTTCATCCGCCCATTTGAAAGCAATGGAATCTCTGGGGAACTTCGCGGTTCTGCCCAGGGACTGCCCGTAGCTGATACTTTCATAAGTAAGTACCAGACCGTCGGAAGGAATATCGTAGTGCTCGATCTTGTGTTCAAAATCTTCAATGGCAGATAAAATGTTCTCTTCCGTTACTGCCACATGTTCCACCACTGCAAAGCCCTGCTCCTGCAAAAAAGCAAACTGGGCTTCCTTGGAATCATGAAAATCCACACCATCCGCCTTTACCAGCGTAAAAGCAAAAAAGCGGACATTCCGTCTGGCCGTGATCTCATTGTTGAGCTGCCTCACAGAGCCGCTGCACAGATTTCGGGGATTCTTGTATTTTGCCTCTGCATCTGCGATCTCCCCGTTGATCTTCTCAAAATCACTATAGGTGATCACCGCTTCTCCCCGCAGGATCAGTTCTCCGGTATAGGAAATATTCAGCGGAAGATTCTTAAAAGTACGGGCGTTATTTGTAATGACCTCACCGATCTCGCCATTTCCACGGGTAACCGCTTTTGCAAGTTTTCCTTCACGATACGTCAATACAATGGTCAGCCCGTCCAGTTTCCAGCTAAGAATTGCAGGATTGCCTTGCAGCCAGTCCCGCAGTTCTTCCCGGCTTTTCGTCTTGCCCAGAGACAGCATAGGACTCTCATGGCGCTCCTTGGGAAGCTCATCCACCGCTTCATAGCCTACGTTTACCGTAGGACTGTTGGCCAGGGTAACGCCTGTCTCTTTTTCCAGTTCCACCAGTTCATCATAGAGCTTGTCGTATTCGTAGTTGCTCATGATCTCCTGATCCTTGGCGTAATAGCTTTCGGAAGCTGCATTCAGTTGTTCTACCAAATCTTTGATCCGGTCTATTTTGGAAGACTGCATCTTGTATTCCTGCCTTTATATATTTTAATTGTGATTTAACATTCCGGTGTCTCTTTGAAGCTGTTCCAGCTCTTCTCCGGTGACCTCGCGCCACTTTCCCGGCTTCAGATCCCCCAGCAGAATGTTCATGATCCGGATTCTTTTCAGCGCTTTTACCCGGTATCCACAGGCTTCACACATCCGCCGGATCTGTCTGTTGACTCCCTGAGTCAAAACGATACGGAAGGTAAATTTTCCGATCTGTTCCATCTCACATTCTCTGGTAGTGATGTCCAGATCTTTCAGATAAATACCTTTCGCCATTTTCTCCAAAAAATCGGGTGTTATTTCCCTATCTGTCTTTACGATATATTCTTTTTCATGACGGTTGGCGCCCCGCATCATGGCATTGATCAGATCTCCATCATTGGTGAGCAGGATCAGGCCTTCGGAATCTTTGTCCAGACGTCCCGCATAGGTCAGCCGTTCCGGATAGCGGATCATATCCATGATCTTTTTCTCTGCATGAGGATCTCTCTCCGTGCAGGTCACTCCCACCGGCTTGTAAAATGCCAGTACCTTCTGTGTCTGTTTTCCCTGCAGAATCTTCTTACCCACCTGCACGGTGTCCGTTTCTTCCACCTGCTGTCCCATTCCGGCCACCTGACCGTTGACCAGTACTTTTCCCTGTTCGATCAGCTTATCCGCATCTCTTCGGGAACATACACCGCACTGTGCCAGATATTTATTCAGACGCATTCTATTCCTCATTCCTTTCCGAAGCCCTTAACTTCCGGGCTACAGACACACGGCCGCAAGTATATGTTTTCACGCTTCCACACCGTCTGCCACTTCGAAGTCACTGAGACTTTTGACTTTGGGAATACCGTTTCCGTTTGCCACACCCAGCTTTGCGGTCTCATCTGCCAGCTCGTTGTATTTTACCTTCGAATGAGCCGGTACTTTGGTAAAGCGGATCTGAATCTTCTGTCCCCAGCCCAGCATGGTCTGTGCATATTTTTTCGTCAGATCATTCTTACTTTTCCAGGCACCGGTGACCCATTTCTCGATTCCTTCATAGTCGTAGCGGATCTCGATGACTGTAAAGCCGCTGTTTAAGGCAAACCGTACCGCATACATGGCTCCCAGCATCTCTCCGGAGACATTCCGCTGTTTCAGAGAGTCCGGATTGTCACCATTACCGTATTCTGTATAGATGCGTCCATCGGGAAGAATAAAAATACAGCCGAAACCGTATTTTTTCAGTGCATCCTGATAGCTTCCGTCCACATAGGCCAGCAAGGTACCCTCTTCCGGACGATCATTCACATCCGCATCCTCCGGATATCTTCCCAATCCATTCCACTCTGCCATAATTCATCTGTCTCCTTATCGAATAAAGTTGGTCTTCTGCGCCGGTTCTCTCTCCGGGAAATCCACGCCCGCAGCTTTTCCTGCGGCAATGCATTTGAGCAGCCATGCCATATTGTTACCCAGGGTACGCATGGTCTGCATGCCTTCCAGATCCTGTTTTACCTCTTCGGGAGTATTGCCGTGTACCTGATTCCAATACTGGCTGGATACCACCGGCATACAGTTGATGGTAAAATATTTGTTCAACTGGTCAAAGGCTGCGGAAGCCCCACCGCGTCTGCAGCTGACGATGCAGGCACCGGGCTTGCCCTGGAACATGGCGCTCTTGCCGTAAAATGCTCTGTCCAGGAAGGAAGTGATCATACCGGAAGCAGATGCATAATGCACCGGAGATCCGAAGACAAATCCGTCTGCAGTCTTCGCTTTTTCCACAAATTCATTCACGCCATCCTCCCGGAAACACTTTCCGTTCTTCAGACAGGCATTGCAGCCGATACATCCGGCGATGGGCTGTGTACCCACTTGGATGATCTCCGTCTCAATACCGTTTTTCTCCAGTGCTCCCGCTACTTCCTCCAGAGCTGTGTAGGTACAGCCCTTCGCATGTCCGCTTCCGTTTACCAGTAATACTTTCATTGCTTTTACCTCTTTTTCTCTTATTGTTTCTCTTCTCTGTTATTGCCACCCGAAATGTGGTATGCTATCTGATAGATTTTGATATCTTTATCAGCATTTTAACAAACCGGAAAGGATCCCTTATGAATCATCGCACCCGTTCTTATCTGCTTTTTGTATTGCTTATCGGCTGTATCTGTTATCTGGTGTCCCATTTCGTGGTACAGTTGTATTTTGTAAACGGTTCTTCCATGGAACCGACCTACACCTCCGGGCAGCCGGTCCTCCTTCAGAAATTCGGTCTGCCAGACTGTCTGGACTATAACGATGTCGTTGTCATCCGCCACGAGACGCTGGGACGCGATATCGTCAAACGGATCGTGGCCCTGCCGGGAGATACGATACAGATCACAGAGGGAATCCTCTATGTCAATGGAGTTCCCCAACCGACCCCCGATGGCTTTTCTCTCATGGAGGATGCCGGCAAAGCCGCCGCTCCCCTGACGCTTGCACCCGGAGAATATTTTGTCCTGGGTGACAACCGCAGCCACAGCATTGACAGCCGCTTTGCGGAAGTCGGGATCATCCCCGCCGCTTCTATCGCAGGAAAAGTTATTACCGGTCGAACACCCTTCCGGTAGGCACCATAGTTGTCAGATCCTGTGCATGGCCTTTCTGGAGATATTCTACCATGTGTTTCTCGCTGCCGGGAGCGTATTCCAGAAAACGTCTCTCTCTGGTATCTCCCTCTTTCCAGTCAAACACCGCGTCGCTCTGTGCGCCATCCAACAGTCGGACATACGCCTCCTGCAGGTCTTCGTAGCTGATGGGTGCTTCTGAAATCTGCATGGTATCGTGCTGTTCATTTCTTCCTTTGATCAGAAGCAGCGCTGCCTGCCGCAGAAAGTCCTCTTCCTTTTCTCCCATGCCGTTATATCCGTGATCCGCCATTACGATCAGAGCGGTGTTATCATAGGCACCACTGTCTTTCAATGCCTGGATATAATTCGCTGCCAATGTAATGGAAGCTTCCATGCTCTGACGATAAGATCCCTGTTCCACACCGATGACATTGGCGTCCTTGTCATAGATAAAAGGTGCGTGGGCCCCGTTCAGATGGATGAACTTGAAACGGTTTCCCGTCTCATCCATCACCACACCCTGGGCTGCCAGATCCTCCTTGAAAGCCGTATTATCCGCAGTAAACGCCTTGGAATCCGAACCTTCCGGATGAGATTCCCGTAATTCATTAAAATAGACTTCTTTGATCACGCAGTATCTTTTCAGATCATACGGTGCATACCGGAATCCAACGAGCTTCAGCTCCTGCTTTGCCAGTTCCAGATAAGAAACGGGGGTGACCTTAGTAAAATAGACATTGTCAAAATTGTCCACGATGGAAGCATCCTGTGCACGGATATCATCCTCATAGAGATCGATCTGATAATTTCTGCTCTTCAGTTCCTTCCACAACGGTGCCTCTCTGTAGACTCTGTCCAGATAGTCCTGAAAAGATCCCTCATTCTCATACCATTCACCGGATAAAATAAAAGGAATAGCATTCAATGTGCTGGTGTAAGCTCCCGTGGTATTCTCAAAATAAGTAAAATCTCCAAAGATCTCCCGGTACTCCGGATGTTCCTCTAACAGTGAGGTAAACTCTCTGGAATCTGCCGTATCCAACACAAGGATCACAAAATTGTTGTCCGCAGACATCTCGAATTCTTCTTCCACGCTGACATGCAGATGCAGTTTGGAATGCAGTGCCCCGCTGGTAATCACGGTGCTGCATGCGGTAACCAGAAGCATCAGGGTCATGCATCCGCTGATGAACATTACCACATGGACAAATTTCTGCTTTCGCAGCACGATCATTGCCGCAATTACAACGATCAGCACTACTACCCAAAGAAGCAATGTATCTTTCCGGAGAATATCGTATTTGCCCCACCAGATTGAAGTTCCGTCCAATGGCGGCAGTCTGTCGATCATAAAATTCCCCTGGATATAGGTGCAGATAAAAAGTGCAATTCCTCCGGCCAGTGTGATCCGGTACACATACGGATGAATCAGCATGGCAATCAGATACAACACCGCCAGTACGGCGAAGCAGGCTGCAAACATCCCCAGTGCAGTGATCAATAACGTGGAAAAATCAAACCAGAATTCCGAAACATTCGCGCAGTACAGATCGACAGGTGCATATAAAAACAACAAAAAGCTGATAGCCAGGGATATGAAAATCCCCGGCATCAGCTGTCTGCCTGTTATCTTTTTTCTCACAGTATTTTTACTCACACTTATTCTCCCTGTCACATTGTTGCATTTCTTTCTAACGATTATACTCTCTTCCGGTAGCCTTCATGGTATTCCTGTCAAACGCATATCCCGTCTGCACATATTCCTGCATGTGATCCTCATCCAGAAAAGAATATTTTAAGAACCGGCGCTCCCTTACATCGCCTTCCTTCCAGTCGAAGGCGGCCGTGCTCTGCTTTCCGTCCAACAGACGTGTATATGCTTCCTGCAGATCTTCAAAGCTTATGGGTGCCTGTGAGATCTGCATGGTATCATGGGTTTCCCCCATGCCTTTTATCAACAGCAGCGGACACTGACGCATCCAGGCTTCCTCTCCGCTCTCATCTAGGCTTCCGTTGTATCCGTGATCCGCCATAATGATCAGCACCGTATTGTCATAAGCTCCACTTCCGCGCAGCTTCTCCACATAGTTCCCAGCCCCGGAGAGCACCGCCAGCATCGTCTGTTCATAAGTTCCTTCCTCTTCATCAATAATATTCATATTTTCATCATAGATGAAGGGGACATGGGCTCCATTCAAATGAATAAACTGGAATTTTGCCTGTGTATCCTGTTCACTGATCCCTCTTTGGTCCAGTTGACTCTTAAATATATGATCTTGCTGGCTGAAACTGTATTTTTCTTGTGCATTTTCCACTTTGACCAGTTCATCGATAGCCGCCATCTTGAAAATACATTTCTTCTTCAGTTCAAAAGGGGCATATCGGAATCCCACCAGTTTCAACAAAGGTTTTGCAAATCTGACATAGGAACTCAGTTCAAAATCCACCCGGTATACATTGCTGAACATCTGGGCTATCTCGTCATCCAGATAAAGTTCTTCATCATAAAACTCCATCCGGTATCCCCGTTCCTGTAATGTCCGGAACAGTGGAGATTCTCGGTACATCCGGCGCATATAATCTTCAAACGGTTCATCATTCTCGTACCATTCCCCTGACAAAATATAGGGTACGGCTCTCTCGGTACAGGAATACGCCCCTACGGTATTTTCAAAATAAGTAAAATCCTGAAACTCAGCTGCATATTCCGGATGTGTCTCCAGCAATTCTGCAAAAGTTCTGGAGTCCACGGTATCCAATACCAGAATTATAAAATTCTGTTCATCAGACATTACGAATTCGTTATCTCCGCCAAGCTGATAACGCGCTCTCTCCTGCAATGCCCCGCTGGTAAATACTACGCTGACTGCCGTGATCAACAGCATCAGGGTAAGTCCACCGCTCAGATACATTACGGTTCTGGAAAACAGATCTTTTTTCAGAAAAACGTACATAAGAACGACGATCAGCAAAGCAACACTCCAGAGGATCAGATCTTCTGTCCGCAGTATCGTATAATTCTCCCATTTGATGGTCGTTCCATCCAGCGGAGGCAGCTTGTCGATCATAAAATTGCCCTGGATATAGGTACAGATAAAAAGTGTCAGCCCTCCAGCCAGTGCGATCCGGTACACATACGGATGAATCAGCATGGCAATCAGATATAACACCATCAGTACAGCAAAACAGGCAGCGAACATCCCCAGTGCAGTGATCAATAACGTGGAAAAATCAAACCAGAATTCCGAAACATTCGCGCAGTACAGATCGACAGGTGCATATAAAAACAACAAAAAGCTGATAGCCAGGGATATGAAAATCCCCGGCATCAGCTGTCTGCCTGTTATCTTTTTTCTCACAGTATTTTTACTCACACTTATTCTCCCTGTCACATTGTTGCATTTCTTTCTAACGATTATACTCTCTTCCGGTAGGAATCATGGTATTCATATCAGAAGCATACCCCGTCTGCATATACTCCTGCATATGATCGTCATCCAGGAAAGAATACCGTAAGAACCGGCGTTCTCTTGCATCGCCTTCCTTCCAGTCAAAGACCTCATCACTCCGCCTGCCGTCCAGCAGACGCACATATGCCTCCTGGAGATCCTCAAAGCTTATGGGTGCCTGTGAGATCTGCATGGTATCATGATGCTCATTTCTTCCCTTGATCAGAAGTAATGCACACTGACGCATCCAGGTAGCCTCTCCACTTTGTCCCAGGCTTCCGTTATAGCCATGATCCGACATCACAATGAGGACTGTATTGTCGTAGGCTTCACTGTTGCGCAGATGTTCGACATAATCCATTGCACCGACCATCGTGGCCTGTGCGCTCTGTTCATAGGTGCCGTCCAGTTCATTGATGATATTCATATCCTTATCATAGATATAAGGAACATGTGCTCCGTTCAGATGAATAAATTTGAATTTTTTGGAGGAATTTTCCACGGTAATTCCCCGCAGATCCAGCTGGCTCTTAAATACATGATCCGCTTCACTGCAGCTGGTTTCCTCAGGTGTATTCTCTACCTGGAGCAGTTCTGCGAATGCAGCCTTTTTAAATGTACACATTTTCTTCAGTTCAAAGGGCGCATACCGGAAACCGATCAGCTTCAACAGTGGTTTCGCAAATTTCGTATAAGAACTCAGTTCGAAATCCACTACGTGAATGTTGCTGAACATATGCATCAGTTCGGTATCCATATACAATTCAGAATCACAGAGTTCCATATTGTAGCCACGTTCCTGCAATGTCTGAAACAGTGGGGACTCCTGGTACACCCTCTTGCCGTAATCATCAAAGGGTTCATCATTTTCATACCAGTCTCCGGACAGAATATAGGGAACGGATCTCTCTGTGCAGGAGTATGCTCCTACCGTATTTTCAAAATAGGTGAAATCACGAAATACCTCACTGTATTCCGGATGCTCGTCCAACAGCTCCGTGATCGTTCTGGAATCCACCGTATCCAGCAGAAGGATCACGAAGTTCTGGTCTTCTGACATCACAAACTGTTCGTCCGCACCATATTGATAATGTACTTTTCCCTGCAGTGCACCACTGGTAAATACAATACTGACTGCTGTGATCAGCAGCATCAATGTCAATCCGCCGCTTAAATACATTACCGTTTTGGACAAAAGATCTTTTTTCAGGAAAATATACATGAGCACTACAACAACAAAGCCGATGCCCCAGAGAATAAAATCCTCTGTCCTCAGAAATGTATATTCTTCCCATCGAATCGTCGTTCCATCCAGGGGCGGCAGATTCCTGATCAGAAAATTTCCCTGAATATAGGTACAGATCAGCCCTAAGAATCCGCCTGCCAGTCCAAGACGGTACAGCACCGGATGGATCAGCCACAAGACAATATAGATCAGAAGCAGCACAACGGTGCTGATCAAAAACAGGCCCAATGATGCCCTGATCAGAATTCCGAAATCAAACCAGAACTCGGATATATTACTGCAATACAAGTCTACCGGTGCATATAAAAACACCAGGAAACTGATGGCAACCGCCACCACGATTCCCGGCAGCAGTTGCTTTTTATCCCGCTTTTTCATGTCAGATTACTTCTCCTGCTTGTCCTCTGCCTGATCCAGCATAATATCATCGGATTCTACTTCTTTGTTTCTGTTCTCGTCGATTCCCAGGCTCTTGTCGATCTTCTTCTTGGCTTTTCTCCAGTAGATTCCGGCTGCAGCGCCTACAGCGATGACTACACCGGCTACTGCCTGAATAGCATAGTTCATAACGGAAGGATCAATATATGCATCTGCTGTTCCGGAAAACAGTACTGCGAATGCTGCTGCAAAAAATGTTACCTGTGCGATCTTGCTTAATTTTTTCATGTTTTTACCTCTTTCTTTTACTCTATTTGTATTTCAATTTTTATTGTTCTTTTGCTTTTTTAATCTGTTCCTGGACTGCCTGTACAATGTACTTTGCACCTACTTCGGCACTGTTGCCCAGATTGTATACATATTCTTCCACGAACTTTTCAATTCTGTCATGGTAAGCATCCTTCTGCTCCAGCAGATTTCTGACCTTGTTTTCGGTCTCCTCTGTCTTTGTAGGATCCAGACGGTCTCCGATGACATCCCTCATCCAGATATTGATAGGTACGGTGTCGATCTTCTGGTATTCCGGATTCATGACCTTCATGGGAGTATCCACGAACAGAACCGGCTTCTTGGTCGTAAAGGCATATTCATAAGCGATACCGGACCAGTCAGTCACCAGCAGATCCGCCTCGAATACCGTGCTGTTGGATGAGAAGTCTGTCTGAATGTCAATATCCGGGTTCTTGGCATAACGCTCTTTCAGGCGATCCATCTTATCCTGCTGCAGACGCACCTGTTGAGGATGAGGACGTACTACCACTTCATAACCCTTACCTGCCAGATCATCCAGCATGCCTTCCAGACAGCTGTCCACGATATTGTCCTTCTGCCAGGAAGGAGCGATCAGAATATGCTTTTTCTCATGAGGCGTCTTATCCGCTTTCCTGTAATCTTCAATCATACGATCCAGCAGGCAGTAGCCCCAGTCGATCAGCTTCTTGGGAGGCAGACCGTAAGCTTCCTCTGTCTTGCGGATTTCCTCAGTATGATGCTTACCGACGCAGTATACGGTATCGTAGTGATCCATGGAACCGGTACGCATGGTCATATTCAGACTGTCCATACAGTGAGGAATATAGATATATTCAATATCCTTCCTTATATAGCTGCGCTTAATATGGAAGTTCTCAATATCCGGCATAGTCATGACCACTACGTCTGCATCCATCTTCATCATCAGTGTGATCAGACGTTTTTCTCCGATATAATATGCCCGGATCTTGTCTTCTTTTTCCGCCAGTGCAAAGATCTGATCTTCCGGATCACTGGTGATATAGTGGATAGTCAGATTGGTATGTGCCAGGAGCCATTCGATAATGCCCTGATAATATTTATAGAAGCCACTGCTCTCGGAATAAAATACCAGATGCTTGTTCACTACAGAAAAGAAACGTTTGAAATCTTTCTTCTCTCTCTTGGCATAGGGATTTTTCTCGAAGAGTTTCTTCTTGCCACCAATGGACTGCAATTCCTCCAGTTCCTGTTTGCTGGCCTCCAATTCCTCATAATCCACATAATCCTTGGGATTGATGGCCCAGTTCAGCAGATACTGCTGTAAAATTGCGAACAGGTTGCTGGCGATCCAGTACAAAGCCACACCTGCCGGAACAAACCAGCCCAGATACAGGGACAGGCCTACCGAAAATGCCATCATACCGTATTTGTTCAGCTTGGACTGCTCTGCCTGAATGACATTGGCTGCATTCTGTGCCACACACAACAGCCATGCGGAAATACCGGCTGCAATGGGGACGATGATATCAATGCCCCCCACTTCGGAAGGTACCCAGCTTAAATTCATGCCGCAGAAGTTCAGGGAAATTCCCTGTACCTGCTGTAATACAGACGCAATGTCCACCCCTGCCAGTCCTGACTGCAATGCTGCGAACTGTTCTGCATAATTGCCACTCTTGATCATCTCCACTACTGCCAGCTGAATAGAGGAGCTCTCCGGATTTGCTCCGGCCAGGCTGACAGCCAGGCCATTGAATGCCGTGATCACATCCTGTGGCAGATGAAGCAGATAATCCAGCGGGTGATAGATAACCTCTACCAGTCCCATCAGCAGAATAATCTGAACTGCCAGCGGGATCAGGGATGCCAGCGGATTGTACTTCTCTCTCTTGAATATCTTGGACTGTTCGTCCGCGATCCGGTCTGCATCCCCGAAATGTTTTGCCTTGATCCGGTTGATCTCAGGCTGCATCTTTACCATTTTAATGGAATTCTTCTGTACCCAGACGGATACCGGCAACAATACGATCTTGCTGATCAATGTGAACAGAATGATTGCCAATCCATAATTATGCACCAGATAATAGCAAAAGTACATTACATATCCCAGCGCTTCTGATAGTATTCGCATTTTAATTAACCATGCCTTTCTCAAAATCTGCAAAGTTTGGGCCGCAGGCACAAATTTGCGTGTGAAATTTATTTTCACACTGTTCTCCTTTTAGTCAATAGTACTAATTATAACATAATCGTATGTTTTTTCAACATGGAAAGCAATTTTCCGTTCAAAAAGCAGGCAGAAACCTCTGTTATTATAACAGCAAATTTCTGCCTGTTTCCCTATTTTTCTGTATTCTTTGTTCTATTTCCGTTTTATTGCGTATTGTCCGTTTTTTCTTCCTCTGGCTTTTTATAGAATGCGAAATCATTCTTGCCGTTCTTCTTCACCTGATACATGGCATCATCCGCACACACGATCAGCTGTTCCAGATTATCCGTATCCTTAGGATAACTTGCAATACCAATGCTGCCGCCAATCTTCCGCTTCGTACCGCAGAGCACCACATCCTTTGTGAATACCTGTCTGCACTGGTACGCTGTCTTCTCCACCAGCATATTCTGGCTGCTGCGCAGGATCAGAATAAATTCATCTCCGGCGAAACGGTATGATGTCAGTATCTGGGACTGCATCTCTTTCAGGCGGTTTGCCACCTGCTGCAGTGCTTCGTCTCCTGCCGTATGTCCGTAAGTGTCGTTGATCTTCTTGAAATTATCAATATCCAGCATCATGACGGTACAGGGAACCTTCGCATCGATCATCTGCTCCAGATCCTTCATGAATTTGCTGCGGTTCGGAAGTCCCGTCAGGAAGTCATGCTGTGATGCCGCCTCCATAATTGCACGTGCCTGCTCCAGTTCCTGCAGCAGCTTTCGTCTGCGGTAATTATCGAAGCACACCCAGCAGATAATAACATTGAGTGCAGTGATAAGTATAAGTGCCGGTATCAAAGCCTCACGGTTCCTGGCAAAAAAGCTCTCCCGATGATTTACAAATTCGGTATCTTTGGGAAACTGTGATGCCTCCAGCCCAAACTTCCGCATGACGTCTTCATCTACACAATAAATGTTGGGACTGTCCTTTACCACATTGATCTCTGCACTGTCGGTACCATTTGCGATATCCATGGCCATCTGTGCTGCGATCTCTCCGGACTTATACATGGATACCACATTACCGCCCAGCAGTCCGTCACCGATTCCGGCCTCCACCATGCGGTAAACCGGTACTTTGGAATAATTCACGACCATACGGACCGCCTGGTCACTGGTATATTGTTTGCCACTGCCGTCCTTTGACATAACGATATAGATCAGTATCGTCTTATCATCCACCTTGCTGATAGCCTGCTGCAATCTGGCTGTTTCCAGTTCCGCAGCATTGATCTCAGAAAATTCCAGTTCCGGATAGTTTTCCGCTGAGTTGTAAAAATTCTTCCGTTCTGCATCTGCGGTCACTGAATCATCCAGTATCGCCACTACTTTATCGGCTGTCGGATTCACCTTCAGTGCCATGTCTATGTTCTTCTCTACGGACAGTTTTTCAATAATTCCCGTCACAAGAGGATTCTCTGCCGCTTTCATGGCATATTCTTCATCGTTCACACCTTCGAAGACAACCGGTATCTCCGGGAACAGTTCTTCCCGGTATTCCATGGCAAACTGCAGCGCCGCATCATCTCCCACGATCACCACATCATAGGGATCCGTATTCTCCAGATGGTATTTCAGCATATCATGAAACATATTCAGCCACTCATCTGTCCGAAAACGCTTCGTGTCCATAAATTCATAGTCGATAGTGGTATTCTCATCCACTCCGGCTTTGATTCCTTCGATCTGTGTCTGCACCGTATCCCATCCGTAAGAATAGGAGCTGATAAACAGTACCCGCTTTCCCTGATTCAGATTCTGTGCTTCTGCCTTCATTGACACCGTCCCAATAGTCCCAATGCCTATGAGAA
>ERZ650918.2094-NODE-2094-length-14761-cov-8.915817_pt1 | contig 14761 bp, 12 predicted proteins | sample MGYA00514758_ERZ650918 | MGnify/ENA metagenome assembly ERZ650918 | reverse complement strand
TTGTAAATGAGTTTAAAGAAATATGTATTAAAATGGAAGAACTGACACAGCAGGGCAAAATGTCAGAACTTGAACGCAGGATAAGCATTCCCCATGTTTCTAGTGGACAGAGCACTAAGCGGTGGCTAAGGGGGATGCTTATGTCAGTGGGAGTTAAAAGCTCACACTGACAGGTCGCAAAGCGACTGCGTTCATGAGCAAGTAGCGAAGCGGATTGCGAATGTCCGCTTTACAACAGGATAATTATTGAGTTATCTAAAAAGGTAATAGATAATATAGCAAGGAAATATGAAAAAATCAGGAAAGGAGTTGACGGAATTATGGGAGGAAAAGTGATAGAGACGGAAGCGAAGAAAATGTATAACCGTGGTATCAGTGAGGGAAGAAACGAAGGAATACTGATTGGCGAAGAAAATGGAAGAAGTGAGGGAATAATCGGAGCAATCGGAATATTAAAAGACTTGAATATGTCTGAAAGTGAAATAAAAAAACAGATTATAAAAAAATTTAGCTTAAGTGAGGAAGCGGCGGCAAAGTATTTGATGGAATGTTCAAAGTAAAGTAGTGATTATAGGAGGATGGAATTATGGGAGGAAAAGGTTTTGGAGTTGATAGCACAGATTAAATCTGAGTGAAAAGCATCATAAGAATATATATTATATGGCAATACAATGAACAGAATTATTGTATTGCCAATTTTCTTTTTACGGTTAAACAATTACGATTTATGCACAATTTGTGGATAACTTGTGGATAACTTGCAAAATCAATGTGGAAAATAAGTGGAAATATGGTTGAATTGCTGTTAATTGATGTTGAGAAATTGTGGGAAATTTCATGAGAACTAAATAAAACTGTAGATACTTATTAAAAACTGCCGATATAAATTTAAATGAGTTATAAAGATAAGTTGTGAAGCAACGACTGCAGTCTGCTTATAAAATTAAAAATTTAAGATATGAAAGACTGAATTGTCATAAATTATCGGTTGCACAACAGAGATGAACGGTGAGTTATAGATATACAGACGGACTGACAGTGTCAAATGAATTATGAAAAAATGAGTTAAAGAAAAAAGGCTCAAGTTTAGGAGGGAGTTTTATGGCAGTTGTAATTAACAGTGGTTCGCTGTTTCAGGCAGGGGGTAAACAGATTGGGCATGGAACAAAGAGCAGCAGGACGGATAATGCAAAGCGAAAGAAAAATGTATCGACCGCCGGAAGATACAGCAGTGCTAAAAGGGATGACAGTGTGAAAAGTTCCGGGGTTGATATTAGAACTGAGAATGGAATAGGAATTTCGGTAAACAGGGCGGGAACCGGAGATAAAAGTACATATCTGACGGAAGATGACGGTGTTATGCTTGAACTTAGTGAGGGTAATGAAAAGGCTGAAAATATGGATGATGTTTCTGATAAAGCAAATAAAACGGCAGCAGGAAAGAATAAGAACGGCATTGAAAACAGTGAAGATAATGAGAACAGTGTTTTGATTAGTGAAGCTTCGGATAAGGAGTCACAGAAAAGTAAAAAGGAAGAGGAATACGAAAAGTTTGAAAAACAGCTTGAGAGTCTGAAAGATATGCTTGACAGGATGAAAGAGACTCAGAAGAATATCAAAAAAACAGAGACGAAAACAAAGAAAGTTTTAAATTACAGCTATAAAAAGGTATCGTCAAGTATTCGGAGTGCAAAAAGTGTTTCGCAGGCGAGTAATGCCGTTTCTAGTGCAAGTTCAAATCTTGCGGCTCTTAAGAGAAAGGCGGCAAGCGGAAATTACGATGATGATGAGATTAATATTGCGATTTCCCATGCAAAGAAAATGATAGCCGTTGCTAAAAAGAAACTTGCAAATATCAAGCAGGAAGTTATGAACAAAAAGGATGATGATAAATATATTTCATCAAAGAAAGATGTTGTTATGAGGATTTCTGAAGAAAAAATAAGAGTCTGGCAGCAGAAAGAACTTAACAAGATTGAGGAGGAGATAAGGAAACAGGAGCAAAAAGAAAAACTGGCTCACAGAGGTGAGGAAAATAATAAAATGCTCGATGCGGATATGACTTATCTCAAAGAAAAGATTGAAATCTGGAAACGAGGCGGCGGAGATCTTGGTATCATGATGGCACAGAGTCAGGGAGCGGGAATTGGCATTGATATGACACAGACAATTACTGACACTTCAAAACTTGCCACAGAGCAGACTATGATTTCGGCAGAGCAAAGTGAAGGAGGACAGACGGAAGTCGCGGCAAGTATAAATCTGTCAGTGTGACAGAAATATCTGCTTTTTGATAAATTTTATTCATCAGTCACGGTTAATCGGAAAATTATTTCATGCTAAAATATAATGATGTTGGGGCAAAAAGGTATTTTGCCCATCAAATAGCAATTTGTATGTAAACATACATTGTTATCTGCTTTTGACCCTTAGTAAATACATAAAACATTATAGGCATTTGCACAATTAACATAGCCTATAAGTAGTTTGACAAACACCTAAACATTAAAAAATGGAAAGGGGATTTATAAAGAACCATGAATGATGATAGTGAAGTTTTAAAAAATCAGGTGCTTATGGCACTCTGCGACAATGTTGACGAGGAAAAAAATGTATCGTCGATAGCTAAGATATTAAATGAAAAGAGTTACAAGATAAGTAGCGTCGGGTGATATTGTTAAGTGTGCCTGCGTGTTTGCGGCGGTTCTTGTTGTGCGTTTTTTATGTGACAAGATGGAGGCGGGAGCTTCGTATAGAGCGAGTGTTGATGTGAAATGTATTTTGAGGGATAAAATTTATGAAAAACTGTTAAAACTCGGTGTGTCCTACAATGAAAAAATAGCTACTTCCGAGGTGGCAGCAGAGTTCAGAAAGATTACAATGAAAGTTCTGACAATGCAGCTTAATTCAACAAGCGTGATGGATATTGTTGCGTATGGTGGGGCGGTAGTCGGAATGATAGTAGCATTAAATGAGTTTTTAAAAGGAAATATAACACTTGAACAGACGCTTTGCATTGCACTTTTAGCAAGTGAATTTTTTATACCGCTGAGACTTCTCGGTTCATTTTTTCATATCGCAATGAACGGAATGGCGGCGAGTGACAAGATTTTCGGACTTCTTGATTTAGAGGAAGATAAGACAGGAAAAGTCATATTTACTAAAGAACAGCTTAAAAATCTGTCAGTTCGTTTTGAGGATGTAAATTTTTCATACAACAGTGACCGAAAGATTTTAAATAATGTATCGCTTGATATTTCACCGGGTTCATTCGTATCGCTCGTTGGTGAGTCGGGCTGCGGAAAAAGCACGATAGCGGGACTTATTTCAGGAAAGAATAAAAAATTTAACGGCAGACTCACGCTCAGCGGGGTTCCAATAGGAGATATAGCGGAGAGTGAACTGATGCGTCATGTGACAGTTGTGAGACATAACAGTTATCTTTTTAAGGGGACGGTGAGGCAAAATCTTATCATGGCTGATTTAGATGCAGACGATGAGAAACTTAAGGCGGTTTTGATAAAGGTTAATCTCTGGGATTTTGTGAGCGAGAACGGCGGACTTGATATGGAGATTGCTGAAAAGGGCGATAATCTTTCAGGCGGTCAGTGTCAGAGGCTTTGTATTGCAAGAGCGATTTTGCATGATAGCGAGATGTATATATTTGATGAGGCTGCTTCAAATATTGATGCCGAGAGCGAGGGCATGATAATGGACTCGATACACGAACTTGCAAAAACAAAAACGGTGCTTTTAATATCACACCGTCTGTTCAATGTAATATCATCGGATAATATTTATATGCTTAAAGACGGAGAGATAGCGGAAAGTGGTACGCATGACCAGTTGATGAAAAAAAGTGGAGAATATTTCAGGCTTTTTGAGAGTCAGAGAAAATTGGAGGAATTCGGAAAGGAGGATGCCGATGTCTGTAGAGAAATCAGTTAAAAAAAGAAGAAGTGCCGTTAAGATAATGGGGCAGCTTATCGGTCTTGTTGCACCGCTTCTTCATATAATGCTGCTTGCGATATTGCTTGGTGTTATGGGGTATCTGTGTGCAATCTTTCTCACGATACTTGCAAGTCAGGTGCTTTTAAAAGGACTTGGAGAGCCTGCAACGGTATTTTCAGACATGAGCATAAAACACTATTTATCATTATGGGAATGGCGGCAGTCATGAGAGGTGTGCTTCATTATGCGGAGCAGTATTGCAATCATTTTATTGCATTTAAACTGCTTGCGATAATAAGGCATAAAGTATTTGCGGCACTCAGGAGATTATGTCCTGCAAAACTTGAGGGCAGAGACAAGGGAAATCTTATATCAGTCATAACTACGGATATAGAGTTGCTGGAGGTGTTTTATGCACATACAATATCTCCGATAATGATAGCATTGCTTACATCGGCTGTAATGGTAATATTTATGGGAAGATACAGCCCTGTTGCGGCGGTTTATGCGGCAGCAGTATATATAATAGTAGGAATTTTTATTCCGCTTTGGAATGGAAAGCGTGGCGGTCAGACGGGAATGGAATTTAGAACCTCGTTCGGCGAATTAAACAGCTTTGTACTTAGTGCACTCAGAGGACTTTCAGAAACCATACAGTACGGTATGGGAAAAGAGAAAAGACATGAGATGCAGGAACGCTCTGAAAAACTCGGAAAAATGCAAAGAAAATTAAGCCGTTTAGAGGGAACACAGCGTGCAGTCACAAACTTTGTCATACTTCTTGCGTCATTTGGGATGCTTTTTCTCATGGGAGAAATGTACCGGCAGGGTGAGATTGGTTTTGACGCAGTAGTCACCTGCACAGTGGCAATGATGGGGTCATTTGGTCCCGTTGTCGCACTTGCAAGTCTGTCAAACAATCTAAATCAGACACTTGCAAGCGGTGAGAGGGTGCTGTCAGTCATTGAAGAAAATCCTGTGGTAGAGGAAGTATGGGAAGACGAAGCGTCAGATGGTAAAGCAGTGTATGGTGATAAGAGTACAAAATTTACCGGTGAACAAGTGTCAGATACTAAACTTATGTCAGATGAAAAAAATGTTACGGCAGAAGCTACAGAAACAATTTTAGACAAAAATAGAACAGAAAATTCTGCTGACAGAAAAAACAAGCAGATAGCAGCTTTAAAGAATGTAACATTTGCATATGAAAATGAAAATATTCTCAAAAATTTTAGTATGGAGATAAAAAAATGAAAAATAACAGGACTTCACGGAGTGAGCGGCTGCGGCAAATCGACAATACTTAAACTTCTGATGCGTTTTTGGGATACAGACAGTGGAGAAGTTGAGATTTCAGGAAAGAATGTAAAAGAGATTTCAACAAAAAAACTCAGGGATTATGAGAGCTTTGTAACACAGGAAACAGATATATTTCATGATACGATAGCCGCAAACATAGGCATTGCAAAAATTGGAGCGACAACGGAAGAAATCATTGCTGCGGCAAAAAAAGCATCACTTCACGATTTTATAATGAGCCTGCCCGACGGATATGATACGCATGTCGGAGAGCTTGGAGACACCTTGTCGGGAGGTGAGAAACAGCGAATAGGTATTGCGAGAGCATTTCTTCACGATGCACCACTGCTTTTGATGGATGAGCCGACGAGCAATCTCGATTCACTCAATGAGGGAGTTATATTGAAAGCGGTAAAAGAAGAAGGAAAAGATAAAAATAAGACGGTAGTGCTTGTGTCGCATAGAAAATCCACAATGGGAGTAGTGGACGAAGTGGTGGAGATGTGATTGTTACTATTTGAGAGGACAAAGTTACCTGAATACTCGAAATAGATTGTTGGAATATAAAAGCATATTAAAAGATGATATTTAAAGGTGTTAAAACTTTAAAAAAGACAAGCAATAAAATTAAAATAAGTAATTTAAACCCAAAAGAGTATATTATATAAGAGTTCGCTCATTCGCAATGTACGAAAATGGAGAAGAGGTTTATGGAGCATTTTCAAAAATAAGGAAAATTACAGTTAAGTGGTTTAGTTCAAAAAATAAATGCCATAGAATATGACGATTTTATAGTTTATTCTGTGGTATTTTTTAAAATAATCATAAAACGGTGATTATTTTTAATTTTGTTTTTATATAAAACTGTACCTTTAATTAATGTAATCGGCAACACTCTATAAAAATTCAGTTGATTTCAAAGCAGTCCTTGTTTATAATAAGATTAATACAAAAAATGTGTGCAAAAATGGGGGTAAAATGAATACCGAAATAAAAAATGCAATAACCGCAGCAGATGCAAAAATACAGTATGATACTTATGCAAAAAGATTGCTTGCACAAAAAAGCATACTAGCAAATATATTAGTAAAAACTGTTGCTGAATTTAAGGATATGAAGCTTTTATGCTAGCAGACTTATATCATCACAAAAAGAAAGAGATTTTGTAAATTCAAACTATGATGATATAAAACAGGTATTCAGCATATGGGTTTGCATGAATATGGGAAATAACAGTATGGCGCATATTCATCTTACAAAAGATGAAATACTAGAAACTTATCAATGGAAAGGAAATCTTGATTTATTAAACATTGTGATGATAGGGATAACAAACGAACTTCCGGAAAAAGATGAGAAATATGAACTACATCGTTTGATTTGTGCATTGCTTTCAAATGAAATACAGAAAAATCAGAAGTTTGATATTCTTGAGAAAGAGTATAATATTCCAGTTGATACAGAGTTGAGAGAGGATGTGAGCGTTATGTGTAATCTGAGTTTAGGAATAGAAGAAAGAGCTGAGGCAAGGGGCGAAGCAAGAGGCGAGGCAAGGGGCGAAGCGAGAGGCGAGGCAAGGGGCGAAGCGAGAGGCGAGGCAAGAGCTGAGAAAAGGAACAATGAAAAGGTTGTTATGAATATGTATAAAAAAGGCTATACGACAGAGCAGATAGCGGAAATTGTGGAGCTGGATGAGGAAGAAATAGAGGATATTATAAAAAACAACAATCGATAATACAATTAGCAGGCGGTGTATTCCGTTCCGCTGTCCATTATATGAAATTTAGCGTCTGTTTTACAGCAGACGCTTTTTCTGTATAAAAATATATGCTGCAAATAGTTTTGAAAGCACAATATAACAGTTGACAAAAATTACCCCACATATTAAAATACATTTATCTATAAATGAAAAAGGCTGTGAAAAGAAAAGTATGTTGCAGAAAGTATTACAGAGAACCCGTAGCGTTGCTTGGTACATTATGTGTTATGTATGAGGGAGCGACCCGTTGCTGAGAAAGGGCATATGGAATGTGGCAGAAGATGGTCTTGGAGCCGTACACTCTGAACATAATCTTATGTTTATGCCGTAGGTGTAAATAAAAATGATAGCATAGCAGCATAAAAAGTAGGAGGTACCGGGTGCGCCCGTTAAAGCGTGGCACTGTGATGGCAGTGATTGAGGTTCGCATTGTGAAGTGCGGATAAATTAAAGTGGTAACGCGGTATAATCGTCTTTAAGAATATTTCTATTCTTAAAGATTTTTTTATTTTATTGGAGGTTCAAAATGGCAGAGAAAAAGAGATTTTATTTGACAACAGCGATTGCCTACACATCAGGCAAACCGCATATCGGAAATACTTACGAGGCTGTTCTCGCAGACAGTATCGTGCGTTTTAAAAGACAGCAGGGCTATGATGTCCGTTTCCAGACAGGAACAGATGAGCATGGACAGAAGATTGAGATTAAAGCTGATGAAGCAGGTATAACACCAAAGAAATTTGTTGATGATGTATCGGGACAGATTAAGTCAATCTGGGATTTGATGAACACATCATATGATAAATTTATCAGAACAACTGATGAATATCATGAGAAACAGGTTCAGAAGATTTTCAAAAAATTATATGAACAGGGAGATATTTATAAGGGATATTATGAGGGAATGTACTGTACACCTTGTGAGTCATTTTTTACTGCATCACAGCTTGTAGACGGAAAGTGTCCTGACTGTGGCAGGGAATGTCAGCCTGCAAAAGAGGAGGCTTATTTCCTTAAACTCAGCAACTATGCAGACAGACTTATTGAGCATATCAATACACATCCTGAATTTATTCAGCCTGAGTCACGCAAAAACGAGATGATGAATAACTTCCTTCTTCCGGGACTTCAGGATTTGTGTGTATCTCGTACCTCTTTCAAATGGGGTATTCCGGTAGATTTTGATCCGGGTCATGTCGTATATGTATGGGTGGATGCACTCAGCAACTATATCACGGGACTTGGATATGATGTTGACGGAAACAACGATACAAGCGAAACAGGAACAGACCTTTTTGAAAAATTCTGGCCTGCTGACCTTCATCTTATAGGTAAGGACATTCTTAGATTCCACACAATTTACTGGCCTATCATGCTTATGGCACTCGGACTTCCACTTCCAAAGCAGGTATTCGGTCATCCGTGGCTGCTTCAGGGCGAGGGCAAGATGAGTAAATCAAAAGGAAATGTAATCTATGCCGATGACCTTGTAGATATGTTCGGAGTTGATGCAGTTCGTTACTTTGTACTCCACGAAATGCCATTTGAAAATGATGGTGTGATTACATGGGAGCTTATGGTTGAGCGTATGAACTCAGACCTTGCAAACACACTTGGAAATCTTGTCAACAGAACGATTTCAATGACAAACAAATATCTTGGCGGAGTTGCAGAAGATAAGGGCGTTACGGAAAGTGTTGACGATGAACTTAAGTCATTTGTACTCTCAGTACCAAAGAAAGTTGAAGAAAAAATGGATAAACTTCGTGTTGCAGATTCAATTACGGAAGTGTTTACGATATTTAAGAGATGCAACAAGTATATCGATGAAACAGAGCCTTGGGTACTCGGAAAAGATGAGGCAAAGAAGGACAGACTTTCAACCGTTCTTTACAACCTTATCGAGAGCATCACAATCGGTGCAAGCCTTTTGAAATCATTTATGCCTGACACTACAGACAAGATTTTAAAACAGCTCAATACAACAGAGCGTGCACTTGAAGATATGGATAAATTCGGTCTTTATGAATCAGGAACAAAGGTGACAGATGCACCTGAAATTCTCTTTATGAGACTGGATGTGAAAGAGGTACTTGCAAAAGCTGAGGAAATTCAGGCGGCACAGAAAGCGGCAGCTGGAGCAGCAGAGGAAACAGGCTCAGACGAGGAAGTAATAGATATAGAAGCAAAACCTGAAATTACATTTGATGACTTTGAGAAAATGCAGTTCCAGGTAGGTGAGATAATTGCGTGTGAGGAAGTAAAGAAATCAAAGAAACTTCTCTGCTCACAGGTAAAAATCGGAAGTGAAGTAAAACAGATAGTATCAGGAATAAAGAAACATTACTCAGCAGAAGAAATGGTAGGCAAAAAAGTAATGGTACTTGTAAACCTTAAACCTGCAAAACTCGCCGGTGTATTATCAGAGGGAATGTTACTCTGTGCAGAAGATGCAGACGGAAATCTCTCACTTATGACACCTGAAAAGAAGATGCCGGCAGGAGCAGAAATCTGCTAGTGGATTTACAAAGAACTTGAAAAGTATATATTAATATGGTAAAAAATAAAAGGGCAAAATATCAATTTTGCCCTTTTTAAGAAAGATTGAGAAATGAGGAATAAAAATGCAAAATCAATTTTCGCGTTCGGAATTATTAATAGGTAAAGAAGGTATTGAAAAACTCCACAAATCAAGAGTGGCAATCTTTGGTATAGGCGGAGTCGGCGGTTATACTGTTGATGCACTTGTCCGCAGCGGAGTGGAGCAGATAGATCTGATAGATGATGATAAAGTCTGCCTTACAAATCTTAACCGCCAGCTTATCGCAACGAGAAAAACGGTCGGAAAAGACAAAGTAGATATTATGCGTGAGCGTATTTTGGAGATAAATCCAAAGGTAACGGTAAATGTCTATAAGACCTTTTTCCTGCCTGAAAATGCAGATACATTTCCATTTGAAGAGTATGATTATGTTGTAGATGCAGTAGATACCGTGACAGCAAAAATATCACTTGTCATGAAATGTCAGGAGATGAATATACCGATAATAAGCTGCATGGGAGCCGGAAATAAGATGGATGCAAGTGCATTTAAAGTGGCAGATATTTACAAAACAAAAGTGTGTCCGCTTGCAAAAGTAATGCGCCGTGAGCTTAAAAAACGAGGTGTTAAAAAGCTTAAAGTTGTTTATTCGGAAGAAAAACCTATGACACCTATCGAGGATGAAAATGATAATTGCAAAAATCACTGCATATGCCCTCCAGGGGTACAGCGTACCTGTTTGCAGAGAAGGTCAGTGCCGGGAAGTATGGCATTCGTGCCGGCGGTTGCAGGGCTTATTATTGCTGGTGAGGTTGTAAAGGATATTATTGCGGAGTAAATTAATCGGAAATAAATATTGATATTAAGCGGCATAAATAAAGAAATCGTCACTTGTATGTATCGATTCTAAAGGATTAGTCTTTTGGAGATTGATTGAGTTATATAAGTGGTGATTTTTTTGACTCTTTTGTTTTAGATAAAACAGAACAAATTTAATAAATAGTAAAAATAAGCAAAAAAGTTGTATAATAATTAAAAATTATATGGCATTTTTGCTTTTTTGTATTTTAAAAATGAAATAATGCTGATATAATCAACATAAAATATAAAATAATTTAGAATTATTTATGCAAAGTGTCTAATAGGATAAGGGATAGTTTCTGGAGGCTTAGTATTTAACACTATCAGGCAAAGAGCGGAGTGTACCACGAATATCCGCTTGGCAAATCTAAAGGAGAGTATGAAAATGAGACTTAAAAAAATCACAACTGTACTTATGGCAGCGGCAATGTGCATATCCGGTCTGACGGCTGTACCTGCTGATGCCAATGCGGCGGCAAGTTCATCAGCTGCTTCAAGCACAACGAGAATTTCCGTGCATGACCCATCAATTTTTTATGATTCATCGACAGGTTCTTACAATATTTATGGTTCACACATGGCACAGGCATCATCAAAGGATTTGAGAAACTGGTCTGCTATGGGAACTCAGGGATATACAAACAAATCTTTGTATGCGAGTGAAAATGTCGAGGGTATTTATTATATCAAAAATAAGTTTAGCGGATTGTACCTTGATATTGAAAATGGCTCAGCACAAGATGGAGCAAATATCCGTCAGTGGTCTTACAACGGTTCTGATGCACAGAAGTTTAAATTTGTCTCTACCGGTGATGGTTATTATTATATTCTTACGGGTGCGACAAGCTATAAAAAGTGTGTCGATGTTGACGGTGGTTCATCAAAAGACGGCACTAACATTATGCAGTGGAGTTATTGGGGCGGAGAAATGCAAAAATACCGCATTGTTCAGAATGCAGACGGAACATATGCGATTTTGACAAAGGCAAGTGATTGTAAATCAGGTCTTGATGTATATGACTGGAGCAAATCAGCAGGTGGAAATATAAATGAATGGAACTATTGGGGCGGTGACTGTCAGAAATGGGAACTCGTGACGGCTGTTAAAAACAGTGGAAGCACAAAAGCTTCAAAAAATGAAGCACTTGAACAGTCGCTTGCATCATCATTCCAGTGGGCAGGTTACAATGACTCCGATTGTAAGGGCGGATACGGTGTCTGGGCACCTGATGTCATATACAATAAAAATTATGTATGGAAAGACGGAAGTAAGGGTGCGTATATGATTTATTATTGTACATCATCAACGGCTGTGCGTTCATGTATAGGATATGGGGTATCGAAGTCTGCGACAGGTCCGTTCTCTTATGTAGATACAGTTGTTTATTCTGGATTTACAAAGGGAGATGTAAATGTAACAACAAAATCTAATCTTGGAACAAAGACGGTTAATACAAACTATAACAATACCAATATTCCAAAATTGATAAATAACGGAAAAGTTGAGAAAGTTGGAAACTGGTTCTCATCAAATGGAGCATATAATAGCAGTTTTTATCCAAATGCGATAGATCCGTGTATTTTATTTGATGCAAATGGAAAACTCTGGATGACATATGGTTCATGGTCAGGAGGAATTTATATTCTTGAGCTTGATGCAGCTACAGGTCAGCCGAAATATCCAAAAACTACAAGTGGTGATACTGATGGATACTTTGGAAAGAGGATTGCCGGAGGCTATAAAAAGTCAGGCGAAGCACCATATATTCAATATGATGCAGAAAGCGGATATTATTATCTTTATGTTACATATGGCTGGCTTGGTGCAGATGGAGGATATCATATAAGAATGTATCGTTCAAAGACGATTAACGGAAATTATGTTGATGCCGCAGGAAATTCAGCAGTATTTTCAGCAGGAACAAATCAGGCAGACCGTGGAATAAAAGTTATGGGAAATTATAACTTTACTCCGATAATGCAGGGTTACAAATCAGCCGGTCACAACTCAGCATTTATTGACACGGACAATCAGAGATACCTTGTTTATCACACCAGATTTGACAGCGGAAATGAGTCCCATGAAGTGAGAGTACACCAGCAGTTTTTAAATCAGGATAACTGGCCGGTTACTGCAGTTTATGAGTATCTCGGAAGTACGATTTCAAAAACGGGCTATTCAGCATCAGATATGCTTGGAGAATATGAATTTGTAAATCATGGAAAAGATGCTTCAACAAAAAATGTCGGAATGCTTACAACACAGAAAGTAAAATTAAATTCCAACGGAAAAATCACCGGGGATGTGACGGGAAGCTGGAGCTATATTAAAGGAACATATTACTGTCAGATGGTTATAGACGGTGTGATGTATAAAGGTGTATTTTTCAAGCAGAAAGATGAAACACCGAGCCACAATGAAGTTATGACATTCTCATTGATAGGAAAAAATAATCAGACGATATGGGGAACAAAAAATTCAGTTAAAGTAAACAAGACTGAGGGAACATTTTATATAAGAAATAAGTTTTCAGGCAAATATTTAGATGTGGCAGACGGAAGTTCGGCAGACCATGCGAATATCCAGCAGTGGGCATATAATGGACTTGCATCACAGAAATATAAGATAGTATCAAATGGTGACGGATATTACTATATACTTACAGGAGCATCAAATTATACAAAGGCACTTGATGTGGCAATGGGAAGTGCTGCGGACGGAACCAACATTGTACAGTACAGTCTGAACAAAGGGACAAATCAGTTGTTTAAATTAAGCAAACAGTCAGATGGAACATATGCAGTATTGTCAAAGGCATCAAGCTGTAAATCAGGTCTTGATGTGTATGACTGGAGCAGGGATTCAGGCGGAAACATAAATCAGTGGAATTTCTGGGGCGGTGACTGCCAGAAGTGGATATTGGCTGCAGTAAAGTAAAAAATTAAAATATCTAATAAGAATAAAAAACACCCGGATTATTTAAATGAAATAATCCGGGTGTTTTTTAAATCCTCCTACAGCTTTCTCTTACCACAAGTTCACACGGTATTTTAGCCTTAAGCGGTGTTTTTATGCTAAGATTTGAAGAGACATATACAAGATTTGCCCCGTGCTGTCCCATATCATATGCAGGTGCATGGATTGTGGTGAGCGGCGGCGTAATATAAGCACTTGTCTCCTCATCGTTAAATCCTATAATGGATATATCATCAGGGATTTTAAGTCCGTTTTCACGGATTGCTTTCATGGCACCGAGTGCAATAACATCATTTGCTGCAAATACGGCGGTCGGAATATTGTTTTCACGGAAAAGTTCATTCATCATGTCAAATCCTGATTCAAAAGAAAAACTTCCCTCTTTAAAATAAGTTTCACAATCCATTTTTCTGTGATTCATATATTTTTTGTAGGCTGTGGTGCGGGCGTCGGTTATAAGTTCATGTTTGCCTACATATTCTTTTCCGCCTAAAAATGCAATCTTACTATGCCCAAGTTCCGTCAGATAGTCAAGTGCACTGTAAACGGCGTGTTCAAAATCCATTGATAATGAAGTGATATTAAATTCGTCTACTGCCATATCAAGAAAAACAATATTGCTGCATATGTTTATAAAATTTTTGATTTCAAGGCGGCTGAATTTGCCGATACATATAAGACCGTCAACTGTATTTAATTTAGAAAAATATTCTGAATCACCCGGAAACACACGGAGTATATTTATATTGTTTTTCACGCAGAAATCCTCAACTCCCTGTCTTGCTTTAAGATAATAGTTGTCTTTTAATTCTTCCTCGGCAGAAAACCACAAAACAATTCCCATAGTAAAACAATTTCCGGTTAGGGGTGTGTTTGCTCTTGGGATTTTTTTGTAATCTAAATTTTTAGCTGTCTCCAATACTCGTTTTCGTGTCCCGGCGGAAACATGAAGTGTTGTATCGTTGTTTAATATTCTTGAAACGGCACCGGGAGAAACTCCGGCAGCTTTGGCTATATCACGGATTGTAGGCATATTTATAAAAATCGTCCTTTCTGTTAGTCTGATTTATGAATATCTGATATACAAGTTGAAAAAGTATATCAAAGTGTTAAATGTGTTTATGTTTACTAAACATATGGTAACACAATATGCTGAAAATGTCGAGTTTATTTTGGAATAAACGATAAATTATGTAATAGTTACCCATTTTCTGGTGCAGAAATATATCCGAAAATGCAAAAGGTAAACCAGGATAATGGATCATATATTGTTGATAAGTCATGTCTTACAATAAAAGTTTGTAACAGTTCAGCCCTTCATTTATTACATTCGTAAACCTGCCAGCAAGCTGTCAGTCGCTGCTATGCAGCT
>ERZ650918.2090-NODE-2090-length-14786-cov-13.169167_pt1 | contig 14786 bp, 12 predicted proteins | sample MGYA00514758_ERZ650918 | MGnify/ENA metagenome assembly ERZ650918 | reverse complement strand
AGCAGGAAGTAGCCGATGCACTGGGGATCAACAGACGTATGATTACCCGGTACGAAAACGGCATTTCCTTTCCACGCACCAAAGTCGCTTCACCAAAGTCGCTTACAGAAAAATCGCGGATTTGAAAAGATGCTCAATGATCTCAAGGCACAGGCCTCTTACGAGGCGGATGAGATGGAACGCCTCAAAGCCGAAGGTCGAGAGAAGTCCGCGACGTATCGGCAGTTTTTCGGCAACCGGCTCTTTTATAAGCAGATGCTGGACACCTATAAGAAATACGGCTTAATGGACTAAGCGCATCCGGAAGAGAATGGAGAAAGACAGGTGATGTTATGAACTGGATCAATGAATTGTCGTGGTTATGGGAAACACTTGGCATTGCGCTTATTGCTGCGGCTGTCTGCGTAGCTTGCGCCGCTCTGATCTGCAAAGCAGCGAAGAAGAAAACCAACAAAAAGGTGTTGGCTGCCATCGGTGCTGCAGCGTTTGTGGGCGCGATTCTGGCGGTCATTCTGATTGCCCGGACACCGATGCCGATTTGATTAGACAGGAGGCTTTTACTATGGATAAGGAAAAATATTCGATCATATTCAGCAGCTTGACCGGCAACACAAAAAAACTTGCTGATGCAATTCGCGCGGTGCTTCCGGCAGAAGACTGTGACTATTTCGGTGCGCCGAAAGCGGAAGAACTGCACTCCGAAATACTCTATATCGGGTTCTGGACGGATAAGGGCAACGCGGACAGTGCAACCTTGGAACTACTGTCAAAGCTGAGAGACAAAAAGGTTTTTCTATTCGGGACGGCAGGCTTTGGCGGCAGCGAGGCATATTTTCAGAAGATCCTTGAGCATGTTAAGCAGTCTGTTGGCCCAAGCAACTCCGTGTTCGGAGAGTATATGTGCCAGGGCAAAATGCCGCAGTCGGTACGGGATCGTTATATGAAAATGAAGACACAGCCGGAGCATCCGGCAAACATTGACGCTCTGATTGAGAACTTTGACCGTGCCCTCTCCCATCCGGATGAGGACGATTTGGAGCGACTGAGGAAAATCGTTTTGGATTGACAACAGAACAGGGGGATTCCTTAGGCAATACCGCACAATTCCCGCCTTACGGCTTAAGCACCGCTCCGGCGGCTGCCGCACCTCGCTCGCCGTATCGGCACTTAGAATTATGCGGTATTGCCATAACATAAACGTTCGATTTTACGGAGAAAAGAGGAACCATTATGCGTGTTTTGATTGCTGCCGGCGGCACAGCCGGCCATATCAACCCGGCGCTTGCCATTGCCGGAGCCTTAAAGGCGGCGGACCCCGCGGCCGAGATCCACTTTGCCGGGCGGAAAGAGGGTATGGAGTACGGCCTTGTAACCAAGGCAGGGTACCCGTTCCACCATATTGAGATCAACGGTTTCCAGCGCAAGCCAACCCTGAAGAACGTGGGCCGCAACGTGGTAGCGCTCTACCACCTGGCCCTGTCCGGCCCGCGCACGGCGGCTATCCTGAAAGAGGTCCGGCCCGATCTGGTCATCGGCTGCGGCGGTTATGTCAGCGGCCCGGTGGTGCGCGCCGCCGCCAAAAAGGGCATCAAGACCGCCATCCATGAGCAGAACGCATTCCCCGGTGTGACCAACAAGCTGCTGGCCAAGGATGTGGACGTGGTGTTTGCCGCTTCCGCCGCTGCGGTGGAAAAGCTTGGCGCGCCGGAGAAGACCCTTGTGGTTGGCAACCCTGTCCGCCCGGAAATTTTGAACCGTGACCGCGCCGCCGCCCGTGCTGCTGTGCACGCGGGGGACCGCACCGTGATTTTGAGCTTCGGCGGCTCTTTGGGGGCCCGCCGTATCAACGAGGTTGTGGCAGAGCTGTGCGCGTGGGAGCAGGCAAACGATCTGCCCGTGCTGCACCTGCACGCCACCGGCAGCCGCGGCGTAAAGCTGTTTGAGGACCTGGAAGCCAAGAACCACTTTGCCCCCGGTGCCAACCTTGTGGTAAAAGAATACATTGATAATATGCCGGATCTGCTGGCCGCGGCGGACCTTGTTATTTCCCGCTCCGGTGCGCTGACGCTGGCGGAGCTGGAAGCCATGGGCCGCGCGTCCATCCTGATCCCTAGCCCCAATGTGGCCGAAAACCACCAGTATTACAATGCACTGGAGCTGCAAAACGCCGGTGCCGCCATTGTGATTGAAGAAAAAGACCTGACCGGTGTCAAGCTGATCGAAACCGTGCATGCCCTGTTGGCAGAGCCCGGCAAACTGACGGCCATGGGCACCGCCGCCAAGACCCTGGGCAACCCCAAGAGTCTGGAACTGATCACCGCAAAGCTGCTGGAACTGGTGAACGGAAAGTAACCTGCCGGAACAAACCGGCAGCAAATAAAAGCTGAAACACAGAAAGGAGGTACACCCCATGGACCGCAATCAGCGCAGCCGAAACCAGAAAAAAAGTGTACCTCCCCGCAAGGGTCAGCCCAGCCATCGCAACACCAAAAGCGCCCCGCCGCAGCGCAGCAGCCGCCCGGCGGGCAGCCAGCAGCGGCCAAAGGGCAGCGGCCAGCGTCCCGCAAAACAGCCCGAACGCCAGCCGCCCAAACAGCAGCAAAAGCGCCCCCGCCCCCAACAGAACCCCCAAAAGCCGGGGTACCGTTCCAGCGCGCCACAGGTGCAGCGCCGCGTTACCCGCGCGGAACAGCTGCGAATCCGCCGCCGCAAGGCCATCATCGGGGTGCTGTGCGTTTTGGCAGTGCTGGTGGTCGGCATTGTGCTTTCCATCAACCTGTTGTTCAAGGTGACGGATTTCCGGGTGGAAAATGCGGACCGCACCACCCCCGCCAATACCGGCATTTATACCGAACAACAGCTGATCGATGCAACCGGCATTCAGGTGGGGGATAACCTGTACGGTTTTTCCACCAAAGAAAAATCTGACCAGCTGTTGGCGCAGATGCCATACCTGGATGTGGCAGTCGTCACCCGCCAGGCCCCCGGCACCGTGATCATCCGGGTGCAGCCTGCGGTGGAACGCTTTAAGATGGAGTATTCCGGCAGCTGGCTGGTGCTGAGCGAACAGCTGAAAGTGCTGCGTGTGGAGCCGGCAGAACCGGATAATCTGGTGCAGCTGGATGCCCTGCTGCCAGAGGGCGCGGCCACCACGCCGGGCAGCTTCCTGACACTGGATGCCCCCAGCGAGCCGACCGCCCTGGCAACGGCCATGCCAAGCGGCACCGCAACGCCGGAAAATGCAGACGAAGCCGATACGGCACAGGAGACCCCCAACGAGGTGCTGAACGAACTGCTGGGCGAACTGGACCAGTATGGCCTGCTGGATGGCACCACGGTGCTGACCATGCAGAACATGACCGAGCTGAGCTTTTTGTATCAGGGCCGTGTGTCGGTCCAGCTGGGCACGGCAAACAATCTGGATTACAAGATCCGGTTTGCCGCCTATATCATTCTGGATACCGGTGGCGATGGCCTGGCAAGCAGTGACCGCGGTACGCTGGATGTTTCGGACCAGCAGACGGACGGCACCATTCAGCCGCGCTTTTTGCCGGCGGAAAACCCTGTGGCCACCCCGGAGCCGACCCCGGAACCCCCGGTAGAGGATACCACGGATGCTGCCGCCGATGCAGCGGCAGATGGTGCAGACCTGACTGCCGATGCGCCCCAGGATGACACCCAAAGCCAGGAATAAAAGAACAACCGATCCTGCCGATGCCGTTTCCAAGCGGTGCGGCAGGACTTTTTTTATCGCTGCCTGTAACAAAACGGCGGCCGCGGCCACCAATATCATGTAAGGCGCCTGAACAAAGCGAAAGGAGGTGGGCCAAAGCATGAAACTGCCGGAGCTGGAGGAACTGTACCGGCGCTACCGGATGGATCTGTACCGCTACCTCTGCTTTTTGACCCACGACCCTGTGCAGGCGGAAGACCTGTTGAGCGAAACCTTTGTGCGAGTCATCAAGCGGCTGCCCACTTTCCGTGGAGAGTGCGAGGTAAAAACCTGGCTGTTTGGCATTGCACGCAATATCTGGCTGGAAAGCCTGCGCAGGCGGCACCAGTCCGTCAGTCTGGACGATTTGATGGAACGCTACATAACCGATGATGCCCTGACCGAAACCACCGCCGCCCGCCAAAAGCTGCGCCGCGTGCAGGCTTTGCTGCAGCAAAAGGACGAGCGCACCCGCAGCGTGGTATACCTGCGGGCGCAGGGGGATTCGTACCAGGAAATTGCCCAAAAACTGCAAATAACCGAAGCATCCGCGCGGGTGGTGGAGCACCGTACCCGCGCCTGGCTGAAAGCAACCCTGCAAAAGGAGGGATACGACGAATGACGCAAGAAAAAGAAACAAACCGGCAAGCAGAACAGGGAAAAGCAGAAACCGAAATTCCCTGCGCGGTCTGCCGGGATTTGATCCCGCTGGTGCAGGATGGCGTTGCCAGCCCGGAAAGTGAAGCGCTGGTAAAAGCTCACCTGCAAACCTGCCCGGAATGCCGCATCCTGTGGCAGGCGGGCGGCGGGCAGGCCCTGCCACAAAGCCTGCCCGCACCCGATGATGCCCGCCTGCTGCAAAAGATCCGCCACAAATACAATACCGGCCTGCTGATGTTTGCAGCGCTGGGCATGGGCTTTGGGGTGCTGACAAGTTACGGCGAACATTCCAACTGGATCATCCTGATTTTCCCGTTTGTGTGTGCTGCGGCCGTGTATCAGGACCCCCAGATGTGGAAGCTGCTGATGGCAGTGGGGGAGGGCATTGCCCTTTGCGCGCTGCTGCGGACCTTCGTGCGTTATTGGCAGTATGGGGCCACCCTGATGGAGTACCCGGTCACCCTAATTGTGTACAGCGTTTTTATGCTGGGGCTGTGCGGCGTTGGCTGCCTGATTGGCTGGCTGCTGAACTATGCCAGCGGGAAAGGAGAGAAAAAACATGAAAGTGAAAAGTAAGCGGAAGATGGCAGGCATTCTGGCGGCGGTGCTGATTGCTTTGGTGCTGCTGGCCTTTGACTGCATCAACGGTGACCCCATCAGCGAGCGCTGGGCCATGCACCGGGCCATACAGTTTGCGGAAAAACTTTACCCGGATCAGACTTTTACGGCAGAAAACGCAGGTTCGATGCGGGGATTCTGCTATACAGTCGGCGTGCAATCCCAGCAAAGCCGGGATACCCGGTTCTATGTGGAAACGAGTTTCTGGCTCTTTACCAGCGATACCCATACCGTTGACCACACCCAGTATGTGGATGCCCGGCTCAACACTGCATGGCGCATGAACGAGGAAGCGCGGGCTGACCTGGCACCGGCCCTGGTCGATGCCCTGCCGGAATACGATATTCCCTACGATGAAAAGCAGCAATGCGTGATGGTGATTCTGCCGTATGAATCAGGGAAAAATATCTCTGATCTGGGTATGGAATACCAGCAGTGGCTGCCATTGGACGCCCCGTTTGAAAAGGAGATTCTGCAGCATGTACCGGCCAAGCTGGCGGTCACGATTCAAACCACATCGCAGCCCCAGCAGGCAGATTTACAGCCCGCCCTGCAAAAAATAAAAGCCGCCTGCGAAGCAAACGGCTACCATTTTGCCACCTATAATGTGACCATGATCCAGCGGGATATCCCCTATGAGACCGCTCTTGCCCAATGCATAGAATCCGGCGATGTGGCGGCGGGAGAGATTTGAAGCGGGATAATAAAGCCATCATTTACGGTGCGGTAGGGCGGGATGCCCTCATCCCGCCGTGGAGAAACTTTGCCGGTTGCGGCAAACGCCGCAAATAATTTGTAGGGGACGATGCTCGTCATCGCCCCGTGAACGGGCTGTGGCCAATCATTTACTCCCACATAGGGAACGGTCTTGATCGTTCCGAAAACCATAAATTAGATGTATGATGGAATATAATCCCCCTAAAACTCAAAAAGGCTGCTCCTTCAACCGAAGAAGCAGCCTTTTGCTTATTCATCCAATCATGATGCTATCGTAATCTTATAATTCCTCAAGCCCAAATAAATCAAACATTCAGCTCCACATGCTGGCCAAGATCCTCTTTGTTGGCGTCCAGCACGGGACGGATAACTTCGGCCAGGAACTCTTCCACCTGCTGCGGGGCGCGGCCGGTGAAATCTTCGGGGCTCAGCTCGGCCTCGATCTCCTCGCGGGTCAGACCGAATGCAGGGTCAGCTTCCACGCGGGCAATCATATCATTGGGCTTGCCCTCCTGCTTGACCACAGCGGCAGCGGCCACGGCGTGCTCGCGCAGGCGCTCGTGCAGCTCCTGGCGGTCGCCGCCTTTCTTGACGGCTTTCATCATGATGTTCTCGCTGGCCATGAACGGCAGCTCAGCCATCACGCGGCTGCGGACAACCTTGGGGTAAACCACCAGCCCGTCCGAAACATTCAGCAGAATGTTCAGGATGGCATCAGCGGCCAAAAAGCCCTCAGCCATGGCGATGCGCTTGTTGGCGGAATCGTCCAGCGTGCGCTCAAACCACTGGGTGCCGGCGGTGATGGCGGGGTTCAGCACATCCACCATCAGGTAGCGGGAAAGCGCGCAGATGCGCTCGCAGCGCATGGGGTTGCGCTTGTACGGCATGGCGGAAGAACCGATCTGGTTCTTTTCAAACGGCTCCTCCATCTCCTTAAAGTTGGCCAGCAGGCGGATGTCGGTGGCCATCTTCATGGCGCTCTGGGCAAGACCGGCAATGGCGGAAAGCACATTGTAGTCCACCTTGCGGCTGTAGGTCTGGCCGCAGACGGGCACAACCTTGTCAAAGCCCATCTGGGCGCACACATCGGCTTCCACTGCCTTGACCTTGGCAGAATCGCCGTTGAACAGCTCAATAAAGCTGGCCTGGGTGCCGGTGGTACCCTTAACGCCGCGCAGGGCCAGCTGGCTGATCTGGTGGTCAATCTCCTGCAGGTCCATGTAGAACTCGTTCATCCACAGGGTAGCGCGCTTGCCAACGGTGGTCAGCTGGGCGGGCTGGCAGTGGGTGTAAGCCAGGCAGGGCATATCCTTGTACTGCTCGGCAAAATCGGCCAGGTTGGCCAGCACGCCGATCAGCTTTTTGCGCACCAGCTGCAGGCCTTCGCGCATGATGATAACATCGGTGTTATCGCCAACATAGCAGCTGGTAGCACCCAGGTGGATGATACCCTTTGCCTTGGGGCACTGCAGGCCGTAAGCGTAAACATGGCTCATGACATCGTGGCGCACCAGCTTTTCGCGGGCAGTGGCTTCCTCGTAATTGATGTCGTCCTTGTGGGCTTCCAGCTCGGCAATCTGTTCATCGGTAATGTCCAGGCCCTGCTTCTGCTCAGCCTTGGCCAGCGCAATCCACAGCCTGCGCCAGGTGCGGAACTTGTTATCGTCCGAGAAAGTATACTGCATCTCATCGGAAGCATAACGGGTGGAAAACGGAGAAATATAACGATCATGTGCCATTGGTCGGGTTTCCTTTCTTACAGCATGTCTTACAGTTTGAAGTAGTTCACGCCGCCTTCAAAAATCGGCTGGTACTTGTCGCCGGTAACGTTTTTGTACAGGCTGTCGCCGCTGCGCTCAGAATGGCCCATCTTGCCGAACACGCGGCCGTCCGGGCTGGTAATGCCCTCAATGGCCAGCACAGACCCGTTGGGGTTGTAGCGCATATCCATGGTGGGCACGCAGTTCAGGTCAACATACTGGGTGGCAACCTGGCCGTTGTTGATCAGCTGCTGCAGCAGGCCGTCATTGCAGACAAAGCGGCCTTCGCCGTGGCTGATGGCGATCAGGTGTTCATCATCCACATTGCATTCGCTCAGCCAGGGGCTCTTGTTGGAAGCTACGCGGGTGCGCACCAGCATGCTCTGGTGGCGGTGGATGGTGTTAAAGGTTAGGGTCGGGTCGTTCTCGGTAATCGGGCGGATCTCGCCATAAGGCACAAGGCCCAGCTTAATCAATGCCTGGAAGCCGTTGCAGATGCCGAGTGCCAGGCCGTCACGCTGGTTCAGCAGACGGTTGACGGCATCGGCCACAGCGGGGTTGCGGAAGAACGCCGCAATGAACTTGGCGGAGCCGTCTGGCTCATCGCCACCGGAAAAACCGCCCGGCAGCATCAGAATCTGGCTCTGGTCAAGCTCTTTCACCAGGGCTTCGCAGCTGGCGGCAACGTCGGCGGGGGTCAGGTTCTTCAACACCAGAATGTGCGGGTCGCCACCGGCGCGGCGGAATGCGCGTGCAGTGTCGTATTCGCAGTTGGTGCCGGGGAACACAGGGATGATAACGCGCGGGGTGGCCAGGCGCACAGCCGGGGCAACGCGCTGGAAGCAGTTGACCTTGTATTCCAGGGATTTAACTTCCTCGCCAGCCTTGAGGTAGGGGAAGACAGGCTGCAGCTTTGCTTCCCATACATCCTGCAGGTGCTGCAGGTCGATGTTTTCGCCGTTGACGTTGATGACGTAATCCACGGTGGTGGAACCGAGGAATTCACCGGCAGAAGCATCCAGAAGCTCCAGAATAACTGCGCCATAGCAGGGCTTGAACAGGTCGTCCAGGTTGATATCGCGGCTCAGGGACAGGCCTACGTGGTTGCCGACGCACATCTTGAACAGTGCTTCGGCAACGCCGCCGTAACCCGGCGTTGCTGCGGCCAGCACCTTGCCTTCGTCGATCATCTGCTCCACGATCTTGTAGATGGAAAGCAGGCTGCCGATCTCCGGCATGCCGTCCTTGTACTGCGGCTTCAGGATGACAACAGAGCTGTTGGCTTTCTTGAACTCAGGGCTCATGACGTTGGCGGTGTTGCCAATGGCGGTGGCAAAGCTGACCAGCGTGGGGGGAACATCCAGGCCTTCAAAGCTGCCGGACATACTGTCCTTGCCGCCGATGGAAGCAATGCCAAGGCCCATCTGGGCATCCAGCGCGCCAAGCAGGGCGGCCAGCGGCTTGCCCCAGCGTTCGGGGGCAGTGTTCAGGTGCTCAAAATATTCCTGGAAAGTCAGGTACATATCCTTGTGGCGGAAACCGGCGCAAACCAGTTTGGTCACGCTTTCCACAACGGCCATGTAAGCGCCGCGGTAGGGGTCCGCTTCAGTCAGATAGGGGTTAAAGCCCCAGGCCATGCCGGAGCAGGTGGTGGTTTCGCCATCCACCGGCAGTTTGGCAGCCATGGCCATGGTGGGGGTCAGCTGGTATTTACCGCCGTAAGGCATCAGCACGGTGGAAGCGCCGATGGTGGAGTCAAACCGCTCGCCCAGGCCTTTCTGGCTGCAAACGTTCAGGTCGCCAACCAGGTTTTCCAGCTTTTCGGCAAAGGTGGAACCGGCCCACTGGGGCTGCCATACCGTGCCGGGCAGAACATGCACATCGGCATGGCGCTCGGCACCGTTGGAGTTCAGGAACTCGCGGGAAAGGTCCACGATGGCAACGCCGTTCCAGTTCTCGCGCATCCGCTTTTCCTCGGTAACGGTAGCAACCACGGTGGCTTCCAGGTTTTCCTCATTGGCAAGGGCAATGAACTTTTCGGCATCCTCAGCGGCAACGGCAACAGCCATGCGCTCCTGGCTTTCGCTGATAGCCAGCTCGGTGCCGTCCAGGCCCTCGTACTTCTTGGTAACTTTGTTCAGGTCAATGTTCAGGCCATCGGCCAGCTCGCCGATGGCAACGGAAACGCCGCCTGCGCCAAAGTCGTTGCAGCGCTTGATCATGCAGCAGGCGTCCTCGCGGCGGAACAGGCGCTGCAGCTTACGCTCAATGGGGGCGTTGCCCTTCTGCACCTCGGCACCGCAGGTTTCCAGGCTGGTCAGCTTGTGGGCCTTGCTGGAGCCGGTAGCGCCGCCAATGCCGTCACGGCCGGTGCGGCCGCCCAGCAGGATGATCACATCGCCGGGCTGGGGCTCTTCGCGGCGGACATGGCTGGCCGGGGTAGCACCCACAACAGCGCCGATCTCCATACGCTTTGCCACATAGCCGGGGTGGTACAGTTCAGCAACCTGGCCGGTGGCAAGGCCGATCTGGTTGCCATAGCTGGAATAACCGGCAGCAGCAGTGGTAACCAGCTTGCGCTGGGGCAGCTTGCCGGGCATGGTTTCGGCAACCGGCTTGAGCGGGTCGCCTGCGCCGGTCACGCGCATGGCCTGGTAAACATAGCTGCGGCCGGACAGCGGGTCACGGATGGCACCGCCGATGCAGGTAGCAGCGCCGCCGAACGGCTCAATCTCGGTGGGGTGGTTGTGGGTCTCGTTCTTGAAGAGGAACAGCCAATCCTGCAATTCGCCGTCCACATCGCACTTGATTTTGACGGTGCAGGCATTGATCTCTTCGCTCTCGTCCAGGTTCTGCAGGATGCCGCGCTGTTTCAGGGCCTTGGCGCCGATGGTGGCCAGGTCCATCAGGGTGCGGTTCTTTTTATCGCGGCCGGTCTCGGCACGCAGGGCCATGTAACGGTCAAATGCAGCCTGCACAACTTCGTCGTCAATCTTGACATCGTTCAGGATGGTGCCGAAGGTGGTGTGACGGCAGTGGTCAGACCAGTAGGTATCGATCAGGCGGATTTCGGTAATGGTCGGGTCGCGCTGTTCAGATTTGAAGTAGTTCTGGCAGAACACAATGTCGGCGTGGTCCATGGCCAGGCCCTTTTCATTGCGGAAATTCTCCAACGCAGCGTCATCCAAAGCGCAGAAGCCGTTCAGGGTTTCCACAGCGGTGGGCACGGCAAATTCCATTTTCAGGGTATCGCGGGTGTCCAGGCTGGCCTCGCGGGCTTCCACCGGGTTGATGACGTACTTCTTGATGGCTTCCAGATCCTCTGCGCTCAGCTCGCCGTCCAGCAGGTAGATGCGGGCACTGCGCACAGACGGACGCTCGCCCTGGCTCAGCAGCTGGATACACTCGGAAGCAGAATCTGCACGCTGGTCAAACTGGCCGGGCAGATACTCCACAGCAAACACCGTCTTGGCGGTGGGCAGCTCGGTATAGGTCACATCGACTGGCGGTTCGCTGAACACGGTGGGGATGGCTTTCTCAAACAGGTCGTGGTCAATGCCTTCCACATCATAGCGGTTCAACAGGCGCAGAGCTTTCAGGCCCTTAATGCCAACCAGCTCAACCAGTTCATGCTTCAGGCCCTGGGCTTCGCCGTCAAAGCCGGGCTTTTTTTCTACATAAATGCGGTAAACCATTCTTGTTTAACCCTCCTGTGCTTTCATTGCCGCAAGGGCACGGGCACCAATATCACTGCGGCGGTGCAGTTTGTCAAAATGGATGCAGTCAGCAGCGGCGTAAGCCTTTTTCAGGGCTTCGGGCAGGGTGGCGGCGGTTGCCGTTACACCCAGCACGCGGCCGCCGTTGGTAACCAGCTTGCCATCCTTGATGGCGGTACCGGCATGGTACACGGTCACATCAGCAGCACCGGGCACCTGGCCATTCTCCAGGCCGGTGATCTCCTTGCCCTTTTCATAGGCAACGGGGTATCCGCCGGAAGCCAGCACCACACAGGCGGCAGCGCCATCGCTGAACTTGACCTCGGTCTTGTCCAGCGTGCCGTTGGTGCAGGCCTGCATCACGGTCAGCAGGTCGCTTTCCAGCAGGGGCAGTACTACCTGGGTTTCGGGGTCGCCAAAGCGGCAGTTGTATTCAATCACCTTGGGGCCGTCCGGGGTCAGCATCAGGCCAAAGTACAGGCAGCCCTTAAAGGGGCAACCCTCTGCCTGCATGGCGGCAACCGTAGGCAGGAAAATCTTCTCCATGCACTCGGCGGCAATGGCGGGGGTGTAGCAGGGGTTGGGGGCAACGGTGCCCATGCCGCCGGTGTTCAGGCCCTCGTCATGGTCCAAAGCGCGCTTGTGGTCCATGCTGGAAACCATCGGCTTGACGGTTTTGCCATCACAGAAGGACAGCACGCTGACCTCCGGCCCGGTCAAAAATTCTTCCACCACAACATGGTTGCCGGAAGCGCCGAACTTTTTGTCCAGCATGATTTCCTTTACGCCATCGGCGGCTTCCTGCTCATTCTGGCAGATCAGCACGCCTTTGCCCAGCGCCAGGCCATCCGCCTTGATAACAACCGGGTACTTGCCCTTGCTGCGGATGTAATCCATCACCTTGGCGGGGTCGTCAAAAGTTTCATAGCCGGCGGTGGGAATGCCGTATTTTTTCATCAGGTCCTTGCTGAACACCTTGCTGGCTTCAATGCGGGCGGCAGCGGCATCCGGGCCAAAAGCAGGGATGCCCACCTTGGCCAAAGCATCCACCATGCCAAGGGCAAGGGGATCGTCCTGTGCAACAACAACATAATCAAAGGCTTCTGCCTTGGCAAAGGCGACCATGGCGTCTACATCCGTTGCAGAGATGTTTTTGCAGGTGGCATCGTAACCAATGCCGCCGTTGCCAGGGGCACACCAGATATCGCCGCAGTCGGGGCTTTTTTTCAGCGCGCGGATAATGGCGTGTTCACGCCCGCCGCCGCCAACAACCAGAATTTTCATGGCAAACTCCTTGTTGTAATAAATAAGAAAGAATAAATAATAAAGAATAATGAAGGTGTGCCGCATGCGGCACGGTTTTGGATATTAGAACTCTAAGGCAACACCGCACAATTCCCGCCTTGCGGCTTAAGCACCGCTCCGGCAGCTGCGGCACGGCATCTGCGTTGCCAAAATGCTCGATAAGACATCCAGTATTATCTGCGCTTTTGGCTTGGCATCTGCCGCACCTCGCTCGCCGTATCGGCACTTAGAATTATGCGGTATTGCCCTAATATAAAAACACTATTCTATAGTAAAGTTTAGTATACATAATAGCACAATCGCGGATAAAAGGCAATGCCGGGCGGTTTTGCGGTACATTTTGTCAAAATGTCCAAAAGTTGCCCCAAAACTCTATAAAATCCCTAACTGCCAAAAAACCCCATTGCATTGACACCACCGCCGGGGCATGGTACAATAAGTAAAATTTATGTAATATGTGGGGAAGGAGTACGTCTGCATGTTGATGAGCGGTTTTGCAAACTTTAAGATTAACGGCGCAGCGTCCTTTCCCGCCGCTGTGCATGGTGTGACTTTTTGACTTTTCCCATTTTTGGGAAAAGTTTTTTTTTGCCCAAATACACACCCAGGGAGGTATAACATGCTGATCCGCAACGCAAAAGACACCGCCGGCAAACCCATCGAGGTATGGCTGCGCGGCGACAAGATCGCAGCCATCGGCCAGGGCCTTGTGGTGCCCGAGGGCGAGGATGTGCTGGATGCCAAAGGCCGCACCATCCTGCCCGCTTTCATCGATACCCACTGCCACTGGCGCACCCCCGGCTTTGAATATAAAGAGGACATCGCCACCGGCTCGGCGGCCGCAGCCGCAGGCGGTTACACCTTTGTGAACCTGATGCCCAACACCAAGCCCGTCTGCTCCACGCCGGAGATCGCCCACGCGGTGGAGGCCGAGGCCAAGCGCATCGGCCTGTGCGATGCCAACCAGACCGTCTCCATCACCAGGGACTTTGACGGTAAGACCATCGACCATCTGCTTACCCTGCCGGAGGACATCAAGTTCATCACCGAGGACGGCAACGGCGTGATGAACAACGCCGTTATGGCGCGGGTCTTTGCCATCGCCACCGAGCGCGGCCTGACCGTCATGTCCCACGCCGAGGACCGGGAGATCAGCCCCTGGGACTACCGCCTGGCCGAGAATATCGAGACCGTGCGCAACTGCCACCTGGCCGAGTACTACGGCACCCGCCTGCACATGTGCCACGTCTCCACCAAGGAATCCATCGACGCCATCCGCATGAGCCGCCTGAAAGGCGCCCGTGTCAGCTGCGAGGTCACGCCCCATCACCTCTGGTTCGATGACAGCCGCCTGCAGTACAAGGTCAACCCGCCCATCCGTAAGGCCGACGATGTCACCGCCCTGATCGAAGCCATCAGGGACGGCACCGTGACCTGCATCGGCACCGACCATGCACCCCATACCGCCGAGGAAAAGGAAAAGGGAGCCGCCGGTATGGTGGGCCTGGAGACAGCCTTCGGCGTATGCTACACCAAGCTTTGCCGCGAGCAGCGCCTGCCGCTCGAACTGCTCAGCTTCCTGATGAGCGCCGGCCCCGCCGCCGTGCTGGGACTGGCCGACCGCAAGGGCATGCTGGAGCCGGGCTATGATGCCGATGTCGTGCTGGTGGATCTTGACCACATGTATGAGGTCAAGGCCGATGAGCTGCACAGCAAGAGCAAGAACTGCCCTTATGACGGTGCGCTGCTCTACGGCAGGATCGTGACAACGATCAAGGGCGGGAAAGTTACGTTCCAGATTGAAGAGTAACGCCACTTCACACACAAAACACCCGTAGGGGCGCATTCCATATGCGCCCGTGCAAGGCTGCCGCTGGCACAGCCCCGCGGGCGGATATAGAATCCGCCCCTACGATTTCCAACATTATATACATTATATTGCAGAGCCACAAAGCCACAATTTGTATACATCAAACGGAGGAATCAGCATGCTTACCAACATGGACAAACTGTACGAGAGCGTTGCCGCGAACGGCCCTGTCTGCGTGGGTCTGGATACCGAGATCAGCTACCTGCCCACGACCGACACCGCCAAGACGGCGGGGGAGAATGTGGTCGCATTCAACCGCGCCCTGATCAACGCCACCAAGGGCGTGGCCGGCTGCTACAAGGTGCAGATCGCCTACTATGAATCCCTCGGTCTGGACGGCATGCGCGCCTACGCCGAGACACTGAAGCTTGCACGCGCCACCGGCCTGCCGGTCATTGCCGACATCAAGCGCGGCGACATTGCCAAGA
>ERZ650918.2074-NODE-2074-length-14896-cov-4.146486_pt1 | contig 14896 bp, 17 predicted proteins | sample MGYA00514758_ERZ650918 | MGnify/ENA metagenome assembly ERZ650918 | reverse complement strand
AAGGCGAAGTAGAGATAGTCCGTCCAGCCGGTGTGGCCCGTCAGGATGACGGGCCGCAGGCCGCGCGTGCGAAGCTTCTGCTCCAACTCCGCCAGCGACTTGACTGCGAGCTTGTTGCTCTCCGCCAGCGCGGAAATGAAGCTGTAGCCGCCGTCCGCGCCGAACCAGATCGTATCGCCCGTGAAGAGGTACCTGTCGTCAATGAGGTACACCATATGCCCCCACGTGTGGCCAGGGACGAGGAAGCATTCGATCTTGATGCCGTCGATCTCGAAGACCTGCCCGTCGCGCAGCAGCACCTTTTCGTTGTTAATGGTCACCTGCGGCAGCTTGTAGAGGTGGTAGATCACCTTGCGGCGCACCTCGCCGGTGAGATATTTGTTCTCGATCTCACCGATATAGAGCTTCGCGTCCCGGAAAAGGCCGGGGCTGTCCGCCTCCACCGCGCCGACATGGTCGGTGTCCTGATGGGTGATGAGGATATGGCGGATGGACTTCGGGTCGATGCCGAGCCAGCCCATCTTTTCCTCAAGACGGTCATAGTTGTAGCCCGCGTCGACCATGATGGTCGTCTCGCCCTTGCGGTAGAAAAAGATGTTCGCCACCCATTCGCGCACGCAGGCGACATGTTCATCGACCCAGCCGGTATTGAGCGGCTTGAAGATTTCCTTGCCGCGGTACATCTTGCTCATTTCCTTTTTCTGAAATTCGGTAGCTTGCTTGGACATGGCAGATTTCTCCCTGTTTTGATTTTTAGTTCAACGTCTCTAACTTCAAGTGATAAAAAGCCGCACGCGGCGTTCACGCCCGCGGAAACAGCTCTTCGCACGCGCCGCGCGTCAGCGTTTCGAGCACCTGCGGATACAGCGCGCCGATCTGCTCCTGATGCGACACCGTGAGGATCAGACCGCGGATCGTCGCAGCGGCGAGCGCGATACCGCCGCGCGGGGTCAGGCCGCTCTCTTCCAAAAGGTCGCGGATATGTACCTCGTCGCTGTGGTAGTGCTCGGCTTTCACCTGCACGGGGATGCGGCGCAGCAGATAGGCCGAGTCCTCCTCGATGAATTTCATCGCACCGATCTCGGATAAGCGGCTGCAGGCCGTGAGCAGCACGTTCGCGATGCGCTCGTCGGGCGGCAGGTCTTTGCCCTCCTCCAGCGCCTGCTCGGCCACCTGATAGATCTCGCTGTGGATATCCTCCAGCACCTCGAAAAACAGCAGTTCTTTGGACGCAAAGTATTTATAGAACAGTCCCTTCGAGATGCCCGCCGCCTCGGTGAGCTGCTCGACCGAGGTCTTGCGCAGCCCCAGCGTGACGGCGCGGCGGCGCGCCTCTCGCAGCAGCGTTTCGCGGATGGCCGCGTTTTCTTCTGCGGAAAAGGCCATTGGCATTCCCTCCTTTGTTGAAATTTTTGACCAACTTGGTTTATCGGTCATATTGTAGCATATCCATCGCCGTCTGGCAAGAAAAAAAAGGATCCCATTCCTTTATCAATACTGAATAAAACCACAGCTTTTATCAATGCACTGCGTTATATATGTGCAGCACAGCCGCGAGGCCGGTATGGATGCGCACATCTCCAAGCCCTTCGACGTCAAGACGCCCTGCATCTGCCTGCGGCGGCTGAAGGACAAGCAGTAAACGCAAAAAAGAGGACATTCTGATTCTTTTCGGAATGTCCTCTTCCCTTTTCTTGTCACAGCAGGCCGTAGACCTCGTGCAGATCCCTGATCTCGTGGTCGATGCGGTAACCCTCCGGTGCTTTGATTCCCTCGGGATTGTACCAGCAGGTCACGATGCCCGCGTTGTCGCCGCCGCGGATATCGCTCGTGAGCGAATCGCCGACGATCATCGTCTCGCTCTTCTCGACCGGCCCAATGGCGGCGAAGACCTGGTCGAAAAACTCCTTTTTCAGCTTCTCCGCGCCAAGCTGCTCGGAGAGGAACACGCCGTCCATCAGCGCGCCGAGGCCGGAGCGCGTCAGCTTCTTCGTCTGCGCGACGACCGTACCGTTCGAGACGACGCACTGGCGCACCTTTCCGCGCAGCGACTTGACGATCTCATAGCTGTCGTCGCGGTAGACGATGGTGTCGCCCAGACGCAGCTGATAGGCGTCGTTGAACTTCGGCGCAAGAGCGACATCGATCCCCTCCTCCGCGAAAAACTCCTCAAAGCGGCCGACAAGCACCTGCGGCTTCGTGATCTCGCCGCGCTCGAGCTTTTCCCAGTATTTCATATTCAAGACGGAATAGCGCGCGACCTGCTCGTCCGAGCATTCGCCAAGGCCGAACTCAACAAAAAGGCTCTGGATGGCGGCGCGCTCGGCGGCATCAAAGTCTAAAAGCGTGCGGTCCACGTCCCATAAAATTGTATTGATCATAAGATATCTCCAAAATATACAAAATTACACTCGCTCCGCGCGTACGCGGCAAAATCATCATACCACGGCGGCACGATCCCCGCAACGCCGATTTTCCGCCGCTTGCGGGAAAGATCATACCGTGGTAGAATAGCGGCAACGATTTTGGACAGAAAGGAACTTCTTTCTATGAATATCACCGTATATCTCGGCGCGAGCAGCGGCAATGATCCAACGCTCGAAGCGTCCGTGCGCGCACTGGGCCGTCTCATCGGCAAGAGCGGCAACGCCCTTGTCTACGGCGGGTCGAAAAACGGCCTGATGGGTGCGCTCGCTGAAAGCGTGCTGCGCGCGGGCGGCGAAGTGACCGGCGTGGAGCCGCAGTTTTTCATCGACAAGGGCTACGAGTATGACGAGATCACGACGCTCATCGTCACGCGCGACATGGCCGAGCGCAAGACGAAGATGATCGAGCTCGGCGACGCGTTCATTGCCTTCCCCGGCGGCACGGGCACGCTCGAAGAGATCAGCGAGGTCATGTCGAAGGTGTCGCTCAAACAGCTCGCCGCGCCGTGCATTCTCTATAACCTGAACGGCTATTACGACCACCTGAAGGCCCTGCTCGCCCACATGACCGACATGGGCCTCTCCACGCCCGAGCGTCAGGAGGGCATCTACTTTGCCGATAATCTGGACGAAATCCGTACAATCCTGAAGATTTGAGGAAAAGCCGCCGTCGGCGGCTTTTCTTTTTGTGCGGCGCTTGACAGGCCTCCTTCGCTGCGGTATGCTAAAAGAAACTTAAAGTTACTCACTGTGCTGCAACCTAAAGCGCGCTTTCATTTTAGGAGGATTTCATGGTCTACACAGTCGGCGAGATGGCGAAAAAGCTGGACGTCCCCGCTTCCACGCTGCGCTATTACGATAAGGAGGGTCTGCTGCCCTTTGTGGAGCGCTCGTCCGGCGGCATCCGCATGTTTCAGGAATCGGACTTCGAGTGGTTACAGGTCATCGGCTGCATGAAAAAGGCTGGCATGTCCATCAGGGACATCCGCCAGTACATCGAGCTCGCCCTGCGCGGCGACGACACCATCGACACGCGCCTCAAGATGTTCACGCACCAGCGCGACGTGCTGCTCGCGCAGATGGAGGAGATGCGCCACACGCTCGAGACCGTGGAGTACAAATGCTGGTATTATGAAACTGCAAAGGCCGCGGGCACGATCGATGTCCCAAGGGATATGGCGGACGAGGACGTGCCCGAGCGCTTCCGCGCCATCCGGCGCGAACTCAAGACGATTCCGCAGGAGTAAAGGTAAACTACTTTTCTGCCGGCAAGCAGGAAAAGGATAAGAATCGGAAAGTAAACTATGGATCGGATCAAGAAGAATTTTGGCTTTGGCTGCATGCGCCTGCCGATGATCGGCGAAGAGGTGGATATCGAGCAGACCAAGCAGATGGTGGACGCGTTTTTAGACGCGGGCTTCAACTATTTTGACACTGCGCACGGCTACATCCAGGGCAAGAGCGAAAAGGCGCTCAAGACCTGCCTGACAAGCCGCTATCCGCGCGAGAAGTACATCCTGACCGACAAGCTGACGGCGAACTATTTCAAGACCGAGGCAGACATCCGCCCGTTTTTCGAGAGCCAGCTTGAGATCTGCGGCGTCGAGTATTTCGACTTCTATCTGATGCACGCGCAGGGTCTTGTCAACTATGACCACTTCAAGGAGTGCCGCGCGTATGAGACGGCGTTCGAGCTCAAAAAAGAGGGCAAAATTCGCCACGTCGGCATTTCCTTCCACGACCGCGCCGAGGTGCTCGAGCGCATTCTGACCGAATATCCCGAGATCGAAGTTGTCCAGATCCAGTTCAACTACGTCGACTACGACGATCCCGCGGTGCAGAGCCACAAGTGCTATGAGGTCTGCCGCAAATTCAATAAGCCCGTCATCGTCATGGAGCCCGTCAAGGGCGGCAACCTCGTGAACCTGCCTGAGGACGCAAAGGCCGTGCTTGAAGACCTGCACGGCGGCAGCCCCGTGAGCTACGCCATCCGCTTTGCCGCGGGCTTCCCCGGCATGATGATGGTGCTCTCCGGCATGAGCAACATGGAGCAGATGCAGGACAACATCTCGTTCATGCGGGACTTCAAGCCCCTCGACGAGACCGAGCGCGCCGCGGTGGAAAAGGTGCAGGAGATCTTCCACAGCAAGGACCTCATCCCCTGCACGGCCTGCCGCTACTGCACGGACGGCTGCCCCAAGCACATCTCTATCCCTGACCTCTTCGCCATTATGAACACCAAGCAGATTCACCACGACTGGAACGCGGACTGCTACTATGAAGATGTCCACACCGCGCCGGGCCGCAAGGCGTCCGACTGCTTAAAGTGCGGCAAGTGCGAAAAGGTCTGCCCGCAGCACCTCCCCATCCGCAAACTGCTCGAGCAGGTCGCGGCAGAATTTGAAAAGGCCCCCGCAGCGAATTAAGCTCAAAATGTAAAATGCAGCACCGGCGAGAGAAAGATGGAAAACTCTCGCCGGTGCTGTTTGCTTGCACTGATCCTTGATCTTTATCATAACACCGCGCCGCGGTGGTTTTCTTGGTCTGCCGCTTTGGCCGTTCGGCGAGGCGGACAGTGGACCCCAGAATTTTTTGTTTGTCGCCCTTTGTTTTAGGCTATGGCTGAAGTATAACGTGGATTCTTTAAGCGAACCTAAATTTGGTGTAAATAAAGTATGAACAATTCTCGTATCGCGCGGGAAAAATATAGGTAAAAAAGCGGCGCATTTTGCGTAAATTTCCGTTTCTTCCTTGCAATAACTGCTCCTTCGGCGTATAAGAAAGTAAATTTTGTCGATTTCTTAACAAATCTGCGGCGAAATTCATACCTGCGGCTCACCTCGCACGCGATCTTGCCGCGCGCTGCTCCTCCACATTCCGAAAGAGAGTGGCGGCACCATCGGATCAAGGGAGAAAATCATGCAGAAAAAACGAGTGCTCAGCCTGATTTTAGCGTTGAGCTGCACGGCGGCGCTGCTTGGCGGCTGTGCTGGCAACAACACGAGTGATGACAATACCGCCTCCGGCGAGCATGAGGTCATCACCATGAACGCGCCTTACCGCAATATGTCTCAGTTCTACAATCTGGTGCATGAAAAGTATCCGGAGATCAATCTCGAGATCATCCCCTACAACGGGGAAAACACCTCTTCCTAATATTGCGCGTTTGCCTTCACCTTGTCGGTCAGGCGCGCATAGGACTTTTTCCCCTGATTGAACACCTTGATGACCTCAATGCCGTTGATATACTCGATCATCGCGCCGCTCCTCATCATTTCCTCGGTCGCCGTCTATCAAGGCGAAGCCTTCACCGCCATTGAGACGGCGCGGCTGCTGCAAAACTGCATGCTCATCGCCGGTATCGGCACGCTTTTGCAGCTCTGCCCCATCTGGAAGATCGGCTCAGGTCTGCCGGTCGTCATGGGCATCAGCTTCACGTTCCTCGCCGCCTGTCTTGCGACGGCCTCGCAGGATTACGGCATCATGGTCGGCGCGCTGGCGATGATCCTCGGCGGTCTGTTCCCGCCCATCGGCGCGTTCTTCACGACGCTGCCCGACTGCGTGCTCGGCGGCTACACGGTCATCATGTTCGGCTCTATTATGATGTCCGGCGTGCGCATGATGCACGACGCAGGCATGGACCAGCGCAACACGCTCATCGCCGCAACCTGCATCTTCCTCGGCGTCGGCGTCACGCAGGTCGACGGCTTTTTCAACGAGCTGCCGAGCTTTATCGGCGACATTTTCGCGGGCAATATGGTCGCGGGCGTGTTCGTCGTGGGCCTGATCCTCGATCTGTGTCTGCCGCGCGACCCCAGCCACTATACCAGCATGTGACCCAAATTTTTGGCATACAAAAAGGCTCCTGAGGAAATTCCTCAGGAGCCTTTTTTATATACAACTCAGTGCACCGGCGTCAGCACGCCGAAGCGGTCTTTGGTGACATGGCGCGGGCAGACCACCGCGCACGCCCCGCAGCTCAGGCAGCGCGCCGCGTCGATCACAGCGTGGAACTGCTCAATATGAATGGCGTCTGCGGGACAATTCTTCACGCACAGGCCACAGGCGATGCAGCTCACATCGCACACCGTGCGCGCGCCGTCCTCATCCTTTTTTGCGCGGCAGCCGCCGCTGCAATAGACCGTCGCCACGCGGGGCGGGAATTTGCGTTTGATTGCCATTGCGTCTCCTCCCCTGTTCCATTCTGATATTGCCGCCCTCCGCGGCACAAAATTCCTCTGCTTACGCCCGATAGCCGAGCGCCGTTGAGATCTGCGCCGCCGCGGCGCAGGTCAAGTCAATATCGCGCTGGAAATCCGGCGAACGCACACTGTCGAACATGCCGACAACGCCGACGGCGTAGCGCACCGCGCCGGAGCTGTCGCGCACGGGCGCGGAGGGCGAGCACAGGCCGTGGATCGTGCTCTTCGGCCAGCCGGTCTGCTCGTTCAGCGCGGCCAGCGTGAGCGGCTGGTGCGCCTCCATCAGCAGGCCGAGCAGCCGCAGCGCCTTGGCAACAGACTGTACGGGACCGTTTTCATGGAACATCGCCTTCCCTCCTCTCGATTCGTCATTGCCGGATGAGCCGCCGTCATTTTCTTGATGACAGTATCGCGCAGGTTCAAACAAAAGAAAAGGGCAATTTCCGCAAATCGCACAAATTCCATCAGCTAGACTATCGATTTTCCATCAAAAAAGCCCGCCGTCGCATCTGCGACGGCGGGCCTTGCATTTTCAGTTACTTCTCTTCGCCGTGGATGATATCGCCGAAGTAGGTGCCGCGGACGATCTCCTCCACGTCCTCTCCCTCGTGTCCCCTGAGGATCTCAAGGAGCTTGCTGTGCGCGGCGACGAGCTCGTCGCCTCTGCCGCTCGTGATCATCGTGCTGACGGTCTCGTAGCGGACGGCGTGCGTCAGCGTGCGCACGACGCGGCTGATCTTGTCGGCCAGCGGATTTTTGCCCATCTGCGAGATCAGGTCGTGGAACTCGTTGTCCACGGCGAAGAAGCGGTCGACCTCGTTGTCACCGCTGTGGACGATCTCTTTCATCTGTTCGAGCATCGCCTCGAGCGCATGGCCATCCTCCTCGTCATACTTCTGGCTGGCAAGGCGCATGATGCCGGTCTCGACCATCTCACGCAGCTCCATCAGATTGTCGAAGGAATCCTGATTCAGGATGATGCCGTAGATCATCGGATCGATCATGCTCTCCTGGAAGCCGCTGCAAACAAAGGTCCCCTCTGAACGCTTGCTCTCCAGCACGCCGAGGTAGGAGAGGATTTTGATGGCCTCACGTACGGAACTGCGGGCAACGCCCATCGACGCGGCCAGCTCCGGCTCGGGCGGGATGCGGTCGCCGGGCTTGAGCTCTTTATTGCGCATGGCGTCTGTCAGGCAGTTGATGACACTCTGCACCACAGACTCTTTTTTCAAATTTTTCACATATCCGGGCGTATCGTTCATAATTTTCTCCTTTTATGCCTGACAATATGATTCCCATGTATAACATAATACAAAGTTGAGGTTTCGTCAATGAAAACCGTCTTTCATAAAAGCGGCGGGCGGCAGATGTACCAGTCCGCCGCCCGCTCATTCAGGAAGGAATCAACGGCAAGCTGCCGTTTTTTGCAGGAATTCATATGGGCGCAGGCTGCGCGAGCCGCTTTGCGTCGTTTGCCGCGGCACAGCGCCGCACGGCATTTTTTACCGGCCGAGGTAGATAGACTGCTTGGCCAGCACGAGCTGGAGCATCAGGTCGTTGCAGGGCGTGGGAATGCCGTGCTCACGGCCGAGGCGGCAGACAGCGCCGGTGATGATACGGATCTCGGTCTCGCGGTGATGCGTGACGTCCTGCACCATGGAGCTGATGGTCTCATCAGTCATGCGAGAGACCTCATAGGCGTGCTCCAGCTCGGCGTCATGGTCGAGCGTGCAGCCGCAGGCGTTCGCCACGACGATGGCCTCTTCTACCAGCATGCGGGCCGCCTCGTGGGCGTACTGGTTGCCGTTGACAAAGCCGTTCTTGGTCTCGAGCAGGGCGCTCATGCCGTTGATGGCGACGTTCGCCAGCAGCTTGTGCCAGATGGCGTTCATCACGTTCTCGTGGACCTGGACCTCAAGACCGGCGGCGCGCAGGCCCTCGGCCATTTCCTCGACCTTGGCCATGGGGGCCTTCAGCGAGCCAAGGTTCGTCACACCGGTACCGGTGTGCTTAACGTGGCCGGGGCCGACGGGCGTGGAGCCGAACGCCGTGTTGCCGATGATGATCTGCTCTTCGGGCACGACCTTGGCGATCTCATCGTAGTTGCCAAGGCCGTTCTGCAGGCAGAGGACCATGGTGTGCTTGTCGATCATCGGCAGCGCATTGCGCACAGCCGCTTCAAGATACTGATAGTGGACGAACACGATCAGAAGATCCACAACGCCGATCTCCTTGGGGTCGGTCGTCGCCATGGCGGGATGGAAGACGACGGTCTCGCCGGTGCCCGTGCCGGGCACGCACTCGTCGACGAGAATGCCGTTTTTCTTGATGGACTCGATGACCGGAGCATAGGTATCCAGCACGCAGACCTCATGCTCGCGGGACAGATAGCTTGCATAGCAGCTGCCGATCGCGCCGCAGCCGACAAATCCGATTTTCATGGTAAATAACCTCCTGTATCAGATAATTCTATGATGAATGTTATTTAACTGGTTTTTCTCAGCCCTTGACGAGCGTCTCGGCGATCTCGGTGATGTTCTCGACCGTCACGCCGTTCATGGCGAGCAGGCGCTCATAGGGCGCGGACTGGCCGAACTGGTCCTGAATGCCGACTCTCTTGACGATGCCCTTGCCCATCTCGGCGGCGACCTCGCACACGGCGGAGCCGAGACCGTTGAGGATGTTGTGGTCCTCGACCGTGATGATCTTGCCGACCTCGTTGATCGCGGCAGTCACAGCCTCCACGTCGAGTGGCTTGATGGTGTGCATGTCGAGCACGCGGGCGGAAATGCCCTTGCCCTCGAGCACCTTGGCGGCCTCGATCGCGAGACGGACGGTATCGCCGTTGGCGATGATAACGACGTCCTTGCCGTCCTGGATCTGGTGGGCCTTGCCGATGGTGAACTCCACATCCTCGTCGTAGATCTGGGGGATGGCGTCACGGGTGAAGCGCAGATACACGGGGCCGTAGACCTCAGCGGCCTGACGGACGAGCTTGCGGGCGGAGTTGTAGTCCGCGGGCATGATGACGGTCATGTTGGGGATGGTGCGCAGAACGCCCATATCCTCAATGGCCTGATGGGAAGCGCCGTCGTTGGCGGGGGTCACGCCGCCGTGGGAACAGGCGATCTTTACGTTCAGGTTGGGGTAGCAGATCTCCTGGCGGATCATTTCGCACATACGGAGGGAACCGAACACGGCATAGGTGACGACAAAGGGGATCTTGCCGCAGGTGGCAAGGCCCGCGGCAACGCCCGCGCCGTTCTGCTCGGCGATGCCGACGTTGATGTACTGGTCCGGCAGCTCCTTGCGGAATTCGCCGGTCTTGCAGCTCTTGCCGATATCAATATCAACGACCAGAATGTCGGGATTCTCTTTGCCGAGCGCGACGATCTCCTTGCCGAAGCCCTCGCGAGTGGCGATCATTTTTTTCTCACTCATTGCTCTTCCCTCCTCGCTTAATCGATCAGCTGGGCCTTGAGCTCAGCCATGGCCTGCGCGTACTGCTCATCATTCGGGGCAACGCCGTGCCAGCCGCACTGGTTTTCCATGAAGGAAACACCCTTGCCCTTGACGGTGTGGGCATACAGGCACTTGGGCTTGCCGTTCTTGGAGGCGTAGCACTTGTCGATGCACGCGACGATCTCTTCCATGCTATGGCCGTCGAGCTCGAGCGTCTCCCAGCCGAAGGCCTTGAACTTTTCGCCCAGGTCACCGTTGGGCATGATCTCGTCGCAGGTGCCGTCGAGCTGCAGGTTGTTGTAGTCGACAAAGACGATCAGGTTGTCGAGGCCGTACTTGTGCGCCGTGTTGGCAGCCTCCCAGATCTCGCCCTCCTGCGCTTCGCCGTCGCCGACGACGCAGAAGACCTTGTAGTCCTTGTGGTCCATCTTGCCCGCCATAGCCATGCCGACCGCGCAGGCGAGGCCCTGACCGAGAGAGCCGGTGGAGATATCAATGCCGGGGCAGCGGTTCATCGAGGGGTGGCCCTGAAGCATCGAGCCCTCCTTGCGCAGGGTGTCGAGCTCAGACTCTGGGAAGAAACCGACGCTTGCCAGGCACGCATACTGAATGGGGCACACATGGCCCTTGGAGAGCACCAGACGGTCACGGTCAGGGTTCTTGGGATCCTTCGGATCCACCTTCATCTCTACGAAATAGAGGTACGCCAGCACCTCGGCGATATCCAGGCTGCCGCCCGGATGGCCGCACTTGGCGCTGTGAGTTCCCTCGATCACGCCCATGCGGATGTGACAGGCGTGCTTTGCCAGGGTAAGTTTTTCTGCATTTGTCATGATGGTCCTCCCGTATGAACCTCAGATTTGCACATGTTCAAAAAAGCCTTTCGTCAGCGCCGGTGCAGTCCTGCTGCCCGCAGCGCGCTCTTTTTCAAGTTTATATTAGCTATTCTATGCAAAAAGGTCAAGCTTCTTCATGCAAAATGTACATACGCGGGGAAATATTCATGGAAATTTGCCGCTTTTTGGTCAAATTGCAGGAACATGCAGCCCCTTGACCGCCCTTTTTTCTTTCCGCTGTCTTGATTGACATTAAACGATCAGGTGCTGTACAATATTTTAAAAGCCGTTTTACGCTGCCTTTTATTTTCACTGGAGGATATCATGGAACGAAATTATAGCATCGACTTCCTTAAAATTCTTTTTGCCCTCTCAATTGCGTGCGGACACTTCAAAGGTTCTGTCCTTTCAAGCGACTTGATCGTTGAGCTGTTTTTTATTCTCTCCGGCTTTTTTCTCGTCAATAGTTTTTACAGCGGTAAATATCACGGCGATGCACTTTCTTACACCGCCAGCCGCTTAAAGCGGATCTACCCTTATTATCTGCTGGCCTTTCTCATCCTTTTTATTTCTTTCAAGTCTGCCGATCTGCTTCATCCCATCCGTTTCCTCTCTGATTTTGCTAATGCAGTTCCAGAAGTCCTGCTTGTACAGAGCATCGGCGTGTTTTCTGGCGGCATCAATTATCCGCTTTGGCAGTTGTCCACTCTGATCGTTGCCTCTCACATCCTGTTTGCACTTATGACAAAGGATGATCAAATCACCCTGAATGTGATCTGTCCGCTCACCGCGATTTGCTCTTTCACTTACTTTTCCAATGCATTTGGCACCCACACTGTGGAGTATTGGGGTGGGGTAGGCAACTTCCTTTCCGGCCCTCTTATTCGCGCTTTCGGTGCGCTCTGCCTTGGCATGATGGTTCATCGTCCTCTTCTTGCACTTTCTGAATTTATCCGAACAAAGCTTTCTGACTGTGCTGCTTTTCTGCTTTCTGCGCTGCTCATTGTACTGTTCTGGCTTGCCCGCGACAGCTATGCCGCACACCTGCTGTTTATCGTTTTTCTTGCTTTTTGTCTTTCCGGAAAAGGCATCCCTGCTTTGTTCAACCACAAATTTTTCGCCTGCGGCGAAAAACTTTCTCTTGCCATCTATCTGAATCAAGCTGCGGTGATCTTCCCCACCTATCATAACATGCCGTTTCTTGCACGTTTTTCAGACACTGTACAAACGCTGCTCTTTATCCCGGCCATGTTGTTATTTGCTGTCCTGTTCCTTTTTATAGCCAATCACCTTTTCGCATGGATTCGGGCACAGATGGACAAAACCAGCATTGTAGCTTGACGTGCACCAGCCAAGTCTGCTATAATTTTCACAGATTCCGGGTCGAAGCCGGGTGTGCGGACAGAAGCCCGTGTTCTCCATCCTGATGGAGCATTTTATCCACCGCTGCGCTTACGCAGCGGTGCAGCGCAAAGCCCACAGGGGGCCTTTGCGTTCTGCCATCTTATTTTTGCTGCTATAGACACCACGAAGGGGTCTGCCGTTGGCTTGTAAGCCGGGCAGACCCCTTTTTTGTCTGGCCAAAGGAGGAAGCTTTTTATGAAAACGAACCCCCATTCCACCACCCGCAGCCTCGTGCTGGCTGCACTGTTCCTTGCACTGGCCTTTGTGCTGCCCATGATCACCGGCCATGTGCCGCAGGTGGGCAACATGCTGTGCCCGATGCACTTTCCCATTCTGCTGTGCGGCTTTGTGCTGGGTGGCCCATGGGGCCTTGCCGTGGGCTTCATTGCTCCGCTGGTGCGGTCGGTGCTGTTCGGCATGCCGCCGATGTTCCCTATCGCCATTGCCATGGCCTTTGAGCTGGCCGCTTACGGCCTTGTGTCCGGCGTGCTCTGGCACAAGGTGAAGCACACCGTGCCCATGATGTACGCTTCTCTCGTCACCGCCATGGTGGCAGGCCGTTTGGTCTGGGGTGCAGTACGCTTTGTGCTGGCCGGCCTGACCGGTTCCAGCTTCCCGTTCAGCGCGTTTTTGTCCGGCGCGCTGCTCACCGCCGTGCCGGGCATCGTGGCTCAGCTGGTGCTCATCCCGCTGATTCTGATTGCTCTGCAGAAGGCAAAGTTCATTGACTGAGTTCCCGATACGCAAAAAGGGCTGTTGCCAAGAACTCCCTCAGTCACGGCTTCGCCGCGCCAGCTCCCTCACGGAGGGAGCCTGACATGACGGTAAGCTGTGAAGCCTCCCTCATTGAGGGAGGTGGCATCGCGTAAGCGATGTCGGAAGGAGTTTGACAACAGCCCTTTTCTATATTTTTAAATTTTTCAGTTCTTCTTACCGGTCAGGAACTCCGGCAGGGGCTTGCCCTGCTTGCTCCACTGATGATACTCGGCGGTGGCAGCGAACTCCACGTCACCGGCAGAGTTCAGGGCAGTCTCCACAGAGTCCTGCACCACGCCGATGATGAAGCCGACGCCTACCATCTGCATGGCGACATCGTTGGAGATGCCGAACAGGGAGCAGGCCATGGGGATCAGCAGCAGGGAACCGCCGGCCACGCCGGAAGCACCGCAGGCACCCAGAGCGCTCATAGCGCTCAGCACGATGGCTGCAGGCAGAGACACCTGAATGCCCAAGGTGTTAGCAGCGGCCAGCGTCATGATGGTGATGGTGATGGCGGCACCGTCCATGTTGATGGTGGCGCCCAGCGGGATGGAGACGGAGTACATATCCTTGTCCAGACCCAGCTTTTCGCACAGGGCCATGTTCACGGGGATGTTGGCGGCGGAGCTGCGGGTGAAGAAGGCGGTCAGGCCGGACTCACGCAGGCAGCGGAATACCAGCGGATAGGGGTTGCAGCCCAGATAGAGGAACATGATGAAGGGGGAGACGATGAGGGCCATGAACAGCATGGTGCCCACCAGCAGGGCCAGCAGCTTGCCGTACTGGGTAAAGATGGCAAGGCCGTTGCCGGAAACATTGGTGTAGACCAGACCCATGATGCCGAAGGGAGCAAGATTGATGATCCAGCGCACGATCTGGGAGACCGCATCGGCGGTGTTTGCCATAAAGGTCTTGGTGGTGTCAGAGCCGATCTTCTTCATGGCCACGCCGAACATGCAGGCCCAGAACAGGATGCCGATGTAGTTGCCGCTCATGATGGCACTGACGGGGTTTGCCACAAAGTTGGTGAGCAGAGTGCCCATCACTTCGCCCAGACCCTGCGGCACCACGTCCGACTGGGCAGCGTCTGCCAGCACGACCGTGACCGGGAACATAAAGCTGGTCGCCACTGCGATGGCCGCAGCCAGAAAGGTGGTGAGCATGTACAGCCAGATGACCGTGCCGAAGCGGCGGTCCAGCTTGGAAGAGCCCTGTGCCAGAGCACTTGCCACGATCACGAACACCAGCACCGGGGCAATGCCCTTCAATGCGCCGACGAACAGGCTGCCGAACTCAGCCACCCAACCGGCACCCGGGGCCACCAGTGCCAGCACCACGCCGACTGCCAGGCCGACGAGGATGCGCAGGATCAGACTGATGCCGTTGTATTTTGCAACAGCAGCTTTCAGGGTCTTCATAATATGATAACACTCCTCTTTATGCTGTACGCCTCATGCGTACAGTTTTCTGTCTCTTTCCCAAGAACAAGTGTCATTATAGCACAGACGGCCCAAAAGAGGAAGTATTTCCAGGCATTTTTCTCTCTCGTTTTCCAATTTTTGTGAACTTTTATTTTTTCGCCCCGAAAACTGTATTTGTATAAAATACAGTTTTGCAGTTTTGACGACAAAAAAAGCACCCCCTGCCCCGGGGCCGGACCCTCGGGGCAAAGGGTGCTATGCTGTGTTTTTGGCTCAGCTGTGCTGCTGGGTCAGGGCCAGCTTCTGGTAGGCGATGCGGGGCGTTCCGTCCGCCACATGGATGATGCCGCAGCGGGTAAAGCCGTTCTTTTCCAGCAGATGCTGCA
>ERZ650918.2063-NODE-2063-length-14960-cov-2.268702_pt1 | contig 14960 bp, 13 predicted proteins | sample MGYA00514758_ERZ650918 | MGnify/ENA metagenome assembly ERZ650918 | reverse complement strand
CGTACTACGAGACCGTTCCCGGTGATTTTGGCGAGCGTTTGCGCGCGAGCATTGCGCCTGCGGACGCGCAGACCGGAGAGCCGGCGCATTTTCGACTGGACGCCGAGGAGCGGTGTCCGCTGCTGAACGACTGCAACCTGTGCGAAGTGCTGCTTCACTTAGGCGAGGACAAAATGGGGCAGATCGGCACCGACCACCCGCGGTATTACGAGTGGTTTTCGGACGGCCGCGAGGACGGTCTCGGCTTGTGCTGTGAGGCTGCCGCCGAATTGATTCTCGCGCAGACCGGCGCACCGGCGTTTGACGTGACCGAGGCGGACGGCGTATCCGAAACCGGCACGGAGGCCGAAACCGAACTCGAGAACGTGCTGTTTTCCATGCGCGACAGGTCGAGCATCTGCTGCACCAGACGAGCCAGGCGACGCGTCTCGGAAGCAACAGTCTCCAAGTGCTCATCGTCGGTAGGATATACGCCATCCTGCATGGCCTCGACCGTTGCGAGCATGGCCATAAGCGGAGTACGAAGTTCGTGAGCCACGTCCGAGGTCAAACGTTTCTCGTGTTTCATATCCTTCTCGAGCGAAGTGGCCATCTCATCGAAGGTCTCACCCAGCTGATCAATCTCGTCATCGCCGCGCAAGCCCGTACGAGCAGACAGATCGCCATCGCGAATTTGCTTGGCCGTGCTGGTAATACGGTGAATGGGCTTGGTGAGCATGCGCGACACGAGTGATCCGATAACGACCGAAATGCAAACTGCAACAACCGCAGCAAGGGCCATGGCGTTAAAGGTCTTCTCCCTAAACGCAGAATCTGCCTTGGTGAGCAAGGCATCGGAGCCGATGGCCCACAGCTTTACTTGTCCGACATGCTCGCCGGAAGACGTTATGATTTCGACGTTTGCAACGCTATCGGAGCCGGTGGGAGCCGACGAGACCGGACTATGCGATGCTTTTTTCCCGCTCGAGCTGCTCGACGGCGATTCGTTCTCGCGCACATCGGCGGTCGCGCTTGCCGAAGGCCATGAGTCGTCATAAACGACAACGCCTTTCTTGTTAACGACCTGCATACCCAAATCGTCGGACACCAAACTCGATGTCGCGACCGTACGTAGCTCGCCCGCAGTCCAATTGCCGTTTTCCTCATACGACGTCGCAAGCTTTTCGGCAGCGGAATTTGCGATTTCGACGATATTGGAGCGCGTGTAATCCGAAAAGACTGTGCCCCACACAACAGAGACCACGCCCACCAGCACCAATACCGTCATGAGCGATGTCAGAGCAAAAGCAAGTGCCATGCGCGAGGGATAGCTCATCGTTGGCCGTGAATCGGAACGAGGCGTGTTCCAACTAGCCTTGGAACCCGCCTCGCTCTCCTGCTTGTGCTTTTGTCCGATTTCAAAGCGCGCAGGTGTCATATGTGATTTCCCTATTTCTCGTCCGACTTATCGGTCTTGGCCGGAGCCTCGAAGCGATAGCCGACACCGTGGACGGTGTAGAGCCACTTGGGCTTCTTGGGATCATCGCCCAGCTTGGCGCGAAGGTTCTTCACGTGGCTATCGATGGTGCGCTCATAGCCCTCAAAGTCGTAGCCGAGCACCTTCTCGACCAGCTCCATGCGGTTGTAGACGCGACCGGGGTGACGGGCAAGCGTGGTGAGCAGCTTAAACTCGGAAGCCGTCAGGTCGACTTCCTTGCCCTCGACCAAAATCTTGTGGCCCGAGATATCGATGACCAGATCGCCGAAGTCGAGTACCTCGACGGCTGGCTCGTCGGCCTGATGGGCACGGCGGAACAAGGCGCGTACGCGCGCGACAAGCTCGCGCGGCGAGAACGGCTTAATCAGATAGTCGTCGGCGCCGAGCTCAAGACCGATAATACGGTCCTCGATCTCGCCCTTAGCCGTCAGCATGATGATGGGGACATCCGAGGTATCGCGAATGGTGCGGCAAACGCGCTCGCCGGGGATCTTGGGGAGCATAAGGTCGAGCACGACCAGGTCAAACTGATGCTTCTCGAACTCCTCGATCGCGGACTGGCCGTCGCCGACGCCCACAACCCAGTAGCCTTCGCGCTCGAGATAGGCAGCGACGGCGTCACGGATTGCCTTCTCATCCTCGACCAGCAGAATCTTTTTTGCATCTGAAGCCATAACACGGCCCCCCTGTCTCAATTAGCTAAGAACAAGCCCATTTTAACGCACCTGAACCCGCCGGATGCCACTATGACGCGGCAGCTCGGCGGGCGGTACTCACAATTACAACGCGCTTATTCCCCTGTTGGCGCCTTTTTAACCCCTCTAAGCTTAAAGAGAGAATAGGCGTGCGGTGACCGTCTCTGGTATACCCTGGCTGTTGCGCACCGTGGCGTACGTAAGGAATGAGTCCGATTTTCCCGCCGTAGCTGGATAATCGCCATACTCCAGGGCTCGGTCGGGCGACAGAAGCGAGCCGTAGGTCTTAGCCGAAGTGTCAATCAAAAAATGCGACGCCTGGACTTTAACCAGGTATTTATTTTTCCTTCCCGCAACGCACGCGAGCGGCTCACGCGAAAGGAAGAGGTACGGCCCGCCCTCGTTACCGATATAGGTGCCCATATTGCCCAGGCTACCCACACCGTTATACGTCGCCTCAATGGAGAACACGAAGGTGTCGCCCATATACACGGCCTCGAAAGGCGAAACCGACGAAGGAAGCACCAGCTGAGCTCGCTTCGTATTGTTGCCGTCAGTCAGGTCGATCGCCGTCATACCGTAATAGACGCCCTCATCATTGTGCACGCGGGGCGAGATGGTCAGGATGCCGTCGCTCACACGCGGGGCGGATGCGAAGCGGCCCGTCGACTTCCAAATAGTCTCAGGCTTGGACTCGCTGGGCGACTGACGGTAGCAGTACGAATCGTTACTCGTCTTGCTGCCGCCGGACGAGGGCATCTTATACCAGATGACCGACGACCCATACGCTGTGAAGAGCGGCGGATCGTAATTTTCGCCACCGCGATCGAGCTCGACAGCGTTGCCGGTAAGGGAGGAGCCTGCAAGGTTTTGCGCATAGAGTTTCCAAGACGCATTGGCAAAGTTCATCTCGACCCACGCGAACACGCCATCACCCGCGCGAACGTCGTAAAACGCATAACCGGTTCCCTCAACGGGATCCTCGATAAGTGTGGTAAGCGAGCCATCGCCCAGGTTGAGCACACCGAGTGTGTTGGCGTGCAGTGCCGATGCGGGCGCCATCATTGCCGCAGCATAGTCACCATCGCAGTAGTACAGCAACGTGCCCAGCGGCAGCGTCCACGATGCCGCCGGCTCAAGATCGATGTCAACTGCCTCGTACTCATCAGTGATCGAGACAATCTTCGAATCGTCCTTGATAACCTGCGGCTCGCCAGCGGCATCATCACTGGTGCCCGTTTTTTTCGAGCAACCGGCAAGCACCGTGGCAGCGCCCGCGGCAGCACCGCCGAGCACAAAGCCGCGGCGCGATATTCCATTCTTGATGTGGTCGGCGATACCCATTAGGCGATCTCGGCGCGAGCAGCCTCGATAGCGCGCGTAAGCTGATCGGCGCAAGAGGTCTTCTTCATGCCGCAGGTATTGCCGGCAAGAACCTCGATCACACGGTCGGCAGGAGCGCCCTCGACCAGTTTGGAGATGGCCTTGAGGTTGCCATCGCAGCCGCCGGTAAACTCAACGCCCAGCACCTTGCTGCCGTCATCGGAAAGGTCAAGGTGAATATTGCGAGCACACACGCCCTGAGGCTTGTAATCAAACGAAATCATGCGATCCCCTCTCAGAATGTTATTCGAGACGACTATTATCCCCGTCTTTCCCTAAATGCAACGAGGCGCTTTGCCGGCAACACACATTACCAGCAAAGCGCCCTAAAAAGCTAACGTTATGCCCGAACCTACTCGAAGCTCAGCTGCTCCAGACGATCAAAGACCGTGTCGATACGGGTGAGGAAGTCCCACGGATCAAAGATCTCGTCGAGCTTCTCCTGACTGACGGTGCAGCGCGGGTCGGCCTCGAGACGTTCCTTAAAGGTGGGACCGGAGACACAATCCTGTACCTCATGCCAGGTTGCCATGGCGTTCTCCTGCACAATGGCGTACGCGTCCTCGCGGGTGATGCCCGTATCGACGAGGGCCAGCAGCACCTTGGAGGAGAAGATGAGACCACGGGTCTTGTTGAGGTTGGCCATCATGCGGGCAGGGTACAGCTGCAGGCCGTCGATAACGCGGATGAGGCACTGGAACATGTGGTCGAGCGCGATGAAGCTGTCGGCCTGGGCGACGCGCTCGGCAGAGGAGTGCGAAATGTCACGCTCGTGCCACAGGGCAACGTTATCGAAGGCAACCTGAGCGTTGGACTTCACGACGCGCGACAGACCGCAGACCTTCTCCATGGTGATCGGGTTGCGCTTGTGCGGCATGGCGGAGCTGCCCTTTTGACCCTTGCGGAACGGCTCCTCGGCCTCGAGGGTATCAGTCTTCTGCAGATTGCGAACCTCGGTAGCGATGCGCTCACAGGTGGCCGCGGTGGTGGCAAGAACGCCGGCGAGATAGGCGTGATGGTCGCGGCTGATAACTTGCGTGGACAGCGGGTCATGAACCAGGCCCAGGTGCTCGCAGACATACTCCTCGACAAACGGCTCGATGGAGCTGTACGTGCCGACAGCACCCGAGATGGCACCGAAGGCAACATTCTTGCGGGCGTCCTCAAGGCGATCCAGATCGCGCTTGAGTTCCCAGGCCCAAGAGCCGAACTTCATGCCGAAGGTCATCGGCTCGGCGTGGATGCCATGAGTGCGGCCGGCACAGAGCGTGTTGCGCTCCTCAAAGGCGCGACGCTTGCAAATCTCGCCGAGCTTCTTGACGTCCTCGATGATCAGGTCGCAGGCCTGGGTGAGCTGGTAGCACAGAGCCGTGTCGCCCAGATCGGAGCTGGTCATGCCATAGTGAACCCAGCGGCTGGGCTTGGGGTCGCCCTCGGGAACATCGGCGTCGATGTACTCCTTCATGTTGGTCAGGAAGGCGATGACGTCGTGGCGCGTGACCTCCTCGATCTCGTCGACCTTTGCCTTCTCAAAGTTGGCATGGTCGCGGATCCACTGGGCTTCGTCTTTAGAAATGCCGATCTTGCCGAGCTCCGCCTGGGCCTCACAGGCCAGGACCTCGATCTCCTGCCAAATGGCGTACTTGTTCTCGAGGGAGAAGATGTGTCCCATCTCCGGGCGGGTATAGCGATCGATCATAGCGGCTCCTTTTTGGTTATTGGCACGTTGGTCGTAACCCAACCATTGTACCGTGCGCAGGTGCAAGTATGGGCAGCAGGCATTAACCTAACATTTTGGAATTGGAGCGGGCAACGGGACGTCCGCGTATTTGCTTCGCAAATACGCGCCGGCTTCGGCCGCCTGCCGGCGTCCTCGCCCGCTCGCTACAAACGCTCCGCGTTTGTTTAACGCTCGCGCCCTGCACAGAGTTCGATTCTCCGCGGTATCTATAAGTAATAAAAAAGCAGGTAGGTGCGTTTACCTACCTGCTTGTAACTATTGGTGGAGGCGCGGAGAATCGAACTCCGGTCCACGAAAGCCCCCTGATTGGCATCTCCAAGCTCAGTCGCTGGTTTAGTCTCGGACGCTTTGCGCGCAGCGACACGCTCGCGGCATCCCAACCGGTTCGGTCTTAGCCCGCGCCATACCGATTACGTGCGCAGGAGCATTCCCCTAACATGACGTCGCGCCGGTGTCGGGGAAATCACCGGGTTGACGCGCCGCTATAAACTAAGCAGCGAGAGCCATAGGCTCAAAAGAAGAGTTGTTGTCAATTCAATTTGACGGTACCCCTGTTTAACGAGGCGAGGAGACCTCGGCTTGCTTCCTCTCTCAGAGCTATCGTGTCGAAACCAGTCGCCCCCGGATGTCGGGAAAGTCTGGATGGTATCGGGCCTGCAAACACCCGATAACCGTCGACTTTTCAAGGAACATACGGGGCGAGCCCCGCTCGTGGAGTGTTATCTTACCACGTTCTGAAAGCGGACAGCTGTTCTATGCACGAGCTGTGAAGACCCCAATGTGCGCCGCACTTCGCACTTTTGCTACCGATCGCGTCACGTATATTTTCGCCAAGCAGAATTGACCCGTCGAAAGGACCGTTATGGATACCAAGCAGCAACTCGTCAATGCCCTCGCAGGCCTGGGCTCAACCATTACCGAAGCTATGGATGTCATTGAGGGCTTTGTCCCCTGCGGACATCCCGCCCTCACCGTATCGAACGCCCTTGTTGCGCTAGACGCTGACGATGATGCAGCTCTCGCCCAGCAGCTTGAGACCGTCGAGGGCTTTATCGACCACGTGAGCGAGAACCGCGGCGTGACCGCCTACCACGGCATCGAGGTCGAGCTCGCGGGCCCCAAAGCCGATCTGCTCGCAGCAATCCGCGAGGTAGGCGCCCTTATGCAGACCGCAGGCGTCAAGAACACCCAGGTCAACGAGTGGGTCTACCGCAGTCTGGCAGCACTCGACAGCTCCGACGAAAAGACAGCCGAGCAGCTCGCAGAAAGTCCCGCCATCAAGGCCGAGCTTTTGTAAATAGCAGACGCGGGCCCCTTGGCGCATCGTCGTCCAAGAGGCCCGCAAACAGTTCGCGTCAACCGATTGCCGCGCCGCCGCATTCGGCCAAGGCAAGAATCGGCATCATTTGACGAGGTGTCTTTGCTGCAAGATCGGCATGTTCGAGCAGTTTTCGATCGTTGGTCACCAAGTAATCGACTTGCGCGCGCTTGCACGCGGCGAGCACCAAGTTGTCCTCGTAATCGCGATGGAGTGCTAAGAATTTGTCGGCCAGCCAAAGGTCCGACGCATCTGCACCCACGGCCGTGGCGTTTTCGGTCATGTTCCGAACAAACGCCAGCGCCGCATCGCCAATCGCGCGGGCAGAAGCCTCGCCGAGCGCTCCCCCGCTGGCAAGAACGCTGCGCTTCAGTTCGTGCTGTACAACATACAGTACGTCCTTGGCGATATGCACCGGAAAGAACAGCAATGCCCCCGCCTCCGTCGCCTGCCCAATAAACGCACGCGCGGCAAGCGACTCGGCATGGTCGACGCAAAACGAATCAACCCATACGTTGGCATCCACCATTATTTTGAGGGGAGCCCCGCTCACAGGATCATCCCCTTTTGGCGATAGCGCTCGTCCATGGCTTCGGAATAGATTGTGTCCCAATCGCGATTGTCGGATACGGGCGACGTAGCGATGCCCAGGTCCGCGTAAAGCTGATCCGCCGCCGCCCATGATACGGCGAACGGAGTATCGTGCGCGACGGTCTGCCGCCGGTCGTCGACGGCCGCAAGCACTTCCTCGCACTGCCCGCCACCCTGCGCGACCTTGGCCACCACCTTTTTGATGAGCTCGGGCAGTGACCCGCCCGAAAGCCGCAACGCTTCCTCCGCATGGTCCTTGACCTGGCGATCCACGCGAACGTTCACCTGCGCCATGCCGCTAACAGCACCCACGTCGATCCCGCTCCCTTCAATTGCTAGCACCGCTAGCAACACTATATAGAGAAGCTAGCAAATGGTCAAATGCAAAAGGCCTGCGCCCGGACGACACCGATGCCGTCTGGGCGCAGGCCAGATAACGTGGGCGAACACGTCTGCTAACGCAGGTAAGCCTTCGCGTTGCTCAGGCTGTAGGCAATCGTCGAGCCGTTGTGCAGCAGTGACGACGTCTGCGGGGTAATCGCGCCGGTAATACCCAATGCCAACAGCGCCGAGTTGGTGAGCATCACCTTAGAGTAGGAGCTCGTCAGACGATCAATGAGGCCCTGGCTCATGCGGCGCAAACGCACGATCGCGGCCAGATCCGTGTCGGTCAGGATGATATCGGCGACCTCCTTGGCGATGTCGCTTCCGCCACCCATTGCCAGCCCCACGTCGGCCAAACCGAGTGCCGGCGAATCGTTGACGCCGTCGCCCACCATGGCAACGTGGCGCCCCTCACCCTTAATGCGCTCCACATAGGCGTACTTGTCCTCGGGCAGCAGCTCGGCCTTAAACTCGTCGACACCCGCCTCGCGCGCAATGCGCTCGGCCGTGCGCTCCGAATCGCCCGTGAGCATAACGACATGCTTGACGCCCAGCGCATGTAGGTCGGCGATGGCCTCACGGACGCCGGGCTTGAGCGGATCCTCGATGCCGAGCACGCCGACGACCTTGCCGTCGACCGCCAGATACAGCGGCGACAGGCCTTGCATCTGGAGCTCGATTTGCTCCTTGATGTCGGACTCGAGCTGCGCACCCTCGTCCTCAAATACAAAGTGCGCCGAACCGATAATGGCGCGACGCCCCTCGATGGACGAAGCGATGCCGTGCGCCACGATGTACTCGACCGCGGCATGGCGCTCGCGGTGCTCGAGCCCGCGCTCGAGGGCGGCGTTGACCACGGCACGCGCCACCGGATGCGGAAAATGCTCCTCCAAGCAAGCGGAAAGGCGCAGGACCTCGTCCTTGCTCCAGCCATCTGTCGTCAGCACGCAAGCCAGGCGCGGCTGCGCCTCGGTAAGCGTGCCGGTCTTATCAAACACGATGGTGTCAGCCTTGGCAAACGACTCAAAGTACTTCGCGCCCTTGACCATGACGCCCATCTTGGCGGCATCGCTCATGGCGGTCATGACGGCGACGGAACCCGTGAGCTTGAGTGCGCACGAGTAGTCGACCATCAGCGCCGCCGAGGTCTTGATAAGGCTGCGCGTGGTGAGCGCAACCAGGCCCGCGAGCAGGAAGTTCCACGGGACGATCTTGTTGGCGAGGTCCTCCATATGCGACTGGCCCTCGGATTTGAGCGAGTCGGCCGTCTGCACGAGCGAGACGATCGAGCGCAGTTTGGTCTGCGCCGTGTTGGCGCGCACGCGCACCAAGATGCTGCCGTCTTCCACGACGGTACCGGCGAACACGTCGTCGCCCACGCTGCGCTCAACGGCCAGCGGCTCGCCGGTCAGGGTCGCCTGGTTGACCATAGCGCTCCCCTGCTCGACGACACCGTCGATGCAAATGGACATGCCAGTGCGCACGGCGACCAGATCGCCGGGCTCGAGCTCGGTCGCAGCAACGCTTACCTCGGTATCGCCGACGACCTTTTGCGCCTTGTCGGGTACATCGAGCAGCGAGTTGATGAGCTCGTTTTCGCTCATGGCGCGGGTGTAGTCCTCGAGCAGCTCGCCCACGTTGAGCAGGAACATTGTCTGGCCCGCGGTGTCGACATCACGCTTGACGAACGAAATGCCGATGGCCGAAGCGTCGAGCACGGGAACGGTCAGGCGCGGCTGCGCCAGCTCATGAAGGGCAGCGCGCAAAAATGCCATGTAACCGGCCACGACAAACACCGCACGCAGAGGCGTCGGCAAGAACCAGCGGCGCGCGTAGTGGGCGCCGACGAGTGTCGCCAGGTCCATAACGAGTTTGTGCTTGCGCGGCTCAAGCTGCATCACATAGCCCGACTTGGCATCGGCGATAGCTTGAGCATCGAGTGCGCCCAAGGCGTCGAGCACGCTCGCGCGACGTGGCTCGTCGTATTCGAGCGCCATCTGGCCGATGCGGCCGTAGACGCGCACCTTGCGCACACCATCGATTTCGCCGCTGAGCTTTAGAAGCGCATCGAGATCGCTCTCTGGCACAGGACCCGCCAACTGGAGGCGGGTCCTGCCGGGGATCTCGCTAATAATCGAGAATCTCATAGTTTGTGCCTGGGAGCGTTACTCGGCTGCCTCGTCAGCAGCGGCCTCGCTCTGGGTGATGTAAGCAGCCTCGGCAACCATGTCGTCGACATTAGCCTTGGCCTGCTCGACCATGTCCTGGTAGCCGTTCTTGATGCGCATACCGCACGCAATACCCTGCACGCAGGCATTCTTGACCGGAGCGCTGGTAAGCAGCTTGATGCCGGCTGTGCCAAGCAGAAAACCGCCACCGACAAGCAGGGTATTGAACGTCGACTTCTTCATGTTGCTTCTCCCTTTTGCCGCATTGGACGCGGCACGGTGCCTCAGCACCCGAGTAAATAAGTTTGCTCGAGCACGCTTTTGAAATATCTCAATTTTATCTAACTATCTAGGTCAGCCATGGCTAACCTTTTGAAAATTAACGATGCGAAGTAACCGATTGTCAATGTGACAAATGGACTGTCCCTTTGCCCCTTCTTACAACTGCCAGGTAGCTGCTTCCTTTTGCAGCGCCACCATGCGGGCGAATTCTCCACCTGCCGCCTTGAGCTGCGCCGGAGTGCCCTGCTCGGCAACCACACCATCCTTGAGTACAACGATTTTGTCGGCATTTTCCACCGTACGCATACGGTGGGCAATAACGATAACCGTCTTACCTGCAAGCAGACGGGAGAGCGCCTGCTGAACCACGGTCTCGTTCTCCACATCCAAGCTCGCCGTCGCCTCGTCCAACAGCACGATAGGCGCGTCTTTGAGCAGCGCACGGGCGATAGAGATGCGCTGGCGCTCGCCGCCGGACAGCTTGGAGCCGTTCTCGCCGATCATGGTGTTGTAGCCCTGCGGCATGCGGCTCACAAACTCGTCGCAGTTGGCGGCACGCGCAGCCGCAAGCGCTTGCTCATCGGTGGCGCCACGACGCCCGAGGCGGATGTTTCCCATCACCGTGTCGTCAAAGAGCAGCACGTCTTGGAACACAATGGCGTAGTCGCGCAGCAGTACCTCGGGATCCACGCTCGCAACATCCACACCGCCCACGGTGACCGTGCCTTCGGTGGCGTCCCAAAAGCGCGCGGCCAGGCGGCTCACCGTGGACTTACCGGAACCCGAAGGACCGACCAGTGCCGTGACCTCGCCTTCCTTGGCGGTAAAGCTCACATCGGTAAGAACTTTCTCGCCGGCGCGGCCGTCCTCGCCCGCACCATAGCCAAATGCCACGTGATCGAACACCACATCGTGGCCTACGGGCTCAAACTGCTCGCTGCCCCGCGCCACGGGCTCTTCCATGATGGAACGCATGCGCTTGGCAGACGACTCGGCGGCAAACAACTCGGACATTAACATTAACGCCTGGTCAAAGGGTGCATAGATACGGCTCACCATAAGCAGGAAGGCAAACATCACTAAAAAGTCGACCTGCCCGGAGGCGACCATCGCGGCGCCCGTGACCAACGTGGTGGCAATGCCCAGACGCAGGATAGCAAAGGCGGAGTTAACCAAAAGCCCATTGGCGAGCTCGCCCTTGGTGGTCTCGCGCTCCTCGGCATCGATCACGGCGTTGAGTCCCTCAAGATAATGAGCCTCCTGGTTGGTGGCGCGGATCTCGCGCACGCAGTCGAGCGTCTCCTGGATCGCCTCGGTAACCTTGACCTTCTCGGCACGCACATGGTCGAACACCGGGATCATGGGACCGCGCGTCAGATACAGCACGGCAAAGGCCACGGGAACGCTCCAAAACGCCGCAATCGCCAGCTGCCAGCAAAAGAACAGCGACGCCACGAACACAATGACGCTTGCGATGATGGCACCCCAAAGCTCTCCCAGCACGTGGCTGTAGGCGTGCTCCATGGCCTGGACGTCACCCATGATGGTCTCGGTTAAATCGGCCAGATCACGACGACCAAAAAACGACAGCGGCAGTTTGCGCAAGCGCTCGGCAATCTCCATACGCTGCTTGCCGCACTCCTCGTAAAAGATGCAGTAGGTGTAGTAATACTGCTGCCAGTTAGAGGCAAAGAGCAACACGAAAAAGACCAGGAGGCCGCCCACAATCGGCAGGGCATCCGGCAGGTCGGCACCGGTGGCGAGATGTTCGACAAAACCGGCCATGACCAGGAACAATAAGCCCATGCCGGCCATGGTAATGAGATTGGTGAGCGCGGTCCAGAAAATGCCGCGTTTTACGCCGGCGACGCCTTTATCGGATAGGAAGTACTTCTTTTGGAATGAGGCGAACATTTAGGCCTCGCCTCCCTTCGTGACGGCGGCATCCGCGGCAGCAGTGATCTTCCAGCTCGCGGCCTGTTCGTATTCGGCCCACATCTTGGCGTATAGACCGTTTTGGGACAGCAGCTCGGCATGGGTGCCAGTCTCCTGCACGCTACCTTGGTTGAGCACCACGATCTTGTCGGCCCCCACCACGGTCGAAAGCCGGTGCGCGATCATAATGACTGTGCGACCCGCCGCCAGCTTGCTAAAGGCACGCTGGATGAGCGCCTCGTTCTCGGGGTCGGCAAACGCCGTGGCCTCATCGAGCACCACGATAGGCGCGTCTTTAAGGATCGCGCGGGCGAGTGCTACGCGCTGCACCTCGCCGCCCGAAAGATATGCCCCTCCAGCACCGAGCATGGTGTTAATACCCTGCGGGAGCTTGGCCACAATGTCGTCGCACTGAGCTGCGGAGAGGGCCGCACGCACTTCGTCGTCAGTGGCCGTGGGCTTGGAGGCACGCACGTTATCGGCAAGTGTTTGCCGGAACAGCTGGTTGGTCTGGAACACGAAGGCAACCTGGTCCATAAGCTCGTGCGGGTCCATGTCGCGAACGTCTACGCCGCCCACAAGCACGCGACCCGAACAAACATCCCAAAAACGCGGGATCAGGCTTGCGCGGGTCGACTTGCCGCCGCCCGAGGGGCCCACCAGCGCAAGGGTGCTGCCTGCGGGAACGCTAAAGCTCACATGATCGACGGCAGGCGCTTCGGCACCCTCATAGGTAAAGCTCACGTCCTCAAAGCGCACATCGCTGCCAGCAGGGTGCTTGGGCTGGGCAGGCACGGAGAGCTGCTTGGAATCCATAACGCTTCGGATGCGCGCCAGCGAATCGGCACTCATCTGAGAGGCCTCGCCCACAAACATAAGCTTGGTCATGGCCGTCGGTACCACGGCCGAAAAGATCGCGTAAAACGTGAAGTTTGCCATAAAATGCGCGAAGTCCGTCTCGCCCGGCGCCAACAGCAACGCCACGGGCAGCAGGAATGCCACAAGACCATTGAGCGCGGTAAGGTTGAGTACCTGCGGACCTCGGCAAAACGTGCCCGCATAGCTTTGCGCCATGTCGGCGTATTCGGCGATCGCGTCGTGGAACGCCTTAAAGGAATAGACCGTCTGCTGAAACACCTTGACCACGGGAATGCCGCGTACGTATTCGGTACCGGTCTTGTTCATCTTGACCAGCGCGCCCATGTAGGCCTTCATAAACTCGCCGCCCTTGCCGCTCATCATGGTGGCCATGGCGCAAAACGAAACAACGACCGAGATTAAGCATGCCGCGCCCAAACGCCAATCGAGGGCAAAAAGCAGCACGAGCAGACCTGCGACCATGGCGGTGGCGCCGGCGATATCGGGTAGCATGTGCGCGAGCAGGGTCTCGGTGGAGGCGGCGCATCCGTCTACGATACGGCGCAGCTCACCGGTGGCGTGTGTGTCAAAGTAGCCAAGCGGCAGCTTAAGCAGGTGCTCGCTCGTAGTCTTGCGAATATTGGACGCGCAGCGAAACGCAGACAGGTGCGTGCACATGAGCCCCACGAAATAGACCACGATGCTTGCCAGGGCAAAACCAACAGCCCACCAACCATACATCGCGATGTCGGCGGCCTCGCTCCAGTTGGGCGCCACGGCAATCAGGTCTCGCGCAACAAGCCAGATGCACACGTACGGGCCAAAGCTCAACAGCTGCGAGAACGCCGAGAGGGCCATGCCCAAATACGTTAGGAATTTACGGTCACCGGCATATGCAAGTAGCTCGCCGATGCCGCCGCCTTCCTTTTTTGATCCCTTTGCCATGAGATTCCTTTCTAACGGCTTGAGAGTTAACCGTAAGAAACTTATCATGGGCGTGTTAGCCAGGGCACACAATTGGGCCAGGCGTGGACGTTTTCGCAAATGAAGGGGACGCTTTTGAAAATGCGGCGGGCAGCAACCGATATAACCGAGCTCTACGCACCGCAGTTTGAGCAGTTTGGTCTGCAGCTTTCCGGCAAGGGCGCCGTCTTTACCGGCGAGGTGGCAAACGATCGGGCACACGGACGCGCATGGATCATGCCCCTTTCCCCCACCTGCATCGTCATGGAGCATTTCATTACCCCGACGCACAACATGCAGCTAGCCGAATACACGCCCGAACCGTACGCGTGCGTGAGCGAGGTCAGCGCGCCCACGCTCATGTGCATGCCCGAAGCCGGCATAACGCCTGCGAACCTCAAGCCGCTGCATGGACCGTGGCCGAACAGCGCGATCTGCAGCTTTGTCCAAGATAGCTGCGGTGAGGAGCTAAGCCCGCTGTTTGCAGGGCAGCTCTACCACTCGCGCTCGGTCCTCTTTTTGCCCGGGTATTTTGACGAGCTGGAGCATTGCTATCCTGCCGAGTTCGCGGGGGTCTTTGAGGCGTTTGCCGAGTCATGGCACGAGGAAGCGACGTCTGCCATCTGCCACACGCTGCGCCGGATTAACGAGGAACGCGCCCGCACCGTAGGCGGACACGTCTATATGCAGGGCATCGTGGAGACCATGGTCGCGGAGCTCGCCTGTTCGCGCGCGGCCCACAAGCAGGCACGGCAGGCGGCGAACACACGCGTCAGCATAACCATTGCCGAAGAAGCGACGGCAATGATTGAGCGCGCGCTCGACAAAGGCAGGCGTGTGGGTATCAACGAGGTGGCCGAGAGGCTCTACACAAGCCGCTCCAAACTATGCGCCACCTTTAAGGCCCAAACTGGCGAATCCCTGGGCGCCTACATTCGCAGACGCCGTATGGAGCGAGCACAGGACCTTTTGGCCGATAGCTCGCTCACGATAGCGCAGGTGGCAGAGCGTCTAGGCTACCCTCAGCAGGCCGCCTTCGCCCAAGCCTTCAAGCAACACACCGGCACCACCCCCACCGCTTGGCGCTCCCAACATCAATAAAAAGACGGCAAAGGGACAGCCCCATGAGTTCCACACGCAATGTGACAAAGGGACTGTCCCTTTG
>ERZ650918.2056-NODE-2056-length-14992-cov-4.048336_pt1 | contig 14992 bp, 16 predicted proteins | sample MGYA00514758_ERZ650918 | MGnify/ENA metagenome assembly ERZ650918 | reverse complement strand
TAGGCAATTTTTAATGGATTTTTGCGCGTGACTGTGAAGGTACTGAACAGTTACGTAAATGTCAATTATTTATAGTAATCAAATTCAAGACCATACATACGAACTGTATCGCCCTCTTCGATGCCAGCTTCTTCCAGCTCAGCCAGAATACCGCTGTCCTTTAAGAATTTCTGGAAGAACTGGAAGCCCTTCTCAGAATCAAGGTTTGTGTAACCGAGCATCTTCTCGATCTTCGGTCCTTCTACCACATAAATACCATCTTCATTGCGTTCCACGGTATACGGAAGATTCTCGCCCTGATACTGGTATTCAAATTCTTTTTCGAAAATAACTGGCTTGCGGTCAACCGTTTTCAGCAGATCATTTACATGGTAAAGGAGCTCTTTTACACCCTGCCCGGTAACTGCAGAAATGGCAAATACCTGGATGCCTTCCGGCTCAAATTCGCGTTTTAAGCGCTCTACCGGGTCTTCCCAGTCCTCTTCGCCAGTATTGTAAATCGAATCTACCTTGTTGGCAGCAATCACCTGCGGACGCTCTAAAAGCGACGGATTATATGCTTTTAACTCCGCATTGATGGTGCGGATATCCTCAACCGGATCACGCCCCTCGACGGATGCCGCATCCACAACATGCACGAGAACCTTGGTTCTCTCGATATGGCGCAGGAAATCATGTCCCAGACCGATTCCTTGGGAAGCACCCTCGATGAGTCCCGGAATATCTGCCATGACAAAGCCTTGTCCATCCTGTAGATCAACCACACCAAGATGCGGGTTCAGCGTCGTGAAATGGTAATTGGCGATCTTCGGACGCGCATTGGAAACGCGTGAAAGCAAGGTCGATTTACCGACGTTCGGGAAACCAACCAGACCAACATCGGCAATTACCTTTAATTCCAGCTGTACCCAGAGTTCCTGTGCCGGCTGTCCCGGCTGTGCATACTTCGGAACCTGCATCGTCGAGGTCGCAAAGTGCATATTTCCAAGACCGCCCTTGCCGCCTTTTAAAATCACTTCTCGGCGGTTCTCGCCGGACATATCCGCGATTACCTTACCGGATTCAAAATCCTTGATAACGGTTCCTTCCGGAACCTTGACAATCAGATCCTCGCCGTCTGCTCCGTGACAGCGGCGCTTTCCGCCCTGCTCTCCGTCGCCAGCCACATATTTGCGGACATGACGGAAATCGGTCAGGGTATTCAGTCCGTCGTCCACTTCAAAAATGACATCGCCGCCGCGACCGCCATCGCCGCCGTCCGGACCGCCAGCAGCTACGAAAAGTTCCCGGCGGAAGCTGACATGACCGTCGCCGCCTTTTCCGGATCTGATATAAATTTTTGCACTGTCGGCAAACATAAATACCTCCTTCTGATCTGAAAAAAGCTCCATACAATCCGTATGGAGCTTCTTTATAATTATTCGTTAATTGTTCTCGGGTAAACAGAAACCTGCTTTTTGTCTCTGCCCTTTCTTTCAAACTTTACGACGCCGTCAACCATAGCGAATAATGTATCATCTCCACCGCGTCCTACGTTCACACCTGGATGAATCTTGGTTCCGCGCTGTCTGTAAAGAATGTTGCCAGCTAATACGAACTGTCCGTCTGCTCTCTTCGCACCAAGTCTCTTGGACTCAGAATCACGACCGTTCTTTGTGGAACCAACACCTTTTTTATGAGCGAATAACTGAAGGTTCATTTTAAACATGCGTTACACCTCCCTGAATCGAATTTTAATGTATTTATCTCCATAACTCTCCGCGATATCGGTAAGTCCAAGTATCAGCGAATCCATCAGGAGTTTTGATTCCGCACTTACAGTACCGGTAAAATGAAAAATAAACTGACCTGTCTTTTCATCCACACTGCCCTTAAAACCGTCATCGGTAAATTTCTCCACCGAATTAGCCATATTGACAGTCAGAACGGATACAGCTGCACAGACAATATCTTTGCCGTACTCATCATATCCAGCATGTCCCTTTACTTCCACTCCCGTGGTACATCCCTTGGAATCGGAGTATACGTCTACTTGAATCATTTCAATTAAGCGTTGATCTTTTCGATCTTAACTTCTGTAAAGAGCTGTCTGTGACCATTTTTCTTATGGTAGCCAGTTTTTCTCTTATACTTGTAAACGATAACTTTTTTGCCTTTGCCTTCTTTAACAACTGTTGCGGATACAGTAGCACCCTCTACAGTCGGGCATCCGATCTTCATCTCACCGTTATTAACAGCCAGAACCTGATCGAAAGTAACAGCTTCACCTGCAGCAGCACCGAGTCTCTCAACTTTGATTACATCGCCCTCGGCAACCTTATACTGCTTACCACCTGTTGCAATAATCGCGTACATCTGATGGCACCTCCTATTATCATTACTCGCCAGCTATGGCGGCTTGCGCACTTTTAGCCTCGCTGTGCGGCACACTTAGATATTCTAGCATCGGAATATGGATCTGTCAATGGTTTTTTCTTGAATTTAGGAGAAAATTTCAAACCAGTGTTACGGATAAAGCTGCTTTTTCCAAGTCCTCATAAGTACCACCAAACTGTTCAACCCTTTTGCCTCTGTAAAATAAGCAGAAAAAAAGCTGGAAGTCCTGATCAACTTCATTTTTCAGTATTTACCAGAAAGAATGGTGAGGATCTCCTTTTACTATTTATTTCACTCAGCCAGAGCTGCAAACTGCTTTCCAATCTCCACCAGTATCTCCGCCGTCTTCTGAAGCGAATCCACCGGAATAAATTCATATTTTCCATGATAGTTATATCCGCCGGTGCAGAGGTTCGGGCACGGGAGCCCCATGTAGGAGAGGCGGGCGCCGTCGGTGCCGCCGCGGATCGGAACGACCTCCGGCTCGATGCCGCAGGCTGTCATCGCCTCTTTGGCGGTATCGATCAGGTACATGCACGGCTCAATTTTTTCTTTCATGTTGTAGTAGCTGTCCGTTACTTCGGCGATCACGGTGCCCTTACCGTATTTGCGGTTCAGGAAATCGGCGGCTTCGGCGAAAAATTTCTTTTTCTGTTCAAATTTTTCATGGTCGTGATCGCGGATGATATAATTTAACTGCGCCTCTTCTACATTTCCGCTCATTTCATCCAGGTGATAGAATCCCTCATAATCTTCTGTGTACATCGGATTTTCAAAGACCGGCAGCAGGCTCTGAAATTCCATGCCGATGAGAATGGCATTTTTCATCTTGAGCTTCGCATCTCCCGGATGGATGCTGGCTCCCTGAATCCGGACTTTGCCGGAAGCGGCATTGAAATTTTCATATTCGATCTCGCCGATCGGACCGCCGTCTACCGTATAAGCAACCGCTGCACCGAAGTCTTTCACATCGAAACGATCCGCGCCGCGTCCGATCTCCTCGTCCGGCGTAAATCCAATGCAGATCTCGCCGTGCGGGATCTCCGGGTGGCTCAGGAAATATTCTGCCATCGTCATGATCTCCGCCACGCCTGCCTTGTCGTCGGCGCCCAGAAGCGTGGTTCCGTCAGTTACGATCAGATCCTGACCTTTTAAGTCGGCTAAAAACGGAAATTCTGAAACTTTCATGACAATTTGTTTTTCTGCATTTAATACGATATCTTTGCCGTCATATGCCTGGACGATGCGCGGCTTTACGTTTGTTCCGGTTAAGGACGGCGCGGTGTCTATGTGGGAAATGAAGCCAAGTGCCGGGATGGTAGCTTTCTGCCCAACGTCGGATGCACCGTGAGCAGACGCAGTGCTAAAAGAAGCTTCCGCTTCTTGCGGTGCAGAGGTACTGTCAGTATTATCCGGAATGCATGCAAACAAGTATCCGTACTCGCTCATCCGCACATCGGATGCACCCATTTCTTCCAGCTCGCGTTTCAGCTCATTGGCTAACAGAAGCTGTTTTTCCGTGCTCGGGCAGGTGTCATATGCCTCGTCTGACTGCGTATCATATGATACATATTTCAAAAAACGTTCTACGGCTGTTGTCATGAAAAATCATCCTCTCTTTCTCCTAAATCCCGGCTCAGCGGTTCCAGATAATGGACTAATATATCCCGGTGGCTTTTGATGCGCCACGTTTTATCCATTTCCTCATATGTAAAACTCTTCCGTCCGCCCTGCTGCATCCGCTCCCAGTATGCGTCCAGATGGAAAAATGGCAGGTAGTAAAGTTCATCCCTCTGTGAAAAATATATAATTAAGAAAGCAATCCCGCCCTGCTCTTCAAATTCCCGCATAAATGCGACCTGATGCGGATGGACGTTCTGCAGTGGAAATGTATCTGCCGCGCATTCTTTCGCATCAAAGCAGACCGGGACGCCCTGAATCGCGCCGATGTAATCGACGGTACTCTTCTGGTCGAAATACGCCAGCGTGATATGGCGGCTGGTTTTATCGATCGAGACGGGCGTGATCGGCGTCGGGATTTTCTGGATCAATGCCAGCTTTTTCTCACGGTAAAGATCGTTTGTGTGGTTTATCATATCCTCCAGGGTTGAACCACGAAGTCCCCGGCTGTTCCATGTCCCCATGTTGTTGCTCCTCCACTCATTTTTTAGTTTTTCCCACAATTTAAAATTTACGGGCGATGATTGGCTGGGCGTTTTGGAGCTGATTTCATCATCTCTTCCATCCGCTTCATCTCCGCTGGCATAGGCGCGGTAAATTCTTTGCCCGCCAGATATGAAAGCGGCTCGGAGATCGTTTCCGGCATTACCAGCCGCCACGCATGAAGCATCTGTGAACGGACGCCGAAGCGTTTCTTCACTTCCTCATTGACCCGGGGATCACCGTACTTCGGATCCCCGGCGATCGGGTGCCCGATGGAAGCCAGGTGGGCGCGGATCTGGTGGGATCGTCCGGTGATCAGATGAACCTCCAGAAGGGTATATCCATTTCCAGACGCCAGCGGTCTGTATGCAGTCCGGATCGGCAGACTTCCAGGGGTCTCCTCTTTTCGGATCGACACCTGATTCGTCTTTTCATTTTTCGTCAGCCATCCCTCGATGCGGGCTTCGCCTTTTACGATTCCCCGCACGACGCAGACATAATATTTTCCCAGACTCCGGTCCTTGATGACCTCGGACATGATCTGCAGTCCCGGCAGGGAACGTCCAGCTGCCACGATGCCGCTTGTGTTGCGGTCGAGGCGGTTGCAGACGGACGGACGGAAGCACGCCAGGTCCTCTTTCTTTAATTTGCCGGAATCCAGCAGATAGTCAATCAGGTATTCAACCAACGATTCATCCGTCTCTTTCGCTTTCTGGGACAGCATTCCAGATGGCTTATTGATCAGTAAAATATGTTCGTCCTCGTAGACGATATCGAGCTTTTTCTTTTGAACCTTCTGAATCTTCACTTCCGAAAATTTCTCGATCGTCTCCTCTGCCAGAAACAGCTTGATCTCATCGCCCTCGGTCAGATGTTCGGAACCGTCGCATTTTTTTCCATTCAAGGTAATATTTTTCTTCCGCATCATTTTATAAATGAAGCTTTTTCCCGCCAGATTCAGATATTTTGCCAGCAGCTTGTCCAGGCGCTGCCCCGCCTCATTTTTAGATACTGTCAGCATCCGCATGGCTGCCGCCTCCCTTTTTTACATCGATAATCCTTTTATTACGCGCACACCGTACTCTACAGTTCCATCGTCCTCATACTCTGACGCCGGTTTCAGGCTGTGAATCCGCTTGTCAAAGGTGCTGCGGGAAGTCACGATTTTCAGGTTCGGATCCAGTTTGTTAGCCTTTAACAGTTCATTTAAACCTGCCTCCGCGCGCTTTACATTCAGCTTTGGATTAATGCAGTACACATAGATGCCGGTCGGGTGAACGACGGTCACATCGGACGGAATCACATCTTCCGGTGTCGTCAGAACCAGATCATAGAGAACTTCAAATTTTTCCTCATACGGCATATATGCCTCATGAAACGCCTGCTCCGGTGTATGGTATTTGAAAATGGCAATCAGCGGGGAAGCGAGATTCGCCGCCGGAAGTACCGTGACGATCGCCATGACCGTCAGAATTTTTTTGACGGAATCATTGTCTGTAAAAGACCGTCCAACCAGCTGTGCGATGATAAATAACGCCAGAAGTGCGATGATAAAAAGCTGTTTCCGCTTGAAATGATTGCGGTAGCCATAATCGCCTTTTTTTATCTTTTTCACGGTGTAAAAATCCTTTCTATCATGTTTTTATTGAATGATACTAGCTTTTTGTCTGATTTAATGGTTTAACGCCTGCATCGCGCGCAGAATCCATTCATGCGGCACTACCTTGCAGAGCACAAAGAATGCCTTCATCCATACGCCGTAAACCGACACGCTTTTTCCCGCCATACAGTCGCGGATGGCAAGTTTTACAACTTTGTGCGGATCTGCCATCACCAGACGCTTATAAAGAGGAATCTCCCCGGTTGTCTCGGCAATGTCGAAAAACTCGGTTTTGACCGGTCCGGGGCAGACCGCCGTCACACCGATTCTGCGCGGGCGAAGTTCTTCCCGCAGGGCGCGGCTGTAGCTTAAGACAAATGCCTTGGTTGCCGCATAGATGGCAAATCCCGGCTGCGGCAGAAAGGAGGCTGCTGACGCGAACTGGAGAATCCGGCTGTTTTCGCTCATATAGGGAAGCACCATATGCGTGACCGCGCACAGCGCCTCGCAGTTGAGCTCTACCATTCCCGTTTCATCGTCAAGCGGCAGGTTCCCGACCGTTCCGATTTTACCAAAGCCGGAAGCATTTACCAAAAGCTTTACGTTGTGCTTGTGCGCCGCCAGCTCGTTTTCCAGCGTCTCCCGCTGGGATGCATCCGTCAGATCGATAGCGAAACACCGCGCCGGGATCGGTAGCGTCCGTTCCAGCTCCTGCATCCGGTCCATCCGGCGGGCAATCAGCCAGACTTCCTGAAGTCCCGAAAAGCGATCCGCCAGCTGTCTGGCTGCCTCGCGCCCCATGCCGGAAGAGGCACCTGTAATTATCGCAATTTTCATGAGAAATTCCTCCCGTCTCAAGTATGTACGCTCGGAGTCGTTCCTGCATTCCGAGCGTACATACGTTTTATTTCTTCTTGTGCACGTTCCGGATGGTTTTTTTCTTTCCGCTTCCGCTGCTCTTTCCACCTACAGCGCCGCCAAATCCCCCCGCATTTCGTCCATTTTCATTTACGCCGGTCTGTTTGTGCCCGGTCATACCGCCCACAGCCGGTCTTTTGGCGTCTTTTGCACGATTGGCAGCAGCCGGTTTTGCCGTCTGGCTGCCATGATGCGCCCCTTTATATCCGCCAGCCGCGAAATCGCGTCCTTTGATCTGCCGCGGACGGATCAGGCATTTCTTATCAAAACCGATCAGATCCGTTCTGCCTGCCAGACGGAGTGCTTCCAGCACCAGATCATAGTTTTTCGGATTGCGGTACTGGATCAGCGCACGCTGCATCGCTTTCTCATGCGGGTTGGTCGGCACGTACACTTTTTCCATCGTGCGCGGATCATATCCCGTGTAATACATACACGTAGACAGTGTGGATGGCGTCGGATAGAAATCCTGCACCTGCTCCGGCATGTAGCCGAGGTCGCGCAGATATTCTGCCAGTTCGATCGCCTCCTTGAGCGTGGAACCCGGATGGGAGGACATCAGGTACGGAACGAGGTACTGCTTCATTCCCAGCGAGTCATTCATCGCTGCATATTCCTTCATGAACTGGCGGTAAACCTTATTCTCCGGTTTTCCCATCCGTTTTAATACATTATCCGATATATGTTCTGGCGCTACCTTGAGCTGTCCGCTGACATGGTACTGACAAAGCTCCCGCAAGAATGCCCGGTTTTTCTCCGCCAGCAGATAATCGAAACGGATACCCGAACGGATGAAAACTTTTTTTACCTTCGGAATCGCCCGCAACTTCTTTAACAGGGAAATATAGTCGCTGTGATCGGCATTCATGTTTTTGCACGGCTGCGGGAACAGGCACTGTTTGTGCGGACAGGCGCCGTAGGTCATCTGTTTTTCGCATGCCGGGTGACGGAAGTTTGCCGTCGGACCGCCGACATCGTGGATATACCCCTTGAAATCTGGTTCCTGGGTCAAAAGTTCTGCTTCCTGAATAATTGATTCATGGCTGCGGGTCTGCACGATGCGTCCCTGATGGAAGGTCAGTGCACAGAAGCTGCATCCGCCGAAACATCCACGGTTGCTGATCAGGCTGAATTTTACTTCCGTGATCGCTGGAATACCACCCGCTGCATCGTAACACGGATGCCAGGTTCTCATGTATGGAAGTGCGTAGACATCGTCCATCTCTTCCTGCGTCAACGGCTTCGCCGCCGGATTCTGGACCACATAGAGGCGGTCGCTGTACGGCTCAACGAGACGTTTTCCTGAAAATGGATCCGTATTGCTGTACTGGGTGTAAAAACTTTCCGCATACGTCTTTTTATCAGAGGAAACCTCGCGGTAAGACGGCAGACGGATTTCATCGTAAACGGAATTCAGATTGTCTGCCTTATAAACGGTTCCTTCAATGAAGGTAATATCCTTCGCCTCGATGCCGCTTGCCAGTGCATCCGCGATCTCCACGATCGAGCGCTCACCCATTCCGTAGGAAATCAGATCTGCCTGGGAATCCAGCAGAATGGACCGTTTCATTTTTCCGGACCAGTAATCATAATGTGCCAGACGCCGCAGGCTGGCTTCGATACCGCCGAGAATGATTGGCTTTTTCGACCAGGTGCGGATCAGGTTGGAATAGACGATCGTCGCATAATCCGGACGTTTTCCCATCTCGCCGCCCGGTGTGTAGGAATCCTTTGCGCGGCGCTTTTTGGAAACAGAGTAATGGTTTACCATCGAATCCATATTTCCGGCACTCACAAGCCATCCGAGACGCGGTTCGCCCAGAATCTGAATGGATTCCTGATTCTTCCAGTCCGGCTGGGCGATGATGCCTACTTTATAGCCGTGCGCTTCAAGCATACGGCTGATGATCGCGTGTCCGAACGACGGATGATCGACATACGCATCCCCGCACACGTAGACAAAATCGCAGCTCTCCCAGCCGCGCTTGTCCATATCCGCCCTGCAGATCGGTAAAAAATCATGTATCATTTTATCTTGCCCCCTGTATCAGTTCCCGGTAGTCCCGGATATAAAAATCAGCTAATTCTTTCTTTTCTTCGGTCATGGAAAGTGAAAATACGTCCTCGACCGCGCCAACGCGCATACCAGCCCGTTTTCCAGCCAGAATCCCCGCCGGGACGTCCTCAAATACCAGACATTTTTCCGGCTGTACGCCCAGATCCGCCGCTACTTTCAGATAGATATCCGGCGCCGGTTTTCCTGCTGCCACCTCACAGGCAGTTGCCACCACACCGAAATAGGAACGGATATCCAGAGAATCCAGCACGGCTGCTACCATATCCTGTGCGTTGCTCGTTGCAATTCCCATGCGGATTCCTTTTTTCTTTAAAAATGAAAGAAATTCCGCAACACCCGATTTCAGCGGTACCTCATGGCGGTATTTATCGATCGACATTTCAATCCAGATGGCCTTTATCTCATCCAGGGTCATCGGCAGCTGGAAGCGATCTTTAAAATAGATTGCTGTCTCGGAAAAGCTCATGCCCTCGATCACCTTCTCAAGATCTTCCGGACAGTCATAGCCGTAACGCTTTAAAAATTCCACATCGATCGCTTTCCACATCCACATGGAATCGACCAGGGTGCCGTCGAGATCGAAGAGGACGGCGTCTACTGTGTTCCAGTTGATTTCAGGAGGTGTGTTATTTGGGGTGTCTGACAAATTTTCGTCATTTGATACACAATTTTGTGAGGTTAGCGTTCTTTCTTTTAATGCTCTAATTTCATCTTCCCTCAGCGCCCGGTACTCTCCCGTCGCCAGTGCCTCATCCAGGGCAAGCGGTCCCATCGAAAGGCGTTTCAGGTAAATAACTTCGCCGCCCTCTGCCTCAAACATCCGCTTTACCTGATGAAATTTTCCTTCATGGATGGTCAGGCGCGCCTCGCAGAGGTCTTCTCCTGCGTCGTTCCATTTTTTCTCGATCACAAGCTCTGCCGGCCGTACCGGTGTGCCATCCTTCAGCGTCAGTCCTGCCTGAAAGCGCGCTTCGATTCCTTCTTTCAGTGTTCCCTTTACGCGTGCAAAATAGACCTTATCCACGTGTTTTTTCGGTGCCAGAAGCTCATGCGCCAGCGCACCGTCGTTTGTGATGAGAAGCAGTCCTTCCGTATCAATATCGAGGCGTCCGACCGGGAAGAGGTCTTTTCGCTTTGCTTCATCAATAAGGTCAATGACAGTCTGATAGCGCCCGTCTTCCGTTGCGGAAACGACGCCCTGCGGTTTATTTAACATATAATATTCCGTGTCTGCCCAGCCAACCGGCTGTCCATCCAGTGTAACCCGGGTTTCGTCCGGGAATATTTTCCGGTCAGACTCGCGGCAGACGGTTCCATCGACCAGAACCCGCCCTTTGCGGATCATCTCTTTTACCTGACTGCGCGTTCCCTGCTTCATCTCTGCCAGGAAACGGTCTAAACGTATACTTTTACCCTGTCTCATCACTGCCACCTCCATCCGGGATTGTATTTATTTTTAAGCTGACCGCCCCGTTTCTGCGCCCAGCCAAGCGGAAATCCATCCACACAGATTAGTACAAGACCATCTGCTGCCTCTTCCTCTGCGGCTGTCAATGTCTCGCCCTTTAAATAGCGGATCGTGCGCTCATCTGAGGCATTAAAATTTAAGTAATTTACAAATTCCTGCATCCGCAGGTTCATTGCCAGCGCCTGGGATGGTTCAAACCGCCCTTTTTTCAGTTCTCCGAGCAGAAGTCCGGTACGCAGGCAGCGGAGCGGCTTAAAATAGCGTGTATTGTCGCCTGATAGCGCTGACGGGAGGTAATAGATGCGCTCGCTGTCACGGTAGAATTGCTCCGGATTCCAGGTTCTTACCGGAAGCTGGCGCAGAAGCTCAAACAGGGGGGAAAAATCCTCGGCGGTCTGGTTTTGCGCCACGTTTTTTCCCTTTCCAAACATTTTCCCTTTCGCTTTTCCGGAAGCCATCTGTCTGGACTTACCGTCTTCCGCCACACGGCACAACCGCGCTTCTATTTCCTCTACCAAAAGTGGATCGCTCAATGCTTTCTCACCGGCATTTTCCAAATCCTTGACATTTGCGTCTGGTTTCTCCGTCCGCTTCTCCAACAGCGCAACAAAATGTCCTTCGCCCTCCAGACGGTGCGGAAACAATCTCAGACAGCCCTCAATGCCACGGCTTCCCTCAAAGCCATATTCCGGTTTCTGCGGCACGACCGCCATCTGCGGATATTTCTCCAGAATATACTCGATCGTTCCCTCGTCCTCGTCCCTGTCAAAGGTACAGGTCGAATAAACCAGTTTCCCGCCCGGCGCAAGCATCTGCACGGCACAGTCGAGAATCTGGCGCTGCAGCGGCGCATAATAATCGGGACCTTTTTCGTTCCAGCTCTTTACCATCGACGGATCGCGGCGGAACATACCTTCGCCGGAGCACGGCGCATCGACCAGAATCTTATCAAAAAACTCCGGCAGGATGCCAGCCATTTTTTCCGGTGCCTCGCTCGTTACACAGATATTTCCCGCTCCGAACATTTCCAGATTTTTAAGAAGCGCTTTTGCGCGCGAATTGCTGATATCATTGGAAAACAGGACACCTGTACCGGCTAATTTCGCCGCCAGTTCCGTACTTTTACCGCCCGGTGCCGCGCACAAATCCAGAACCCGGTCGTCCGGCTTGATCGGCAGCCATGCCGCCGGTGCCATCGCACTCGGTTCCTGCAAATAGTAGAGTCCCGCGTAGTACCACGGATGCCTGGATGGGCGTTCGCCCTGATAATAAAAACCGTTCTTTGTCCACGGCACTGGTTTCAAATTCCAGTCCGCCGTCTGTGCCATCTCTAAAAACTGTTCCGGTGTCAGCCTGCCCGTGTTGACGCGCAGCCCTGAACGCGGCTCTTCCTCATACGAAGCCAGATACTCCGGGTATTCCTCCCCCAGAAATTGTTTCATTTTTTCAAGAAATTCTTCCGGCAGTTCTCGGTAATCCAATCGTTTTCCTCCTGTTTTTGTCTATTGCTCTGTATATCCATTTATAATCGTGATTCTAAAGACTTTTTCTTCGCGCTCATTCGTTCTTTCTTTGTTCGGTATGCCGGTTTTCAGGCTTCCAAAAGGAATGAGCCATTTTCTGTCTACATATATATAATCTATCTTTATATTACTTTTTAATGATAGAAAGGCGCTCCCATGCCATATATAAAAAAAATAGTATCCGCCCTGTTCCCAGCACTTATCCTGGCGCTTCTGCTCTCACATCCGCGTCTCTCTGCGGATGGGGCACAAAAAGGACTTCTTTTATGGTTCAATACGGTCTTTCCGACGTTATTTCCCTTTATGCTCTTCTCAAAGCTTTTAGCTGAACACGGCGGCGTCCGGCTGCTTCTAGCGCCATTTCACCCGGTTTTGAAACATCTTGGGATGTCTGTCTACAGCGGCTATGCCCTGCTTGCCGGGCTGCTCTGCGGTTACCCGATGGGAATGAAAACTGCCGCCGATTTTAACCGGAAATCGCTGCTTTCGGCACATGAAAAACGGCTTCTGACCGCCATCAGCGCTTCGCCAAGCCCCATGTTTATCGCCGGATATGCTGCACCTAGGCTGAACCCGGCAGTTCCGTCAAACTATCTGGTTCTGGCACTATATACGCCGCTTTTATTGGTTGGAAGTCTCCTATGCATTTATAATAAAGTAACTTCTTTTACCCTTCAAAACCGATTTTTTTCGAAAGAAACCGGCTCTGTCAAGCCTGCCCGCACAAAATCCACATCTGTCTCCGTTCCCGCTTCCTTCGACACCATCCTGATGGACTGCATCGAACTGCAGGTCCGCATCGGCGGTTTGATCATGCTGTATTCGATCCTCGCTGCCTTTGCCGACGCCTTCTGTTCCGGCACGCTGCGTCTGGTTCTGATCGGGACGGCTGAAATGACAACCGGCATCGATGCGATCGCCCGTTCTGGTGCCATATTCAGTATCCCGGTTCAATCCGGCGCGATGGCGGCATGTGCTGCGTTCGGCGGGTTATCCGGGATCGCCCAGACAAATTCAGTCATACGGGACAGCCGAAAAGACAGAGAAAAAAATGCCGGACTTTCCATCCGGCATTATGTACTGTGGAAACTGGTTCACGCCAGTCTCTCGTTCGTTCTCTTTATTCTGCTGCTTCGCCGGATGCCGCCTGTGTAGCGGCCGCTGCTGCCTCGGCGCCTGTGTTCTCCTCCGGCTCGGTCACGACACTGCCAGCCAGCTCATTACGGTTGGAAGATACGACATCGTAGCTGGACTGCATCGAACTCATGTAAGACTCGAAACGGCTCTGCGCGCCCTCCATCGAATGCTTGATGATGGTCTGCAGGCTGCGGAGCATGTCGTCCGTGTACTGAACGGAACCCTGGCGGATATTGTTTGCCTCTGTGACAGCGTTGTCCACGATCTGCTGTGCCTGTGCATTTGCCTGCTCAATAATGCTGTTTGCTTCTGCATATGCACGCTGCATGATCTCATGCTCATTAACCAGCTCATTGGTCTGGGCGGTCGCCTCGGCTACCATCGCGTCTGCCTGGGAACGTGCCTCCTGCAGAATCGCATCCTGGTTGCTGATGATCTTCTGATATTTCTTGATCTCCTCCGGAATGCGAAGACGCAGTTCCACGAGCAGTTCTTCAATCTCTTCTTTATTTACTAAAATCTTCGTGTTGGACAGCGGCTGAAACTTGCAGCTGTCGATATAATCTTCAATTTCTGTGATGATCTGTTCAATTCTGCTCATAGCTTTTCTCCTTACTTACATTCCCTGTCTTCCTGAAGCGCCTGGTATTTCTCCTGTACTTGTTTTGCAATGACCGGATCGAGAAATTCGGAAATGTCTCCGCCGTACATCGCAACCTCTTTTGCCATACTGGAACTTAAATACGCGTATTTAAGGTTCGTTGTCAGAAACAGGGTATCTATTTCGGGTGCAATCACCCGGTTCATCTGCGCGAGCTGCAGCTCATATTCGAAATCCGTGATCGCACGCAGACCACGCACGATGACCTTTGCGTGATTCTGGCGCATGAAATCGACCAGAAGTCCGTCAAACGACTGCACCTCCACGTTAGGAATGTCTTTTGTCACTTCCTCTAACATCTTAACACGTTCTTCGACAGAAAACAACGGCGTTTTTGCACTATTTGTCAGCACACCGACGATCAGTTCATCCACCAGAACAGCGGAACGACGGATGATATCAAGATGTCCGAACGTAACCGGATCAAAACTTCCAGGGTAGACAGCTCTTCTCATAACTCCTTTTTCTCCTTCTCTATAAACATATGAACATTTGTCTTATATTCTTTGCGTTTCAGTACACGGAACCCAAATTCCTTAAGATAGGAAAAATCAGTCTCCAGAGATGCCTCTATAATGATCAGGGTACGCTCATCTGCCACTTTGCTGTCTTTTAAGCAGGAAAGGACTCGCTTTTCCAGCTCCTGGTTGTAAGGAGGGTCCATAAAAATGACACCAAAGCTCTCCTTGCCGTCCTCGATCTCACGTCTCAGACGATCCAGTGCAGCAAAAACATCTGACTGCACAACAAAAGCATCCGCGTCCAACCTAGTAAACTTCAGGTTTTCGCGGATGCAACACACTGCGGCAGGATTTTTTTCCACAAAGACTGCTTCCTTTGCTCCTCTGCTGAGTGCCTCAATCCCTATCGCACCGCTCCCGGAAAACAGATCCAGAAAACGGATACCGTATAGTTCATCCTGTATCATATTAAAAAGCGTTTCTTTAATCCGGTCCGTGGTCGGTCTGGTCTCCATTCCGGGAACCGTCTTAAGTGCCAGTCTCCTGGCTTTGCCTGCGATAACTCTCATAATTTCTTCCTTTGTTCTGTGTTTTTTCTATTATAAAGG
>ERZ650918.2032-NODE-2032-length-15227-cov-4.244661_pt1 | contig 15227 bp, 7 predicted proteins | sample MGYA00514758_ERZ650918 | MGnify/ENA metagenome assembly ERZ650918 | reverse complement strand
TCGTGTGCGTAGGCTTTCAGAGCTTTCTCCGGATCAAAAGTCCGAATTCCTTTTGCCCACGCATCTGCCAGTAATGAAATGGAATGATTACCCAACATTCCTCCTGTTTCTCCGGGAGCTGACCAGGAAGGTAACCAACCGCATTGTTCTTGTGCGGCAAGCAAGGCATTCATGTAACGTCCCTGCATAGTAGGATGCAGAATATTAGTTAATGGAAATTGAGAACGGAAAGTGTCCCAGAATCCATTATCGGTGTACATATATCCGTCATATACTTTACCGTCATAAGGACTATAGTAATAAGGTTCTCCGTTTGCTTTACGTTCATAGAATTTGCGTGAAAAGAGATTGGCACGGAACAGGCAGGAATAGAAAGTCTTCATTTGTTCGTCTGTTCCGCCTTCTACCTGGATTCGGTTCAATAATTCATTCCACGTTTTATGTCCACGTATTTTGGTGGCTTCCAAATTCTTATCTTTACCCAGTTCGTCGTTCAGTGTAATCACAGCCTGCTCTGCGCTGATATAGGAAGAAGCAGCCTTTGCCTGTACTTTCGATCCTTTCTTAAATTTGATATAAGCACCATAGCCTTTGCCTTCTCCTTCCAACTTTTTAGGGAAAATCTCATCTTTCTGATTTTCCCACATACCGTAATCCTCAAATGCTTTATCGAACTGCACTACAAAGTAACTACGGAATGTCTTAGAGTTATTTACAAAACGTTGGTTATTCACCCAACCGGAAATTTGTCTCTTAACCGGATCAATCTTGATTTCACTCATATCTGTATATCCGTCAATTACCAGATAGGCGTCTTCGGTAGAGGGATAAGAAAAGCGTAAATGTACACCACGAGTAGTTGGAGCCATCTCGGTTGTAATTCCATTATCCAGCATCACTTTATAATAATGCGGCTTGGCTATTTCATTATCATGGCTGAACTTCGTTGCCCGCATCTCCTGATTAACGACTAACTTCCCTACCATCGGCATAAAGGAATACACCGCATAATCACTCATCCACGGGCTACATTGATGTGACTGGCAGAATCCTCTAATATTATCTACTGCATATTGATATTTCCAGCCTTCTCCATTTTTCCCTGTTTGGGCAGACCACGTATGCATGGCATAAGGCATACCGGTAGTAGGGTATGTATTTCCATAACTTAATCCGAAATGAGAGTCGGTACCTTGCAGTGTATTGACATATTGCACCAAGTCTTTCATTTGGGCATATATACCTGTTGAGAAAAAAGAGAAGATCACTAAATAAATGAGTTTGTTCATGGTTATTTTTTATGTGTTACATCTATTTCACTTGACAAATCGAAACTACTATATCTATTTATTACCATAAGTAATACCCTGCCAGTCATCTGTACGGAAAGGGGACGCCGGAAGGTTAACTCCATTGTATAAATTACAAATTGGATTATCTGCCCAAGCATAACGCACTGCTATTGGGAAAGCAACTTCAGGAGATGAGACGATGATGGAATTACCATCAATCATAGCATCAGCCCAGTGAAACTTATGATCAACGCCAGAGATAGTAAATCCTTTTACTCAAGTGGAGCATCGTTATCGTACAATGATTCCCAATTAAATACACGATAGAAATAAGGACGATAAAAGTCGGCACTACCCGGTGCATTGAAATTATCCCAAAAGTTGGAACAGTCTGTATTGGTAGAGATCACCAATTCACCGGTACGTGATAAAGCCGGATGAATATTTACCATATAAACATGTTGATAACGTTGTTCGCCAATCTTATCAAGAAATTCGGGCAATGTAAAGAGAGTCTTTTGGTCGACAAACGGCCCATAAGGGTGCTTACTACGGAACATCAGCACGTCTCTCCCGAACCACATGGATTGTCCGATCATGTAGTAGGTATCACCTTTTTTAAATACCCAAGGCATAGAGCATGCACTTTCCAAAGGGATAATTGTAGAATTTTCAGCATCTTGGGTTGAGGGGTACTGCGTTGTCCACGAGAAATTTCCTTGCGGGTCGGCCACATAATATTCCCACTGGCTGCCAAGGTCGCGTGTAGCGGTACGTGCCACAGCCACCTTATAATTGGAAGTTGTGTAAAGATAGATATGTCCGTCTTCGTCTTCCCACATAGTGTCGCCATAACCTAAAGTGTGGTCGTTAAAATTATCATTACGACTGATAAGTTTCATATAAGTAGCATCACCCGGCTTTCCTTCCAAGCTATAAGTAGCCAAGCAAGTACCAAAGCGGCGCATCAAGTTGTTCGGATCGGTATTATCAACGGCTCCCCACAACATTTGCATCTGATTGTTATATATCGTAGCATCTCCTGCCCAATAAAGATAATCCTGATCGATTTCTCCAGCTTGTATTTTTTCATCCGAAAGTGTAGCTTTCGGATGACGAATGTGAGTACGTACCTGATAGTATCTATCCGCATTAGGATCGTTGGTTTGTACGTAATCAGCTAACCAAACAAGATTTTCATCCTTCTCACCAGGTGTTTGTACCATAATACTGTTACGCGGGAAACTACAATTACCTCGTGAACGATTTTCATTGATTACGCCATAGAAGCTATCATTGAACGACCAAAATATATTCCCGTCAGGCAAACCAGTGGTGAACACACCGTCTCCTCCATTCCAGCCCAACGACCGAGTGAAAAGGGCATTGTATTTCAAGTCTTTGTAGACGAACACTTTCCAATATTGTCCTGATCGATTTGGCATTAGTTCGAGATTCCATTCGGAATCAATTTGAGGCATCTTCACTTCTGAATTGCCGTAATAAGGTTCTTGCTGGTCACCACATGCTCCTCCAGCGAGGAGTGCGATACTTAGGATAAGATGAATTGGTTTCATGTTTAATAAGATATTTAAGATTATTTAATTTGTTTCTGCACCTGTAAGGCCGATAATACAAGCCATAAAGGTTGACAAAAAGATGCGTCTCATAATGTTATACTATTAGAGTTTAGGATAAAGACGATTCAGGAATGAAAAACCACTAATTCGGATAATTCTTTCTTTAGATGTATTTGATTTACTATCATTGCTCGAATAATACAATGACCTTTTCACTGAATAATAATACGTGAAAAAAAAGTATTGGGTTTAGTGGTGTATATCTTGTCAATCGTCTTAATACAAATTCAAGTCGTGAATTAGTCTCGGCTTATTGGCTTTAAATTGTTTAATTTTAATTTTATAAGTTTTACTATGAAATTGTACATGAAATCATTAATGCTACTCCTATTTTTAGGAACAGTTGCGTCCTGTAATGACAGTTTCCTCGATCAAACCCAAACTTCGGATTTAAATCGTGAGACCGTTTTTGCAGATAGTACGTATACCGCCAACTTCCTGACCGGAATTTATACCGACATCGGGTTTGATATCAACTACAACCGATGGACATACCTTTTGGCTAATGGTGGTGGGCTGCAAAGCGCTTGTGACGAAGCTGAATTTTATCCTTCGTCAACCATCTGGACAAACATGATGTTTGCTACCGGTACGGTTAATCCGGTTACGGTGAGTGATGACGCATGGTCGAAATGCTACACCAACATTCGTCGGTGCAACGTATTCCTCGCCAATATCGACCGATCACCGATGGTACAGAGCCAGAAAGCTCAATACATATCCGAAGTACTTTTCTTGCGTGCCTGGTACTACTTCATTCTGATGAAACACTACGGCGGTGTACCAATTATTGGTAATAATGTATATGATGCTACTTCGACAATGAAAACCTCGCGTAATACATGGGCAGAATGTGTAGAGTATGTGACCCATCAATGTGACTCTATCGTCCAACTCAATGTACTTCCCGTGAGACGAACTGGTCAAGAAAACGGTCGTGCCTCATCGGCAGCGGCATTGGGTCTTAAAGCCCGTGTCTGCCTCTATGCAGCCAGTCCATTATTCAATGGAAGTGATTTCGCTCCTACCGATACCAAAGAATTAGTAGGCTATCCCTCTTATGATAAAGAACGTTGGAAAACGGCAATGGATGCTGCCCGCGCAGTAATCAACCTAGGAACCTATAATCTCTTTATTAGAAGTAAAGATTTGAACGGCAAAGCCGAACCTGGTTTCGGATTCTACGTCGTATTCCAAGCCGGTGATACACGAAATGCCAATTTGACCGATGATGATGGTAAAAACAATAACGGAGCCTTTGCCGGCAATATCCTCGACCGTAAGTATCAACGTGAGTCTGGACATGAAGCTGCTTACTATCCCCCTAGTGGCAGTCACTCCGGAACACGCCACGGCGGGTACATATACAAAGAACTGGCAGATGCCTTCCCTATGATTGACGGTAAACCGATTAACAATAGCCAATACACATTCGATCCTCTGAATCCCGCCAAAAATCGCGACCCACGTTTCAACAACACTGTGATTTATGACGGTGCATTAGTTCCTGCCGACGATACTTACAGTGCTACCACAGTTGTTAACACATGGATTGGCGTAGGGCAGACAAGCGATGCCGTATACCAAGGCACTGCCACCGGTTTCTATGTACGCAAGGGATGTGATCGCTTATGTAAAGGTAGTACATGGAACCCAAGCCGTCACAACGATCCACTAATACGTTACGCCGACATTTTACTGATGTATGCTGAAGCAGCCAATGAATATCATGGTCCCGATTTCGAAGAAACACTAGGCGGGCAACAACTCGGTTGCTATCCCATATTAAAACTTATTCGCAAGCGTGCCGGCATCGATCCCGGTGCAGATGGTATGTATGGACTTGAAAAGGATATGACACAAAAACAGATGCGCCAAGCCATTCAGGAAGAACGCCGCCTTGAATTTGCTTTTGAAGGACATCGCTTCTTTGATGTACGCCGCTGGATGATTGCTCCACAAACCGAAAGCAAAACCATGCATGGCATTGAAATCACTCGCGCCACTGACGGAACAAAGACTTGGAAAGAATTTGATGTACGCACGCATGTATGGCGTCCGGCTATGTACTTCTTCCCAATTCCTTACAATGAAACGGTGAAATCGAAAGATTTGTTACAGAATCCCTATTACAACTAATAAAATACCCAAAATATGAAACATAGCATACATTTGGCGGCAATAGCCTTGCTGACTACTCTGCTTGTGACATCGTGTGATACGTTCTCTGCTCCTGCTGATCCTGACAAAAACACGGAGCAGGTCAAAGACATATCAGGCACGTGGCAACTCACCACAGTGAGCCGCAACAGTAATGATATTACCGAGACCATGGACTTCAGCCAGTTCCAAATTGACCTGAAGAAAGATGGTAAGTACACAATTGAAAACTATCTGCCTTTTGTGGTACGCCACAATGGCACGTGGAAAGTTGACGATATCTATTATCCTTTTCGCCTCTATTTCACAGAAGATGGAGCCACGGAGCAGGCCAGTACCGATATCCTATTCCCCATTACCAATGGCGAACGTAACATCGTGATTACTCATAGCCCCGGATGTGGTTCGAATACCTACACCTATGTATTCAAGAAAATATCAGAAAACTAAAAATCATAACGCTTTATGAAAAAGAAATTAATCAGCTTGCTTCAACGCAAACGGCACATCGTAGCGTTATCAACTATACTTATGACTTTTGTCGTTATGAGTTGCCTCTTTATCGATTCTGTCGATATAACCCAAATGATAGACGGAAAAGCCGTAAACTATGCAAAAGCCGGAACGACTGCCACTTTCAAAATGCATGGACACATTAAGGTTGAAGGAGACCCACGCAATGACAAACGACTTGTTTTCGGTTTCTTGGCTCCTAAAAGTTGGAATCTGGCACAAAATGCCAGAGTTTCATATATAGAAGATACATTTGATCCGAATATAGGTGAGCAAAACATGACACTTATACCATCGACCGAACAGCCTAGCAATAAACCAGGATTGTCATGGTCGGCCGCTCTCATGCAAGAATACGGTGTAGGTACCAATATTCTGGAAGATATGGAATGGGCAGCCTATTGGACAAAACCCTATAACGGCGTTGCAGGGGAGATTCATTTTACAATCTATGTCCGTGTACCGGTAGGAAACAAAAATCTGCGTTTTAAGCCATCATTCTTTATTAACAGTACTGACGATAACTTCAGTACAAGTGCAGATGCAAAGAAATGTGAGGAAGCCGGATGTTTTGAGGTAGTAGAAGGTGAAGGACTTGTTACTGACTTCTGTAGCGAACACTTCAACAAAACCACTCCATTAACAGCATTGCAAAACGACTTTGTAACCTTTAGCTTCATTGGAGGCATGGACGACGAAAATGCACTTGTCAAGGCCGATAAGATCTATTTTGAAGGAACGGCGGTAGCTAGCGACGGACACCGTTATACCGTAAATGAGAAGAGTGACAAGACCCTGATGAAACGAGAGAATCAGTATACCAAAACATACAATATCACATTCTGGCCGGAAGGGTTCTTCAATGTACCTGAAGGAACAGAGCTTGTAAGTATTGAATATGCCTTCACTAATGCCGATGGATCTATCTCCGTTACACAGTCTGATGATGACTTCGTAATGTTAAATATACCTCTTCCTCCGCAGAAGGAACCATTCATATATACGTTCTATTGCGAGTGATAACCTTATATTCTACTGATAATGAAACAGAATATGTATAAAATGATAACGACGGGACTACTATGTATAGCTGCCGTCGCACTAAAGGCACAAGATGCACCGATAGACAGTGTGGATCACACTAAAAGTAATACCCTAGGGGCATCTTCGACGGTTTATACCAACGACTTGATAAAATATCAGTCAGCCACCATCCTTACCGGATTGCAAGGACGATTGAAAGGTCTTAATGTATCACCTTTCCGTGGCATGCAACTGTTACGGACTGATGCCAATACTAAATCCGATATAGTGGGAGCTATTCCTAATGTAGGTGGAGGTATCTACGGAGATAATTCGGAGTTTCTCATTTCAGCACGCGGACAATCGCCTGTAGCCATTGTCGACGGTGTAGAACGTGACCTGTATTCCATAGATCCCGAAGCCATTGAATCGGTTACCATTCAAAAGGATGCCCTTTCCAATATGTTTTTAGGAATGCGCAGTTCACGTGGTGCATTGATTATTACTACCAAAAATCCTGATGCAAAAGGTGGTTTCCATCTCTCACTCACCGGAAAGTTTGGTATATCCAGTGCATTGAAATCTGGCCCAAATCCACTTTCGGCTTATCAATATGCTTATTTGCTCAACGAAGCATTGCTCAATGATGGCAAATCACCACTCTATACGTATGATGATTTCGAAGCCTATCGTAATGGAACTTCCCCTTATCTGCATCCCGACGTAAATTGGAAAGATGCTATTATGAACAATTCTACTACGTCGCAAGCCTATAATCTGAATGTAACAGGTGGCGGACGGGTGGCTCAATACTTTGTAAGTTTGGGATATTACAGCGAAAACGGATTGTTCAAGACGAGCGATGCTAATAGCTACAACACCAATTTCAAGTACAACCGGTATCTCATCACATCGAAGGTAAACATCAACGTGACAGATGAATTTAAGGTAAGCATGTCTTTGATGGGACGTATAGAAGAAGGGAACCAACCTGGTGGTATTTCGGGGACAGGATACAGCGACCTTTTGAGCAACGTATGGCAGACTCCCAACAATGCTTATCCCGTCTTAAATCCCAACGGTACGTATGGTGGTAACGCTTCGTATACCCAAAACCTCTATGCACAGACCACTGGTTCGGGATATATCTCAAGCAATACCCGCGATGTCGTAGGAACTATTAATTTGAAATATGACTTCGACAAATTGGTGAGAGGACTTTCCGTTGGTGCAACGGGAAACATCTCATCGCAAGTGCGTAATGCTATCGTTCGTACTAAACAGGCACAAGTATTTCAATACAGCATAACCCAACAAGGCAACGAGGCTTATGACAAGTATGGAGATGTGAGTTCACAAACCAACAGTTACCGTTCAGTATCGACGTACCAATATATGTATGGCAAAATGTATGTAGACTGGGAACGCCAATTCGGTATGCATGGTGTGAAAGCTTCACTTTGGGGCGATACACGTACCATACTTAACAACTACGACCTGCCTATGATTCCGTCGAACATCGGACAGAAAGTTGAATACAATTACGATAACAAATACTTCGCACAAGCAGCCGTAACGGAAAGTTATTACAACCGCTATGACAATGGACGTCGCTGGGGAACATTCTGGGCAGTAGGTCTGGGTTGGGATATCAGCAAAGAGAAGTTTATGGAAGCATCAAAGATAGACCAACTCAAGTTACGTGCCACATACGGTCATACAGGAAACGGAATCGACAATGCCGGATACTTCAGCTACTTAAAGAGATACAATGAAGATGGCGGATTCTGGTATAGCAACGGGACATCCATGAGCAACGGAGGTTCGGTATCGGAAATATCCCCATTGGCAAATACCCTCCTGACATGGGAAAAAGGAAGAAAAGTCAATGTAGGTTTAGATTTAACCTTATTAAAGAACCGATTGACTCTCTCGGCCGACTATTACAATGACTACTACTACGATATTTTGCAATCACGTGGTAAAAGCATCCAATTATTAGGTATTGCTTATCCGGCAGAAAATATCGGAAAAACACGTTACTACGGATTGGAAACACAACTTAGCTGGCAAGACCACATTGGTAAAGTGAACTATTATGTATCAGCCAACTGGAGTATGGAACAGAACAAACGGTTGTTCATGGACGAGCAATACGTACCTTACGACTATCTGAAAATGACAGGTCAACCCACCGGTGCCATCTACGGATTGGTAGCGACCGGATTCCTCACAGCTAAAGATATAGCCGATGGTTATCCCGTAATGAACGGCTTCAACAATATTCAAGCCGGTGACGTGAAATACAAAGACATGAACGGTGACGGCGAAATCAACGAATTCGACCGTACTGTGATTGGTGGCGACAAACCGACTTGCTATTTTGGTATTGATTTAGGCTTTGAATGGAAAGGGTTGGAAGTTACAGCACTTATCCAAGGCGCTTACAACCGCGACTTATATAATAGCGACCGCACGTTACTCGAAGGATTCCAAGTGATCGGACAAAGCTACGGACAAGCTTACACCAATTTGCTGAATCGTTGGACACCCGAAACAGCTGAAACAGCTACGTATCCGAGACTGACTGCCGGAGGCAATATGTACAACTACGGAAACAACTGGAACTCTTCACTCTTTGTACAGAACGGAAACTATATTCGTCTCAAGAACGCCACCGTATCGTACAAACTACCCGAAAACTTCTGCCGTAATTACTTAGGCGGACTGCGCGTGAAGATATTTGTACAGGGACAAAATTTACTCACATGGTCACGTACCCGCTTGCAAGACCCTGAAGTTACCTTCACCAGCTATCCGTTACAACGCACCATTACGACTGGAATCAATCTTAACTTCTAATAAAAATGATGGATATGAAACAAAATAAATATGGCACATGGGCAGTAGGAGCATTTATGCTGTTATTGAGTGCTGCCGCATGTACAGACAGTTATGAGAGTACGCCTGTAGATATGTTTACAGAAGATTATCTCTTCTCGAGGACTGACTCCAACGGAACTGTAGTACGTAAATACCTCAACCGCATCTACTATTACATGCGTAATGGACACAACGGCGTAAATGGTGACTACCTGGATGCCGCTTCCGACGATGCGCTCTCTGTTATTTCGTCCGAGTCCGATGTATACAAACTGGCCATCGGACGTTACAGTGCCTCCAATCTTATTAACTCGGATATGATTTGGAGCGACCCTTATTTGGTGATTCGCCGCGTGAACATTCTGTTGAGTGGCATTGACGTAGTACCTTTCAACACTACCTACACTGATGCACTCGGTAATACACGCAGGCTCAATGAGTCTATGAAAGCCGAAGCCCGGTTCCTGCGTGCTTACTTCTATTTTGAATTGGTGAAGCGCTACGGTGGAGTACCCATTATCGGTGATAAAGTGTACGAATTGAACGAAAACATCGAATTGCCACGTAGCACGTTCGAGCAATGTATTAAGTATATTGTAAGTGAGCTTGACGATATCAAAGATGACCTTCGTTCGCTGCCACTACCTGACGCCGCCGCCAGCGCACACGTAGTAAACACACAGGCTGCCCAGGCACTGAAGATTCGTGTATTGCTCTATGCAGCAAGTCCGTTATTCAACGAAAAGCCCATTGAATCTGGTAATGAGTTGATAGGATATGCCTCTTATGATCGCGAACGTTGGAAAATAGCAGCCGATGCCGCCCGCAACTTTATTAACACGTACGGAACAGGTGACGGAGCTATCATGGGACTTGACGATAATTTCAAGAATGTATTTACCAATTGGTATTCAAACGAACATAAAGAGGTTATCTTCTTCCGTGAAAACGCGATGGATAAGACAGTGGAAACAGCTAACGGCCCATTGGGACTTAGCGGTGCCAAACAAGGAAACGGCCGCACCAATCCCACGCAGAATTTAGTTGATGCATTCCTTATGAAAGACGGTCACTTCATCAAGGAAGGTAAATATGAATACAATGAACAGCTTCCTTACGCACAACGTGATCCACGTTTGGAATATACCATTATACACAATGGTTCGTCATGGGTGAACTCTACGATGGAAACATGGCAAGGTGGAGCCAATAATCCTCTTGGTTCGTCGTACTCGCTCACGAGTTATTACATGCGCAAGTTTATGGGTGATTTCGAAGCAGCCAACGAATATCAAGACACACAACACAACTGGGTGATGTTCCGTTACGCCGAAATACTTCTGAACTTTGCCGAAGCCGAAAACGAATATTTGCCTACTCCCTCGCAAGCTGTATATGATGCTATTATCGCCCTGCGTCGACGTGCAGGTATCGAACCTGGTGAAAAGAATTTATATGGACTAACAACCGATGGGCTGACACACAATTTGACGCAAGCCGAAATGCGCAAAGTGATTCAGAATGAACGCCGCATTGAATTGGCTTTTGAAGAGCATCGCTATTGGGACATTCGTCGTTGGCGACTTGCCGAACAGGTCTATGCACAGCCTATTCAAGGAATGTACATCACTAAATCACAGACTTCCACGACCTATGTTCCGCAATCTGTACTCAATGTACAATGGGACAATAAACGTTATTTCTATCCGATTCCTTATTCGGAAGTAATAAAAAATAAGAATATGGTTCAAAACCCTAATTGGTAATATCTTATGAAAAGAGTAATTATAACATTCTTGTGCCTCCTCTGCATTGTACAGGCATACTCCCAATCGTTTACGATAAGCGGTACCATTATTGATGGGGAAAGCAACGAACCGCTTATCGGAGCTGGTATTCTGGTAAAGGGAGCCGGAAGGGGTACCATCACCAATATAGATGGAAAATATTCGCTGGAAGTGAAACGGGGCGAAACATTGGTATTTTCGTTTGTGGGCTATCAAAATCAGGAAGTCGCAATAACAAATCAGCGCACACTGAATATCGCATTAAGGGTTTCCGAAGCCAACAACCTGAACGAAGTTGTTATCACAGGTCGCGGCAGCGCGAAACGTATCACTCTGACCGGTGCCGTGAGCGGTATTCAAGCCAACGAATTACGAGTAGCTTACAGAATACATTATCGGGTAAACTGCCCGGCTTCTTCAGTCAGCAACGTTCCGGTCAACCGGGAAAAGATGCTTCCGACTTCTTTATCCGTGGTGTCAGTTCCTTGAATGAGGACGGTAACAAGCCGCTTATTATGGTTGATGATGTGGAATACAGTTACGAACAGCTGTCACAAATCAATGTCAATGAGATTGAAAGCATATCTATTTTGAAAGATGCATCCACTACTGCTATTTATGGTATCAAGGGTGCTAACGGTGTGTTGGTAGTCAAGACCCGTCGCGGTGAAGAAGGAAAACCAGTGATCCATGTACGTGCAGAAGCCGGCGGTCAGATACCTGTCCGTAAACCCAACTTCTTAGACTCATACAACACCGCCCTGTTAGTCAACGAGGCACGTACTAACGATGGTTTGACTAAAATGTTTACACAACATGATTTGGAACTGTTTAAAGACGGTTCCGACCCATACGGACATCCTAATGTAAACTGGTACGACGAAGTGTTCAAAAAATCGGCTATGCAGTCGAACATCAATGTCGACGTATCGGGTGGTACCAAACGTTTGAAATACTTCGTATCCGGGGGTTATTTCTCACAAGGTGGTTTGGTTCGTAACTTTGCTAAAGCGGATGACGATGTGAATACCGGCTATTTCTACCGCCGTTTTGACTACCGTACCAACTTGGACTTTACTGTTACTGATAATCTGACTATGCGTCTAGACTTCAGCTCGCGCTTCATGAACATCAACGAACCGAGTAGTCTGAATGCTACAGGCGAGATTTACAATTTCACCGCCATGCACCCCTATTCGGCACCGGTACTCAATCCGGACGGATCGTATGCTTATCTTTCAGATGTAGATGGCTACGGACCTACACTGAATGCACGTTTGGCTAACGAAGGTTACACACGTACACGCCGTAACGATAACAACATTCTCTACGGTGTGAACTGGAAGATGGATTGGCTTACCAAAGGATTGTCGGCCAATGCACGTATCGCTTACTCTACCATTGATGAAGTCTTCCGCAAGGTGAACCGGGGAAAAGATGCGTACCCTACCTACCACTACGATCCTACTACGGATCAGTATAACATCAACCCCAACCGTAAATATGCTTATTCACAGTATGCTCTGACGGCCGGAACCAACCAGGCTGTGAAAAATCTGGATGTTCAGGCCTCCATCAACTATGCACGCGTATTCAATGGAATACACGACGTTAGTGCCACGTTACTGTATAGCCGCCAAAGCCGTACCGTAGAAAAAAATCCAGACGATACAGGAGAAAAGATTCCCGAAAACTTTCAGGGTCTTACCGCTACCGTAGGTTACAAATATAAAGATAAATATCTGGTCGACTTCAATGTTGCATACAACGGTACCGACCGTTTTGCCGAAGGACACCGCTACGGAATATTCCCTGCTATTGGTGTGGGTTGGCGTATCTCCGAAGAATCGTTCTTCAAGGATAACATTTCTTTCATCCAACTATTGAAAATCAGAGCTTCGTATGGTATTGTAGGTTCGGACGTAGCTATGGGTAACCGCTACCTTTACAACCAGATATATACAGCAACTGATAATGCTTATAATTTTGGACAAAGCGATGTCACTTCCACTGCTATTACGGAAGGTGACCTTGGTAATAGCAGTGTGACATGGGAAGAAGCTAAGAAGTTTGATATAGGTCTCGATTTCAATGCATTCGACCGCTTCTCATTTACTTTCGACTGGTTCTACGATAGACGATATAATCAGCTTGTGAAACGCAATGACATACCGCAAATCCTAGGTGTGGGTACTTCACCTATCAATGTAGCACGCACTAGCAATATGGGTTTTGACGGACAAATTGGTTATCAAGACCGTTTCGGTGAGTTCAACTTCAATACCAACTTTGTATTCTCGTATGCTAAGAATAAGGTAGAGTTTAATGCCGAAGCACAACAAAGATACGATTGGTTGTCGGCAACAGGTCGTCCTATCGGTCAACCATTCGGTTACACTTGGATAGGTTATTATACACCTGAAGAAGTGGACTTGATTCATGCAGGAGCCGCAAATGCACCGGCTGTGCCTAATACCGATGTGCCTATCCAAGCCGGCGACTTGAAATACAAAGATTTGAACGGAGACGGTGTTATCAACGACTTCGACAAGGGAGCTATCGGTAAGCCAAACTTACCCAACACCACACTGGGATGGACAATCGGTGGTTCGTGGAAAGGATTGTCAGTGAGCGTACTCTTCCAAGGTTCGTTCAACTACAGTTTCTCGGTAAACGGCACAGGTATCGAACCTTTCAAGAGTCAATTCCAACCTCTACACCAGAAACGCTGGACATTGGAACGCTACCTGAACGGTGAAGCCATCGAATTTCCGCGCTTAACAAGCAATCCGTCAACTGTAAACAGCGCAGCAGCGTATATGTCCGACTTTTGGTTAATTGATGCTTGGTACATCCGCTTGAAAACCATCGACGTCTCCTATCAAGTGCCCACAAAAGTGTTGCCTTCATGGCTTACAAACCTCCGTGTCTACCTCAATGCTTACAATATGTTTACATGGACAAGTTTTGATAAGTATCAACAAGACCCGGAAATCAAGTCCAACTCCGCCGGTGATGCATACATGAACCAGCGCGTGTTTAACTTAGGAGTACAACTTACATTTTAATAAACCGATAAATACTCATAATAGTATTGATGTAGAAAGGGGATGCGTCCATGTGATGCATCCCCTTTTTACTTTCTGATAAGAGTATGATATATAGCCAGAAAAGCGACATATAATATCCTATTCAAACGGGTAAACCTTCCAATGCAATCTGGCTAAATCGTTCCTGATAAACTTACATCATAATCTAGTTTCAGTCGTTTTAGTATTGTTCACAAACTCCTTGATAGAAGAAGATAGCAACCAAAAGCGAATTACAATATCCCCTACAGAGAGAGATTTAAGATAAGGAGGAGGAGTACTTTCAATACTTTCAGTCTCTTTGCGTTTGCCGGTGGATCTATATATCCAGTGTGGTGTAGATATATAATCACCATACTGGATATATATATACCTGACACGTAGTCTAAAGAATACAGAGCGGAAGCCTGGCAACGCTGAAATACAGGCTTAGAATCATTGATATGCAGGATGAGAATCATTAACACGTCAGGTGAGTAAAACAGAGCCTCTGTTTAAGTGAAACGAAGCCTGCATTTCACTTAAACAGAGGCTCTATTGAACGAATATAGAGGCTCTAAAAAAGAGACTGAACTCATCTCTCTTTTTTGCTTTCGGTTCACTTTCAGTCAACAACCTTTTTTACTGATGTTTTTGACTGGAAGCTATTTTTAGTAATCACATTTAGATTATAAGGATGAAGTTTAGTTCCAAACCGTACAAAAAGAAGATGATTAAATAAACGAACTCCTCATTTATTGTATTCTCCTTTACAAATTCACTGTAATGCCTTTAGCTATATCACCAGAAGATTTATAAGTATAACCAGCATGCAATACTTCTACCTTTACCATTCCAAAA
>ERZ650918.2016-NODE-2016-length-15365-cov-3.190072_pt1 | contig 15365 bp, 6 predicted proteins | sample MGYA00514758_ERZ650918 | MGnify/ENA metagenome assembly ERZ650918 | reverse complement strand
TTCAGCGTAATTTTCTGCTTAACGGTCAGCAGCACGATACCTGTCGCAGACGCAAGGAACACGACTACAATAGCCAGCAACGGGAAACCATCTCCTGTCTGCGGGAGGGTCTGCACCTTATGCGGCGTAGGCGCAGGTGTAGGCGCAGGGGTTGCAGCGGGCGTCGGTTGCGGTGTGGGAACAGGCGTGGGCGTTGGCGTGTCCTCGCGGGGCGTAGCTTCGTCTATCATCTGAATTAACCGCTTGTCAGCGCACACCCATTCGGCATCGGCATTTTCGCGGACGAACAGGCAAACATTTTCGTCTGCCTGCTGTACCTTAAACTGCACCGATTCGGCAATTTCAAAGCCAGCCGGGGCGGCATCCTCGGTCAGGGTGTAGATGTACTCCTTGTTGCCATCCGACAGCTTGATAAATTCATCCGAGATGGGAACACTATGCGTTTTGTAATCTGTCACCCAAGTGTCAATAGCTTCACCGTCTGCATCACGGATCGTCAGCGTAGCACCTGGCAGCAGATTGCCCGCAATGTCCGTTTTGTCTATGTCAAGTACAGGTGCGTCCTGCATAATGACGGTGGCATCGTCGAGTTTTACCCAATCATCGTCGGATTTCACATAGACGATATTGCTTTGTTCGTTACCTTCCTGCACCAGCTTGAACACGATGCTTTCGGCTTCGGCATAGCCGTCCGGGGCACGAGTTTCGGTCAGAGTGTACGCTTTTTCCAGCTCCAGACCTCGCACGGTGTGCGGCGTTTTTGTGGAAGTCCAGCCCTCCACCAGATTGCCGTCAGTATCACGGATTTCCAGCTTTGCACCGGGCAGTTCTTTGCCGTTAGTGATGTCCTGCTTGGAAATGTCTACACTGGTGCGCAGGTTGGTGTTCGTAGCGTCCACGACTTGCCACGCGATTTGCTGACCCTCATAGGTGAAGGAAACTTCCATAGGGGTGCTGTCCAGCAGGTAACCCGCAGGGGCGGTGATTTCCACAATGCGGTATCTGCCGCTGTTCTCGCGGCTGGTGCTTCGCGGACCTGCAGGGTCAATGTAATATTCGCCGCGAATCGGCACGTCCACATCAAACCAAGTAAAGCCGCTGGCGTTGGTTGTGCTACTGGTGGCCAGCTTTGTACCGGCGTCCAGCAGCTTTGTACCGTCTGCGGAATAAATGTCATCCACGGTGTAGAGTTCATACACCGCACCGGGCAGATAGGTCAGCGCCTCTCGGTCCTGCTTGTAAATGCCTACACCGATTTTGCTGACTTTATCGCCGGGCTTTTCGGGAACAGGCAGCACACGGGCATTTTCAAACACAAGTGTCTGCCCATTCTTGTGGGCATCCGAGGCGTCCTTGACATTCACAATGCTGTACGAACATTCCTTGTCGCCGTCCTGCTCGTGGCTGACAATAGTTTTTGCCAACACAATGTCATTTTTCTGGTTGTCCCAGCCGAATTCGACCGTGTAGCTCTGGTTTGTCATGATAAAGCCGTAGGGTGCTTTGACCTCAGTAACAGTGTACTTGCCCAGCGGCAGGGTCACGGTTACCTCGCCCTTGGTGCCATTATGGATAATTTTCAAGAAATCATAGGTTGCCTGCGTGCGGGTGGGACTGAATTTCACTTCATCCACCTGCCCCTCCGCGCCAGTAGTAACGGTGGCAACGAGGTCACCGTCTTTGTACCAGTAGGTGCCTTGGCGGTCCGGTGTGGCAATGTCGGCTGCAGCGTGAATTTCGTACACCGCGCCTGCGAGGTTGTCCTGCGTGTAGATAAACTGACCGTCCTTGTAGTCGGTCAGCACATTGCCCAGCTTACGAATGGTAAGCTGACCGAGTGTTTCGTGATTGCAGTATTTCTCCGTGATGATGTACTCATCCATGTCGTTGGTGGCATTGCCCACAACCTGCCAGACGCGGTCGGACTTGATTTCAAATTCCACCGAGTAGGCAGGATCGTTGAAATAGCCTTCCGGGCCTTGCAGTTCCTCAATAAGGTATCTGCCCAGCGGCAGTTTTTCGGGTGTTTTCATAAGACCGTCTGCATCGGTGTAGAACACATCCGTTTTCTTGGTGGCGCTGCCGCTGGCAGGATCAATCATCGAGATACGGGTCTTGTTGCCTTTATCATCCAACTTGTACAGTGCATAAGCAGTGTTCGCAATCTTGACCGCCTTGCCGGTTTCGGTATCGGTCTTGACGAGCTGCAAGTAACCTTCCAGTTCTTCATCCAACACGTTATAGGCCATGTAGTTGTTGGTGGCGGTGGTGACGCTGCCGGCAGGAACCGTAAAACGACTCTGCGGGCTGTCCTTGCTGACTGTTACGATAAAGGGATCACATTGGAAAACGTCATTGGGGATCGTAGTCTCGACAACAAGGTACTGCTCATACGGAAGTCCCTCAATGCGGATGACACCTTCCTCGTTCGTATACAGTTCTGTCAACCGGTACTCTGCATCCTGATCAGTGGGAACCCAGCCATTGCCTTTGCCGTTGGCGTAGTCACCATCTGCGGTCAGGGTGGCATTGTAGGCTTCTACCGTGGCGGTGTTGCTCTCATACATATTGGCAACAGCCTGCCCCTCGGCAGTGAAATCATACTTGAGCGTCAAATTATCGTAGTTATCTTTGCAGTAAACGTCCAAAATACTTTGCGCATTGTAGCTGCCATCCGGGTTCTGCTTGAACTGTGCAGCCTTGCTCAGCTTGGAAATGCGATAGACGGTGAAGCCCGCACCCTCCAGCTTCAGCGCCGGGGAGGGCTGACCGGTGGTAGAAACCAGCTTATTCAGCGAGAAGCCGGATTTGAGGACTTCATCTTGGCTTTCCTGCTCAGCGCTGATATGGTAGCTGGATTCATCTGCATAGGTCAGTGTTTTGTAGTGGTTGACCTCATCGCAGAGATACCCGGTGGCATAGGAGAGATAATAGCCATCCCATGCCTTGCTGCCGTCCAGCTTGCGGCTTTCAGCTACGGCAGAGTACTGATTCTTATAGAGGTAGTCGGTGTATTCGTTATTCTTCCGAACCAAATCACTGTATTTGCCGGTGCGCTCCAGCTTTTTATTCAGCTGCGGGTATTTTCCGGTCGTATACAGTTTGCCGTTGCCGTCAATGGGTAGCACCAAACCTGTGGCACGCTCGACAAGGTAGTAGCGCCCCATATATAGGTTGGAAAAAGCAAGTTTTCCGTCTTTGATGGCAGCAGAGGCAACCAGTCTGTCTTTCTGCAAAATGGGCAGGTAATCGGTATCCCAGCCGCCGTTGGTAAGCACGGTGGTGTGCCAGATGGGGTTACCGTTGGCATTCAAAATTTTGGAATAATCCACTGTGCCGGTGACGCCATCCGGGTGTGCGATGTCATCCGCTGCATACAGGTCGTAGACGGCTCCCTCCAAGGTGGTATCACCGTTGCTGCCCGCAGCCAGATACCGCGCTGCATCCAAATCGACTTTGGTCAGCAAAATACTGCCGAGAACGCGGTCGTTCTGCATTTTGTCGCCATCAGCGTGCATCGTGTAGGATTTTTCATTGTTGGCAATGACAGTAGGGTCTGTGTCGTAGGTTTTGTCGGTAGCGCGGTCGCCAAACGTAATCGTGACGATGGCCTCACCGGTGTCGATCAGAGTGCCGCCATTGTTGGTGGTGGTAATATCGACATTATATTCTGCATTGCCGAGCCAAAGAGTTTGCCCATCCAGCGCCTTGGTGATTTCAAAGGCATAGGCCCGCTTGCCCAAAACGGAACCTGCCGCACCGGGGTTCGTTACATCCGTCCAGTCGCCATAGTAGCCACTGGGGGCACGGCTCTCCACAACCACAAAACGGCCCTCGTTGCGCTGAGTATAGTAGATGTTATCCGAACCGTTGGCATAGCTGCTGTGGTTGATGACTTTGTAGGTGCCGTCCGGCTGGCGCTCCACCGCATACTGGTTATAGCCACCTGCGGGAATATAGCGCTGGAGCACGGTATCCCATTCATAAATCTTGAACGCTGCATCACCCTTGATACGCTGTTTGGTCTCGCTGTCGATTTTGTCGATGGCAACTTTGACGGACCACTCGTCGTTTTTCATGAGGTACTCGTTGCTGCTGTTGGCGGGAACCGTAATAGTCTGGCTGCTGCCATATTCGCCGCCAAAGGCATCAAAGCCGTGGGGCACCGTCACCTCGTTGTAGGAGAATTTCAGGTTGTCAAAGTAGTTATGGGCAGCAGAAAGTGCAGCCTCGATTTCACCGTTGACCTGACCTTCGCAGGCGCTCTGTGCAGCAGACTGTGCGGCGGATGCTTGTGCATCGGCGTCCTGCTCACTGTTGGCGGTAATGCTGCCGCTCTGGGAGGCCGACTTGCTGACGCTGAAATGCACCGTCCATGTTACAGAACCATCGCCGCCGTTCAGGTGGTAATTGTCATCTGCCGTATGTCCGCTGGTCGTGACGGACTGCATCCCATCCGGTGTAATTATCCAGCTGCCGCCGTCAATGTCGGCAGGGATGCCATCAAGGATCGGTGCAATTTCAATGCCTGCGCCATCCACTTTTTCCAATGTGTCCAGTTGGATTTTGTCGGTATTGACCGTATAGGAAAAATCCAAGGACTCGCTGCGCTCATAGCTGGCGCTCCACGGCTTATCCACCGATTCACCACCGGTTTCAAAGCCGGGAATTTCGCTGTCGCCGCTAAGCACAACCGGGGTATAGTTCAGAACCACAAAGCGCTGCCATGCAGCATTGCTGGGCGTATACAGCGTGCCCACATACACGGTCTTGCCGGTCGGTGCCGCATAGGCTTCCGGTGCATTGACGATCTCGGCAGCGATGCTGTCAGGATACTGTTCTGCCTGCCAAGACAGCAGTGCGAGGTAATTGTCTGTTGCGTTATCTGCTGCATCTAAGGCAAGACTCGCAACCGCAGGCGCACCGTTATTGAAGCCTTTCGACCACAAAGTGGCCTGATCCGGCACCCAGCCTTTGTTGAAGTATTCAGCTTCGACCCACACCTGACCGGCGGGGGGATAATTGGCTACCGGTGGGGATTTGTTCTTATAGGTGGCACCGGGTCCCCATGCCCACTTACCGCGATCACCGCAGAGGGCAGGCTGACCGCCCAGATAGTTCATCCAACCAACCGAGGTGTTCACGCACTGGGTAACCTGCAATCCGGCGTAAGTTGTAATACCTTCATCCGCCGAACACATTGCAACCTGCGTTTCCTGTGCAAAGCGATCCTGCAAAATACCCGGCACCGGTGCGGAATCGTCCAGCGTAACATGGACGGTTTTCGTCAGTGTCTGCGTTGCATCCGTGTAAGTCATGGTGACACTGAAATCCCCACTGGCTTTCACATAGATGCCCGCCACGCTTGCGGAAATTTCAGAGAATTCATAATGCAGCTGGCTCTGGCGTTCTTCTTCGGTTGCCGGGGTCAAATCGCCGCTGGTAAAGCTATATCCCAGCAGCTCGACGTTATCGGGCAGCGTAATGTCCGCGCTGCTGCCGTTGGCGGGGTACATAACCTGCATACTGATGGGCACGATGGCGTAGTCCTCGCCATCCATGTGCGGGAACGCAGCAGTCGTGCTGTCCGCATCCAGAAGTGCAGCATCAAGCGCCACCTGCTGGAAAGAATCATCACTGACGCTGCTGTAATCTTCATTGCCCCAGCCCTCAATGCTGATTTTGGTTTCACCAACCAGTACCGGCAGGCCATAGGAATCCAGATAATATCCGGTCGGCTCCTGCGTCAAGCTGGGGTACATCTTATGCCAGATTTCGTACAGTTCGTCACTGCCGCCAGTGTCGCCCTCGGTTTCAGGTTCCTGTTGTGGAGCATCCTCGTCCAGTGATTCATCGGCTGTTTCCGGGGTTGCGGTACTGTTGGCATCGCTTTCGGATTTTGCTTCCTGCGTTGCCGCCTGTTCCGGCGTTGCGGCCACAATCGGTTTTGTGCTGTCCTCCGCCAGTGCCCCATAGGGGAGCATACCGCAGCACAACATCGCCGCCATGCAGAGGGCTGTAACGCGCCGCCTCATTTGGAATTTGTGATTCATTGCACACAAGTCCTTTCTTTGTTAAAATTCATCTATATAAAAACAGCGTCTGTGGGTACAGACGCTGGAAAGCCAATAAAAAATCCCGGCATTGCTGCCGGGAAAAGCTATTATACGAATTGTCACTTAGTAGGAAAAGTAGCTGAGGAACTGCGGAAGTTCTGCTTCCGGCAGTGTTTCCATGATTCTCAGCGCCATGTACTCCGGGCGACTGATTGCAGGCAGGAACTGCCGCGCATAGACTTTGCCTACGCGGGCACTGCCGACATCACGGATCATCCCTTTTTCGCTTAGTTTCCTCATCAGAGGGTAAATCGTTCGCGGATGCCACGAACCTTTGTATTGCTCGGTGATCTGGCCTAGAACCTGCTGCCCTGTAATGGGGTGCCCGGCGTTCCAGATAATCTGCATAACTTTCATTTCGGACTCGTTCAGCCTTGTCTTTTTTCGTTCCATGTTTATGACCTCACTGAAAAGTTACTGCCCAATAGGTATACTGTCCTGCTTCCGTGCTGCAAAACCAGCATCCGGTTCCCATGCTGGAATAGTTGGGCGACACGATGCTGGCGTAGTGGTCGGGGCTGCTTTGCCATGCAGCACAAACGCTGCTTGCGGATGCAAACGGACCGGCTGCAATGATTTCACCGCAGACGGCACCGGAATGGTCAAACGAGCCACCAGATGCAAAACTATCACAACGGGAGTTTGCAATAGAACTTAAGCCACCATCTACGGTCAGCGCAGGCAGACCAGCCGCGGCGCGCATGGCGTTGATATTTTCCGCTACCGCCCAGTAAGCTAAATCGGAACTGTCAATGCTCCACCACTGGTCAGTCCCTGCTGCAAGGTCAAACGGAACTGCACCATAGCTCATGGATACTTGCTGCGATGCCTCCGCCTGCTGCACAGGTGCAGTGGTTGCGGCAGGAGCCTCAGTAGGAGCTGGGATAGGTTTCGCAGTCGGGGCTGCGGTGGGAGCCGGTGTTGCGGTAGGCTCTGCTGTTGGCACCGGCGTCGGATCAGGCGTTGGCGCAGGAGTGGCAGTCGGCGTTGCTCCACTGCTGGTTTCCGGAGTGACCTCCACCATTACACTGGTTTCGGGGGTCTCAAGGGTTGTCGGCTGCTGCGCGGCGCATCCGCATAGGGCAGCAACCATAAGGGTCAAAATCAACATAGATTTTTTCATTCGATTCCTCACAATCTATAAAGGTAAGTGTACAGCGCGGACGCGGCGCAAATCAGAAGATTGCCCACCCACATAAGCAGCTGCGGCAGCGCAATCGGGCTGATCAGGAATGCAACGGCGGCAGAAGCTGCTGCTTCCCCATAGCAGCCATCCAGCAGCGCCAGCATAGCAGCAACACCGAGGAGAGACAACAACCCGCCAAAGGCTCCCACAACTCCGTACAGGAGATTGAGGAGAAAGCCCGCTGCAAAGAGCACCAGCACGACCGGCACCGCAAGAATCCTGAGAATCCAGAGTAAAGCGACATTTTTTCTAAGTTGAATCAGCATAATTTCCACCTCCACCCTCATCATACAGGAATGATTTTATTTTGCAAGTCTGTCGATTTACCGTTCCAATTCATCATCCGATTGAATCAGTGCATCTTCCGGTTCTTCTTCCAATTCTTCCGCTTCGCCCTCAATGATGGGTGCATCATTGCCCACATTCAGCAGGGCATCCAGCTCGGCAAGGCGGGCACTTTTATCGCTCAGTTCCTGCTCCTGCAAGAACGGCTGCTTCAGTTCTTCCTCTGCATTGGTAAGCTGTTTTGTAAGCTGTTCCAGACTGCCATGCAGTCGGTTCAGGTCCTGTGGCAGAGCAGAAACTACATTTTGGAAGCGAATCATGTTGCCGGCAGCATCATTACCCAGTTCTGTCGTGTGCGTTGCCTCGCCAACAAGGTGGGCATGGAATACCTTTTCCAGCGGTTTATATTCGACTGTGATTTCAAAGCCTGCATAGTGACCTACCGGCACAGGTTTCGTTGCCCGCACTGCTGCACCGACAAGCCCCAGCAGCGCCTTACCTGCATCCTCGCGCTTATCGTAGGTTTTCCCGTCCAACTCGATAGAAAAGATGAGCTTTTTATCGGCATCGTAAGACTGGTGTTCTTTTGCTGTCTGAATATCCTGCTCAAATGCACGGATTCGATGCTCGGTTCCTTTGATTTGGCGCGGGAAAGCCACGGCTATCGCATCTTCCAATCGGTAATGCTGGCTGGTGTAGGCAGCTTTCAGGGTCCGCAGCCGCGCCACTTGAATGTCCAAGTCCATCTTTTCCTTGATCATGGGGTTACCCGCTGCCAAAGCCTTGACTTCGGCATAGGTGAGCGCAGCTTCGTCCAGATCCTCGCAGCTGCGGGCTGGGGATTTTGACGTCATAATTTGCGAAATAAACTTCTGTTTATTCTCGACAAGCTGCCAGCTGTACGAATCAAAAGTTGACTCTGTAACGTAAATAAATATGGAAACTTCCTTGTTCAGGTTGCCTTGGCGGACCATGCGTCCGTTGCGCTGGGCAATATCAGCAGGTCGCCATGGGCAGTCCAGATGGTGCAACGCAATAAGCCGTGTCTGTACGTTGGTACCAGCGCCCATCTTCTGGGTGCTGCCCATCAGGACGCGCACAGTGCCATTTCTGACTTTTCCAAATAGTTCAGCTTTTTTTGTTTCGGTATCCGCATCATGGATGAACTGCACTTCCTCTTTGGGGATGCCCTTGGCAACCAGCTTATCGCGCACATCGTTGTATACGTCAAAGCCGTCCTCCTTGGGGGTGCTGAGGTCGCAGAAAATCATCTGAGTGGAGCGCTGCTCCTTGGTCTTTTCCCAGATTTCATATACCTTATCCACACAGGCGTTGGCCTTGCTGCCGGGGTCATCCGGCAATAAAGGGTTCATGAGCCGCTGGTCCAGTGCAAGTTTTCTGCCGTCATTGGTGATGCGCAGCATATTATCTTCCGTGGGCTGCACTTTTCCGCTTCGGACCTTTTCGGCGCGGTCTGCCAAGCCTTTGACCATTCTTTTCTGGACTTCACTTGGCTGTAACACCACGTTGGTGGGCTTGCCGCCTGTCAGTTCCGGCACCGGCAGATGCAGCATATCGGCGGTCTGAATGTCCGCAGACATCTTAAAAAGACTCATGAGTTCCGGCAGATTATAAAACCGCGCGAATCTGGTTTTGGTGCGGTATCCTGTACCAGTTGGGTTAAGCTCAATCGCTGTAATGCTCTCACCGAAGGTCGATGCCCAGCTGTCAAAGTTGAGCAAGCCTTCCTTTTCCAACAAGCCCCTTTGCAGATAGCGCATCATGACGTACATTTCCGTCATGGAGTTAGATATGGGTGTACCGGTCGCAAACACGATACCATGCCCACCGGTCACCTCGTCCAGATACATACACTTCATCAGCATATCACTGCTTTTCTGGCTTTCTGTCTGGGAAATGCCCGCCACATTGCGCATTTTGGTGGCAATCATGGCGTTTTTGAAATAATGTGCCTCATCCACCATCAGGCTGTCCACGCCCAGATCCTCAAAGGTGACAACGTCATCCTTGCGCTGCTGGTCGTTGAGCTTGTCCAGCTTTTTCTTGAGCTGCTTCCGTGTCCTCTCCATCTGTTTGATGGTGAAATTCTCAGCACGAGAGCTTTTCAAAAGTGCGATTTGGTCAATGACGTCATCAATCTGCCTTTGCAGGTACATATGCTGGCGTTCTGCCGAAAGCGGGATTTTCTCGAACTGACTGTGCCCGATAACGATGATATCATAGTTGCCGGTCGCAATGCGGGCGCAGAATTTCTTGCGGTTTTCCTTTTTGAAATCGGTTTTCTTTGCTACCAGAATTTCCGCGTTCGGATAGAGCAGGAGCGCTTCGGATGCCATCTGCTCGGTCAAATGGTTGGGAACAACGATCAGCGTTTTACTGCAAAGCCCCAGTCGTTTCTTCTCCATGGCACTGGCCACCATTTCATACGTCTTGCCCGCACCCACTTCGTGCGCCAACAGGACATTGTTGCCGTACAGCACATGGGCAATGGCGTTCAACTGGTGCGGGCGAAGGGTGATTTCCGGGTTCATGCCCGGAAATTTCAGGTGACTGCCATCGTACTCGCGGGGACGCAGCGCGTTAAATTTTTCATTGTAGATGGCGACCAATCGCTGGCGGCGTTCCGGCTCCTTGAAAATCCAGTCTTGGAACTGCTCACAAATCTGGCGCTGCTTTTCCTGTGCAGCCTGCGTCGCCTCCTTATTCAGCACCCAAGAAACGCTTCCGTCAGCCGCCGTAACTTTATCCCGAATCTGGGTAGAACGCAGGTTCAGGGCGTTCTCCGCAATCAGGTAGGCGTTGGCGCGGTTCGTACCGTAGGTCACCGTTGCTTTGATATTGCCACCACCAAATTTTTTGTTGGTAATGGCCCAGCTACCGGTATATGCAGCGAATTCCACTTTGACCATCCGCCGCGTGTAGTAGGGGGCATCCAGAAGTTCCTCCAAAAACTGCTGCACATACTCTGCGGGAATCCAAGTAGCGCCAAGGCGGACGCTGATTTCGCTGGCCTCCAAGTCCTTGGGCTGTACTTTTTCAAGTGCTGCTACATTGACTTGGAAGTGAGGATCATTCGTTGCCACCGCTTTTGCTGCCTGCAACTTTTCGCGGACATTACCTGACAGGTATTCATCCGCAGGCAGGTAGATAGGGTTGCCATCGGTATCGACCTTTACGGGGTCACGGAAGATAATGCCGGTCAGATCGTTGATGACGGTTTCGGTGGTTTTCCCGGTCAGCTTGGACATATACCCCAAGTCAACGTGTCCCTGTTCGGAGAGACTGAGCGCCAGCGATTCCTCGGCGGTATCTACATGGTCTACTGCTTGTGCAGGGCGGATCGTCCGTTTGGTGAACATATCCGTCTTGCCCTTGAAGTTTCCCTCATCGTCCAGATCTTCCAAGGAGCAGAGCAGGAAGTAGCCGGAATCCTCGCGGAATGCGGATGCCGTGCCACGGCTGTTGATAAGCCCATATTTCTTGCGGTAGGCATCGTATTGGTCGTTCAGACGGGCTTGCAGCTTTTGAATATACTCATCCGGAAAGTTTTCCAGCTGGGCATCGATCAGCTCACGGCAGGTATCCCGCAGGGGCACCAGTGCGCGGATGCGGGCTAACGCGGTCTCTCCGCCCTTTACCACACGCATCTTGGAATTTTCGCGGTAGTAAATGACGTCATCCTTCACCGTATAACTGAAATTACGCACATTAGGGTCGGCATCAATGGTGCCGCTTTCTTCTTCGGCATATTCCTGTTCGTCCACCAATGTGTACTCGGCGTGTAGGGTAGAAAGCGCTGCATCCAGTTGCTCCACCAGCGGGCTTTGCTCATTCGGCACACAGGTAGAGCGCATTCCATAGGGACCACTGACCATCTGCATTTCACCGCAGACCATTTCCGGGTGGTCGATGAAATACTGGTTCAGCGGGATTCCGTTTTCTGTTTCTCCAACGTGTATCCACGGTGCGTCCTGCTCCAAGACTCTGCCGCGTTTTTGCAGAAACAGAATGTCGGAGGTCACTTCCGTACCGGCATTGCTCTTGAACGTGGTGTTGGGCAGGCGTACTGCGCCGATCAGGTCACACCGCGCGGCGAGGTATTTGCGCACTTCTTCGGACTTTTTATCCAGTGTGCCGGAAGTGGTGATGAACGCCATAATGCCGCCGACACGCAGTTTATCTACCGTCTTGGCTAGAAAGTAATCGTGAATTTGGAAGTGCAGCTTATCATACCGGCGGTCGCTGACCTGATACTGTCCAAACGGTACATTGCCGATGGCAAGGTCAAAGAAGTTATCCGGCAGGTCGGCTTTTTCATACCCTGTAATTTGGATTTTTGCTTTCTGGTAAAGCTGCTGTGCGATACGACCGGACAGGCTGTCCAGCTCCACGCCGTACAGCTTGGCATTGTGGGTATCGAACTTGCTGTGCCGGTGGCCAAAGAACGCGCCGACACCCATACTGGGTTCCAGCACATTGCCGCCCACACAGCCGATATGCTCCAAGGCGCGGTACATGGCGTGAATGACCGCAGGCGGTGTGTAAAAGGCTGTCAGGGTGGATTCCCGCGCGGCGGCGTATTCATCCTCGGTCAGTAAGGTTTTCAGCTGCTCGTACTCGGTATGCCAGTTATCCTTGCCGGGGTCAAAGGCATCTGCCAGACCGCCCCAGCCAAGATAACCAGCCAGAATGTCCTGTTCCTGCTCGGTTGCGGGGGCACCACCGGATGCCATGCGCTGCTCGATTTCTTTCAGCGTGCGGATAGCTTGCACATTGACAGCGAACTTTGCTTTCGGACCTTCCGGCACGGCAGGTTCATACGGTGCAAGGTAGTTCGTGCGATCATACTCGGCAGGTTCCTCACGCGCAGCAAGGCGGTCTACATCCTGCATGACCTGCGATACAAAGGTGGATTCCTCCGGCTCATCTGCGCTGATTTCCGGTTCCTGTTTCTCGATTTCGTTGATGTCCACTTCCATCAGGCTGTCAAAATCGAGATTGGCAAGTGCCATCCGGTTCATATCTTCCAGCGAAGCATATGTATCCTGTGCATAGAGGGTATCATCCACGAACTTGCTGATTGTGCAATGCTCCAGATCCGCATTGACCTGAATCGTATGCTGCTCGTCCTCGGTGGTGGTATAGCCCAGACCAATTTGGGTAAGGTCGGAGAAATCCGGCTCGGTGATTTCAAACTCGTCCTTGAGGTAGTCCTCGATATAGGAGAGGGCCTGCTCACGCTGCTCCTGCACCAGAGATTCACGCTGCTGTTCGGATAGCACCATGCCGCCGTTACGGGGATTGGTGTCCAGCAGCTGTTGGAACTGTTCTCGGCTGACGGCGCGGCCTACCAGCGGGAAATCTTCATTGCGCAGGTGGACATCGAATTGTCCGATGCTCTCTACTGTAAACCGCTGGTCATTTTCAAGGTAAACGGTGCTACCCACTTCGCAGACAGGTTTCTTGTCAGGGATGGGTGGCGGCAGGGGCTTCGACTCTGCCTGCCTGCTTATCCATGCAGGCATCTTCTCGCGTTCTGCATCCGTCAGGTAGCGGTCCATTCGGACAAGATATTCCAACCGCTTGCCGACCTCTTTCCATTTGAGTTTCTTCTCATACCGCAGGCCATCCTTGAAATCGTAAAGGATGCTGAATCCTTTACCGTCAAAACTGACGAAGCCGCTTCCACCGTCAGCAAACGTCCAAGAAAAACCGCCGATGCCGTACTCTTTTTTTAGGAAAGCAACAGTTTCCTTTTCCGTTTTCTCCTGCTGGAAATGGTTGTAAATGCGGTACTTGCCGCCCTCAAAGACACTGCCTCTTGTAATGATGACGTTCACATCATCTTCCGTTATGTGACTGCCATCGTCCGGCTGGGGTTCTTTGTAGTGGTAAGTGGGCAGGGCTGCTTTGATTTTTTCGTCCTGTTCTTCCTCGGAATAGATGTCGTCCACTTCCAACGTGCCCACTTCATCACCGCGAGAAGCATTTTCCGGCAGGTCAAAGGACAGCTGCTCGTCCTGACTGACAGCTTTTTTCGGGTCAATGGCCGCGATGAGTTCGTGGTTATCGACCAGTGTGGAGATAGCAGCAGTAACGCTGTGCCACGACAAATGCGATTCCGCGCTGCGGGTCAGGTAGGACCCCTGCCAGACAAGCAGACCATTGCTTTCTTTATAGAATCCAACGCGGGTATCATCTTCCAGCAGAAGCTCCGTAAACACGACCTTGTAGCTCTCGCGGATATACCGAAGTCGATTGATCAGCAGCGGTGTTTTACTGAAAAAGGAAAGGATGTCCGCATTGGAAGCGCGCGAGGTCGTGTCCGCTTTCAGCAGGGACGGCAGCAGCTCTGCCGGAAATTCAGGCAAAGAAAAAGCGAAGGGCGATGGTTCGCTCTCCGCAGCTGCGGGTTCTTCGGTTATACTTCGTACAGCATCGGAAGGATCATTTCTTCTGCCTGTTGCTTCAGGCTGTTGCACATCTGTGCCCAGCCCAGCGGGTTCGTCTTGCGGTCGGGCATCTTCGCTTTCTGCATCAGGTCGTGCAGCGTCTTGTCCACCATCTGCTGTGCGTCCAGCCCCATCTTGCGGCAGCTCGGCAGCAGCGTTCCCTCCAGCATCATCTGGTCGCACAGGTTCGGCTCGTTCTGTTCCAAGTAGTCCAGCCGCATTCTGCCGTACCGGTTCAGGTTGGTTTTCTTGGCTTTCGGCAAGCTCAGGTTCGGGATCTGGTATCCGATTACGTTCGTGTACATCATCTGTGACAGCCTCCTCTCGACTGGTCATCTGTGTGGGTGATGGAGTATCTGTATTATGCACTGGTTCAGCCTGAATTGCAACACTGTCGCGGGCAAGCTGCATAACCTCGTGCCCCAGTTCATCCAGCAAAGGTTCTGCCGCTGCCTGCACATAGCCGCCCAAGCAAAGAGAGATTCGGCTGGTATCAAACTGGGTTACATTCCGGAAAGCCGGGAAATCTTCTTCCCGCACCGGGATGCCCAAACGGATGCAGATCATGTACAGGGTGCTTTGTGCAGCAAGTTCCTGCAAGATGAACCGCTGGTCTTCCGGGTGGCTCCAATTCAGTGCGCTGTCCTCAATGGATGTCGCCAATACGCGGTTGGCTCGTTCGGATAGGGATATGACCTGCTCGTTTGCCCGATCCATTAAGCTGCCCACGGAGTTGACCTGCATAAGAAGTGGACGGATGGCATCTGTCACTTCCCACGGGGCAGCAGCTTTGTCGCCGGTAAGAACGGTATCTGTCATGGAGAACACTCGTTTGGCGGTGGGCACACCCTGATGGCGTTGCAGGATGATGATACTTTTACTGCCGTACATGACCTTGCGGTGTGCCTGTTCATTCCAGTATTGCATGGTAGCGCAGGCGGTAGCATCGGGACGCTGGGCGTGGATCAGCAGCTGGTTCAGGTAGGTGGTGTGGTAGTTATGCGCTGCCGTATACAGGAACCTCCGCCAGCTTTCCGGTGAGGCTGTGACCTGTGTAGCGGTCTGCTGCGCCAACTGGAAAATGTCTTGTGGATTTGGCATTGCTTTACCTTTCCGGTTCGTCCTGAACCTGTTCTTTTCGGCGCTGGGCTTCGACTTCGTGCAGTTCCGGCAGAAGGTGGCTCACATCCTTGAAGCCAATACTGTCCACATAGTAGGCCGTCTCTTTTCCGTTTTTCGTTGTGACCACAATATCACTGGTCGAAAGAGAACACATATGATAGCGCAGCGGACGATTCGGGGCAT
>ERZ650918.2014-NODE-2014-length-15366-cov-3.009013_pt1 | contig 15366 bp, 13 predicted proteins | sample MGYA00514758_ERZ650918 | MGnify/ENA metagenome assembly ERZ650918 | reverse complement strand
CTTTTTGAAATTCCTTAATTGCATTACGAGTAGATTATACTTCCGATAAGGAAAATTATCGTTACATGGTGGGGGAGGGAGGATAAAAGGCTTTTGGAGTACAGAAAAGCAGAAGAATTACAAGGAGAATCACAAGAAGAAAACACCATATACATTGCGTATTTAAGGGCAAGATGGTATACTGTAGAGCGTGAAAATCAATATACTACATAGAAGTAAAATCGAAAAGAGGTTGAAAATGGATCAAAATCAAAGCTCATATTCCATAGAAGCTCAGATCAGCCAGTTCAGGGATGAATGGCGCGGGACAAACAGCAGGATTGTAGGCGCATTTACCCTTCTGATTTTGGCTGGGCTTCCGCTTGTATATCAGGATTATTATTTTAATATTCTTGTTGCGAAATATTATTATTACTGTGCCATGGTGATCGGAATGGCGGCATCTGCAGCTGCTGCAGCATTTGTTTATGTTTGCAGGGACAGACTTCTTTATGGCGGTGAAGTAATGAAGGCGATGCGCAGTGAGATAAAAATATCATCTCTCACGATTGTAGACTGGGCCATGATTGCGTTTACGCTGTCAGCAGTCATTTCTACCCTGCAGTCAGAATATCTTTACGAGTCTTTTTGGGGAAATGAAGGGCGGTACTGCGGACTATTTTTGATTTTATTATATACAATATGCTACTTTCTTGTAACCCGGTGTCTGGAATTTAAAAGATGGTATATGGATGTATTCTTAGGAGCCGGATTGATCGTTTGCCTTTTGGGAATTCTGCATTTTTTTAATCTGGATCCCCTGGGATTTAAGAAAGAAATATCGCCGGAAGATTATAGTATTTTTGTATCCACGATTGGAAATATTAACACATATACAGCATATCTTGCACTTCCTATGGGGGCAAGTGCCGTTATGTTTGCAGCAGAGAAGGATATAAAGCGCAAAATATGGTATTATATTTGCATGACATTTGCATTTATGGCGCTGATCATGGGAGTCAGTGATAATGCATATTTGACATTGTTTGCATTGTTAGGTTTTCTGCCGCTGTATCTTTTCAGAAGCAGAAAGGGAGTCTATTCATATACAGCAATTCTTGCTACGTTTGTGACGGTTCTCTTAGGGATTGACTGGATTGAGCATACGTTTGGCGAGCGTGTTCAGGAAATCAGCGGTATTTTCAATTTATTTACCCGTATACCTGGTTTATGGGGGATTGCTCTGTTTCTATGGGCGTTGACTGCCGGGGTGTATATCTATAACAGCAGAACAGAGAAGCAGGGACAGAAGAGAGCAGAAAGCCGTATTTTATGGTATTTGTGGCTTGGACTGGTAGTTCTTGGGGCATTGGGGATTGTATTTGTACTGTATGATGCGAACATAGCCGGAAACAGCGAGAGATATGGTTCTATTGCAAATTATGTAGTAATGAATGACTCCTGGGGAACAGAAAGAGGGTATGTATGGAGAATTGCAAGGGAGATTTATCGTGATTTTCCGCTGAGTCATAAATTGTTTGGCCATGGTCCGGATACATTTGGCGTAATTACAGTTCAGAATTTCTGGGATGATATGCTGAATACTACGAGCCAGAAATATGAAAATGTTCATAATGAGTATCTGCAGTATCTTGTGACCATTGGCGCTGTGGGACTGACTGCGTATCTGGCATTCCTTGGAACTTCTTTTGTGAAAATGATTCGGGAAGGTTTCAAAAAGCCTGTTGTAATGGCTATGACCTTTGCGGCAATTTGTTACTGCGTACAGGCAGTTGTTAATATCAGTGTGCCTATTGTAACGCCTATCATGTTCTTGATGATTATGATGGGAATGGCAGTGCTCAGAAAAAAACAGAATCATTAAGAGAATTTAAAGATTGGTACCTTAGCTGAGTTAAAGGTGCCAATCTTATTTTGTTATGGCAATGAGGACAATGGCTGTTGATCAGTGGGAGAATATGGCTCTTTTAATAAAATATTAAAGGTTTTCCAGGGTTTTTCGGTTATTGTAAAGTTGCGAAAAAGGATATTAGATGCTATACTGTACAGAGATTTATTGTCCTTTATTATATAAAAATCTCCTATGTGATATGGGGGAAGAATTGAGTGAATTATGAGAAACAGTAGGATAAGAGAACGATATAAACGTCTGATAAAATTGAGCTTTGCAGTTATCATGCTTTTAGGGTTGTGTCTGCTTTATGCAGTTGTATGGAGCGGCTATTATAATGAAACTATACTTCAGGCTCCATTTTATCGACGTGGTAATTGGATGATGGTACTGATATATGGAATTCTCCTTGCGTTTTTTATGAGTACATATGGTGGTTTTGAAATCGGTTATTTAAAAAACGGAAACCTTATCTATTCACAGGTCATATCCGTTTTGTTTACTAATATTGTAACGTATCTTCAAATTGCAGTAATTGACAGACGTCTGGTAAATCCGATTTATTTGCTTCCAATGACATTGGCTGAAATAGCTTTTATTATAATTTGGACAATGCTTTTTCAAACAGTTTATCGTAATATGTTTCCTCCAAGAAAAATGCTTTTCGTGGAAGGCGATAGGAAAGATTATCACCTCAGGGATAAAATGAATGCCAGAGATGATAAATACCAGATTTGTGAAGTGATTTCCTACAAAAGCAGAATGGAAGATATAAAAAAGAAAATAGACCAATATGATGCAGTTGTGTTGGGGGATATGCCATCTCATGAAAGGAATTTGCTTCTGAAATATTGTTATATGTCAGAAATTCGCACTTATAGTGTTCCCAAAATTTCAGATGTATTATTGAGGAGTTCAGATGAACTAAATATATTTGATACACCTCTTATGCTTTCGAGAAATATAGGATTAAGTATTGAGCAGGAGTGGATAAAACGGGCAGAGGATGTGTTGATTGCATCATTGATGTTCGTTTTGTTCTCGCCTATATTTTTGATTGCGGCAATTGGAATAAAGTGTACAGACAACGGTCCTGTGTTTTACAAACAGGAACGTCTTACAAAAAATGGAAAAAAGTTTATGATTTATAAATTTCGTACAATGATAGTCGATGCAGAGAAAACATCTGGCCCAGTATTGGCAACAGATAAAGATCCTAGAGTTTTACCGATAGGAAAAGTTTTGCGGGCTACTCGACTAGATGAACTTCCCCAAATCGTAAACATCTTAAAGGGAGAGATGTCTGTAGTAGGTCCAAGACCAGAACGTCCAGATATTGCTGCTGAAATTGAGAAGGATGTACCAGAGTTCAGTTATCGTTTAAAAGTAAAGTCCGGATTAACTGGTTACGCACAAGTATACGGAAAATATAATACTACATTTTATGATAAGTTGAAGCTAGATTTGATGTATATCAGAAAATATTCACTTCTTCTAGATCTGAAGTTGATTCTGATGACGCCTAAAATTATGTTTTTGAAGGAGAGTACAGAAGGTGTTGTAGAAGGTAAAAATAGTATTTTATAGAAATTATTATTGAAGTATGGTATAAAAACGTAAGTTGCATATTATCGGCTGTAATGATATACTATACAAAATATTTGAAGCGATTTATTAAATTCTATAAAATTAAATAAGCGTAATTATTATGAATAGAAAATACTCTGTGCTTATGTCAGTTTACTATAAAGATTCTCCGGTATATTTGCGTGCAGCAATAGAAAGTATGTTGCTTCAAACAGAAAAAGCAGATGAAATTATTCTTGTCTGTGATGGTCCTTTAACTGATGAGCAGGATAAAATAATAGAAAAATATATAGATAACATAAAGTTGCTCCGATTAGAGAAAAATCAGGGGCTTGGAGTTGCATTGTCTAAAGGAATTGGTATATGCAAGAATGAATGGATTGCCCGCATGGATAGTGATGATGTTTCGGTATCCACACGATGTGAACTTCAATTAGATTATTTTGAGACACATCCGGATGTGGATGTATTAAGTGGTACTTTGGCTGAGTTTATAGGAGAAGCAACAACAGAAAAAGAAGCGTTGCAATTTGTTACATCTTATAAGCGTTTACCAGAAACCCATACTGAATTGAAAAATTATATACGGAGTAGAAATCCAATTAATCATCCATGCGTTATGTTTCGGAAATCTAAGGCTATGGAAGCTGGAGGATATCAGTCATGTTATTTATTTGAAGATTATGATTTATGGGTTAGAATGTTTCAAAATGGAGCTAAATTTGCTAATATGCCACAGGTACTTTTATATATGAGAAGCAATCATATATATGAGCGACGAGGAGGGGCATTATATGCTTGGGCAATTCTTAAGTTTCTTGAGAAAATATATAAATTGAAAATGATCAATATGTCACAATTTATAATTTTCGGATCTATACGTATATTGATTAGTCTTGTTCCAGCGAAAATTCGTCGATATATATATATGACAAGATTGAGAAACTAATTAGAATATAGTTAAAGGGTTGATTTTAAAATAACAAATAAATGCTGTGAAAGATAAGATTATGGGAAGGAGTCATATTAAGGTGGATGAAAAAACTTTCAAAAAAATATTGACAGTTGTGGTGCCGGCGTATAACGCAGAAAAATATTTGAAAGATAATTTAGAGTCGTTCTGTATCCCAGAATTATTATCTGATTTGGAAGTAATTATTGTTAATGATGGATCAACAGATAATTCAGCTGATATTGCAGAAGAATTTGTAAAGTATTATCCAAATACATTTAAGTTGATTACAAAAGAAAATGGAGGACATGGTTCAGGAATTAATATAGGAATTTTAAATGCATCGGGTAAATATTTTAAGGTAGTGGATGCAGATGATTGGGTAGAAAGGGGGGCTTTTATTAAATTGCTTAACACTTTAAGGAAAAGTGATTCGGACATCATAGCTTCGGGTTTTTATTGGGTTTATGACGAAGGTCAGAGAAATAAAGAGGATTTTGTTCGAAAAGCAGAGATGAAGATTCCTTTTGTAGGGGTAGATTATAATAAAGAATATATATTTGATGAAATTGCAGATCGTATTTATATCAAAATGCATCATATGACGATTAAAACTGAAACTTTGAAAAGAAATAATATTAAGATTGATGAACGGTGTTATTATGTAGATTCTGAATATATTATATACCCTATTCCGTATGTAAGAACTATAAAATTTGTAGACGCATTTGTCTATATGTATCGTTTAGGAAGGCAGGGGCAAAGTGTTAGCATAGAAAAAATGCAAGTAAATGAAAAAAATTATGATAAAGTAATTGAGTCCTTATTGGTATTTTATGATAGATTAAATAAGAATATAATGTGCAGTCAAGAAAAACAGCGGTATATAGAAAAAATTATTGCACGTATCATAGCAGGAAAAATGAAAATAATGCTGAGTTATCCCCCGACAAATACTAAGAAAAAGTCTATACAGGGATTTGAAAAAAGACTACGTCAAAATTATCCAGCAATATATAACAGCAATATTAATAAAGCATTAAAAATTCTTAGATGGACAAATTATTTGTTTTATAGGGAAGCCAGCATGTTAGTAAGGCGTAAATATTGTATGGGAAAATAAAAATAAAGAAAGGGCGTGTTAAAATATGGGGCATATGATTGATAGAGTCAATACATTTAAGCAATACAGACCATTATTGGAACAGTTAGTTTGTAAAGATATAAAGTTAAAATATAGAAGATCGTTTTTGGGATATTTATGGAGCATTTTGAATCCATTGATGATCATGGTTATTATGGTGATCGTTTTTTCTAATATGTTCCGTTTTGATATTGTTAATTATCCGGTATATTTGATAATAGGGCAAACCTTGTTTGGATTTGTTTCGGAAGCTACGAATCAGGCGATGTGGTCTATTACGGGGAATGCAGCTTTGCTGAAAAAAACCTATGTTCCTAAATATATATTTACTTTATCTAAAGTAACCAGTTCTTTTGTTAATATGGTTTTTTCATTGGGAGCCATGTTGATTGTGTTTGTGATATGTAAAGTTCGTCCTAATATAAATATGCTGTTTATTCCAGTGATTCTTTTACAAATGTATATTTTTTGTACTGGATTGGGTATGATACTGGCGCAGGGGACTGTATTTTTTAGGGATATTCAGTATATTTACTCTGCTTTTATTACTGCTTGGATGTATTTGACACCTATTTTTTATCCAATACAGCAATTACCGATTGATCTTCAAAAGTTTATTAATCATTTTAATCCATTATATTCATACATTACTCAATTTAGAATGATAGTTTTAGATGGATGTTTTCCAGACTTAAGGCTTATAGTATATGGTTTTGTTGTTGCTTTTATCATGTTGATCGTTGGTACTTTTATATTCTTTAAAAATCAAGATAAATTTATATTATATATATAAGAGAGGGTTTATGAAAAACGAAGATTATGCGATTCTTATTGACCATGCAACGGTACGGTTTAATATGGCATCTGAGCGAATTGACAATTTAAAGGAATATTTTGTTAAGCTTGTAAAGAAGGAACTAATGTTTAAAGAATTTTTAGCACTGAAAGATATTTCTTTAAAAGTGAGGAAAGGGGAGTCATGGGGGATCGTTGGTACAAACGGTTCGGGGAAATCTACGCTTTTAAAATTGATTTGCGGCATTTTGAAGCCATATAAAGGAGTTATCACAATTAATGGTTCAATCGCCCCGTTGATTGAGTTGGGAGCAGGTTTTGACCCTGACCTTACTGCTAGAGAAAATATTTTTTTGAATGGGGCTGTACTTGGCCATGACAAACATTTTATGCAGGAGCACTTTGAAGAAATTGTTGAGTTTGCGGAATTGCAGAATTTTTTGGATATGCCTATAAAGAATTATAGCTCTGGTATGGCGGCTAGATTAGGATTTGCAGTAGCAACCGTGATTAGACCAGATATCTTAATCTGTGATGAAGTTCTGTCTGTTGGGGACTATGCGTTCCAGCAGAAATGTGAGAGAAGAATGCAGTATATGAGAGAATGTGGAACAACATTATTGTATGTTTCTCATTCCGCAGAATCAGTTAAAACGGTATGCGAAAAAGCTTTATGGTTAAGAAAAGGCGAAAGTGTCATGACAGGTGATGCAGAGACTGTTATGGAGCAGTATATTAAATCTTTGGAGTGATAAATGCAAATTTTGGATCATTTTTTTATTTCTATAAGAAGATTCGTGGAGAACAAACCTTTTTTTAGATGTTGCTTAAAATTTATATACAGATTACCCCAGAAGGAATTCCAAGAGTACATAGCAAGATATGTGCCAACAAAGTATGTTAATGGCGGTTCGATAAGAACTAGAAATATATCTGTAGTAACACTTGGTTCCCAAAACCCCAATAAGACGATTCTTCTAACAGAAAGGGATTCTGGATCGGGAGGATTTTGTGCGGAATGGATCTATTGGTTAAATCGCCTCTATTTTTCTGATCAGATGGGATTTTTACATTGTTTTAATTGGATAGACAGTCAATTTTTTGTGGAGAAATCTATAGAAAATAAGAATATATTTGAATATTATTTTGAACAGCCTTACGGATTAACAGTTCAGGATGTAAAAAAGAGTAAGAACGTGATTATTGATAAGAATAGTATTGATTATGGCTATTATGATGTATTTGCACCTGGACGCAATGATGATTATATAGTAACAGAGGAGGATTTCGATAAGCTGGCTCAAATGCAGAGAAAGTATATACATATCGAATCTGGATTAAAAAAAGAAATAGAGAGAGAGATTGAACAATTACTTGGCGCAGACAAGGTACTTGCGGTTCATGCAAGAGGCGCGGATGCAAAGATCCATTACGCAAATCATCCTATACCCATTGAAATAGATAAATATATTGAGGAGACAGAGAAAAGTTTAAAGATAATAGGCGCTGATAAAGTGTTTTTAGCTACAGACGATAATAACATATTAAAAGCATTTATGAATAAATATCAGGAAAAGCTTATTTATTATAAGGATGTAGAACGCTCAGATGGGGTCAGGATGAGCTGCTATGGGGAGGTAAGGCGTGAACAACATCATTATAGGTTGGGAAAAGAAATTATAAAAGATGTGTATACGCTTGCCGCATGTTCAGGAATTGTATGCAGTGCCTCGTATGTAAGTTATATGGCAAGAATCGTAAAAAAAGCTTCGGGGGAAAATTTTCAAATTGTTAACAGCATTAGTTCTTCTAAAAGAAAAAAGGGAATGAACCTTACAGACCCGCTGGCAATAAAAAAAGTAGAAGCATTGTGGAATCAGGAATTAAAAGACGCCAAAAAAGGAGATAGAAAATGAAAAAAGCATTAATTACAGGAATAACAGGGCAGGATGGAAGTTTTTTAGCAGAATTTTTAATAGAAAAAGGATATGATGTTCACGGAATTATACGTAGAGCTTCTATATCAAACACTGCGCGTATTGATCACTTGATTGAAAGCCAAAGTATTACAGTTCATGAAGGTGATTTGACAGATACCAGCAGTTTAGTTCGTATAATTGGTATTGTCCAACCAGATGAAATATATAATTTGGCAGCTCAGAGTCATGTTCAAAGTAGTTTTGATGTTCCGGAATATTCAGGAGAAGTTGATGCAATGGGGGTTTTGAGGCTTTTAGAGGCTGTGAGGATCCTTGGATTAACAACAAAGTGTAAGATATACCAGGCTTCTACATCAGAACTTTTTGGAAAAGTTGAAGAGATCCCCCAAAAGGAGACAACTCCGTTTCACCCATATAGCCCATATGCAGTGGCAAAACAATATGGTTTTTGGATTGTTAAAGAATATAGAGAAGCATATGGTATGTTTGCAGTGAATGGAATCTTGTTTAATCATGAATCAGAGCGCAGAGGGGAGAATTTTGTTACAAGAAAAATAACCAGAGCTGTAGCAAGGATTGCTTGCGGATTACAAGAAAAATTGTATTTAGGAAATATGGATTCGTTAAGGGACTGGGGATATGCAAAAGATTATGTTGAGTGTATGTGGCTTATGCTTCAGCAGGAAAAACCAGAAGATTTTGTAATTGCAACAGGAGAACAGCATACAGTTAGAGATTTTGTTGAACGGGCGTTTAAGCGGGCAGGAAAAACCATTATATGGGAAGGATATGGGAAAGATGAAAAAGGAAGAGATAGTGAAAACGGTAAAATTTTAGTGGAAGTGTCTCCAAAATGGTTTAGGCCCACAGATGTTGACAATTTATTAGGAGATCCCACAAAAGCTAAAACAGTTCTTGGGTGGGATCCGCAGAAAACATCATATGAAGAACTTGTTAATATAATGGTAGATCATGATATGAAACTGGCAGAACAGGAAAAAGGGAGTAGATAGTTATGGAATTTAAATTATGTGATAACCCATGGGGATATGAGGAGATAGAAGCAATACAGAGGGTAATAAAGTCCAATATGTATACAATGGGGCAGGAAGTCAAAAGATACGAAGATGATTTTGCTGAAAAATTTGGTGTAAAGCACGCTGTAATGGTTAGTTCGGGGTCAACAGCGAATCTCCTTGCAATAGCGGCATTGGTTTACTCTAAGAGATTACCAAGGGGAAGTGAAGTTATTGTTCCAGCAGTTTCATGGAGTACGACATATGCTCCGTTGGAACAATTTGGTATGAAGGTAGTATTTGTTGATATAGATAAAGATACATTAAATATTGATCTGGATGCTTTGAAAAGAAATATAACAGAAAAGACCAAAATGATATTATTGGTTAATTTATTGGGTAATCCCAATGAATTTGAAGCCATAAAAGCAATGTGCGAGGGTAAAGATATTATAATAATGGAAGATAACTGTGAGTCGTTAGGAGCTACTTATAAGGGCAAACAGGCTGGAACATTTGGTGTGGTTGGAACATACTCTTCTTTCTATTCTCACCATATATGTACTATGGAGGGCGGAGTTGTAGTAACAGATGATCAGGAGCTATATGAATACATGCTGGCTGCCAGAGCGCATGGATGGACTAGAAATCTTCCAGATAATAGCAGTATATATGAAAAAAAGTCAGATCCTTTCTATGAAAGTTTTAACTTTATAATCCCTGGCTTCAATTTAAGACCATTAGAAATGGAAGGGGCAATTGGGCAGGAACAGCTTAAGAAGATGGATAGAATGATAAGTCAAAGAAGGAAAAATGCTGAGTATTTTAAAAGCAAAATGCAAAGATTTGAGGATATAAGGATTCAGAAAGAAATAGGAGAATCTTCTTGGTTTGGATTTGCATTGCTGCTTCAAGGAAAACTGAAAGGCCATAGAGATGAAATTGTCCATGCGCTTAGAGAGAATGGAATTGAGACAAGGCCGATCGTGGCAGGAAATTTCACTAGAAATAAAGTAATTGAATATATGGATTACAGCATACCAGAAAAATTAGCCCATGCTGATGATATTCATTTTAATGGATTTTTTATAGGAAATCATAGTTCTGATAATATAAAAGAAATAGATTATTTTATTGCAGTATTGGAGAAGGCAATAAAAGAAAGTGGAATTTATGAATAGACAGGATAGGATATATGTCGCTGGTCATACAGGTTTAGTTGGAAGCGGGATTGTTAACGAACTAAAGAGGCAGGGATATAATAATTTAATATTGTATACACACGATCAATTGGATTTGACTGTTCAGAGTGAAGTAGAGGATTTTTTTGAAAGAGAAAAGCCTGACTATGTGATAGTAGCAGCGGGACTAGTGGGAGGAATCAAAGCCAATAGTGAAAAGCCAGCAGATTTTTATTATGTCAATATGCAGATTGCTAACAATGTAATCTGGGCAAGTTTTAAATCCAAAGTTAAAAAATTATTGTATCTGGGAAGCGCTTGTATGTATCCAAGAGAGTGCGAACAGCCTATGAAAGAAGAAATGATCCTATCAGGTTATCCAGAGATAACAAATGAGGGATATGCCTTAGCTAAAATTGCTGGCTCGAGATTGTGTTCCTATCTTTACAGGCAATATGGTGTGGATTATATATCTGCAATCCCGGCTAATGCGTATGGGATAGGAGATTGTTTTGACCCAGACAAATCGCATGTTATTCCAGCACTTATTATGAAATATCAAAAAGCAAAAGATTGTAATGCGGATAAAGTTGTTTTATGGGGAACAGGAAGCGCAAAAAGAGAATTTATTAATACAAGAGACATAGCTTCAGCAAGCCTTTTTCTTATGAATTATTATTCAGGAGAGGAACCTATCAATATAGGTACAGGGGAAGAAGTTACAATAAAAGAATTATCAGAAACAGTAAGACAGGTGGTAGGATTTGAAGGGAAAATTGAATGTGACCCGAGCAAGCCGGATGGCATGCCCCGCAGAATTTTAGATTCAACAAGAATGCACAATTTGGGCTGGAAGGCATCAATATCACTTCGCGAAGGGCTTGAAGAACTGTATAGAGATTATATGAAGCAAAAGGATGGATGATATGCTAATACCAGAAGTGGGATTTGGAACTGCCGATCTAGCAGAGGAGGCAGAAGAAGCTGTATATATAGCACTGTCACAGGGATATAAACTAATTGATACAGCCAGAGCTTATGGCAGTGAACGCGCAGTGGGAAAGGCGCTTCAAAGAATTTATAGAGAGGGAATCCACAAAAGAGAAGATTATATCATACAGACAAAGCTATTGCCTGGAATTGTCTGTTATGAAGATGTATTAAGGGATTTTGAGCAATCGCTAAATGATCTAGGAACGGACTATGTGGATGTGTATTTTATACATTGGCCAGTGAACCGGGGAAGTGAAAAAACATATCATGATGAAAATGTCGAGATTTGGAAGGCATTTGAGCATTTATATGCATCTGGAAAAGTCAAAAGACTTGGTGTATGTAATTTTTTAGAGCGGCATCTTTCGGATATTTTGGATCATTGCAAAGTAAAGCCAACAGTCCATCAGCTGGAGATTCATCCGGGTTATCAACAGATAGGGTTGGTAGAGTATTCTCAGAAATTAGGTATGGATATAGAGGCATGGTCCCCTATGGGAAGAGGAGAGTTAAAAAACCAGCCATATATTGACATGGCTAAGCGTTATGGATGCAATATTGGACAGCTTGCATTAAAATGGAGCTTACAAAAGGGGTATATCCCATTGTCTCGATCAAAGACAAAAGAGCATATAACAAACAATCGGATATTAGATTTTACAATCTTGAAAGACGATATGGATGAAATTGATAAGCTCAATACGAATACGAATTATTTGGATATATGGAGTTATAAAAGACAGCAGATGTATTAGTGGTATTATGGTAAAAGGAGATATGTAGCATGAGAGTAGCAGATTACCTTGCAGAAAAGTTAAATAATGTTGGGATAGAGGAAGTGTTTATACTTACTGGAGGAGGATTAATGTTCCTGACTGATGGAATAGCATGTAATCAAGGGATCACACCTATACCATGCCTCCATGAGCAGGCAGCTTCTATGTCTGCTATCGCTTATGCACAGATGAGGGAGGGATATGGCTGCTGTTATGTTACTACTGGTTGCGGCGGTACAAATACGATAACCGGAGTTCTACATGCATGGCAGGATCATGTTCCCGTGATTTTTGTATCAGGCCAGTGTAATCGGCATGAAATGATGACGATTGCAAAGTCTAAAGTTAGGCAGATTGGTCTTCAGGAAGCAGATATAATTTCTATAGTGGCTTCTATAACAAAGTATGCGGTAACAATTATGGAGCCGGATGATGCAGTGTATTGTATAGAAAGGGCGTTATATGAAGCAAAGAATGGGAATCCAGGGCCTGTATGGTTGGACATCCCTATGGATGTCCAGGAAGCAGAAATAAATCCAGCTCAACTCCGACATTTTACACCAGATAAAAATCTAAAAACAGGATGTACGTTAGATGAGATAAGTTACGTAAAGAAGGTTCTAGAGGAAGCGGATAGACCTATTGTAATTGTCGGGCAGGGAGTCAGGCTTTCCGGCGCTGTCAAGGAATTAATTGAGTTTATAGATACTTATCAAATTCCTATGGTTGGAACACGTATGGGATGGGATATATATCCAAGAAATAAGGATCTCAATATAGGATTAGTAGATACAAGAGGAACCAGAGCTGGAAATTTTGCAGTACAGAATGCAGATACAGTAATCTGTATAGGAACTAGATTGTCTATGATGACAACAGGATATAATTATGAATTATTTCTAAGAGAAGCTAAAAATGTTGTTGTTGTTGATATAGATGAAGAAGAACATAAAAAAGGGACTGTACATATAGACAAGGTCATTAATGCAGACGCTAAAGATTTTCTTGTTTGTCTGAAAGATATAAAATTAAGAGACATTGGTGAATGGCGTGACAAATGTTTATATTGGAAAAGAAAGTGGCCTATGATCACTAAAGAACATGAAGATGACAGCAAGGGAATTAGCAAGTTTGCTTTTATAGGGGTATTGAATAAGTTTCTTAAGAAAGACAGTGTAGTCACTACTGATGCGGGTGCCACAACCGAGATTCCTATGCAGGCGCTCAACTTTACAGATAAAGGTCAGAGATATTTAGGTAGCGCGTCCCAATGTGAGATGGGATACTCTATTCCGGCAGCTATTGGCGCTTCCATAGGAAATGGAAGAAATGAGGTGTTATGTATAGTAGGAGATGGAAGCTTACAGCTGAATATACAAGAGCTGCAGACAATAGTGACACAGAGGCTGCCAATTAAAATTTTTGTATGGAACAATGGAGGGTATGGTACAATAAGGGGACATCAGAAAACAATATTTAAAGAGAGGTATGTGGGGGTAGATGCTGAGAGTGGTACAGCGTTACCTGACTTGAATAAGATAGCCGATGCTTATGGGATTGAATATAGATCTGCTGCAACATTAAAGGAATTGGATAAAGTAATGCAGGATATAATCGGAAAGGAAAGTGCTGTTATAGTAGATGTAAAGTGCTGGAAGGAAGAAGTTAACCCTATTGCGAAAGCTCAGGTAAGAATGAAAGATGGTAGCCGAGTTGCGATGCCATTAGAAGATATGGCGCCATTTATGAGCCGAGAAGAATTTAAAAAAGAAATGATTATTAAACCGGTTATATGGTGGGAAGAATAATAAATATGGGGATAAGATCATGAATACAAAAAGAAAAATATTAAACTTTATTCGTATATTTAGACCACTGTATGTTCCCATAAGTAATTTTATACGCAGGAAATTTGGAACACAAGGGTATGTTTTTGCAATATGTAAGTTTATAAGAAGACTTCCAAACGCATATTTTAGGGGGTATGTAAATAATTACAGAAACCCAGTTGAACATGATGAAGATAAGAAACCAAAACATACTATTATGAACATGCAAGTGCATGTTTTAGGAAATAAAAATAAGGGAAAAGTAATTATGCTTTTGGAAAATCAATCTCATCATGCTGGCTTTTGTGCTTTATGGGTATACTTTCTAAACCGACTTTCATTTTCAGATAGACATGGTTTTTATCATGTAATAGATTGGAATGAAAGTGAGTTTTATCAGGAAGATCATCCGGTCAATGGCTCTACAAGTATATTTGAGTATTACTTTGAGCAACCATCAGGAATAAGTCTTGAGGATGCTAGAAAAAGTAGTTTTGTGGTATATGATTGGAATAATCCAGAGTTTGGATATAATGATACATTTCATGTAGGAGATACCAACGATTATAAATTTACTGCAAAAGATATAGAACAGTTTGCTAAAATACAGCGAAAATATATACATCTTCATGCTGATATTGAAAAGAGCATAAAAGAGCAGATTCAGAAGCTGTTCCGCGGCAGCAATAATGTACTTGGGGTTCATGCCAGAGGGGCAGATACTAAGATTGGTTATAAGGGGCATCCCACAATTGTAACATCAGAAGACTATATTGACGAGACTCAAAAAATGATGAATAAAGTGAAGGCGGATTTTATATTTTTAGCTACGGATGATCAGGAGATGTTAGATCAGTTTAAAGCCGCCTTTGGAGATAAACTCATATATTATGATGATGTTATAAGGTCAACAGGAACAGTTATGAACTGTTTTATAGAAAAAGAAAGAGAAAATCATCATTATCTTCTTGGCTTAGAAATAATTAGAGATGTATATACACTTGCAGCATGTAATGGATTTGTCTGCGGAATGAGTTATGTTAGTTTTATTGTCCAGATTTTGAAGAGAGCAAATGGGCAGAAATTTACAAGTTTCTACAGAATATTTAAGGGGATTCAGGAAAATGGAGTAGATTTAAAGGATGCTAATGCCAGAAAAAAGATAAGCGAAAAGTGGAAAAGAGAATTGAAAATGGATAATGATGAACCGTTAACTAGTGACATTCATTCTGAGAAAAAATGAAAGGATAAAAATTAATTTA
>ERZ650918.2012-NODE-2012-length-15381-cov-14.058724_pt1 | contig 15381 bp, 16 predicted proteins | sample MGYA00514758_ERZ650918 | MGnify/ENA metagenome assembly ERZ650918 | reverse complement strand
CACCCAGCCGGGTACCGAGTGCATGGTCACGCCGGTGATCTCCGGGCCGGTGGTGGCCAGCGAGGTGGCAACAGCCACATTCACGCGGCGGGGGAAGGTGGCAATGGCCTGCTTGGCATTGCCGGTGAACACGGTGGTCTTTTCGGTATCGGTCAGCAGGTGGTCGGCCCATACCGGCGTGTTGCGGAAGCCCTTGGCTCCGGTGTGCGTCTCAATGCCTGCCGTCTCGGCCAGCTTCTGCGCCTCGGCCATCAGGGTGACGGTCTGCAGCACATCAAAGCCGCCAATGGCACCGCTTGCCAGATGCACCTTGGCATCACCCTCTGCGGCAGCGGCCTTGACCTGCTCGTAAAAATCAAGGTCCGCAAACGCGCCAATGGAGATGATGACCAGATTCACGCCTTTTTTCAGTACAGGCACAGCCATGGCGCGCACAGCCTCCACCGAAGCAGTCTCCACAATGTATTCCGGCTGTAGTGTCAGCAGAGCATCCACATCGTCACACACGGCACAGCCCACCGTTTCGGCAGTCTTTTCCGCCGAAGCACGGGTGCGGCTGGTCACGCCCACCAGCTCATAGTCCGGCAGCAGACCGTTCTTCCATGCATCGGCCACAATGTTGCCCAGAAATCCGCAGCCTACGATACCAAATTTTGTTTTCATATCCTAAACTCCTTTTTCTGCTTTTTCCAAAGAAAGCAGCATATTCCATTAAAGTATATCATATCAAAACAAAAAATGATATAATAAGGCGCAAGAAAGGAGAAGGCTATGTCGAAAACGAAGGAGCTTTTCTGGACGTTTTTCAAAATTGGTGCGTTCACGTTTGGCGGAGGCTACGCCATGGTAGCCCTGCTGCAAAATGAGTTTGTAGAAGAGAAAAAGTGGGTGACAAAAGAAGAATTTCTGGACATGGTGGCAATTGCGGAGTCTACGCCCGGCCCGGTGGCGGTGAACAGTGCCACCTATATCGGCTACAAGATCGAGGGTACGGCAGGCGCGGCGGCGTCCACGGTGGCGGTATGTCTTCCGTCCTTCGCGGTCATTTATCTGATCTCGCTGTTCTTTGACCAGTTCCTCCGCCTTTCGGTGGTGGCAAGTGCGTTCCACGGCATTCAGGTGTGTGTGATCTATCTGATCCTTTCCGCCGGACTGAAGATGCTGAAGCAGCTGGAACGGAGTGCTTTCAATATTGTCATCCTGACCACGGTTGCGGCAGCGATGGTGGGCTGTTCCATTGCAGCAGTGTCCTTCTCTTCCATTTTTTACATCCTGTTCAGCGGTGCGGCCGGGCTGCTGGTGTATGCAGTACAGCAGCTGCGGAAGGGGGAGAAGAAGCCGTGATCTATGCAGAGCTTTTCTGGAATTTCCTCATGATCGGCGCGCTGTCCTTTGGCGGCGGCTACGGCATGATCTCGCTGGTGCGGGAAACGGTCTTAGGACACGGCTGGCTGACGGAAGGCGAATTCCTCAGCTTTATTGCGGTGTCAGAGTCCACACCCGGCCCGCTGGCCATCAATATGGCCACCTTCATTGGTTCTTCACAGGGCGGCTTCTGGGGCGCGCTGTGCGCCACGCTGGGTGTGGTGCTGCCGTCTTTTGTCATTATCCTGCTCGTTGCATCGGTGCTGCAGAATTTGATGAAATATGCCGGTGTCAATGCATTTCTGGGCGGGGTGCGGCCCTGCGTGGTGGCAATGATCCTGGCAACTGCAGTCAACATGGCGCTTTCTACGCTGGCCGGGTTTGCAGCGGACAAGGCAGGCATTGCGCCGGATCTCCGTTCCATTGTGGTGTTCCTGCTGCTGTGGGGGCTGCATCTGCTGTGCCGCAAAAGGAACGGCAAGGCACCATCCCCCATTCTCATGATCCTGATTTCCGCAGCGCTGGGCATCTTGTTCTGGGGAGCATAAAAAATAACGCGCCGGGTGGTTCTCGTTGAACGATCCGGTGCGTTTTGTTGTAAAAAGCCGGGCACAGGAAAACTCATGGCTCCCTGTGCCCGGCTTCAGCTTTTATTGGAATTTAGGCGCTGTGCGATCAAGCTGCAACGGAAGAAGCAGCTTCGCTGGAAGCAGCCTCACTGGAAGCGGCCTCAGAAGAAGCGGCCTCGCTGGAAGCAGCCTCAGAAGAAGAACCGTTCTCCTCTGCAACAGCGGAAGAAGCGCTCTCCTCGGCCTCAGCAGCAACAGAAGTGCTGGTAGAAGCAGCCTCGGAAGAGGAGGCAGCAGTGGAGGAAGCAGAACCGCCGCAAGCGGTCATGCCAACAGCCAGAGCCAGAGCAACAACAGCAACACAAACATTCTTGAGTTTCATATCTAAAATCTCCTTGCCATACGCAAATGTATTTTGCAGGAGGCCCTACAGGAAGTGCCTTTCTGCAAGTGGATATTCTAGTCTTTTTTGCGAAAAAATCAAGAGTTTTTTTGGCTAAGAAGTGAGATTTCAATGATAATCTACGATTTTGTTATAATTTATCGCTAAAAGTCAAAGAGTTTTTGTTAAACTGATCGAAGCGCAGGGAGACTCAGGAAAGAATTTTTTACCGCGTTGTAATCACTTTGTAATTTCTTTCATTGTTTGTTCACTTAAATCAAGACGGGAATGCATGTTTCTTAAAGAGAAATAAAGAAATGCAAAAGTGAGGATGATGCGGCTCCGGAAACGGAAAAGAACCATTTGTCACCTGACAGTTGACCTGCGGAGAAAGAAAAGATGGTAAACTTTGTGCAGCGAACCTGAACAAAAATATCAAAAAATGACAAGTGCTATTTGAAAGTGATTTTTATTGGACATAAAAAGCGGATAATACAGACAAAGCAGGGGATGAACGGGCTCCCTGAAAATAAAACATGTGTTTTGGAGGAAATAAAGATGAAGTACTATGTTACATTGACCGGACTCAACTACCGCTTCGGCACTCAGCCGTTTACAGTAGGCCAGAAGGTAAAACTGGTCAAGGAGCCGGAGAATGACTTTGACCACGAAGCCATCCGCGCAGAACTGCCGGGTCTGGGCAAGGTGGGTTATGTGGCCAACAGCACTCATACCGTGCTGGGCGACTGTTACAGCGGAGGCCGCATCTATGATAAGATCGGCGCTGCTGCCACCGCAAAGGTGAAGTATGTGCTTGCCAATGCGGTGGTATGCAGCGTAAAGGCAGCGGATATGGGGCAGGCTGGCCTGCCGCCGGTCGATCCGGCTACGGGTCTGCCCTTTGGCAACGAAGAAGATGCCATCGCATTCTGACAGAAAAGCCCGTCACACTGTATTTTGTGTGACGGGCTTTTCTGCACCTTTTTGCTTCGGCGCACATACACCGGGCAAAGGGGGAATGTATCGTGAACCAGATCGTTTTCACTGCGTGGGTACTGCTGTTTCCGGCGGCGTGCACTACACTGGGGGCAGCAGGCGTGTTTTTGCTGCGGCGGCAGTCGCGGCCCTGCACGCAGCGCATCCTGTGCGGCATGGCAGCGGGCATCATGCTGGCGGCCAGTGTGTGGAGCCTGCTGCTGCCTGCTATCCAGCGCGGACAGACTTTGCCGCTTCCGGCATGGATCCCATCGGCAGTGGGGCTTGTGCTGGGCGCAGTGGGCCTTTTGCAGGTGGAACAGTTTGCCGGGCAACTGCTGGCAGGCGGGGCCGGGCACGGCGGACGTATGGTGCTGGCTGTAACATTGCACAACCTGCCCGAGGGTATGGTGGCGGGCCTTGCCGCTGCACTGGCATTGACCGGGGAGCCGGATGCCATCAGCGGTGCACTGGCGCTGAGCCTTGGCATCGGCCTGCAGAATATCCCGGAAGGTGCAGCAGTCAGCCTGCCGCTGGCCCATAACGGCCGCACCCGCAGTCAGGCGTTTTTTGCGGGAGCGGCTTCCGGGCTGGTAGAGCCGTTGGGGGCATTGCTTGCCTTTGCTCTGGCCGAATGGGTCAGTACTGCGCTGCCGTGGCTGCTCAGCGCGGCGGCGGGCTGCATGGTGTGCGTGACCGCACAGGAGATGATCCCGCAGGCCGTGGAGGGCGACGAGCCTGTCGGTGTTGTAAGCATCGTGCTGGGATTTGCGCTGATGATGGCACTGGATGTGGCATTGTAAGAAAAAAAGGCTGTTGCAAAATCAATGCCGTTAAAATAATAGGATAAAAGCAAAGCGCAGTACAAAACGCGAAAGCGCAGAGAATGTACTGCGCTTTTTGGATTTTAGAGAACATCACATTTTCTGACTTTGGGCTATCCTATTTGATCGTTTCATGCGTGGACCGTGAAATGATACCTCCCACCCCTTGCAATCTGCCTGCGTTTATGGTACAATATTCTGGCATTCAGAAGGATGTGTCGGACAGCGCCTGCTGCGTGGTTCGGCATACGGATGCGGGTCCTGTACGATGGGCTCGCTGTGAACCAGGTCAGGTGGGGAACCAAGCAGCCTTAAGCAGTGCGTTCGTGCGTTTCAGTAAGCCTGCATCCGTATGCCGAGTTACGCAAGGCGGGGACAAAACCCCGTCGAGCGCTGTCCTTTTATTTTTGCCGCAAAGGCCGGGAAAGGGGAGACATCGCCGTGTATCGTGCACTTTACCGCAAATGGAGACCCCAGCGGTTTGAGGATGTGGTGGGTCAGCGCGCCATCGTGACTGCCCTGAAAAACCAGATCACCGCAGGGCGCGTAGGCCATGCGTATCTGTTTACCGGCGTGCGCGGCACCGGCAAGACCACCTGCGCCAAAATTTTTGCCAAGGCGGTCAACTGTCTGCATCCAGTAAATGGCGACCCCTGCGGGGAGTGCGAGATCTGCAAAGGTATCGACAACGGCAGTCTGCTGGACGTGGTGGAGATGGACGCAGCCTCCAACAACGGCGTGGACGATATCCGCGACCTGCGGGACGAGACCGCCTATACCCCCAGCGCCTGCCAGTATAAGGTGTATATCATCGATGAGGTGCATATGCTGTCCACAGCGGCCTTCAATGCGCTGCTGAAAACGCTGGAAGAGCCCCCTGCACACGTTATCTTCATTCTGGCGACCACCGAGATCCAGAAAGTGCCCGCCACCATCCTCTCCCGCTGCCAGCGGTACGATTTTACCCGCATCGGGCCGGAGGATATCGCACGGCGGGTGGAGTATATCGCCGGGGAGGAAAAGCTGGAGCTGACCTCCGACGGCGCGGAGCTGATCGCCCGTCTGGCAGATGGTGCGCTGCGCGATGCGCTGTCCATTCTGGACACCTGCGCCGGTGTCACGGCAAAGATCGATGCGGACGTGGTGCGCCGCATGGCGGGTGTCACCGACCGCAGCTACCTGTTCCACATCTCGGACGCCTTGGAAGCACAGGACGCCGCCGCCGCGCTGGCACAGCTGGCGCAGCTGCGGCAGCAGTCGGTGGATGTGAAGCGCCTGACCGAGGAACTGATCGCCCACTACCGCGCCCTGATGCTGGCGGCGCTGCCCGGCGGGCAGGCGCTGCTGTCCGGTGTTTCGCCGGAGGAAGAAGCGCTGTACCTGCAAAAAGGCCCGGAGATGGGGCAGCGGGAAGCCATCCGCGCCATCCGCACCCTTGGCACGGCGCTGGAGCACATGACCCGCGGCAGCGACCAGCGCATTGAGCTGGAACTGGCACTGTTCAGCCTGTCCGAGCCGCCCCAGCAGATGCAGACGGTAACGGTACAGGCAGCCCCCGCCCGCGCGGCACAGCCGGAAGCACCCCGCCCCTTTGCGGCAGCGGCGCAGCCCTTTGCCAGCGCCCCGGTGCAATCTGCCCCCGCAGCTGCCGCACCCCAGACCCCGGCAGTAGTAGAAGAGCCTGCCCCTGCTGTGCAGCAGACCCCTCCGCAGCCTGCCGCGCAGGAAGCACCGCCCGCCCCTGCGGAGGAGCTGCCGCCCATGCCAGAGGAACCGCCGGTACAGCAGAGCGACACCGCCCTGCCGTGGGACGAGCCTGCACCGCAGGCACCGCCGCCGGAGGAGCCGGAGCCGGTCAGTCAGCCAGAGCAGCCCGCCCCTGCAGAGCCTGCGCAGTCGGCTCCTGCGGCAGAGGAAACGCCTGCCCCGGTGCAGGAGCACCCTGCCGATCCGGTGCTGACCAAGCCCCGCAGCGTGGCGCAGCAGGGCACGAACCCCTTCCCGTACTGGGGACAGATCGTGCAGAAGCTGGAAGGCATCGACCCCATGCTGTATATGTATCTGCGCAAGTCCAAAGCTTACTTTGACGGTACCCGCGTGCTGATCGACGGCGGCAAGACTTTCCGGGATTTTATCCGGGTGAACAAGGACAGCCAGAAGCTGATCAAAAAGCTGATCGCCGAGGTATCCGGCGTGCCGGTGCCCATCGGCCCCTACGAGCCCAAAACGGCCGGAAAGACCGCCTCCAACGCGGAGCAGTCCCTTCTGGCGCTGGAAAAGTTGGGGTTAGAGGTCAGCATTGAGGATACCGCCCGCAAAAAGCGATAAAAATTGTTTATAATAAAGGAGAATACCATTATGAAAGCAAGAATGCCCGCAGGCTACGGCCGCCCCGATATGAACGCCCTGATGCGTCAGGCTCAGAAGATGCAGGAGGACATGAAGAGCAAGCAGGCCGAGCTGGAAGCCGCCGAGTACACCGGCAGCGCCGCTGGTGAGATGGTGACTGTGAAGATGAACGGCAAGCACGAGGTGCTGTCCATCACCATCAAGCCCGAGGCCGTGGACCCGGATGACATCGAGATGCTGGAAGACATGGTGGCTGCTGCCATCAACGCCACCGTGAAGCAGGTGGACGAGACCGCCGAGGCCGAGATGGGCAAGCTGACCGGCGGCCTGAACATTCCGGGTCTCTGAGCCGGGAAGGGGAGATACCATGGACTACACTGCCGCACCGCTGGAAAAGCTGATCGAGGAGTTCGGCAAGTTTCAGGGCGTGGGCCGCAAGGGCGCTACCCGCATGGCCTATCAGGTGCTGAGTATGTCGGATAAGGACGCTGCGGCGCTGGCCGATGCCATCCGCGGTGCGCACACCCGGCTGCATCGGTGCCGCATCTGCCAGAACTTTACGGACGCTGACCTGTGCCCGGTGTGCGCCAGCGCCAAGCGGGACACCTCGGTGATCTGCGTGGTGGAAAAGCCCCGGGACGTGCAGGCCTTTGAGCGCACCCGGGAGTATAACGGCCTGTACCATGTGCTGCACGGTCTGCTGGACCCGCTGGCCGGTGTGGGCGCAGAGCAGTTGACCGTCAAGGAGCTGCTGGCGCGGCTGAAGGACGACACGGTGAAGGAGGTCATCATGGCCATGAACCCCACCGTGGAGGGCGAGGCGACCGCCATGTATCTGGCAAAGCTCATCAAGCCGCTGGGCATCCGGGTTACCCGGCTGGCCTCCGGTCTGCCGGTGGGTGCCAGTCTGGAATACGCGGACGAGACTACCCTGTACCGGGCACTTTCCGGCCGGGGAGAACTGTAAATCTATAAAAATTTACAATTCTGTCAGAAACAGCCCTTGCATTACCCTGAAAAAATGGTATACTGAAACAACAAACGGAACGGAGAAAGGAGGCGCGCAGCATGGCACCCACAAAGGAGCGCCCGGCGACCAAGACCATCGCCACCAATCGCGAAGCGCGCCACGAGTATTTTGTTCTGGAAGCGCTGGAGACCGGTGTGGAGCTCAAAGGCACCGAGGTGAAAAGCCTGCGGGCCGGCGGAGTCAACCTGAAGGACAGCTGGGTGGATATTGAAAACGGCGAGCTGCTGGTAAAGGGGATGCACATCAGCCCCTACGACCACGGCAACCTGTTCAATCAGGATCCCATGCGCGTCCGGCGGCTTCTGGCGCACAAAAGTGAGATCCGGCGTCTGCACCAGCAGTGCAAACTGCAGGGCTATACGCTGGTGCCGCTCTCGCTTTATTTCAAGCATGGCCGCGTAAAAATGGAAGTGGGCTTGTGCAAGGGCAAAAAGCTGTACGACAAGCGTGCCGATGCCGCCCAGCGCGATGCAAAGCGCTCCATTGACCGGGCTGTGAAGTCCAACGGCAAGTACTATTAAGCACTCCAATTGCAGACTGCGGCTCACCGCAAAACCAAGCTTTCCGCACATCGCAAGATGTGCTTTATAAGGGGGCGTAAAGGTTTCGACGGGGGGAGCGAGGTCTGGGCAGCGGGTAGCAGCGGGGGAACTGCTCTATAACTCCTCCAAAAAAATTAACTGACAACAATAATTATCAGTTGCTCGCAGCCTGAGTGCTGCGCGTTCCGCCCACTCTTGTGTCGTGTGGGGCCGGGGCGTCCTTTAGACACAGCACCTGAACGGACCTAAGCTTTGCGGACCGGCAGGAACTCATGAAGCTACCAAAGCGCTAGCCTGACGATCGGCGTGGCGCGGCGGGAATGTTGTAGATCGCCTGCACCCGGAGACACCTGCACTGAGCTCTTTTCGGACATGGGTTCGACTCCCATCGCCTCCACCAACATAAAAGCCACCTGAAAACGTAAGTTTTCGGGTGGCTTTTGCTATACGGAGCGATGTTGTATTGTTACGCCAGATCCGGTAGGATATCCGACCACAGAGCCTGCTCCTGCCGCAAAGCATCGAAGCAGCAGTCCAGATACATTTTATTGACTGCCGCAAAAATGGTGCTGCGCAGCAACAGACGCTCGTCGTTGAGCGTAGCCTCCGGCTGGGTGGCCTTGCCGCCGAACACCACGGAAAGACTAGTCTCTAACTCCTCGCAGAAGATATCGTAGGCTGTCCCGGCGGAGCAGTGCTCCCGCTGCATTTTGAACAGGGTGTCGATGTTTTCGATCGAGAGCACCGTTTTGGAGACTGCAATGTACATCAGAGATGCGATCTGATCCCGGGTATATTTTTTGCGGATGGGGTGATCCACCACCCCTTTTTTGACATAGTTGCTCACCATAGACGGGGTCAGCTCCACCCCGCAGAAACTACGGAAGTAGCCGTTGACAAACTGCACCGTCTGATCCAGATACAGCCCTACCGAGGGGAGATCGTTGTACCGGGGCAGGGCAAAGCCCGCAGCACACGCCGCAACGCGGAGTTTGGTTTCAGCTTTCATAGTATCTTATTCCGTTCATGCTCCTGCACTTTTTACAAGCAGGAACGTTGTTTTTGTGCAAAGGCAGGAGAAACACTTTCAGTAAAAGCACTTCTGCCTGTGAAATAGTATACCGCATTTTGGAAAATTGGTCAACGGGAAGCAAAAACTTTGTAAAAGAATTTAAAAAAACAGTTGACAGGTTTTTGAAAAACTGCTATGATGGTCACGGACAAAGGAATGACTGCGGCGTGCGCCGCTTGAAAATGGAGAAAAATATGAAAAGCAAAATCGTTGTAGATTCCTCTGCAAATGTGTACGAACTCCCCGATGTGGGGTTTGCCTGTGTGCCGCTGAAGATCCTGACCGACGAGCAGGAGTATGTGGACACCGCAGAGGTGGATGCTCCCGCGCTGGCCGAGATGCTGCGCACCTATAAGGGACGTACCAGCACCTCCTGCCCCAATATCTCGGACTGGCTCACCGCCTACGAGGGCGCAGACGAGGTGTATGTTGTAACCATTACCGGTACGCTGTCCGGTGCCTATAACGCTGCACTGCTGGCAGGCGAGGAGTACGAGCAGAGCCACGAGGGCGCGCGGGTCTTTGTGCTGGACAGCCTGTCCACCGGTGCGGAGTCCCGCCTGCTGGTGGAGCGTCTGGCGGAGCTGATCAAGGCCGGCAAGCCCTTTGATACCGTGTGTGAGGAGATCCGGGCGTACCACCAGCACACTCATCTGCTGTTTGCGCTGGAATCTCTGGCAAACCTTGCACGCAATGGCCGCGTGAAGCCCGCTGTGGCTGCTGTGGCGCGGATGCTGGGCATCCGGGTCATCGGGCAGGCCAGCGATGCCGGTGATCTGGAGGTTCTTTGCAAGACCCGCGGCGAGCACGGCGCACTGGAGCGCATGGTGCTGGAAATGAAGGCGCACGGCCTGACCAACGGCCGGGTGCACATCGACCACTGCTGCAATGCTGCCGCTGCGGAGCGGCTGAAGCACATGGTCCATGCGGTGTTCCCGGAGGCCAAGGTGGAGGTAGGCAGCTGCGGCGCGCTGTGCAGCTACTACGCGGAGTACGGCGGCCTGATGGTGGGCTACGAGGACAACGAAGCCCCCACCGTCTGAGCGGAAAATATATAATAGAATCTTGGTTCACCGGGGCATCTGCGGACGCTCCGGTGAACTTTTTGTAAGGAATAAAGGCGGCCGGCACGCCGGTGCACCCGACACCAAAAGCTTGCAAAGGGGGAAAAACCGCGTTATACTTAACTGTATTATAGAGGTAAGGAAACACGGGAAAGGGGAAGATGGTATGCTGTTCCGGCTGCCGATCGTCAGGTTTTTCAACCGCATCCTCAACCGCATCACGGTCACGGTGGTGCTGGTGGCGCTGCAGCTTGCATGGCTGGCGTGGGTGTTCTTCGCCCTCACCACCGGCGCGGCGCGGGTGTGGGTCACCGGGGTGCTCAACGGGTTAAGCCTGCTGATCATTCTGTATCTGGTGCGCAAGGACGAAAACAGCGCCTATAAGGTGGGCTGGATCGCCCTCATCGGGCTGTTGCCGCTGCTGGGCGGTGCGCTGTATCTGGCCTTTGGCAACAAGCGGCCCTCCCGCCGTCTGCGCAGCAAAATGCAGGCGGTGGAGCAGGCGCACCGGGCAGACCGTGCTCAGCAGCCCGGACAGACCGCCGGTCTGTGCGATGAAAACCGGGGCGTGAGCCGTTACCTGACCCAATACGGCTGCTACCCCGCATGGCAGAACACCACCGCCCGGTATTTCTCCTGCGGTGAAGCCATGTATCCGGCATTGCTGGCCGACCTTGAAAAGGCAGAAAAGAGCATCTTTCTGGAGTTTTTCATCGTCAGTCAGGGCAAGATGTGGCAGGGCGTGGAGGACATTCTGCGGCGCAAGGCGGCACAAGGGGTGGACGTGCGGCTGATCTACGATGACTTCGGCAGTCTGCTGGGCCTGCCCAAGGACTTTGTGGTGCGCATGGAGCGGGCGCATATCCGCTGCATCCCCTTTAACCCGGTGGTGCCGCTGCTCTCGCTGGTGATGAATCACCGCGACCACCGCAAGATCGTGGTGATAGACGGCAAGGTGGCGTATACCGGCGGCATCAATCTGGCCGATGAATATATCAACGCGATCACCCGCTTCGGCTACTGGAAGGACGCAGGCTTGCGCATCGAGGGCGCTGCGGTGTGGAACTTTACCGTGATGTTTCTGGATTTCTGGAACGCCTTCCGTCCCTTTGAGCAGGATTACAGCGCCTTCCGTCCGCAGTTTGCGGTGCTGCCCGCCAGCGATGGGGTGGTGCAACCCTACGCGGACAGCCCGCTGGACGAAGAGCCGGTGGCAGAAACGGTCTATCTGGATGTTCTGGCACAATCACAGCAGTACGTTTATTTTTATACGCCTTACCTTGCCATCGGCGAGGAGATGCTGGACGCGCTGCGCAACGCCGCCAAGCGCGGGGTGGATGTGCGGCTGGTGCTGCCGGGCATCCCGGACAAAAAGCTGGTGTTCCGGCTGAGCCGCTCGTACTATCTGCCCCTGCTGCGGGCGGGGGTGCGCATCTACGAGTATACCCCGGGCTTCCTCCACGCCAAGTGCTGCGTCAGCGATGACCGCGCGGCGGTGGTGGGCAGCATCAATATGGACTACCGCAGTATGTTTCTGCACTTCGAGTGCGGGGTGCTGCTGCTGCAAAACAGTCAGGTGCTGGCCTTGCGGGACGATGTGCGCCGCACCCTGCCCCAGTGCCGGGAGGTGCAGTGCGCGGACTGCCGCACCGGTCTGGCCGGTACGGTGCTGGACAGCGTGCTGCGGCTGTTAAGTCCTTTGATGTAACTGTCTGCTCATAAAATCCCGCGCGGCGGGGCACACTAGCTCCAAAGCCTGCATCTGCAATGCAGGCACGGAAAGGGAGCGTATGTGACGATATGAAACAGGCATCGCGATGGTTTTTGTGCTGCACGCTGGCGGCAGCACTGGCATTGACCGGCTGCGGCGGGGGAAGTTCCGGCAGCAGCTCCGGTACTATGAGCGGCAGTACCTCTGCGGGCAGCAGCGCGGCGCAAGGCGCAGCGTGGCGCACCGGGTTGGGGGTTCTGACCGAAGCGGCCGGCACAGACCGTGTAGGGAATATCCGCACGGTGGCGGCTGCCGTGCTGCTGGACGCGGACGGTAAGCTGGCCGGGGTAACGCTGGACGAGTTGGAGCTTTCAGTCAGCGCGGACGGCACCGGCAAGGTGACCACCCCCACCGACACCCGTACCAAGCGCCAGAAGGGGAAAGACTACCCGCTGGCAGAGGTGTCCGGCCTGAAAAAAGGCTGGGCAGAGCAGGCCGATGCCTTTGGCGATTGGCTTAAAGGCAAGACCCCGGACGAGGTGAAAAAGCTGAAAACGGATGCGGACGGCAAGCCCACGGAGGCAGACCTTCTCTCCGGCTGCACCATCGCGGTGGACCGTTACCGGGATGCTGTCGTCCGCGCCTGCGAGAATGCACAGGTGCTGGGTGCTGCCCGGGGCGATACGGTCAAACTGGGCGTAGAGGTGGCAGAAATGCCGCAGGGGCTTACGGGCACAGACGACAAGGACGCACAGGTGCAGGCTAAGATCACGCTGGCGGTGGTGACCATGGACGAGAACGCCCGGGTGACCAGCGCTATCGGCGATATGACCGAGCCGGAGCTGACCGTCAGCGCGGATGGTACTGTGTCTGCCCCGCGGGAGCCGGTGTACACCAAAAACGAGCTGGGCGACCGTTACGGAATGCGCAGCGCAAGCGCGTTAGGCAAGGAATGGTACGAGCACAGCGCAGGCTGGTGCGGCTATCTGAAGGGCAAAAACGCCGTGGAGATCGGCAAGCTCTCCGCAGACGGCACGGATGCCGACCTGAAGGCGCTGTGCACCATCTCAGTTACCGACCTGCAAAAAGCGGCGCTGAAGGCCATGGCGGAGTAGTAATCATAAAAACAGGATGTCCCTCTGCACAAAAAGTGCGGGGGGATTTTTTATGGATACCCCCTCAGGCGCAAAGCCGGAAGGGGTATGTGCACACTTTCCCACAAAAAGCGGGCTTACGGGCGGGGCAAAGCAGTGCATTGTGCAAAAAATAAAGGTTTCCTCTTGCAAAACGGCGGCAAACGCGCTATTCTATAATCACAATTTACCGCTTTAGCATGGTAAAATGGTAAATCAAGAGGGAAGCGGGACGCAGAACGTCCCCTATGGGAGGAAAAAGATATGAAGCTCAAGCGTATTGCAAGTGCATTTCTGGCCGGTGCTCTGGCACTGAGCCTTGCAGCCTGTGGCGGCAGTGCATCCACCTCTGCTGCGGCATCTGCTTCCGGCAGCGCAGCCGGTTCGGCTTCTGCTGCAGCGGGCAGCGATCTGGATTACATCAAGGGCAAGGGCAAAATGGTCATCGGCTACACCGTGTACGAGCCCATGAACTACACCGACGTCGACGGCAACTTTACCGGCTTTGATACCGAACTTGCCACTGCTGTGTGTGCAAAGCTGGGCGTAGAGCCGGAGTTCGTGGAGATCAACTGGGACACCAAGGTGGTGGAGCTGGACGCCAAGAGCATCGACTGCATCTGGAACGGCATGACCCTGACCGAGGATATCATGGCCAACACCGCCACCACCAAGGCTTACGCCAAGAACGCACAGGTCGTGGTGGTAAAGGAGGGCACCGCCTATACCTCCACCGCCGACCTTGCCGGTAAGACCGTGGTGGCTGAGGCGGGTTCTGCCGGCGAAGCCGCCATTCAGGGCGATGAGAACCTTGCCAAGGCAGACTACGTTTCCAAGAGCGTGCAGACCGACTGCCTGATGGAAGTGGCTGCCGGTACGGCAGATGCCGCTGTGCTGGATCTGACCCTTGCCAACGCCATGATCGGGGAAGGCACCGACTATGCAAGCCTGAAGATCGTGGACGAGCTGAATGCCGAGGAGTACGGCGTGGCCTTCCGCAAGGGCAGTGATGCCGCCGCCGTAGTGGACGCCGCCTTTGACGCGTTGAAGGCTGACGGCACCATGCAGGCACTGGCCGAGAAGTACGAGCTGACGCTGGCCGACTGAGCCGGGCGTAAAACAAAACGATAGATGGGTGTGTTTTTGTGTCTGTGATCCTTGGGCGCCTTTCTGGCGCGTTCCTGCTCAACTGTGAGCTGTTTGCCCTTACGCTGCTGTTTGCGCTGCCGCTGGGGCTGGTGGTGGCCTTTGGCTCCATGAGCCGGTGCAGGCTGCTGTCCGGTGCGGTAAAGACCTTTGTCTGGGTCATCCGCGGTACGCCGCTGATGCTGCAGATCATCGTCATTTATCTGGGCCCCGGTCTGCTGGGCATGAATAACCCGTGGCCCTCCGGCTCCGGCGGACGCATGGTGGCGGCGGTGGTGGCCTTTGCCATCAATTACGCCTGCTACTTCTCCGAGATCTACCGCGGCGGCATCGAAGCCGTTCCCAAGGGCCAGACCGAGGCCGGTCAGGTGCTGGGCATGACCAAGACCCAGATCTTCTTCAAGGTGACGCTGCTGCAGGTGGTCAAGCGCATTCTGGCCCCCATGGGCAATGAGGTGATCACCCTCGTCAAGGATACCTCGCTGGCAAACACCATTGCCAACAAGGAAATCATCATGATGGCCAAGGAGTACAGTGCAAAGGGCTTGATCTGGCCGCTGTTCTCCACTGCCATCTTCTTCCTGGTGTTCGTGGGCGCACTCACCCTGCTGTTTGGCTGGGCCGAAAAGAAACTGGATTATTTCCGCTGATGAAAGGGAGGAAATTGGATCATGGCACTGCTTGAAGCCTCCGGCATTGGCAAAAACTTTGGCGATACCAAAGTACTCAAGGATATCTCACTCACGCTGGAACAGGGCGAAGCGCTGGCGATCATCGGCTCGTCCGGCTCCGGTAAGACCACCCTGCTGCGCTGCCTGAACTTTCTGGAACGGCCGGACACCGGCATCATCAAGGTGAACGGCGAGACCATGTGGGACGCCGCCGACCCCGCCACCCAGCGGGAGAGCGAGGTGCGCAAAAAGCGCCTGCACTTCGGGCTGGTGTTCCAGAACTTCAACCTGTTCCCGCAGTATACGGCATTGCAGAACGTGATGCTGGCCGGGGAGCTGCTGGCCAAGGAGCGCCCGGACTACAAGGCCAACAAAAAGGCCATCCACGCCCAGCTGGAGCAGCAGGCGAAGGAGCTTCTGGCCCTGCACCCGGATATCCTCTGCTTCGACGAGCCTACCAGCGCGCTGGACCCGGAGCTGACCGGCGAGGTGCTGCGCGTTCTGCGGGACCTTGCCGACCGCAAGACCACCATGATCATCGTCACCCA